>ERZ782882.95-NODE-95-length-16133-cov-3.582286_pt1 | contig 16133 bp, 11 predicted proteins | sample MGYA00466090_ERZ782882 | MGnify/ENA primary metagenome ERZ782882 (study PRJEB29894, sample SAMN03576369) | human skin metagenome | biome: human skin; feature: right retroauricular crease; material: organic_material | host: Homo sapiens | place: Italy: Trento... | reverse complement strand
GCGGCTTTTCGGCGTCCACTTGGACGCGGTGCGTCTCTTCCACCAGCATGTCCACAAGCGCGGTCTTGCCGTGCGCCAGATGGCCAACGACGGCCACATGGCGGATCATATCGGGGAATTGCATCATGTTCAGCATAAACTGCCGGTCAAAGCGGACTTCAGGCAGCCCCTGCTCTTCCACGGCAAAGACGCGCACTCGCTCAGGCTCGACGATCGGCTGCGTCAGTGGCTGGGCGTCTTCCTCCTGCACGAGCGTCTCCACATCGTCACCGTACACTTCGGAAGCAGAGGGGTAGTACACCTTGTCTTCGTGGAGCACGACCGCTTGGGACGCGGGCTCATCGACATGCATGATCACAGCGCCTTCCTCCTGGGCGCCGCTCGCGTCCTCTGCGGCAGGCTCAGGCGGTGGCTCGGCTGGTTCCACACCCAATACCTCCTGCTCATCCTCCGACTCTGACAACGGCCCGATATAATTGCCAAACTCGTCGTAATCGTCCATACACGAGTAGCTGGTGGGTCGCTCGGTCGCGGCGTGTCGAGATGTGCGTCGTCGCTTGCCTCTCGCTCACGTGACACATTTGCGGGTGGGTCTGGCGAAAAAAAAAGGCCGTGCGTGTGGCATGGCCAGTGTGGGGCCTCGACGACAATTTCGTGTCTGAGAGGCGATTGCGAATGGCCACGGACGCTAGCGCATCGCCGTGGGTGCAAGCCGTGCGTGGGCGATGCCATCGCTGGCTCCGTTTTACGATGCTCTCACTGAGTCTGCTGGGCTCGCAGGTGGTATGGAGCCTGGAGCTGGCGTACGGCACGCCGTACCTCCTTTCGCTGGGTCTATCCAAGTCCGCCACGGGGTACGTGTGGCTGGCTGGGCCCCTGAGTGGGCTCATCATGCAGCCTGTGCTGGGCTCTCTCTCCGACTCATCCATGTCGCATTTCCGCCGGCGCAAGTACATGATCGGCTCGAGCGCCGTCGTGGCGCTTTCGACGTGCCTCATTGCCTTTTCTGAACCTTTATCGCTGCTTGTGCTGGATGCTATCGGCATCGGACTCGGTGATTGGGATCCCGCGCGCCGCAAACATGCTAGATATGTCATGCAAGTCCTGAGCATTCTGGGCTTTTGGATCTTTGACTTTGGCGTCAATGGCCTGCAAGTCACAGCTCGCGCACTCATTCTCGATCATGTGGATGTCGCAGAACAGAACGAAGCGAACGCTTGGCACGGACGCATGCTCCATGCTGGCAACATGATCGGGTACTGGTGCGGCTGGGTCGACTTGGCGTCATGGCCGTCCCTGGCATGGATAGGGGGCGGCCAGTTTCGGCGCTTCGCTGTGGTAAGTATCGTGTGTATGTGTAGCCATCACATGCATGTTTACGCCCGAGCACTGCACGAGAATCGGTGCGAAGCAGCCGTCCGAGGGCATGGTGAAGCGCCTCCACGCTTCTATCCGCCAGGTATGGGTCGTGGGCCGCGCTCTTCCGCTCTCCATCCAGCGCGTATGTCTCGTGGAGCTGCTGGCTTCCATGAGCTGGTTTCCCTTCCTGTTTTACAGCACCACCTACGTGCTCGACATGTCGCACAAGAAACACAAGCACCACTCTGACGCCGATCGGCAATTCGGCAGCTTTGCCATGCTTTGCTTTGCTATACTCGCCATGATCTCAGGTTTTATTCTGCCCAGCATGTCCTTGGCTGGTCGTACGAATGCGTCGTCCGCGACCGAGTCAGAGCCATGGCGCACACGCAGTCTGAGTCTGCGGACGATCTGGACGCTCGGCGCTCTCTTTCAGGCCATCCTCATGGTAGGCACGTTCTTTGTTCGGAAGCAAGCACACGCCATCGTGCTGGTGATGCTGATGGGCGTCCCATGGAGCGTATGGATGTGGGTACCGTATGCCATGATTGGCGAATTTGTCCGTGAAGCGGAAAAGTCCACGGCATTCTCGCTGTACGATGAGCAATGGCCCGCACAGCGCATCATGGAGCACCAGAAACGCGTCAGTCTCCAAGAGTCCGAGCAGCATGCTTATCCACGACGTTGGCCGAGCCCATTTGACAGCTCCATGCGCTCATCATCCATCCGCAGTGTGTCAGGGACTCATGGGCCGTCAATTGTATCACGCGGCCCTGAAGTCGTCCGCCCTGACGATGGCAACATGCTGGAAGACAGCACCAATGGAGGCACCGTTTTGGGCATCCACAACTTGTCGATTGTGCTGCCTCAGCTCCTGATGGCTTTGATAGCCGCGCTTGTTTTTCGCTGGACCAAAGGCGGGAACGGAGACGTCGCATGGGTCCTTCGACTCAGTGGTTTCGTGGCTCTGGGTGCCGCATGTCTCACGCGTTTCGTGCCACTCACGCTCACAGAACGCAAGGCACGCCATGCGGGCTACGCGCGTCTCCCCGATGACGACGAGGCGGGTGCTGCCGATGCTGAAGATCGTATGGACGATTCTACCAATGGGAGTTTGGATGCTGATCCAAACGATGAGAGCATGGAATAGTTGTATAATAATAGGGTTACAGGGGTACGGACCACGTCCGGTCGAGTGGAGGCCCCAGACCTCAGATTGTCACGAGTGTTCATGGCTCCAGTCGAGGCGTCCACGGGGTCTGTGAACAAGAAGCTTGTTGTCGTGGGCGATGGTGGCTGTGGAAAGACATGCCTGCTGATTGTCTACTCACACAATCGGTTCCCTGAGGAATACGTGCCGACTGTGTTTGAGAACTATGTCCCTGTTGTGGATTTTCGGGGGCAAAAGGTCGAGTTTGCCCTGTGGGACACGGCCGGCCAGGAAGAATACGACCGTCTTCGCCCACTCAGCTATCCAGAAACCGACGTCATTCTTATTTGCTTTGCTATCGACTACCCCACGAGCCTCATGAACGTCAAGGACAAGTGGCTGCCTGAGATTCTGCACTTTTGCGAGGGTGTGCCATATCTGCTTGTAGGCCTCAAGTCAGATCTGCGCATGGACGCGCACTCTCTCTCCCTCCTCACCGCTCAGGGAGTACAGCCAGTGAGCCAGGAGCAGGGCGAGCGCTTCGCACAAGAGATTGGCGCTCGGCGTTACGTCGAGTGCTCGGCTAAGACCAACGACGGCGTACGAGAGGTATTCCAGGCTGCCTTGGAAGAAGCCTTTGGTACGAGGAAATGGAAGCGCGGTCTGCTGAGCCGTCATAAGAAATGCACTGTACTATGACGCATCTATTATTGCAATGTACACACTATACATATAGGCCTATAGGCACAGAATATTCTTTTCAAGTAAATCAGCCACCGACGACACGGGAGCTGACGAAGTCGACCATATCCCGTCGTCATCAATAGGCCACACCTCAGCCTCAGGGCGATGTTCCTTTAGCTCGCGTATGCGCGCACCAACTTTGTCGCGCAGCTCGGCGTGGTACGCCTGGTTGCGCTGCAGTCCCGCCATGTCCCGGCACACATCATCCTGGACTTTCTGCAGGAGGGCGCGGCGCTCCAAGAGCCATGCACGCACAGCGTCTCTCCGAGGTAGGTTTTCTGCCATTGGTCGAGGCTCCATCGGTAGCAGATTCGGCATCTCAGAGCGCATGCGCTTAGGTGGGCACGTCACAGCATTTGCGAGGGATCTTTTCGGTTGGGTATGATCGATCAGTTTCGATGGTGGATCGGTGGATAGGAGCCAGGCCGGTGAAGAAGGCACAGATATACAGGATGGAAGCGTATTCATGGGCACAAATGGCATATGTTCTTTTTTTACATCAGACGTGGTGTACGCCTCGTCTAGTTCCTGGACCAACATGTCCCAGCGGAACTCGGGCGACACTTCAGCTGGTATGAGCGGTGATGGTGTGCATAGGCTCATCTCCTCCGTCACCGACGTGCTGCACTGATCCAGATCTGGAGACAGCGACACAGACGGCGGCGTGTCCGAGCACATAGAGGGCGTGCCGTACCTATTGCTGCCCAAGTGTGGCCGACTCATAGCACATGCCTCGTTCGTGGCGCAGACAAAATTTCTTTCCACGCCAAGCTTGGGATAAATTCCCAGGCACGTGATGTTACGCGGTGCGCGTTGCCCTGTCCTGCTGGTGTCTCACCACGACGGCTGTGGCAACGGAGCGACGCGTTCCGCGTGTGCTGCTGGCGCATATCGAGAACATGTCTAGGTTCAGGTTCGTCGATACGGACGCCATACCTCTTTCCCCGTCAAATGTGTTTCGTCCACCCTCATCGTCCCCTGCCTCGTCCTGCTCGACCAAGCGCGTTTCAAAGAGGCAGGAGGACAAGGAGAATACGCCTTTGGAGCAGCCCATCAAACGCCCACGCATGGCCAAGCCATGCACGCCTGTTACATCAAGTCCGGTGACATCCTCCCATATACCATCACCCAAGTGGACGTCCATGAGCACGGAGGACCTCCAAAAGCGTCTCGCCCACTTGAAGGAGGTACGTACGCACTCGATGGAAAAGCGGGCATCCATCGTCTGTGGCGATGGACTCTTTGATGAAAGCTCAGACTACCTTAAGATCGAAGAGCAACTTTGTGCCTCTCGCATTTGCGCTATTGAAGAAGAACTTGCTTCGCGATCGTCTCAATCGATGCCCTCGTCCCTTTCAGTGCCGTCGGACGCCATCGAAGTGTTGGACGACGACGAATTTGATATGACGATACCCGATAAGGATTTATTGGAGATGGAAATCCCAGCAGCACCATCTATTGTATCTACGCCACATCCATGGCACGATCAAGTTCGGCATTCCCTGCGCCACATTTTCCGACTCACCGACTTTCGACCTGATCAGCTGGAAGCGATCAATGCAACACTCTCTGGACGCGACGTGTTTTGCTTGATGCCCACGGGTGGCGGAAAAAGTCTTTGTTACCAACTCCCAGCCACGATCACGAAAGGTCATACTGATGGCCTGACTGTGGTGATTTCACCGCTTTTGGCCCTCATTCACAATCAGGTCAAAGCACTACTCGACAAAAATATACCCACGATCGCGATTAATGGCGACATGCCAGAAGCTGATCGACAATACGCTCGCTCGGAGCTATGCCGCCGCGACATGAATGTCCGCCTATTGTATGTGACGCCCGAGTTTGTCAGCAAGTCGCGCCTAGCGCACACGATTTTCCAGCACCTGTATTCAAAGCAACGACTAGCACGGTTTGTGATCGACGAGGCACACTGTGTGGATCAGTGGGGCCATGATTTCCGACCCGACTATGTCCGCTTAGACATGCTAAGAAAGGAGTATCCTGACGTGCCGATCATGGCCCTCACTGCAACGGCACGCATAGATACAGTGCAGGACATCCAGCGACGTCTCGGCATGCGGAATGCCCTGATGCTGCGCCAGTCGTTCAACCGCCCGAATTTGACGTACAGAGTGTGCCCTAAGAAGCGAGGCGGCGGCACCTTGGATCGCATTGCTGCCATGATCCAAGAGGACCATCCGAACGATTGCGGCATTATCTACTGTCTGTCGCGTCGTGACTGTGAAAATATTGCCAGCGATCTTGAGACCAAGTATGGGATTCGAGCACGGCATTTTCATGCAGGACTCAACACCCAGGACAAGTTGCGGATCCAGGAAGGATGGGAGGCCGGCACATTCAAGGTCATTGTCGCCACCATCGCTTTTGGTATGGGTATTGACAAGGCTGATGTACGTTTTGTCATTCATCATTCAATGCCCAAAAGTTTGGAAGGTTACTACCAAGAAACTGGACGAGCAGGCCGAGATGGCAAGCTGTCTGAATGCACGTTGTTCTGGTCAATGGAGGATAGTCGGAAACTCGAATCCATGATTAACGATGCTCCCGATATACCCATCGAACAAAAACGCTTACAGTGCAAGACACTGTACCAAGTCCGCCAGTTTTGCCAATCTCTGACGGAATGCCGACGCACCAATATTCTCAAGTACTTTGGCGAGCATTTCGATCCAAAGCTGTGCCGTGGTAGCTGCGACAACTGTCAGCGAACACCGGCGCATCTGGTCGATATGACCACCATGGCCAAGCATCTCGTCAGCATGGTGAAACTGCTTTCTGAGCAAAGCTCATCCTCCCACTATACCCGGTCCTATCTCATGGCCGTCTTTCGCGGAAGTATGAAGAAAGACATTAAGGACCACGGCCACCACCACAACTTGTACCATGGACGCGGCGCACAATACTCGGATGACGAAGTTATGCGACTTATGGATCACTTACTTACGGAACGCGTATTGACTGAGTTTGGCAAACGTGTCGGGTTCCAGCGGTTTCCGAATTACTACATTAAGCTTGGACCTCGCGCATCTGCTCTTTTGCAAGGACATCTGTCCATTGAGCTTGATATGCCGAGTAAGTCGGGAACAGCACCAGCACCTCGTCGAGCGAGACGCAGCAACGCCTCTACTAGCTCCGACGACTTGGATCTGACGCACATTTCTCTCAGTCCGCACAAAGCCCGGCCGTCCGACACGCGCCCGCCTATCCAAATCGCAGCCATGCCCATGTTGGGCCCTGCACATACATAGACATCTAGCTCACAACTACTACTTACGCCTGGTACGTCGAAGCCGGCACGTTACCACCACGACCCGTCCAGTTGATGTGGATATCCTCGCCGGCCTTGAGGCGGTCATTCTCTTTGCCGGGCATCACATGGAACGTGTGCGCACCAAAGTAGTCACGCTGCGCCTGAAGCAATGAAGCAGGCAGCGTCTCAGAGCGCATGCCGTCATAAAAGGCAATAGCGCTCGAGAAGGCCGGCGTGGACACACCCCACAGCACGGCCTGGGCAATGATGCGGCGCCAGCCGTCTTCGGCCTTGCTGATGGCATTCGCAAAGAAGTCGTCAAACAGCAGGTTCTCGAGATCTGGGTTCTTGCGGAAGGCATTCGTAATGTCCTTCAAAAATACAGAGCGAATAATGCAGCCGCCACGCCACATGAGGGCGATGGATGGGTTGTTCAACTTCCAGTTGTATGTCTTGGCAGCCTCACGCATCAACATAAAGCCCTGGGCGTACGACACGATCTTGGACGCATACAGCGCCTGCTCAAGATCATCGATGAACTGCGCCTTGTTGCCCTCAAACGCACGCGGCTTGGTTCCCGACAGAATCTTGGATGCACGCTGACGCTCAGCCTTGAGCGAGCTCAGGCATCGAGCAAACACGGCCTCGCCAATGAGCGTGACTGGCTGGCCAAGATCCAGGGCATTGATAGCCGTCCACTTACCCGTGCCTTTCTGGCCAGCACTGTCAAGTACTTTGGTGACGATCGGCTCGCCATCCTCGTCGTTGTAGGCGAGAATTTCACTAGTAATCTCGATCAGGAACGAGTCCAGTACACCCTTGTTCCACTTCTTGAAGATCTCGGCGATTTCCTTCTCCGGGAGGCCAAGACCCTGCTTAAGGATCCAGTATGCTTCGCAGATCAACTGCATGTCACCGTACTCAATGCCGTTGTGCACCATCTTGACATAGTGTCCGGCGCCGCCACCACCGACCCAGTCACAGCAGGGCTCGCCATCTGACTGCGCTGCGGTCTTTTGGAAAATATCCTTAAGCGATGTCCACGCATCCTCGCTACCACCAGGCATAAGCGACGGTCCATGGCGCGCGCCTTCTTCGCCACCCGACACACCGCTGCCGACGTACAGGAGGCCCTTTGCCTCAATCTCCTTGCATCGGCGCTCCGTGTCTGGGAAGTGGGAGTTACCACCATCAATAATGATATCTCCTTTCTCGAGGTGCGGCAGAAGCTGCTCAATGAAAGCATCGACCGCTGCGCCAGCCTTGACGAGCAGGATAATTTTGCGAGGACGCTTGAGCAGCGAAACAAACTCTTCCACTGAGTGGGCACCCACGACCTTGGTCCCCTTAGCCTCATTTGCAAGGAAGTCATCTACTTTGCTGGTCGTACGGTTGTACGCAGCGACCGTGAAGCCCTTGTCGTTCATGTTCAAAATCAGGTTCTGACCCATCACAGCGAGGCCTGTGTGGTGTTAGCGATAAAATGTACCGATCAGGTATCCACGTACCAATAAGACCAATATCCGCACTGTTAGCGCGTAAGTATCGCTATTCAACACAATGCTTTTACACATACACTGCTTCTTTCGACATGTTCGCCACTGGGAGAGAGGAAAAAATGGTTGCTTCGGGTGTAGATGTGCAATGCAGTCGCGTGGCAGCCGATTCGCTCGGGCCATAGCCACGTGACGCTGCCGTGGAGTCTTTCTAGCAACTATTCACATGGCCTTTAGCGGCGTGGGGCACCGCCCATGCCGCCCATAAACTGTTGCGCCATCTGGCGCAACTGCGGGTTGTTCATGAGCGATGAAATATCTGGCATTTGACCATTTGAGCCGAAGTTTTCGGCCATCTGGCGGAGCATGGGGTTGTTCATGAGCTGCTCGAGACCACCATTTTGCATCATTTGCTGAGCCATCTGCGACACCATAGGGTTGTTCATAAGCGAGGAAATATCTGGCATGCCACTGGCGCCGCCGGAACCAAGACCTGCGAATGGGTCAGCGGCGTTCGAAGAGGTATTCGATGGCGTTTCTGTTGTAGACAAGGCATGGTCTTTGCTTCCCGTCTCACCCAGTTTGGCCTTGGATGCGTCCAGACCCGACTTCATTAGCTTGTTCGATGGATCCACCTCTACACCCTTCTCATATGCCTGTACTGCTTCCTCAAACCTGCCAGAGGCGAAGAGGGCATGACCCAAGCGGCTGTATGCCTTACCAAAGTTGGGGTCGATCTCGGCTGCCTTTTGAGCATCGGCGATGGCCTCTTCGTGCTGGCCAATTTGGCTAAAGGCAGCAGCACGATTCGAGTAGAATACAGGGGAGCATGGGTTAATCTCGATGGCCTTCGTGTACGAGTCAAGCGCTGCCCCGTAGTCCTTGGCCGACATGTACTTGTTGCCCTCGTTCTTGAGGGCCTCTGCCTTGTTCAAGTCTTCCTCACTCGGCTTCTTCTCAGACTCAGGCTCGGAGCTAGCAGCAGCAGTACCTGTGTTCATGCGCTGCTGTGTCTTGAGGAACACGTCAAAAATAGCCTGCAACCCAGGCGAGTTCTTTGCGTACTTCTCCTTGTCGCTGGCGGACTTCGGATCAAAGCTGCATGCCGAGCTCACCAATTCAGCGGCTTGCTTCAAATTTTCATCATTCTGCGTACTGAGCCATGAAGCAATGGCAAACGCAAGAGGCTTGGATGCATCAGACACACTCATTCTCAATGTCGTCTGGGTTGGCCAAGTTCCACGTAGGTCTTCGTCCCCACTTTCGACGCATTCACGTGACTACCCCAGCCAGGGGCATTTTTTCTGCCTCTGCCCCCGCAGCATCGCCGTTACTTGCTGCCTTCCAGAATTGTGCGCATGCGTCACGGGCAATGTTTCGGCGAGCAAAACCCCCTAAAGAAGGTCGGAGGCGCGCATCGCTCCAGCTGAATGAGTGGACATTGCGCGATGGGCGTGCGGACCGAGGCTGTGAGTCTTCTGACCTGCGTGCTTCTTGGCATGCGAGCCTGTGGCGCCCATGGCGTCGGAAGCTGACCAGGGCCTACAGTCGTGCCGAAGTGGTGTTTTCAGAGTGGTTTGCATGGCATGGAAATTGGATCTCGCATCATCAGCGTCGCACGGTGTTGCTATGCAACTTGGTCATTGCATCCCTCTTTTATCCGGCTGTCGTGCTGTATCTCTTGACCACATCTGAAGATCCCGCGTCGACATTACACGCGCCTGTGTGTGTCATGCGCGACCACATATATACGGGAGATCAACCTGCTTGCGTTACAGGGGCACAGTCGCCGACCAATATCTGGGATGTAGTGAAGGGCTCGCTACAGGATCTGACGGGCTATGTTCGTTCTCAGGCATTGTCTGATCACTACCCCGTCCATGATCTACGCCTCGTATGGGACGAGACGCCGACACTTGAAGTCGTGAACAAAAATGAGCATGAAGGACCCGTCATCCACGTTGCACAGGTGCTTATGTCGTCCGACAAAATTCGACAAGGCGCTGGCTCGCCGTATGGCGTCCTAAGTCCATCGTTTTTGATGACAGCACTAGCCCTAGAAAAAGAACTGGATGCCAAGTTGCTCTCGAATGCGCCAAACAAGCCGTCGTGCGTGCGCCGGAACGAGACAGACACGTGTCTCGTACTGTCGCCGCTCGAGTATTGGCACAGAAACGCGGCGGCTATCGAGGCGGATCCGCATCCGGCCAAGTCATATACGGGCAGTCCGATCCGGGCTATTGTGACACCGCCGGTGGCGCCTGCGGCGGCACACAGTCCACTGCCGCTGCTGTACTCGACAACGCTGGCTGGGCGGTGGCCGTTCCTCCCGCTCTTTTCGCGAGCTGAGTACCTTGTGCTGACTTACTTTTTACACGACAGCCACATGGACGCATGGCCTGACATGGTGCACGAGGCGATGCAGCGTGTGGCGCCTGCGACCGTGTCGGTGCCACGCCATATCGCGGCGGGCACCACGACGCTTGAATTCAAGCCGCAGTCGCTCACCGCACGGCCTACGATCAACTACAAGATCGTGATTGCTGGATACTTTTTGCTACTGCTCTACATTTTCCGTGGCCTCGTGCAAATGCGCCGACTGCATTCGCGGTTTGGTATGGCCTTCACGGGAAGCGTGCAGCTGATCATTGATTTGATCATGAGTCTGAGTCTTTGTGCTCTGCTCGGTATTCGACTCACTGCGGTGCCATGGCCGATCCTTCCCTTTATTATTGTGGTGGTCGGCAGCGAGACCATGCTGTTTGTTATCCATGTGGTCACGAATACACCTCTCTCTCTCACGGTCAACTCGCGCATCGCATATGGGCTGTCGCAGGTCGCAGGGCCCATCACCTTTTCTACGGCGACGGATGTGCTTTTATTGGGGGTCATTGGCTACGTCGTGCGCAACGAGGCTGTCACGCAGTTTGTCCTCTTTACGATGTGTGCGCTTGTGGCGGATTACTTTATGCAAATGACATTTTTCATCACGGTGTTGAGCATTGATATCCAGCGTCTCGAGCTCGCTGAAGTATTGATGCAGGGCACGCGCGCCCCGAGTGCAGCTGCGACGCCGCATGCCGACATGCCGCGCCGGCTGCGTATGGACCATCCGCGCTCCGGCACGGCGCGTCTCGTGCACATGCTGTACCGTCTGTGGTGCATGCGGTCGCCGCGGTTCATCCACGCACTGGCTATCGTGCTGGCTGTTTGCACGGCGCTGGTCATGTATGCTCCGCAGGTCATGTCGTCTGAAACGTGGCTTCGTGTACTGTACCATCGCGCGCATGTCCCTCCTGATGCCGAGCTCGACCAGAGTCCCTATGGCGCGTTCTGGCGTGCTTTGAATCCGGACGGCGCCTCGTCTATCCGTGTGGTGCTGGAGCCATGGATTCTCGCGACGACCACCACTGCGACGGGCGGACTTCCGGACGCACCGGGGCCGTGGCTCGAGGGCCTGTTTTATGACCGGCGCGGCACAACGATCTTTTTGTTTTTCCTGTTTGTTGTCGGGCCCATTGCTTTGACTGTGGTCGTGCTTTCTTTCATTCTCCATTACCTTTTGCAACACTCCGACAAGCTCGAGAGCTCGCACCAAGATGGCGAGAATATCGAGCTGCGTCGCCTGCTCGACAGGCACACATCGATGCCACCCGATACGATGTCGATTCACCTGAGTGTGCATGCTGATGAGCTGCATACTGCCCCGATTCTGGTGACAGCCGCGTCGGATACGATGTTTGTGAGTGCCGACACTCATAACGCGTTGCGCCTGGACAACCAAGGGGAGTCGGTCCTGTGGCCCCTCGCGATGCTGCGGACCAAGCACGAGGCCGTGGCTGATGCCTCGCATATCGTGGCGCTGGCAGTAAAGGCCGGCTGTGTTGCCATTGGGCAGTACTCCGGTCGGATCTCGGTATGGCACATCGATGCACCACAGCGCCTCGTGGACATGACGTCGCCGGTGCAAGCTCCGATCCAGCACCTCGTATTTCATGCTGACATGCTCCTTTCCCTGCATCGCGACGGGTCTGTGCGCAGCTGGCCTCTGGATGGCGAATCGCGTGTATTCGTCGAGGCACCCGAGTCGGGCGGCTCGTGGACCTGTGCGACTGTGCATGCCACCGAGTCGGGCCTGTTTCTCGGAGCTGCATCCTCGCGTGGGCATTTGGCCGTGTACCGCATCACAGACGATGCCTCGCTCGTATGCCTGGTCGAGAATGCGAGTCATGTCCCGCTGCGGTGTGCCGCGCTGCTGCCATCCAGCACGACCGAGCAGCCGGCGCCCGAGCCGATGGCCCAAATTACGCCGCCACGCAAGCCCGCAACCTGGAAAAAAAATTCGGCTGTGCCGTCCCACATGCTCGTGGCCGGCGATCAAGATGGGGTGCTGCACGCCTGGCAGGTGTCTGACTGCGTGTCGGACATGATTCTCGACTTGCCGCTCCGCGACGGTGCGATCCGAGACGTTCGTGCCGAGGGAGGCATGCTCTGGGTGCAGACGACGAATCGTGTGTGGCTCGTCGAGCCGTCCTTGCGCGTGCGCGACTCGATCGCGAATCCCCGCGGATGTGTCGATGTAACGCCTGACGGATGGCTGCTGGGCCTGTGCCGTGCGTATGCATCCGAGGCGCGATGGGAAATCTGGCGCGCCCAGCTCCCCATCTCGGCCGTGGAGCGTATCCCCGTCGACATCGAGTCGCTGATTCGTACAGCCGTGCGTGACTCTGTTGAGCAGGGTCTGCATCCGCCATCACGCCTGCCGCTGCTGACAGCACGTGTTGATCGCATGGTGCGACGCGGCAGCGAATGGATGATCCCGTTTGGCAGCACCATTCTCTCTCTCAAAGCAGAACACATGTAATAGACGATGTACCATACTAGATCTATATACCTTGCAACGCTGCCTTGGCACGCACGCCAATGTCGCCGTACGGCGTATCCTGCTTGAGCTGCACACAGTCGCGCATGCCAAGTACGAGCATCTCGAAGAAGAAACCTGCCGCCGCTCGACGCGTCGCATTCGCAGAGAGAGCGTGGAACGAAACAGTGTCCGACTCGCCCATCTGCGTCCGCAAGACATGCGCTGCACGCTTCGTCCGGATCGTGTCGCCGTGCACCGACGTGTCGGGCGCGCGCGAGTCAAACGCGACAAGGGGGTTGGAGGCCGGCACATCCACTTGCACCTCGTCGTTGCTATCATACTCGGGCGTCGACATGCGCGAGAGGGGCGCGAGACGCCCATGGTCTTCCTCATCCTCCCTCGTATGTTGGCGACGCGATGACCGCCGGGGCGCAGGCGGCTCAGCTGGCTCCTGCTCCATGTCGGGCACGTCGGGTAGCGGCATATCATCGAGCGGCACATGCGACACGTCCGACATGTCGAAGCCCTCAGCCGGCTTGGATACGTCGGACACATCCAGGTCCATCATATCGGGCCAGGCTGGCGGCGCGTCCGGTGCACGGCGGCCGACTTCCATCGGGAACGCTTCCTCGTCCATGTTCAATGCCTTGGCCTGCTCGTGAATCGCATGAAGCCAAAACTGCATCTCGCTTTCGCGGGCAAATGTCTGTGTCGCGAGCCATGCACGCCGCGCGTCCCACGTCATGCAGGCATCCAAGCCTTCGACGGCCGCGCCCCATGCCATATCAAGACCCCGAGGTACCGCTGTTTTCGCGCCGCGGGCTTGGTCTGCCATAGCTGCGAGCTGAACGCGCGACGCAGGAAGGCAGTGCTGCTCATGGGACTCCTTGTTCATCGTGCGCGCCACAGACGCAGCGCGAGCCTGGAGCGAGCGAGCACGCGCTGGGAAGATCTCTGTTACGTCGTCCTGAATAGGCCGTTTTCGAGGTGCTTTGGCGCTCGAAGCGGCCTGTTGCTGTGCGGCCGTACGCAGTTTAGCCATAGTGTGCGGGTTGAGTTCGGCATGGGCCACGTCGTCCAGCGTCAGGTGGCGAGAAGGTGTGCTTGAAGCACGCGGAGCCGCATGGATGGATGGCAGGGGTGGCGGCGTGCCAGCCATTGGGACATCAGGCACATCAAATCCCACTGTGTCGTCACGTCGGCCGCTCCGCCCATGTCCATGGGTGCTAGAGGCTCCAGCGACAGATCCGCACTCAGATTAACATCACCAACCAGAGCCTGCACATGCTCAGACATGGCAGCCGCTTCGGTCGACGGCGCACGACGCGCGACACCCACGCTCTCAAACGAGTCGTCCGGGTCTGGCAGTGTATGCCGCGTGATGTCTGACCGCCGCTGCGTCTCTCGACGAGCGCGTTTGGGCGGCGGCACCGCACGCGATGGCGTATTTTCGTCCACGAGACCCAAGTCAAAGCCTTGCACAGACATGCCCAAAATCGAGCCGTCTGGACCGAGGGGTATATGTTCGTCTTCTTCGTCCTGCATTTCATAATGCGTGTCTGGGAGCGTGATGTCGGCATGACGTGCCATGTGACGTGGCCGAGAGCCAATGCCCCAGTCGCGCAGTGTCGGCTCAGGCATAAGAAGGTCCATGGGCGAGAACGTGTCCGGAAGTGTGATGGCTGCGCGCGAGACATGCAGTTGTTCTTGCGAGAGGTCTATCACAGCCGAGCCACGAAAGGCCACTTTGATGCGCAGGAGCATGTCCGAGCAGTCATCTTGAAGGTACTTGGCCTTGCGGGAGTATATGCGCGCAAATCCCAGTAGGAGGTGTCCGCTGAGGCGGAGCGCAATCTGCCCCTGGTCCTCGTCCACAATCATATCAACGTTGGAAGGAATAGATGTCTGCAAGAGCTGGGTCTTGCTAAGCTTGCGCTCCCAGTGTGCAGCGAGCCACACACGCGCTAGTGGTCCCTGATTGTGCAGAAACGCATCATTTGGTATCATGTCGATGCCGTCCCACACCGATGGTGGCAACCAACGTGAAGAAGCAACGAACACGACGCGCCTCGACGCGTGTGCTTGACTCGTGGCCCACCTGCACATATGCGCGCCTCGCGTCCAAGGCACGTGATGTGGAGGAGTCGAACCAGTGGCTGTACGCGCTACCTACCAATGGCACTGCTGCACGGCGCCTTTCCGGCCACTCCACGTATCCCCCAGCGTTGTGCTGACAGATACGATCAACACCAACGCGCCAAAGACGGCGCAACATATACTGAGTAGCTGTGTAGACTCCCACCACTTGAACTCCTGCTGTGGCTGCCGCATAGCTGCATGGGCGCCTGGACGCAGTGGGAGCGAAATATTTTCGGCCATGACTGGCTCATGTCCGTCTTCCGCGGCTTCATTCTGGTTTTCCTGCGAGGGCACGGAGAAATAGAGCGCAGATCGCTCAATCTGCTTCGCATCATGACTCAGCTTCAGATAACACACACTGGGGAAGAAAAATGCGAGCGCCGTCGCACTAAGACCGCCAGTAATTTCCAGCACAATGCCCAAGTCACAAGTCAGTAGGGAAATCGCCATGGCACTGACCACAAGCGAGGTCGTTAGGATGAGATGTCGTCGGTATTCGTACTGGCCATGAAAAAAATACGTTTCAAGCACCTCTCTGCACACAAAGCACTCGAGAGGCAGCGTGGTAAACATGTTGAGACCGAAGCAGAACCGCGCGATGTTGACGATGACGTCCGTATTAGGGAAATTGTTGAGAATATTGGAAAGGGTCTTGTCTTCAAAGAACCAGTAGCCGGCGATTGACATCGATACAGCAGCAATGGTGGATATAAATGTGGAATAGTGCGTGACCATGCGGAACTTGTCCATAGACGGCTCCTTGAGACTGCCGTAGATTAGAAGAGAGTTGTGGTGGCAAACGAAAGCAAAGCTAATGACGGAGACGGAGCGAATAAGATTGGATGGATGCACGATGGTAAGACGAAGGGACGGATCGCCCTTGAGTTCGGGTGGCATGGCAGGACCACGTACAATCACGGCAAGAATAATAAATACCATGGACAGAAGCGCCACGGCGCTGGCTTTGCTCAGCTTTTCAATGTTTCGGTGCAGTGATAGTGGGTAGCTGATCGCCATGGTACACACAAAGATGACGAATCGGCGACTGCTGAATATAGTGCCCCGCAAGAAAGGCAGCACACTAGACAACACATTGGGAATCGTGTC
>ERZ782882.82-NODE-82-length-16954-cov-3.368898_pt1 | contig 16954 bp, 13 predicted proteins | sample MGYA00466090_ERZ782882 | MGnify/ENA primary metagenome ERZ782882 (study PRJEB29894, sample SAMN03576369) | human skin metagenome | biome: human skin; feature: right retroauricular crease; material: organic_material | host: Homo sapiens | place: Italy: Trento... | reverse complement strand
GTAGCCATTGGCACCCATCTCAATGTTCGAGCCCTGGGCAGGAGCCGAGTAGAGCGGCACCTGCTCGTGACGCCTCAAGTCGTCCAGCACGGTGACAGGCGCCGCCGACGTAACCGTGGAAGGAATGGCCGGAGCCGCACCAAAGTGGTGGTGGGTCGTGATGTACTCGCCCTCGTCGTACTCCTCATCTTCCTCATCGACCTCTTCCTCGTCGTCTTCCAGCTCCTCCTCGTCTTCATCACGGTAACCCACTGCACGCACAGCGGCAGGCACAGGACCCGAGCGGTCCATCTGCTCGCTGGTCGTGAGGTAGACCTTCGAGAGCTGCTTGATGTCGTTCCACCACTCCATCATCTCGTCGTGGCTGCGAGCACGGAACGTGTAGGCCACATTCGTGCCGAACATGTTGGCCTGCTGGCCAGTGCGGCCCTCAATGTGGAACTTGTGCGTCGAGGCAGCGGCCGTCGAGGGAGCGCCCAGCGTGCACTCCGGCAGGAAGAGCGAGAGCTCCGGCACAGGGTGGCGGATCGGGTCAGACGAGCCGTGCTCGTGGAGGTAGCCGGCAGGCGTCAGCACGTAGAACGACTCCTTGTAGGCATTCGTGAAGCGCTTCTTGCGCTCGAGCATGCCCTGGTGCACAGGAATGACCGAGGGATCCTCCTTGCCTGGGTAGTCGATCGTCTCGGGGTTGCGCAGAGGCGTGTCAGGGTCGAGCAGGTGGTCCGAGCGCGAGGCAAAGGCGATCCACTCAGCGTTGGGCTCCAAGCTGCGCATGTGCACACCGAGACCGAGCCAGGTGTCCTGGACCTGAGCCGACATGCGGCCGCTCCATTCGTCAAAGGTCTGCCAGGCGCTCTGGATGCTGCGCACAACGGCCTCTTCAAAGTGAGCCGAGTTCTGCTGCATAATAATGATGCTCTTCTGCAGAGCATTCTCCTCATTGACCTGGCGCTGGAGCTGGATCGACACAGCCTGGTTGGCCGTGTAAGGGTCATCACGGGGGCTCACGCTCATAGGCGTGTTCTTCAGCAGCGTGATCGAGCGGGCGAGGTCAGAGATCATCTTCGTCGACACCTCACGCTCACGAGCCACCATGTTGGCCAGCTTGCCCGTGTCCTGCTGCACGTTGGCAATGTGCGCCTTGATCTCCTGGCGCAACTTGTGCAGGTGCTGGACAATCGAGCCTTCGACCGTCTTGGCAAGGTTAGCGTGGTGGTCAGAAATAGTGCGGGTCTTCTCGCGAATGCTGTAGAAGATGTCCTGGAGACCGTCCTCGCCGAGGAACTGGTTGCCCTCGCGGAATGGCACCTGGATAACGCCACCAAGCTTGGTCATTTCCTTGGCCGTGTTGTACTCAATATCAGCGATGCCCTCAAAGTACGAGATGAGCATTTTGACAATATTCTTCCAGCCTGTACCGGGTTAGTATCAAGACACGCAGAAAGGAGATAGCCACGTACCAGTGAAACGCTCGATCAAGATGTCCGAAGGGCGCAGCTCAAGCGGGCCCGTGTTTTTTTTAATCAGGGAAGCATTTCGGCTTGCAATCGTCGACTTACGACTGGCGGTCGTAGCCCGAGTGAGGGTAGAGTGGGCGTCCGTCATCACTGATCGTGGTGGTTGAACAAGGGAATATCCACGTGTTTAGGCGGGAGTGCGTATGCTTGGGTTGCGGGTTGCGGCGTCTGTTTACGAGCACGAACTCGAACAGGATGACGATCCAATGAGAATGCATGCCAGTGTGGTAGAGTTACATTGAGCCAATCATAAAAATGCAACGTCGTCTGATGCGGGAGATGATGCAGCTGACGCGGCGTTAAGCGTTCATTTACATGGATTAGGTAAGTTCGTTGCAGCCAATCTGGGGGCCGAGCGCCCCAGCGCAAGATGGACCATCCGCTCGGCGTCATGCCCCTCGGCCGGAAGGAGGCACGGCTGCGCTTCGTCCTGGAGAGCGCGCACGCCCGCCGCGACACCGTCTGGCCCCTTAGCGTAATAGAAAGCGCGTAAGCCACTGCCCAACATGACGCGCGGCACCAACACGGCGTTCCAGCAGCGCCTGCGTGTACGTACATGCTGGCAGGGACAGCTAACGCGCTAGGTGCTGACTTTCACGATCCCTATCATGGTGGTCTCATCGTGTACGTGTGTCCTTGACTGACGCAAAGACATGCTGTACAAGCGTCTCTATCTAGGTGAACAGCAGCGACCTTTGCCGCCTGACTGGTTCCAGCTCAAAGCTGACAAGACGCCGTCTAAGGATACCACAGAACCTTCGTAGCCCCATGCCCCGCCTTCAGACTAGCTCATCACGTGCTGATAAGAAGGGAGGACGACGTGCTCAGAAAAAAAAGGGGCGCGGTTGGACCGCGACGTTGTGCCTGACACAGGTGTGACGTTGTCATTCTGTTGGCGCCGTGTGGCACACACCCTGGATCCAAGTGGCTAGGCGCGCTGGTAGTGCGCGTGTGGCATCCAGGACTAGAGGCGTCCAAATGGTGCCCATGAGTCTGCGCATCTTGGCGCCACCGACGTCCGATACGAGTGAAGCTCCGTCGCTGGTCCTGCAGTGCGATGCTCGAAAGTACATGTTCAATGTGGGAGAAGGAACGACGCGTGTATCTGCTCAGCACCGCGCGTCGAACATGCGCGTCGATCACATTTTTTTAACGCGTGTGGCGTCAGAAACCATGGGCGGTGTCCCTGGGCTGCTCATGACCCTTGCCGACGGCGGCCGCGAATCGATCGACATCCACGCACCACCCAACCTGCTTTATGCGCTTGCAGCTACCCGACTCTATGCGCGGCGTGATACCATGGCCCTGAACGCGCATGAAATTGAGGTGCGAGAGCCGCATGTCTGCTACCAAGACGAGTATGTGCAGGTACAGTCAGTGCCCCTTGTGCCGGCACTGCACCGATCACTGTATACCGACATGGCGGAGAAAGGACCAGCATTGGACGTAAAGGCCCAGCTGTCGAGTCCGAAGGCGCTGCGTGGCTCGCAGGCCAAGGCCTGGTATGAGTGTATTCTACGAGATGCATGGACCAACAGCGAACGTACATCGCACGGCCCCGAGCCTGGGCGTCAGGCTGCCGTGCTGGCTTACATTTGTGCAGGACATACCCAGCGTGGCAAGTTTGATGCCGAGCAGGCCATGGCCTTGGGCGTGCCACCAGGCAAATCATTTGCACGTCTTGCCAAGGGTGAGACCATCACGATATCACGTCCCGTCGCATGGGAACAGATGGACAGGGACGCACGCCAGGCGTGGATCCGAACGCAGCAGCGTAGGGATGCCAGTCCGGCTCCTATGCCTGTCGAGGACGTCCAGGTGGCGAGCCAGGAAGTCGTAGGAGCGTCGCGTGCAGGTCCCGTGTTCTTTTACTTGCACGTTCCGACGCCCGCGCATGTGGAAGCGCTGGTGCAGTCAGACGCCTTTGGTCCGTACACCCAAGCGGCGAATCAGCATCTGGCACCAGAGCAACGACGCACGCCTCATGTGATTTTGCACGCGGCTCCCCAGCGTGTATGGGACGATAAGCGGTACCGATCCTGGCGGCAGAGGTTTGGGCCGGACTGCCATCACCTCCTTGCCAACAGAGACGTGTGTGCGGATCAGCTCACGTACACGTCGAATGCTGTGTCTCTTGATCGACTCTCGGAGTTGGACGCGCAGGTGTTTACGGTGCCAGGCCATGCCGAGGCCCGTGTGCAAGTGACAGACGCGCTCCCAGTCTGGCCCAACATGCATGTCCCGCTGCAGCCGCGCGGTGAGCCATCGCAGTGGCTGTCCACGGCTCCTACGCTCGAAGCCAGGACAGCTCTTCCCTCCTGGGACGCCTATTGCGACATGGCAAAGCAGGTTCGAAGCAGGGCGCCAGTACCGCCACGCACGGCTGCCGCCGGCCTCGCAGACCATCTCGTATTTACGACGCTGGGCACAGGCAGTTCGGCGCCATCCAAGTACCGCAACGTGTTGAGCACCTTGATCGACATGCCAGGTGATGGGTACGTGATCCTTGACGCAGGCGAGAGTACCTACTTTCAGCTGGCGCGCCGCTTCGGGCCTGGCATGCATGGCTGGGACGGCGTGGGTGTCGACCGCATTCTGCGCGACTTGCGGCTGTTGTTTGTGAGTCATATCCATGGTGATCACCACATGGGTGTGGCGCGGCTCTTGCTGGAGCGCCGCAAGCTCCGGCCCACCGAGCCGCTGGTGCTTGTGGCCAACAACTATACGCGAGTGTGCCTGGCCGAGTACGATGCGTTGGAAGACCTTGGTCTGCGGGACATGCATGTCTTTGACAGTGCGTCGCTGGACTGGCAGCGGGGTGACAGGACATGGGAGGCCGGGGCGCTGGCACGTCTCGAGCGCGTGTGCACGGCGCCTGTGTCGCATCGCATGGGCCACTGCTACGGCATTGTCTTGCAGCATAAGCATGGCTGGAAGGTGGTGTTCAGCGGCGATACGATGCCATGTGAGGCGCTCGTCCGGGCCGGTCAGGGCGCGACGGTGCTGATTCATGAGGCGACGATGCAGGACGATGAGGCCGCGCTCGCCGCTGCTAAAGGGCACAGCACGATCGGACAAGCTTGCCAGGTGGCCCAAGACATGCATGCCGAGCACTTGCTGCTGACACACTTTTCGCAACGATACCCGAAGCTCGCCCGGATCGGGGCCGTCGCGGGTGTGCCCATGGGCATCGCCTTCGATATGATGCGCATGACACCTGCACAGCTGCGTCGACTCGTTGCAGGCCACGGTGCCATGGCGCTTCTCCTCGACACGGAGCACGAGTCCGACGACGAGGAAGCCAAGGCGCCCAGTCCCAAGAAGGCGCGCCGCGTCCATACGTCCAGCACGCAGTTTGCGCACCAATACGTGCTGGTTTCGTTCACGGGGCATGGCGATGCGCCTCCTTCCGAGCTGTCGGTGAGTCAGGGCGTCCAAGAAGCACTCCATGCCGCGCATGGCATCGTCGGCGGAGCGATCCATGTCGATGTGCTCTATGCTGGGCCGCCTAGGGCGACGACCGGCATAGGCGAGGCGGTGCTGCGCGTCGATGCAGCGCACGTGGGTGTGTTGACGAGCGCGCTATCGAGCGCACATGGTCCGGCGCTAGCGACGCTCACCGGACAGCAGCCGGGGCTGCGAGTGCGTCTGTCCAACGTCTCTCCCCAGCTGGGAGCACTCGGCACGAACCAGAGTCGTGCGTGGACTAGGCAGCAACAAGACGACCTCTCTATCTACACAAGTACAGTATGAAAGACATAGTCCCAGATTTTGCTGGTCACACCGAAGCCCAGCTCGTAGTTCTTGTAGTGGTGCTCAAGATGATACCGCTTCTGCTCCCGCACGTACTCGGGCAGCTTGGTGTGGTGCAGTGCATAGTGCATCGTGTCATACACGACATACATCGCGTACGAGCCGGAGATGACGCCGTTCGCCATCGCGGTCGGCAGCACGGCATGCGCGAGCAGCAGCATGGGGAACGACAGCGTGGCGAAAAGAATGGGCGGCATAACGAGGCGGTAGCGGTCCATCGGCAAAAAGTGATGGATGCCATGCAGCAAAAAGTGCATCAGGTAGAAGAACTGGTGGCGCGGTAGGAGCCGGTCCATGTGGAAGAGGAAGCGGTGGAACAGGTATTCGAGGAAGGTCCAGAACACGACACCAAAGACAAAGCAGCCGAACGCAGCCGCATAGCCTTCCACACTCGACAGAGTCGCGTTGCCCGTGTAGAAGAACTCCTTGTACTGCGTGGCAGATAGGTGGAAGAAGGCAGCTGCGATTGGCAGCCACATCATTGGGATCACATACCATGGCGTCTTGGTAAACACCTCGAGGAAGGAGTAGGGCATGAGCTTGGCTGGCTCCTTGCAGTGTCGCGGGATGTGCACCTGTTCCAGGTAAAACTCCTTCGAGAACGAAGAATTCCACATTTGCGGGATGAGCGGCTTAGACAGGTCGAGGAACTGGTGGTGCACGAAGTCCTTGGCCATGTCTGTCTCCTCCGGCACAAAATCATCCGAAATGTGCGCATCCGCTGGCAGGAAGGCCGGAGGCAAACCCGCCGGCGACGTTGTCTCTGGCAACGAAACTTTACCGATGGCGAAGTCGCCTAGCATCGCATACGCACTACGCGAGTGGACGTGTGAGTCCTTGTTCTTCATGATCGCTGTCACATCCTGGCCAGCATGCTCCATGATCAAATCCTCGCCACCGGGGTGATCCGCAATAAAGTCTGTCACATTATACACCACATTGTCAAAGATCACCCAGCAGTCCTCCTTGGAGTTGTGCTGCGCTACGTCGCGCCGAGTGAAGGTCTTGGTCCCAGGCATGGTCGAGATGAGCGCAGAAAAAATCAAGTGCCACGCGCACCACACCCTTTGCGAGTGACACACAGGAGAGTCGATCCCTTTCACGCCACTTTGTGTGTCACGTGATGTCTCGGCAGTGGCGCGCAGGGCTGGGCCGGCGGCTGAGGTCAGCTAGGCACGGAGCGTCATGCCTATCTACACCTGTCGTCGATGCGTTCGCAGGTATTCTTCCCCGGCAGCCATGACGGACTTTTCTTCCGCACTGATAGTGTTAGCCATAGTTACGCACAATGATCGAATGCAGTCCTTCATGCGCTTGCTTTGCTCACTGCAGGCCCACAGCACGGAGAAGACGCGGTTGCGCGAGCAGGCCACAAATTCTATCGTAAGTCGCATCAGCGTACCTTGGACAAGCGGATCACATGCCTTGTATGCTTCGAGTTTTCGGTTTTTCATGAATGTCTCAAACTCACGATTGCTCATTACATGTGTGTTGTTCTGGGACGCCATGGCGACGGTCGTGGCTTGCGGCAGGAGCGGAGGGGAGCCTGGCCGGGCCGCGCCGGCAGCTGAGTCAGCGTGACACGTCCAAAAACGGCCCCAATTCCACAGACAGCGAGACGGAGTTGTGGGTGTGTGACGCGCATGAGCTTGGCAGGCAAGCCCAAGACCAAGGCCAAGCAGCGCTATCTGAAGGCCAAGAAGGATCGGCGCAAGGCCCGCAAAGCGGCTGGACCGAAGCCGGTCGGAGAAGGAACACAGAAGCAACGACTGGAGCAGCTCGAGGAGAGTCAAAGCGATGAGGTCGACGGGGACGACGACGCCTCAGCACAAGACGATGCGGACACGACGGAGGATGTGGGCGCGCTACCGGAAACGAGCGCGGCCCCACAGAGCGAGCGCCAAGAAGAGCAGGCAAGTGAGCCCGCCTCAACTACCACCTACCTCTATCGCTTTCCACGCCCGCAGCAGACGGCGAGCGATGACGCCACCGATCTGCTTGCCTCGCAAGGCATCCCCGATGCGCTGCTACACCCCACTGAAGTGGCTGCCTCAGAGACGCAGGCGCTTGATACCCCTGATGACCAGCTCCTGCACCTGTGTCCCGAGACGCGGCGGCAGCTCACCGAGCTAGGGATCACCCGGTGGTTTGCCGTTCAGGCCACTGTGATTCCCGCGCTGCTACGCGATCCTCGCATGCGGCATACATACCTGCCATACACGCCACCGCATGACCTGTGCATTTCCGCACCGACAGGCAGCGGCAAGACACTTGCCTACATCGTGCCTATCATGGAATTGCTGCGGACCCGTACGATCGTACAGCTCCGAGCGCTGATCCTCGTGCCCACACGCGACCTGGCCGTGCAAGTGCGCGACGTATTCGAAGCCGTCGCCAAGGGCAGTGGTCTGCGGGCTGCTACCATCACTGGCAATCACAGTTTCCGACACGAGCAGGAGCAACTCCTTCACGCGGACGTGGCCATGGCCACGCCTGGTCGGCTGGTGGATCATATCCGCGGCACGCCTGGGTTTACTCTGGAGCACTTGCGTTTTCTCGTGATTGACGAGGCGGATCGCCTCCTTGGCCAATCATTTCAGGAATGGGTATCGACGCTCCTGGACGCACTCGAACCACGCGGACCGTCAGATCGCATCTGTGCTCCTACACGTCTGTGGACCGAATCGGACACATGGGCGCGCGACGATATACAGGTACCGCAGCCGAGCGTACAAAAATTGCTGTTTTCCGCCACACTTTCGCGTGATCCAGCCAAAATAAGCGCGCTGCGTCTGCGCGAGCCGCAGTTTATCCGTGTGCGTGACGGCTCAGAACAAGGCCAATTCGCTCTTCCGTCGAGTCTGCACCAACACATGCTCATCTGTCCCACCAACGAAAAGGTCTTGCACCTACTGCACATGCTACATGGCGACCAGCGCATTCGCCAGGCACTGTGCTTCACCAAGAGTGTCGACGCAGCCAACCGCCTTGTTCACCTCCTGCTCTTCTTCCAAGAAGCCTGGGCCGAGGCCACGGCTCAGCCGCCTCTCCGCATCCACTTTTACTCCTCGGACCTGCGTACGAGCGAGCGCAAACAGCTGCTGCGGGCGTTTGAGCGTGGTCAGGTGGACGTGCTCGTGTGTTCGGATTTGATTGCGCGCGGTATCGACTTGCCGGACGTGCGCCATGTGATTTCGTACGACGTGCCCGTCGATATGGCCAAATATGTACACCGTGTGGGCCGGACGGCTCGTGCAGGCCGGGTGGGCGATGCATGGAGTCTTGTGGAAGAACAAGAAGTGTACCACTTCAAGCTCATGCTACGCGAGGCTGGGCAGCTGGAACATATCGAGCGGCACAAAGTGCACTCTGGTGCCTTCGATCTACTGCTACCCCACTACAAGGCAGCTCTGGCGCGCCTCGCACAACTCTATAGTCAACAGCGCTAATATATACATTAGCCCAGCACAGCTGGACCTTTTTTACGACGCTTCGTGGTCTTGTTGAAGGAGCGCCAGCCCTGCACACGATCCTCCCTTGCCTCTTCCCAGGCCGTGTCGAGTTCGGCACGCCGCTTGCGCTCCTCCTCGGCATCCATCCGTAGTTTGGCTGCCTCGATTTCGGCCTCCTGTTTATGCTGAATCGCTCTACTGTGAGTACACACATACGTACTTTCGCTTCTTCAGTTCCTCATCGAGCACAATATCTTTGACATAAATTTTGATGCGATCTTCAAACGACGGCGCAATCTGATCCAGTCGACCGCCAGGCACCTTTTCTAGCTCAATTTCTTCGTTCGTCAGCGTCATCGGTAGACCCAGCTCACGCAGCGCGAGACAGCGCGCACTCGTTACCGTTTCATCCAGCGCTTTCCTCCGGTTCTCATCGAGCAGATGGTCCAAGGACTTTTTGAGCAGATCAAAGGCCTCTTCGGCACGTGCCTGATCCTCTGTCATCTTGTCTGGGTGGATTAGCAGACTCTTTTTGCGGTACGACTTTTGGATCGTCTTTTCATCTGCATCCTGTGTGAGGTCAAGTATGTCGTACGGATTCATGCGGAATGCTCGCGTGAGCACTCTGTCCACTTCGCGGCGCTGACTTTGTGCATAGCGCTCCTTCGCTGGGGTGTCAGCGCATTCGCACATACGAGATAGTTTCGACTCGTCGACGACGAGCTTTCGCCGCACACGCGGTGGCCGTGGCGGCGGACCCGGTGGCGGGCCTGGAGCCAATGGGGCACCCTCCGTCATGGAATGCCAACGACCCGGCGCCTTTCCAACCTCCACGTAGAAAGACCTCCCTCATGCATGCTTAGTTACCGTCCGTTCACCGCGTGACCCAAGATGCAGGCCACCTTTTTTCGTCTTCCCCTGGCCCTTCCACCATGACAGCGCCGGCTGACCTGGCCGCCGAAGGGCGCGTCCATACGACAGAGAAGCCAGCTAAGAAAGAACACACATTCTTCGACGACATCGTGTCGATGAAATGGCTCGTGTATCCCACTTCGGCGGCCAAGTTTGCTATGATCTTTATTGTCGGATACCTGCTATGTGAGTACGTGCTGCCGGTCGGTGTGAACCCATTTCGCCCTTTTCTTATGCTTTCATACCGCATTCCCGAAGGAGAGGTCATCAAGCGCATGGCCATGGAGCAGGCCCACGGGCCGAGGCCCACGCTATCACTCGACAACTCCGTTACCACAGCCTTGCGCAGCTTCTGTCACTCACTACAGGCCACGCTGTTCCCTGACCAGCCGGCTCTCCTGCGCTATGGAAAGGGCTGGCTCGACGTATGCTTCATGGCCTTTTACATCATTGTATTCAGCTTTCTTCGCCAGGTGATCACGGGCCATATCTTCAAGCCCTTGGCTGCTCACTGGAACATCAGGTTGGAAAACAAGCAGATCCGCTTTGCTGAACAGGGCTATGCTTTAACATACTGGGGTATCATGGGTGCTGTGGGTGTGTATGTCATGTCGTTCCAGGATAGCTGGTGGTACCACTTAGATCATCTTTGGTACCAATACCCCCACTGGCAAATGCGGCCTGAGCTCAAGCTGTATTACCTGCTGCAAGCGAGTTACTGGCTCCAGCAGGCCTTTGTCATGCTTTTGGGTCTTGAGCGTCCGCGTAAAGACTACTATGAGCTCGTGGCGCATCACCTGGTGACGCTCTGGCTCATCGGCTGGTCATACTTTATCAATTTGACCATGATCGGCACTACCGTCTTTGTCTGCATGGACATCCCTGATACTTGGCTCGCTCTCTCCAAGATGCTCAACTATCTGGACATGAACATGTGTGCTGCCGTCGTGTATTCTACTTTCATGGTCGTGTGGTCCTACTTCCGCATCTACCTGAGCGCTCTGACGCTGTATTCAGTGTATGCTGACTACACTCTTATTCCCGCTTATGCACGAACGTTTCATCCATCCCAAGGACACTGGCTTGTCTGGTGGATGCAGTGCCACGTATTTGCCCCTCTTTTCCTCCTTCTTCTCCTCAACCTGTTTTGGTACGTAATCATGTGGCGCATCCTCTTCCGTGCTATGCGCGGTGTTTGTGGAGATATGCGCGAGGATGGCGAAGACGAAGCACCCACGAAAGAGGAGTAGTTCTGTATAGCCACAAGTCACTACAACACCAAGGCATCGACGCGACCGGCCAAAAAGACTCGCAAAAGTCACGTGGCCTCAGGACATGTTGGAAAAGAAAAAGAGAAACCTCTTGTGATGAGAGGGGGCGCACTGGGAATCGAACCCAGGACCTCTTCTATGGATCTTATTGACTAAGCCCTAAAGAAGAATCATACCTCTAGACCATGCGCCCAACTTGTTGGAGATGACTGCGTCTTGGTGATTTATCAATGTCACTTCATACTTGTTGTTTCCTCCGCACCAGCTTTCCCTGCAGCATGAACATGCATTGTCGTCGTGCATGGCATCACAAAGACTTCATTCTATACATTATATCTCACGCGAAACGCAGCTAGATAACAATCATTATTTTGAATATCCTTCTGCTGTGTTTCATGGGTGGATGTGCGGGGAAGGATAGCGAAGCCGAGGGGGCCACACCCGCAATCAGGGCACAAGATATGCTTGACAAGCCGCTTTTCACCAGGCATGACGTCCAACCGACTTTCATCTGTAGCATCCAAGACCGCATTCTCCGGTACTTCGTGCGGTGAAGATTCGAGTATATGCAAGCTTTGGCGAAGCGTCGAAAAGCTATTACGCGAGCTACGCTTTCGTCGCACGCCGATGCTGCTGGACCGACCCGTGTGGCTCGTTAAGGAAGATGAAGGCGAGGAGGATTCTTGGGTCTGACTCGACTGAAATGTGCGGTTCGGCACGTTCCATTCGACACAGCGGGAAAAGGTCACATTGTCAAAGCCCATGGGATTGGGCACGTGCCAAAAGCCACGAAGGGGCCCGATCGTGGCGTGAGCGTCTGACGAAGTCTGGAAAAGCGAGTTCATCCATGGTGCAATAGGATTGTCCAGGTTCCCCAAGGAGGCTGATGTTTCGCCATTCACAGAGGGCACCGTGTTCATGAGCGGGCCCGTTTCGCGAATGGACCACTCAGCTGAATTCCGTGCGACAAGTGTACAGTCACAAGACTCGTTGGGACATAGTAATGGGTGAAGATTGAGGTAGTATTTAAAGTCGACAATGCGAGACTTGACAGCCTGGCGAATATCTTCCTCAAACGTCTTGCTGGCAAATGCTTCGCCAAAGATGGCCTCGAGCGCCTTACCAGGGTTCTTCTTAGGCTTGTTGGGTGCGGAGGAGGGTATGATGCCCAGATCGCGGGCTGCGCCTTCGGTCATATTTGCCTTTTGGAGCAAAAGTGACAAAGTATGGTCATTGTTGGGCGTGGCACTGACAGGAGTCATGACACTGGGCGAGTTTGGCTCGTACCGGAACATGCTGGGCTCGTAAGAACTAGATAGTCCTTCCGTGTCACTAGCGAGGTATGAGCGCGAGGATGTCTGATGTGTTGCGGTCTCGAGCAAAGGAAGCATGCCCTTGGATGATAGCGCTGAATGCTGGTCTGCCCAATCTTCTTGCGCGAAGGACGTGTCGATGCTCAGACTTGTGCTTGTGTTGATTGGTCGACGCATCTCAGCCCAGACGTCTGCAGCGCGCTGCTCGTAGCTGTATGAGTGGAACTGGAAGTCAAACCGCTGAAAGAACGATTTGCGTCGTCGTGGACAAACGACCGATATGATTTCGTATTCTTGACCATGTGCTTTGTCACCGAAATCCATCGTCTGCAAGCGCCGAATAAATGTGACTAGCAACTTCGTGCCAATGCCCTGGTGCCTCTGGCCTTGCTCTACGCCAAAGTCTTGGATACAAACGACGCGCGCTAAATTCGATGTGCTGTGGCCATACATGCTTTGTGTGATGTTGGCTGGCGATGCAGTGGCGCTAATGACGCCAACGAGCTTACGTCGTGAGTCATACGTGCCAGACAAAGGGCCGGATACCATGGGCGGTGGCAGTGTCACAAAGGCACCAAGCGTAAGATGAGGGGCCTGCTCGAAGCGCGTCGAGAGCTGAGCTATGCTGGGCACCTCCTCATGTGGAAAGTAAGTGCTTAGCACATGCTGCGCAGCACGCAGCTCATCCATACGTAGTGTATCGATTGTAATGGACTGCTTGTGATGCATCATTGAATTGCTGCGATGCGGTCGCAAGGCGGGAGGTGCTATTTCGCTGCGACTCATCTTGTGCGAGAGAGAGCGCTCTGGCGTAGAGTGGGTGGGTGTGGTTTCGCTCTTTGGAGCGTCTTGATGCCTTCTGGCAGGAGCACCTTCTATCGAAGTGGATGGATTTGGTTGCGCCGCTACTCTCGTCGTCCGATTAAGCGGCATGCGACCAGGTGCAGAACGAATCCCGGGTTCGTGCAACCAGGCGAATGAAGTCGCTCGCCGCGCCGTACCTCCACTCTTCATGGGGGGCCGCGAGGGATTACCTAAGCATTACGCAGACCCTAGGCCAAGACGCTGGGTCGCCGTGGGCAGTGTCTTGCCACGTGGATGACTATGCACCAGCGAACGTCATCGAACGGTACCGATGCGCACGGATATTGATTGGGTGTGCCGCTGGCAGCGGGTAAAAGCATCTGATGACCGCATCGACACTTCCTCTCCCACCTCCTATTATTGTGTACGTATCCCTGTGGTCTTGTCTTGTTCCTGATGCCTAATACAGCGATGGCTTTTGCCCCTTCTGCTATTCGTTCCTTTGCAGCTTCTACACGCACCATGTCTAACGTTTTCTTCGACATCACCAAGAACGGCGCTCCTCTCGGCACCATCAAGTTCAAGCTCTTTGACGATGTGGTGCCCAAGACGGCTGCCAACTTCCGTGCCCTCTGCACGGGCGAGAAGGGCTTCGGCTACGCTGGCTCGCACTTCCACCGTGTGATCCCTGACTTTATGCTCCAGGGTGGTGACTTCACCGCCGGCAACGGTACCGGTGGCAAGTCGATCTACGGTGCCAAGTTTGCCGACGAGAACTTCCAGCTGAAGCACTCCAAGCCTGGTCTGCTTTCGATGGCCAACGCCGGCCCTAACACGAACGGCTCGCAGTTCTTCATCACGACCGTTGTCACCAGCTGGCTCGACGGCAAGCACGTTGTGTTCGGTGAGGTCGTTGACGGCATGGACGTCGTCAAGGCCATCGAGGCTGAGGGCACGGGCAGCGGCAAGCCCCGCAGCCGTATCGAGATCGCCAAGTCGGGCGTCTGCTAAATGCACGTAGCTATGTTGTATTCCATCCTCCAAAGTGAGCGTCGCCTAGTGTCGTTCCCCCACGTTCGCCTGGTGGCGCGTGGCTTCCGCCAGCGTCGAGCCATGCGCTGCGCTGGACAAGATGCGAGGCCAGGCACCGCCCTGCCTCGGATGTAGGCGATGCTTGCCACAGGGTTCGTGCGCCGTGCAAAGACGCCTCGATGGGGTCGTGCGGGACGTGGACTTGCACGGGCACATCGTCTGGTGCCCACATGCGCAGCTCCTGGGATAGTCGCCGCCGGAGTCCCGGCACGCGTGCAGAGCCACCTACCAGCACGATCTGGGTCCATAGCATATCGCGCGCCTCCTCCGGTACGTGTGAGATGCAGGTGGCAATAAGCTCTGGCAGCGAGCCTTGATCCAGTCCAATGCGCTTAGGCGCGAAAAACGACTCGAAGAGCTGGAAGCGTTCCTGTCCGAGGCGCAAGACTTGATGCTCAGTCGAGGCGACGTGTTGGGACGGGGTTGTGCTGCCTGCAATGAAGGCATCGAGCTCGTCTTCAGGGAGCGTGGGTGTGTCGTACGCTGCTGGCCCGGACAGAACATGTCCGTATTTCGTCCTGGGATCTGCGACGTCCTCGGGTGTGGCATAGTTAGGTAGCACATACTGCTGCACCATGGCATTATTTTCGTCGGCATGGAACATTTCAACGAGCTGCTCAAAGCTCCAAGAGCTGGGCGAAGCGTCCTGTGGTGGAAAGCGGCGCCTCTCCTCGTCTCTGGCGCAGGCAGCGACAAAGCACGAGCTGCACTTCATTTTGTCGGTGAGGTATGTCTCGTCCATCATATTCCACTGGCGGTACGAGAAAAGAACTTTGAGCAGGCTTGTGAGGACCTTTCCACCGAGATCCAAGCGACGTACCGCGTCCCACACGACTTGGTCTCGGATGATCGGCACGGCGTGGGTATAGCTATGGCCCATGTCGACGACAAGTAATGCCTCAGGGCGTGGCGTCGTGAGGGACCAGGGTATGAGTTGTGCCGTCGTTGTGCGCCAAATAGCGTCGGCCTCGTACCATTCAAAGAGCAGCATGTCAAACGCACGTTGTTGCTCGGGTAGGGCAAAGTAGGGCTCTGTCACTATGACCGTGCGACCACGCAGCAGCCCAAATGTGTCGGTAGTGGTCTTGCATCCAAGTGCCTTGACGAGTGCGCGGTCCCACACCGACTTTTGGGCGGCCCAGTCGACGATCATGCCGCGGTCCATTGGCTGCCGCAATTGCAGGCCGCCGTAGTCCTGGCATTCGCTCTCGATTAGGTCGCCCACCAGCACCTGGCGTCGCACACCCTGTCTCGTGCGCGCAATAGCATTGGGAACCGTATGCATGTCTGGATGCTCGCTGCAGGCGATGTGTACATGCGCCGCGCCCGTGTCCAGCACCACAGCCGCTGCCGCTGCCTCTTTCCGAGCGCGGCGCATCGTGGTAGAGGTGGAGGACAACAGGTTGCCCTGCGCTCATGTCGTTTGGACGGCCGCCGACCTTCTCGTCCTTCCAGGTCTTGCCACCGGAGCGTGGCTCGTTCCCGCTTGATCACTACGGTGAGTGTAAAAGCTTCATGCAAGAGTATCTTGCCTGTCTTCGCGCGAACAAGAACAACAATGGCGCATGTCGCCACCAAAGCAAAGCCTACCTGGCATGCCGTATGGACCAGTGCGTATGCGCTACTAACCCAGTCAACTCATGGAGCGCGACAACTTTGACAATTTAGGTTTCTCAGATATTGACAAGCCTACATCCGGTGCCCCGCCACCGGACGATTCACAGCGAATGCTATAGTGCGAGACATGCACGGGCCAGTGCACCAATGGCGCCGCCGTCGTGCCCGAAAGCTATACAAGCTTCTTCGAGGGCCTGTGTGAGAAACGTATGCGCCATGAAACGACGCGATGTCATGTCTGTGAGCATAGGCAGGCACGGCAGCGGTCGTGCGAGAAGGTGCGAAGGGGTATCGTGCAGCTCGACATTTTCACACAGCAGGCGACCCAGCGTCGCTAAGAGCACAGCACGTTGCGGATGACCGGGTGGGTATAGTGCGCTCCGTGCATCGCGTGCGCCGCGTGCCTGCATTCCCGCACACAGTAGCATGGTACATTGCACTGCATCGTCCCAAGCCTGCCTCTCGATCGCTCTTGTATGAGCAGCAAACAGCAACGGCCACACGCGGTAGTGCGAAGGAGGTGCCAAAGCAGTGCGGTGCACCAATATGTCGGGATCGGTGTCCTCGCCCATGTCCAGGGTGCGTGGCTCGGTACGACGATGCCCACACGCTGCACTGCCCGACCACTCTGGGCAGGAGGCGCACCACAGCGCCGTGCGTGGATCGATCCACTGCGTTCGCTCACACAACGCACATGCGCAGGTAAATCCGTAGCGTTCCTGCAGAACGGCTTGGCGCTCAGCTCGGCTCGTGGCCACGTCGACATACGACATGAGCACGGCATCGCCCGCTGAGATAGGTCGGATAGCCACAAGGTGCATCCTGCTTGGTGAGCCGCGCTGCATCGTGGGGTACACCATGACAACATTTGCATCGCATGCGTGATTCACGAGCGCCAGCGTCGGATTGACGCACACGCCCAATGGATCGAGATACGCGTCTGAGAGCATAAAGGCATTCGTCATATGCTGGCACACGAGCTCCATGAGCTCATCGGCGTTCGTCAAGCCGAGTGCTTCACGTTCCTCCGTGCCGAGAAAGATGCCTAATCGGAAAGCTAGCATGGCTGCTTCTTCGCGGATGTGGTCCTGCATCGCGTGTCGATTCGAGGCCATAGCACCTAGAGGAGCCCACCATGCTGGTGTGCGCTCGCTTTTCAGCCA
>ERZ782882.74-NODE-74-length-17696-cov-49.731648_pt1 | contig 17696 bp, 15 predicted proteins | sample MGYA00466090_ERZ782882 | MGnify/ENA primary metagenome ERZ782882 (study PRJEB29894, sample SAMN03576369) | human skin metagenome | biome: human skin; feature: right retroauricular crease; material: organic_material | host: Homo sapiens | place: Italy: Trento... | reverse complement strand
GGTACGGAATCCTAGGACTGGCCAATGACAATATAGATGAGGCGATATAAGCGTCGCTCTCTCGCCGATCCGCTGACTTTGACAGCTTGGGGGACGTCGGGGGTTGACGCTTACCTGCATGGGGGTTACTCTGCTTGTGATGAGAGCCGCCATGCCCAGGCGTACCGCGCTTAGCGCCCTCCCGTATTTTAATCCCCGACTTGTCATGGGAACCCTTGTCCGAGAACCGAACATATACAGTATGACTATCAGGATCGACACTGACACCCCCTGAAGCAAAAGAAGACCCGGGAGAAAAACTCAACATGAAAGACGTTGCCAGAACCAGCGATAAACCCTTCATACTCGACATGACGCAACCTCAGCACTTTCAGCTTCAACGATCTTTAAACTGTCACCAATCCTCCTCATGGAGAGTTCGTCTTTCCTCATCCGGCCAGGCGTCAACGTCCCGTCCTTGGGATTCACAAACCGCCAGTTAGATATATCAGCGCAACCGATAATGGCAATCTCCGAATCATCGCCCTTTGACACCCTATTGACGGTCACGCTAGAGAATGGCGTCTTGACAGGCAGCACTCTGTGGCCCCGGCTCTTCGCTTCAGAGTACGCTTTTCGAATCGCCTCGGTACCATCCTCACTGAGGATGCCTTGTAGCTCTGCAGACACCGAGTTCACCCCATCTCCGACCTCAAGCTTGTAAATCTGTTCCAAATACGTCTCATAGACCTTCTTCGCCTCCAAGAACAACGCATCCTGCTTCGTCCCTGGAGCCGGAGTTGCCGTCACCTTCACAAACTTCGGCGCCTCCGCACTCGGCGTTAGGATCGGACTTTGTGCCGGGGCCACGCTCGCAACTGGAGTTATCCCGCCCGTCGCACCAGTGGAATCCTCATCAGCGCCACATGCCGCTGTCCCTAGACCGACCATGACAAGGGCCATCATCAAGCACCAATAGTGTCGTCCAGCGCGATCCTGTCTCATCACCATGACGGAATCATGAGGGGTACCACTACCCGTTGAGAACCCTCATGTGTGGCATCTGTGGATAACGCCAGGAAACTGGGAAAACTTCGTCTGCGAGCGTGAAGGATTTGGGAGCGCTCACCCCTGTGGCAGGCTTAACACATGCATGCGATCACCGTCCGCCCGACCGACAAGACAGACTCCAAGGGGCGCCATCGTCCCGGCCCTGAATGCATTGAATGGACCGAGGTCCCCACACCGAAACCTGGCCCTGGGGAAGTCCTCGTCAAGGTGAAGGCGGCCGGCATTAACCGCGGCGACCTGCTGCAGCGCCAAGGCCTCTACCCGCCGCCGAAGGGCGTCTCGGAAACCATGGGCCTGGAGGTTACCGGCGTCATTTCCTCCCTCGGTCAAGACGTCACAGGCTGGTCCGAGGATGATGAGGTCATTGCGCTGCTAGCCGGCGGTGGTTACGCCGAGTACGTCATCGTCCCGGCAGGCCAACTCCTGCCCATCCCTGAGGGCATCGACCCGGTAACCGCGTCAACACTCATTGAGGTTACTGCCACTGTCATCTCCAACATGGACCACGTCGGCCTAGCCAGGGGTGAAACCTTCCTCGTGCACGGCGGCGCCGGCGGCATCGGCCAGTTCGCTATCCAATACGCCAAGTCGCTCGAATGCACGGTCATCACCACCTGTGGCACCGCCGAGAAGCAGGAGTTCTGCCGCACTCTCGGTGCCGACGTCGCCCTCGACTATCACGAGGACTGGGTTGCCGGCGTCAAAGACGCTACGGGGGGTCGTGGTGCCGACGTCATCCTCGACGTCATGGGCGCTAAGTACCTCGACCTCAACGTCGATGCTCTCGCTATTGGCGGGCGTCTCGACATCATTGGAATGCAGGGCGGCATCAAGGGAGAGCTCAATATTGCAAAGCTTCTCAACAAGCGCGCCCTCGTCACCGCTACTAGCCTGCGGCCTCGCCCCCTTGAAGAAAAAGCCAAGATTTGCCAGCGGGTCCGTGAGGTTGCATGGCCGCTCTACACCAATGGCAGCATCAAACCCGCCCCAGTTGAGTCCTTCCCCATGTCCGAGGCAGGCAGGGCCCACGAACGGCTCGAATCCGGTGAGGTGCTCGGCAAGGTTGCACTGACCCTCTGACGCCCTAAAACCCACAACGACCTGTCATGGCTGGCCCATGGCAGGTCGTTTTATGTTCTAGGCGTAGCCCCGATAGCTTCCCGGTCCAGCTATTCGCATCCCGTCCGCCAGCTGATAGCCCATACCTCATCATCTCCATCAACTTTCAGCTTAGCCAACCGCATATCCATTTGGGACGCTGCATATATATGCGCTAGAGTGGTTGCCGTGTCCAAGGTCATCACTCAGCTTCCCGTCGGCGAGCGCGTCGGCATCGCATTCTCCGGAGGACTCGACACCTCCGTCGCTGTCGCGTGGATGCGCGAAAATGGCGCGGTTCCGTGCACCTACACCGCCGACATTGGTCAGTACGACGAGCCCGACATCGCGTCAGTGCCGGGTCGCGCCCTCGACTACGGCGCTGAGATCTCCCGACTTGTCGACTGCAAGGCAGCGCTCGTCGAGGAGGGACTGAGCGCTATCGCGTGCGGCGCGTTCAACGTTCGCTCCGCCGGGCGCCCCTACTTCAACACCACCCCAATCGGTCGCGCCGTCACCGGCACTCTGTTGGTACGCGCTATGCATACCGACGACGTCTCCATTTGGGGCGACGGCTCCACCTATAAGGGCAACGACATCGAGCGGTTCTACCGCTACGGCTTACTCGCCAACCCGCAGCTGCGCATCTATAAGCCGTGGCTCGACGAAAACTTCGTCGCTGAACTCGGTGGCCGTGACGAGATGAGCGCCTGGCTTACCGCCCACAACCTGCCTTATCGCGACTCCAAGGAAAAGGCCTATTCCACCGACGCCAACATCTGGGGCGCCACCCACGAGGCCAAGAAACTTGAATCCCTGCACGTCTCCATCGAGTCCGTCAACCCGATCATGGGTGTCAAGTTCTGGGACCCAGACGTCAAGATCGATACTGAGGAGGTGACGGTCTCCTTCGAGCAGGGCCTGCCCGTCGCCATCAATGGCAAGGAATACGACGATAAAGTCGCCCTCGTTCTGGAGGCCAACGCCATCGGCGGTCGTCACGGCCTCGGTATGAGCGACCAGATCGAAAATCGCATTATTGAGGCGAAATCCCGCGGCATCTATGAGGCCCCGGGCATGGCCCTGCTCCACATCGCCTACGAACGTCTCGCCAACGCCATCCACAACGAAGACACTCTGGAGACTTATCACAACGAGGGGCGTCGCCTCGGGCGGCTGCTCTACGAGGGACGTTGGCTCGACCCGCAGTCCCTCATGATCCGTGAATCTCTCACCCACTGGGTCGCCAGCGCCATTACTGGATCGGTCACGCTCAAGCTGCGTCGTGGCTGGGACTACTCCATCCTTGACACCACCGGACCGAACTTCTCGTACCACTCTGAGAAGTTGTCGATGGAGCGCGTTGAGGGGGCTGCCTTCGGCCCGACCGATCGCATCGGCCAGCTCACGATGCGCAACCTCGATATCGCCGACACCCGCGAAAAGCTTGAGCTCTACTCTGCGCAAGGCCAGCTCACCAGCCACGCCGACCTCGTCGGACAACTTGAGACCGGCGGCGCAGCAGCTATCGCGTCCAACGGCGACGATGACGATGACAGCCAAAAGGCTCTCAACGCTACCGCAATGGAAGTTGGCGTCGACTGATCGCCACATGTTCGGGCCGCCCGGGATACCTGGTCGGCCCGAATGAGTTTTCTTGAGCCACCTCGCGCCATCAGAAAGGTGACTCATCACGTAACGCGCTACCGCTACGAGTAATAACCCGACGTCTCCCAGCCCTATCCATTATTTTCGCCGTCATCTTGTGGGCTGCTTTCAGCATCGCCTCATTAGCGTCAGATGATAAAGGCAGCACCCCGGTTGCCACCATGGCAATCATCTTCGGTTGGATTCCGTCATTTCTCTTCATTGCCATGACGAGGATGCAGACCGAATTTGTCATCGCACTCATCAGGACCAGCGAGAACTCAGCTTCTATCCGCAAAAGGTTGCGCTGACCGCACTATTGTGAGCGGGACTTCGTATCGTCTTGCGCAACCCCACTCAGACTTGGGTGGCGGCGAGGTACTAATACGTCGAATTGTTATAGAGTGCTTGGGTGCACGGTTACCGGGATGTCATCGCTATTCGGGAGGTGTGGACGACCCTCCTGTTGGCAGCCCTTATCCGGATCCCGATTTTCAGCCTCGGAATCGTCATGAGCGTCCATGTCGTCAGCTCGCTTCATCTGGATTACGTGCGCGCCGGAGCGGTAACGACTGTGGTGACCGTCGCGACCATGATTTCTGGACCATGGCGCGGCAGCATGGTCGACCGCCGCGGGCTGCGGCGCACGATGCTTCCCTCACTCATCACCACCACGATCGCGTGGGGACTGTGTCCCTGGCTAGGGTACTTCCCTCTTCTCGTGCTGTGCGCGATCGGCGGGCTGTGGAATTACCCCATCTTCACCATCCCGCGTCAGGTCCTTATGGCGGCTGTGCCTGCGTCACGACGTCGCGCGGCATTGTCACTCGATTCTGTGACCGTGGAGATCTGCTACATGATCGGCCCTACAGTTGCCATCATCGCAGCGACGACAATCGGAACCCGGATCACCATCACGGCATGCGGGTTCGTTGCCGCCATCGGAGCCATCGGCCTGATGGTCCTCAATCCCGCAACAACAGAGCCTTCTGAGGACAGCCCAGCCCGGCCTGCTACTCCGGCCTCAGCCGCGCCGATCGTCCCGGCGCCACATAGCCGCAAGATGGCGTGGCTATCCCCCCGGCCAGCATCCATCCTCTTCGCAGTCGTTGCCACCGGATTTTGTCTTGGGGGACTTGAGTTGACGGCAGTCGCCGAGATGAGGTCAATGGGCCACCCCGAAATGATCGGTTGGGTGCTGGCCGCATCCGGGTTTGGGTCAGCCATCGGCGGCACACTGTACGGGGCCTTGCCTCGAGGCGCATCGACCGCGCTTCTCCTCGTCTTCCTAGGGACGCTAACCGCCTTACCAGCCTTGTCGCGCGGCCCAGCGTCAACAGCCATCCTGCTATTTGTGGGCGGGGTGTTCTGCGCTCCGACGATTACGTCCTCCATCGATGCGCTGACCGATCTAGTGCCCGCAGACTCACGAGGCACCATCATCGGATGGCAGGGATCATGTCTCAACGGCGGGACGGCCCTGGCAGCCCCGCTCATCGGCGCCATTATGGACGCCACCGGCTGGCAGTGGGGATTCCTAGTCGCTGGAATCGCAGGCGCCGTTATTGGAGCCACCGTGTGGACGGCGGAGAGAGTTGTCCGGAAGCGCCAGGCCGTGTGAGTGGAGCTGGGGACGGCACCAAGGGGAACGAACGTCCTCAGCTGTCCCTCACCACTCGCTCGGTGAGTCCGCAGAAACCGGCGACGGCCTTCCCGGGCTCAACTCATCGAATCGCGGCCGAACCGGATCCTCGACTCCCCCACTAGCCTCCGAGGTCTGCTCAGGCTTCTCACCCTTGTCACCATGGTCAACTGTGGTGTCAGCCGGATCACCAGCAGTCGCGCTAGCGGCCGCTTTATTCTTCCCTTCAGCCGCTCTGCGGTCGGCGTCAATGCGATCTCGCACCGCCTCTTCTGAAGATGGCACCGACATCGTCTGTCGCCTCGGCTGCTCCTCCTGAGCGGCAACAGGCTCCGGAGCGTCTTTCCACTCGTCACCTAGATAAATGATGGTGTCGTCCTCTTTGGGAGCACTCATCCCGTTGGTGGCAACGTTCACCGAAGAAGGCTTAACAACAAACATCACCACAGCGTCCGGCATGGCCTCCCGGAACATTTCCCAGTTGCGGTTTTCGTCCAGTTTGACCCGTCGTACCCGCTTGCCATTACGCCACATCTTGTCCATCGCTGAGTGCGAAGTCGGGGGGTCAAAGGCCGTCCTTGCTTTGAGGATCTGCGCCGTGCCGGTAGTGGCGTCACCGTCATCTCTCTCATCCATCCGCTCCAGCTGGAAGACGTTCGCCCGTCCCAACGCACGCCGATAGTGCACGGACGCAATTGAATTGGTGTCGTCATCCGGCGTGCATGCCACCATCGAAGCGATTCCGGTAAGGTCCATATCTTCGGTGGCATATTCAGATAGAAAATCCGCAGCCTCGCATCTCAGACCAGCTTTACGTACCGCGTACAGGTCATACGCACGTCGGGTGACGATGAGAGTCGGCACATCGAAATCGCGTAGGGTCTTGGCGGTATCGATAGTCCAGGCAGGTGACCCCGCAAACATCACTCCACGCGGACTCGCAGAGGCCAGCCCGAGTTTCTCGGCGAGTCTTCCAATACCCAGACCGTAGATAGCGACAGTACAGACGATCACGAGGAAGACCAGCGGTACGAGTCGGTCGACTTGGCTGGCCATACCAGCGATCTGGTTAGCAAAGGAGAACAACCGCTTGGAATGTTCCGGATCAGATGCGGCGATCTGCTTCGCCTGCTCCCGCACGTGGTCGGCGGACTCACTGAACTGCATGGCAAAAATCGACGCCACCGACGCCGCCACGATTCCTCGCGGGGCCATGAACGACATCAGGGTGCGTTCTTGACGGGTCGTCTCGGTGCCGACCAACCCCAACAGCACCGAAGCGGGCCGAATGACGAGCACAAGCAGCGCAACGAAAATCAGGCCGGCAGACAGAATGTCGAGGATCTGAGAGGGGGTCACGCGTCCTGCAAGCATGATGAACAGGACGCCAACGAGGAGCACCTGCAGGTGTTCCTTGAACTCGATGACGGGCTCAAGCTCGAGGTTGCGCTGGTTCGCCAGGTAGATGCCGAGCATCGTAACGGCGACCAGGCCCGATTCCTCCCGAATAACGTTAGCGCCAACACACGTCCCAACGGCGACCCCGACAAAAATCACGCCTTGTAGGAAGTCCGGGATGAGGTGCCGTCTCATCATCGCGGTGACGATCCACCCGATGGGGCCAGCGAAGAGCAGCCCGACCAATAGGGTGAGCCCCAGATTCAAGACGCCTTGTCCGATGGAAGATCCGTCGATGCTGGTAATGGCCTGATACACCAGTAATGCCAGGATGGCGCCGAGCGGATCGACGACGATTCCTTCCCACCTCAACAGAGCACTCACTCGCCGGGTAGGACGCAACTGACGCAGGATCGGGTTAATCACCGTTGGGCCGGTGACGATGAGGATCGCGCCCAGCAGCAGGGAAACGCGGCCATCAAACCCCAATGCCATCGCCGCGCCGGTGATGAGAACCCACGCCAGCCCTGCGGTGACGGTGCACAGCTGAAAAATCGGTCGCCCGAGGTCACGGACTTCGCGCAGCTTGAGTCCAAGTGACCCCTCGAAGAGGATAATCGCTACTGAAAGGTTGACACCATCGAATAGCAGCTTCCTCCCGAAGATCTCATCGGGAGTGACCCACTGTCCGAGGGCGAAGCCGATCACGAGGAGGAACAGCAGCGCGGGAAGGCGTAACCGCCATCCGAGCCACTGGGCACCGACCGCGAGTACCAGTACAAGTGCCATGTATGTTGCCGCATCCACCTGAGCACTCTAACCGGGATAACGGCGGTTTTCCCACGCGGGATCCACTACGGAGTGGACACCGTAGGCATATAGACGAAAGTCGAACGTCCAAATAACATCCTATCCAAAAGTACACATCCAGCTGTTTTGAAAACCCCCCTTCTCATTCGCCTCTAGCAGCGAAAAACTCCGAATTGAATCTGTTTACATCGGCCTGACAAGCGCGTTTGGACATCCAATTTGATCACTGTCAACGTCAGATGAAGTTGCGAAAAGCGCTTGTAGCATCACTGGCAGTTGACGTCGAACAGCCGCCTTGGCCCATTGGAAAGGAGCCATCGTGAATCGGATGAACGATCGAACTCTTCCATCCTGCGCCAACCTCAGAGCGGTCTTCCAACATCCCTTGCTCGAGGGCGATAGCACTGCCGCGACGCCCGACGACCAGCAACTGGAGCGCACTCTGCAGGCCCGCGCTCGCGCCGCCTGCTCTACCTGCCCTCTTTTTGAACAGTGCTTGGAGAACGCCATCCTCGATCACGACGTCGCTGGGTTCGCTGCTGGAACAACGCCGCGCCAACGCTCCCGCATCCGCTCCTACCTCGGCGTCAAGGTGCGCCCTGACGATTTGGAGTCTTTCGCCGGAATCATCGGTCGCGGCCATCAAGTTGCCACTCAGGACGTCATGAGGCTTCGCCGGGCTCACCCCGACCAGCCACTGAGCTTCATCGCAGACCGTCTCGGCTGCTCACTATCCACCGTGAAACGGCACCTGCGGCGGGCACGCGACACCTCGCTGGCTCCACGCCGCGAGAGGTCTTCGAGGGTCACTGCAACCCGTCTGGCTGCTGCCTACGAGTCAGTGACCGGTCGGCCCCACCCAGGTCGTGCAACGTTGGCTGCCTGAGAACGTCACGTTTTATTCACCGCTTGATCATCGCATGGTGGCAAGCTGGCTGGCATGACATTTACTCCTCGCATGGTGGCCCTCGATATTGACGGGACCCTCGTCAATCATCAGGGGGAACTTCCGCACGCGGTCCGTGAGGCGGTCGCCAAGATTGATGTTCCCGTCGTCCTGGCGACCGGGCGAGGCCTGTTCGGCGCGGTCCCGATCCACGAAGCACTCGGTCTGCAAGGCGGACACGCGGTGGTGTCCAATGGCGCCGTCACCGCGACGATGTCCCCACTCAAGGTTCAAACCGAGATCACCTTTGACCCGCGTCCAATCATTGACCACGTCATGGACGTCTATCCCCAGGCGCTCATCGCCGTCGAAGAAGTTGGCGTCGGGTATCGACTCAACCAGCTCTTCCCCGTCGGGGAGTTGCAGGGCGAGCTCCACATCGAATCGATTGAGAAGTTGGCATCACGCCCTGCCCCACGGGTGATCATCCGTGATCCCAACGGTTACGCCGACTCCTTCCAGGACCTGGCGCACAGCCTCGACCTCCACAGCGTGTCCTACGTCATCGGCTGGTCAGCTTGGCTCGACATCACCCCAGAGGGAGTCACCAAAGCTTCTGCCCTTGACCCTCTATGCCGCCTCAAAGGGATCGACCCGAAAGACGTCCTAGCCATTGGTGACGGCAACAACGACATTGAAATGCTGCAGTGGGCCGGGCGCGGCGTAGCCATCGGAGACGCCTCCGAACAGGTCCAAGCCGCCGCCGACGACATCGCGCCATGTTTTGAGGACGGCGGCACCGCGGTTGAGTTGGGGCGGTGGTTCTGAGGCGAGGGCGTCATCCATGACCACTACCTGTACTTTTGGACACTTTGTGATGTATTTTCGGTCAGCATCACCCTCACCTCTAGCACTTACTTACACAGTCAATCATTTCCCCACAAGGCAAGATCATGGATCTTCAAGAACTCGCTTCCGAACTCAACAATTTCGATACCGAAACCTTCGAAGTTAAGGACTACATTGATTACGCTGAAATGGCATTCGGCTCTACCTGTTCCTCGTCCTCCTGCACGTCCACCTGCAGCTCAACGTCGTCCTGAACCACCAGTGAACAACTCGAATTTCAGCCTAGTCCGACATGCAGCTGAGCCCCCTTCGCTCTCGGATCATTCCCGTAGCGAACCACTCCATTGATGGTGTGGGGTGCCCACCTGGTGCCCCACCCCCCAAGTACAGAGAGATCAACACATGGTCGACCACGTGGTTGATGTCCACGACATCACCGTCACTATCAAAGGCAGAACAATTCTGTCGAATTTGAGCATCCAGGTTGAGGAGGGAACGTTCCACGGAATCATCGGACCCAACGGAGCCGGCAAGACGACCCTGTTCAACGCCATACAGGGATTCCGTAAACCCGCTCAAGGATCAATCGAACTCTTAGGTCACTCCCCGTACCCACGCAATCTTGACCTGCTGACGCAGATTGGTATTCAACCACAACGACCGGCCTTTTTCCCTCACACCACCCTGCGCGAACACCTCTGCGCCGTCGCCGACATCTACGCAGTAGCTGCGTCGAGGGTTGACGACCTCATTGAGGCCCTCGGTCTGAGTCATGCCTCCCGTACGCGTGTCGAGAAACTGTCGGGAGGAGAGCGTCAACGACTGGCCGTGGCTACCGCCCTAGTGCATCGTCCCGCTGTCCTGTTCCTCGACGAACCCACTGCCGGTCTGGACCCAGAAGCTCGCGCTGGTCTGGTCTCCCTGCTGCAATCGACCGACCTGCTGCACATGACAACTCTGTACACCACCCACCACCTTGACGAGGCAGAACGGCTGTGTGACACCGTCTCCATCATCGAAAACGGGCGAATCATCGTCAGCGAAAGCCCCAGCACCCTCATCCGCGAAGCCGATCTGGGCGCCACCGTGCTGCTGCCCAACGCGCTCCACCAGGCAGACGACATCGCTGCTTTAGCCGGACAATCCAATGTGCGTGTCACCCGAGACGGCGTCTCCATTCGCACCCACGACACAGCTGGCCTGTTCGCCACCCTGTCAAACCACCACATCAACACACGCGGCGCCCAGGTCCACGAAGGTCGCCTCGAAAACGTTTACCTCCAACTCACAGGCAAGGATCATGTCGACTAAAACACGAGCCCTCACCCGTGTCCTCCTGCGCGACGACCTGCGAGATTGGTCGACGCTGATATTCACCTTCATCTTCCCCTCAGTCCTGCTCGTCGTTCTCATACTCACCATCGCTGATCGCGTGCCCGGTATGGATCTCACCGGCGAGATCAGTTCCAATGTCATAGCCTTCGGGGCATCTTTCGTCGGCATTTTCTCCGGAGCTTCCCACCTGGCCACCTGGCGGGAAAACGGAATGTTTACCGTTATGCGAACCTTCCCGTTATCGTCACGCACCGTCTTGACGTGCCAGGCACGTTCTGGAGTCGTCATGCTCATCACTCAGGCAGCCCTGTTGGTTGTCGTCGCAGTCTCGATGGGTATGCGCCTCAAGGTCACCGCACTCGCAGCCGTGATACCACTCGCATTGGGATACTTGCTGTTCTTTACCCTTGGCGTGCTCTTAGGGATCCTCCTGCCCACCATGGCCGGAGTCTCCATGGCTGCCAACGTAATTATCCTCGGTTTGGGCTTCCTCGGCGGTGCCATCATGCCAGTGACATTGCTTCCTCACTGGGCACAAATCGTCGCGCCGTGGACACCCATCTACCACCTGCGCGAAGCTGCCACCATGCCACTCATCGGTGTCGGCACGTGGATCAAAGCCGGAACAGGAATGGCATACCTGCTCGGTGTCACCGCGCTCTTGGCCATCGTTTCCGAACGCACCATGCGATGGGAATGAGCAACGTCGTCTCGATGGCGATCCCGAGCGGTTTCCTCGTCTGCATCGGAACCAAAGATGAACGTATCCTCAGTTCCGACGAACTGCGGCAGCGGTGGATGCGAACACGTCCAGACCTCCATAGCGTGTCCTACATCACCGGACGATTCGATGAGGGCAGCACTGCCAACGAGCTCAATCGGTGGTTCGCCTGAAACCTCTACCGACGCGACCCTCAACCACCTGCCACGAGGGCTCCCCGGACCTCCGCTGAGTGGCAACACCAGCGATCATCTCCCGTGTGTTGCAGTTTCAACCGGAATAACTGCGCTGCCCACAAAGTGCATTATCATGCACTGTATGGACACGGGCGCAGAGCCATTGGCACATGCGATCGGCGCACGGGTCAAGCAACAGCGCATGACCCGGAGATGGACGCTCGATCAGCTCGCCAGCTACGCCGGGGTGAGCCGCCGCGTGCTCGTAAACGTCGAGCAGGGCGCAGTGAATCCACGCGTAGGCACCCTGCTACGACTCTCGGACGCGCTCGGCGTCGGGCTCCCAGCCCTCGTGGAACCCCCGGCTTCGCGCACCCCGAAACTCACCCGTAATGGGCAGGGCGCTGCCCTCTGGACTGGCGAAGCAGGCGGCAAGGGCATGCTGGTCGCGGGCACGGAGCCGCCGGATGTGGTCGAACTGTGGGACTGGACGCTCGCGCCCGGTGAGCGTCACGACAGCGAAGCGCACAGCGACGGCACCCGAGAACTCCTGCACGTGCAGGAGGGGACAGTCATAGTCGAGGTCGACGGAAACCGCTACGACCTTGCACCCGGCGATGCGTTGTCGTTCTACGGCGACGCCGCCCATGCCTACATAAACTCAACCGATAATTCTGCCCGGTTCTCACTGACGGTGTTCGAGCCGGACGTGGGAACCGCACACTGAAAGGAAACCCCGATGCCTGAACCCATGACTCCCGAGACCTTCCTCGACGCCTGCACAGTGGACGAGGCCGTATTCGAACTGCGCCCAGACTACCGAGCCCTGCTGCTCGTGGTCGACGGCCTCACCCCGCCTGCATCCGGAGAGGGCAACAACATGGTCGACACACTCATCGCTCAGGCGGAGGCCCACGCGCGTAATCTCCTGGCAGATTCGCCAGTGAATGAGCTTGCGCATATCGCCTCGTGGCGGGAGGCATTTCGGGGCTTCGGGGCGAAGCCACAGCGCACGCGCAACTGTCTCGAAGCCCTCACCCGCCGCGCCGAGAAAAGTCTCCCGCGGGTGAACGCGCTTACTGACGTCTACAACGCGATCTCGGTGCTGCACCAGATTCCCCTCGGCGGCGAGGACCTTCATCGCTACAACGGCCCGGCACGTCTGATCCGTGCCACGGGAGAAGAGTCGTTCGACACGACCGCGAACGGAGCGGCCGTGATCGAGCACCCTGAAATCGGTGAGGTCATCTGGTGCGACGACGCCGGGGTGACGTGCCGGCGGTGGAATTGGCGGCAGGGTCGACGCACCGGCCTCACCGATACCACTCGGACGGCGTTGTTCATCCTCGACGCCCTCGCCCCAGTTACCGACGAGGAACTGCACGCCACCAGCGACGCACTCATTGAGGCGCTGGCGAACCTAGGCGAAAACGTGCAGACCACAACACGGCTGATAGGCGCGCAACCCAGCGGGAACTGACGACGAAATCACGATCATCACACTCACTGTGCTCGATTCGACCGGCCACCATGCCTATCACCTGGGCGAACATACCCACATTGCAGAGCTGACCGTCGAGCATACGAGATCAACACTCACGTCCACCGGCATCAAAGGCCTGCGCAGCTCACGCGTCCTCACCCGTGTGAGATACGTCGCAAGTAGGCTCCATCAGTATCGCTGACTGGATGCTTATCACCACGTTCAAAGTACGCGCATGTAATTCGTACACCTATGCAATAAAAGCAGCCGTGTGGGTTTTAGTGTGATTATTTTTGTTCGTGTCGGTAATCGACATATGCGAAAAAGGCGAGCTGTCTTAGTGGTAGCATTTCAGCTTGTTAACCGCAGGTTAGCTATCACCAAGTTTCCAACCCCTAGGAGAAACGATGCGTCGAACAAGAATCACTGTGGCAGCTGTGACAGCAACTGCCTTAATCGGCTCACTATCAGCTATCACCCCCCTCCCCGCGAATGCTGCTTCTAACGGGAACAGCTCCATAACCCAGTCAGCTGCCTTCAGCCCCCGCGCCACGACAAAGATCAGCGAGGACTGCCGCAAAGCCATCATCAACGACCTGAAACTGCGCGGCGCGATCGTCGGAGCACTCGTCAAGGCTGGACTCAGCGCAGCCGACGCAGCCGCCCTGGCCCCCCGTATCGCCGCCGAAATGGCAGCAGAGGGTACCCTTACCATCAACCATCACCGACTGAAGGTCCTCGTCGCTTCCCAGCTGGGCCTCGTAGCAGACGCTGCGGTCCAACACGCAGCTGCAGCCATCGACCTCAGCTTCAAGGCCATCCTAGGCGCGTCGATCATCCCCAACGCACTAGGATCAGCCGCGTTCAAGAACGCGGTCATCGCAAACCTCGTCGCTGCTGGTATCGACAAGCACCTGGCACGAGCCACCGCCGTGGCGATCGTCGCCACCGCACTGAACCCCGCCCTCGGGCCCATCGCGAAGTTCGAACTCATCAAAGCTGAGATCGCCGCCCAAGCAGCTCTTCTCATCCGAAGGGGCGTCCATCTCCAGAAGGCAGCCATCGAGCACGTCATCGGCCGCGCCTTCGACGCCGCTGTCGCGACCGCGATTATCAGCTCTCCGATCCTGAGTGCACGCATCGTCACTCACCTGGTCAGGGCTGGAATAGACAAGTCCATTGCCATCAGCCTTGCACCGCATATCGTCAAGCGCCTGGCCAAGGAGCCGCTACTGGCGTTCAACACCGCCAAGCTCGTCAAGGACATCGCCCGGCAAATCGTCGACATCCGCAACACCCAGGAAGCCATAGCAGTCTACAAGCAACTCAAGGCTGAACTACCAACCCTGGACGGACTCGTGCAGAAGGCCTGCACCCCCGAGCCGACTCCTACGCCGACCCCGACTCCTACGCCGACCCCGACTCCTACGCCGACACCGGCTCCGACACCGGCTCCGACACCGGCTCCGACACCGGCTCCGACACCGACACCGACACCGACACCGGCTCCGACACCGACACCAACGCCCACTCCAACACCGACCCCAACCCCAACCCACGGGGCCACAACCACCACGCCGATCAGCCGGACAACGGACCGCCACAACCTCGGGTCTCATCACACCCGCATCGCGGCCCCCGCACTGATCCACGCGAAGGCCCTCCCAGCAACAGGAACGGGAGCCTGACAGCCTCAGGAAACAACGCAAGGTTCCTCTCACAACTAACAATGGTCGTGGTCCCACAAGCCTGTGGACCACGACCATTTACATTCCCCCAAGCAAATGACTCGCATACGGGTGTTCTCCAGGAACAACCACAGCAAAATCACCAACCTACCGAGAAACAATGCTTGGATCCAGCTCCACATCCTTCGGATAGACTATCTCCAAGGGGTAATCAAACGCTCGTCTGCCAAGCGGAAAATATACCAACGCTGTAACAACAAGGCCCACGAGCCACGAGATGTCCGCTCCACCCATCGCTGCGGCGACCGGCCCCACATAAAAGGCCTGAGAGATGAACGGAATCTGCACAACCACGCCTAGCAAATAAACAACAATGGTCGGCCAGTGGAGCTTGCCATAACGGCCCCTCGGAGTGTACAGCGCAGGAATGTCAATACAGCGACGACATATAAGGTAATAGTTCAGCAAGTTGATCGCCGACCATGGCAGGAAAAACATCAGCAGAGTCAAGATGAAAGACTTGAAAACTTGCAGAAAATCCGACGACGCCGCGAGCGCCGTCAGGACAACCACAACATTGAAACCAATCACGAAACCGAAACGAGTCTTCGGAGAGACACTACTCTTACCGGTGAAACCCGAAAGAGCTGTCGACAACGCCATGACTCCGCCATACGCATTCAAGGTGTTGATAGTCAGCTTGCCAATCACAATGGAGATGAAAACCAAGATCGCCAAAACACGATTCTGGGCAAGGTTCCCCATAAACCCAACCTGATCGCCAATGAAAGCTTGACCACCAGCAGCAGCAATGAACACACCCAGCGTCATCGAAATCGTAGCTCCAAGTACTGATCCCGCGAAGGGACCGAACCACGCACTCCCAAACTTCGTGTCACGGGGAAGATAGCGTGAGTAATCACTGGCATACGGTGCGTAAGTCAACTGCCATCCTGCCGCTAAAGCAATCGACAGAAGGAAAGGTACCACTGAGAAGTGCACATCAGTCAGCTGCGGCCCAAAGGAACTCACTTGGAACAGACGAACCGCGACATAAAGCAGCCCCAGGAGACCAATTGTCGATGACACCTTCCCCAGCTTGTGGATTAGGTCATACCCAAACATGGCAATAATTGCCGTCAGAGCTGCAAAAACCAGTATTCCGATCCACCTGGACTGGACACCAAATGCATTGTTGATAGCTTGTCCAGCCAAGACAGTTCCAGTAGCAGCGAAGCCAAAGTAGAGAAGCAGTACGAGAAACAGCGGAAGCGCAGCACCATAAACGCCAAACTGTGCCCGCGAACTGATCATTTGTGGGAGCCCCAGCGCGGGCCCCTGAGCGGAATGGAGCGCCATAACAGCGCCGCCGATGACTTGCCCAATAAAAAGGCCAATTATCGCCCATACAACATCGGCCCCGAAAACAATCGCCAAAGCACCATTCACGACAGCCGTAATCTGCATATTCACTCCGAACCACAGTGTGAACTGACTCTTCGGAGTGCCGTGCCTTTCGCCGTCAGGAACCATATCAATCGTTCGCTTCTCAACACCGCGACCAGCCCCAGAAGCGGTTGGAGCCGTATTTCCATGACGAATTTCATCCTGAGCACTATTTGGCGCGGACACCACAATTCCTCCTACCGAGCGACGGCCATGTCGCTTTACAGTCGCCCACAAGGACTTCATCCTTCTCTGAACGAGATACCCATTGCACCTGCGGGATAGTGCCATTCAAGCGAGCCTGGCGCAGCAACCGCCAGACAAGTGCCACACTCCAGACACGCTGCGTACTCCACGGAAATAGTGCCATCGGACTCCTCTGAATACACGTGCGCCGGACACACTCGCACCAATAGCTTTCCCGTACCTGTTCCGCGCGCAATGTCTTGGTTAACATGAATGTGGCTGTTATCCTCATCCACGTCATAATGATTTTTTGCAAGACGACAGGCTACAGACCCGAAACCATCACTTTTTGCTGTCATCACAATGCCCTCATTGCTCTGAACCCGATTGAGGCGATCTGGGAAAAACTCAGGTTCGATGACCTCACCGCAGAGGCTACCGTCGGAAGTAAGTGTTTTCGAGGGGTCATATCGAGACCATAAATCTGATACATCACGTCCGCCGCGAGTTTACCGACATCGTTGTACATTTCTGGAGATTCCAGGAATGCCGGGGCGTTCCGGTAAGTATTCATGTCGCGACCCACGAAACTTTCATTGCAAGTGGAGACATAACCATCCAGGGCCCCATGACCGACATCATGGTTACGCAAGGCTAGATCAACCGATTTCGCAGCGGCGAGGGCGGAACCTGCAGCGAGGTCCATCCCCCGTACCGTAAACCCAGTGTTCAGCGTAAAGCCGGCAGCGTCGCCGACGATCAAGAGCCCTGGCGCAACCAGGTCGTGCTGCATACTGGCACCACCTTCAGCTACAAGATGACAGCCGTATTCCAGCAGCTCGCCACCAGCAAGGAGTGGCGCAACAACCGGGTGCGTCAAGAAGTGGTCGTGCAGCTGCGAGCTTGACTCCCCACTCCTTTCTAAATCATCCAACCGTAGGACGATCCCGGCTGACACGCTGTCAATATTCGTGTAAAGGAACCCACCTCCCCCAACACCTTTCGTGCAGTCACCGACAACCGCGTACGCTGCCCCCTCGCCGTTCTTAACTTGGAACCGTTCTTCGATGACTTTCGGGTCAAGGCCAATTACCGACTTCACGCCGACGGCAAGATTGTTCTTAGGCTCCGGTCCACGGAGCCCAGCGTCACGACTCAGAAATGAATTCACACCGTCGGCAGCAATGACCACACGCGAATACAACTCATCGTCACCAGCTCGAACCCCGACGAACTGCCCATCACGCTCGATCAACGAGTCAACGCGAACACCTGACATCA
>ERZ782882.70-NODE-70-length-18152-cov-3.346964_pt1 | contig 18152 bp, 10 predicted proteins | sample MGYA00466090_ERZ782882 | MGnify/ENA primary metagenome ERZ782882 (study PRJEB29894, sample SAMN03576369) | human skin metagenome | biome: human skin; feature: right retroauricular crease; material: organic_material | host: Homo sapiens | place: Italy: Trento... | reverse complement strand
GGTGTTGAGAGAGTGGTTGGGTATGCTAGAAACACATGCACGCTATAGCTTTCCCTCGGCCTGGGCCTGCGCGACGCAGCACAAGACGCGCACTTGTGTCGCGATCTCTTCTAGGCGCGACACGACTTTGCCATTGCCGGATATAAAGTTCATTTCATCATATACTAAGCCTTGCTCCTCACAAAACGGCACGACGAAACGATCGCGAGTCTCGCGCAAGTTGTGGCGCGGCAAGCGCGGGAAAAGGTGGTGCGCCACTTGCATGTGCAGACCCCCGTGGAAAAAGTCGAGGTACTTGGGGCAAGCCACGTCCATGGTCGTGCGAATCTGGCGCGATGCAAAGCATTCCTGGGGACCCAAATCGCTCGTGTCCTGCGCAAAGTGGGAGAGCACGATTTGCACGTGCAAGGGACTCGTGATGATATGCGATACAAGGAGATATGCAATGCGAAGGGACCACGTTGGGATAAGGGCGAGCACATGCACCAGGAACCAGTACCAGAAGCAGACAAGGCCCAGCGATTCGATGTAGAACCACTTGTCGCGTCGCGCGCGCAGCAACAAGAAAGAGTACGACAGAGCATACAGATTGAAGCGCGCAACAGACATGATGACAAAGAAGAGTTTGTGCTGGTACGGCAGGAGGAATCGAGCCACCGCATCCAATGGCATGATGCGGCGGTAGTAAGATGACCACAAGCCGGCTGGCTCATTCTTGCCAGGGTGTGCTTTGGATGGGATGAGACTGGGGCTTATGGCGAAAATGGGCATGTGTTGGATATCGGGATCATGCTCGGGGTGATTCGTTACGAGGTGGTGGATGTCGTGATTGTCACACCACCACAGGAGAGACAGACCGCCAATGTAGGACGCCACGATGACGCCGATCAATCGATCAAGCCAGTATATGTGTGTGATGCCCGTGTGTCCAGCATCATGAGCTGTGAATGCCACTTGGTGCCAAAGGGCACCGAGCGAGACGGCCGAGACCATGTACGACAGTGCTTGCCAAGGTCCGTAGGATGCTGGTATCGTTGTGTGGGCGAGATGGAAGAAGACGTAGGCGCCTATCGCAAACAGCACGTACCGAATACACTCGCGGCCGTAGTTCCACGGATGCAGTGTGTACATGCCTGCGTTTTTGATGCGTTCATGAAGCTCTTCAAATGCCCGGGAAATGTGGGCTTCACGCTCGAGCGTCGTTTCGGACGGCGGCGGTTCCAGCATTTCTACTGGTAGGGGGAAGCACTGAGCACGCACCTTGGCATCGCTGCTTTGCTTTTGCGAGATGGCGTTCCAGGCGGCGAGCTGAGCGTGCGGATGGTCCAGATGGCCGTCGCGGTATCCTAGCTGGATGGGTGGCATGAGGGGACGGAATAGGCGCCCCACTCGAAGGTCTGTCGCATCTTCCTCCGCGAGCTGAGCAATCGCAAACCGGCGCATAAAAGCAATCGTCTCGTCAGAATGATACACTTCGATCTCATCCTTCGCATCACGGCCGACAAAGTGCAAGATCGCCGTGTCTCCACCGGGATGATGATGGATCCAGTTATCTAGTTTGTACACGAGGCGGCGGTGCACCACGAGGACTTCTCCCTGTGCAATGCGCTGAGCCAGCTGAGCGCGCGTAAGCACATGTCGGGGCAGCTGCGGCTTGGGAGGAGACGCTGCTGCATCATCGGTCGTCATGACGCCACCGTCGTAGGAAGCAAGAGGCATCACGTGGTTGCGTCCGAGGTCCGCACCCGAGCGCTGGCCCCTGCTTGGTTGGACAACGCTGGACATGGTGCACAGGCAGTCGACGTTGTCGACGGGATGGCCCGTCTATGCGATCAGCTTTCTTGATAACCGACATTTTGTGTATGCGGGTGGTGGCGGTGCATGTCGCACTGGCGTTCCGAATATGCTGAGGGCAACGGAGATCCAGTGGCCGTCGCCAGAGCAGGATGCGGCTCCGTCGCTGTGTCAGAGCGGTGAGATCACCTTGCGTTCGGATGAGGATGCGCCGATGTGCCTGGCTGTCAATCCTTATCACGCGCATCTTGTATGTGGCATCAATGCTCCTGCTGAGCAGATGCAGCGTCCAACGGAGCGTGGCAACGAGCATGTGCGGGTGTTCACCTACGACGTGCAGTCTCATCCCGCCGCCAGGGCGCAATCCGAGGCCTCGACGACGGATATTCGGCTCTACATGTCGATGGCATCGCTGGGCATCACCGATCCTGAGCACTACCAAAAGACGGTGGCCTTTTCGCCGGACGGCCAGCTACTGGCCGTGGCTAGCACGGACGGGCGTATTCAGCTGCACAGGTATCCCAGCATGATGCCCGTGTTTTCCCTGCACCTGGGCGTCGTGTCGCTGGGCGAAGAAGTGTATGATACCGACTTTTCGCATGACGGCAGGCAACTCGCCGTCACGACGCCCACACGCATCGTGATCTTTTCGACGACGCCGCAAACCGTGAAAGCAGAGACGCCCACGTTTGCTCCACGGATCCTGCAGGTGCTTGAGCGACCCAAACTAGGAGGCAGCGTGGGTGCGTCGTTCCGGATGGGCAAGTTTGGCCGTGGTCCCGCATCTGAGGTGGGCACCAAGAACCGCTTGTATGCGTTGATCAATGCACAGGCGGCGCGAGGCAGCAAGAAACGCCCGAGCTATGTCATGATGTGGAACGCTGATACATGGACGTGCATGTCGTCGTGCGCCGTGTCCCAGAAGCCAGCGACGACCATGGCTGTGAGTCCGCACGGTCGGTACGTAGCCGTTGGCTCCTCGGATCTGGGTATTGCACTGCTGCGCGCAAGCACACTGCATACGCTGCTCAAAATCAGCGACGCACATGACTTCCCTCCGACCTGTCTCGCATTCTCGCCCAACGGTCGTATGCTCGCAAGTGCGAGTGCAGACAGCTCGGTGCGGCTGACCGTGCTTCCAACCAGTCTTTTGCCCATGCTCATGATCTCAGACGAGATCATCTTTGTCGCGTTCTTTGTAGCCATTCTGCTCATGGCGCTGCTGATTCCGCATCTCTTGCACACATCATAGGCCAGTCACGCTGTAGTCGTAATATGTATCGCTCATCGTCGGCCGTATCCCAAGCATCCACGTCGGCGTCCAGGCTCGATGCATCGAGCACTTCGTCAGTCGCCGGCGGCGCAGCAGGCGCTGCAAGTGGGCTCCATTGCATTGGGGGCTCCTTCTTTTCGCATGGACGGAGCGTTGCCATACTGCCGATAGGCTCTGCGTCGGCAACATAGTCGTCCTCGTCCAGGAATTCGCTGTCGTTAGACGCATCACTGTCCGACGAAGATCGCGACGCAGCGTCACTGTCATCTTGAGCCTCTTGCCACGCCATAGGCGGATCTGAAACGGCACGCTTACGAGCCATGACGTCCATCAAATCCGGCTGAAACGCATCGTCGTGTACATAGCCCAATCGGGCCACGGTGGTCCACACAAACGCCGCGTCCACAGTAGCTCGCGCATGCGTTCTTTCTCCCACAACACACAGTTCGTACATGACCTGTACAAGAAAGCCATACAGCATCTGAGCTAGCGTTTCGCGCACGACTCCATCCAACGAAGGGCACCCCACTACGTCCTGGAGGGCCGCATGGGCCGCGTGAGACGGATGGCAGGTGGCCCCATGCCAATGCACATGAGACTGGTCCATATGTAGAAAATGATGCGTTTCCAAGCAACGCAAGAGCTTTTGCACGTCCGTCTCAGTTACTAGGCGTGGAACGCCGGGTAGGTCCTGGTAAGCGGGTATCATGGACACACCACCATCCGATGATGGCGTGACCAGACGCGATACAACATCAGAGAGCGGCTCTGAGGTCGGAGCCTCGGCGCTGGGGTATAAAAACATGGCAACACGATGTATCTGCAGAGACGCTGGCTCCGTGTCAGCCAAGGCCGCCGCGTGTGCCTCCTCGCACGCAAGCAGAGTGTCGGGGATTTGACGAGCGGCTGGGATCCGCGCGAGAGTTTGGCGCCGTCGTTCTGATTTTGACTCGTACATGCGTCGCTCGGCACGCTTCATGTGCCGTACAAGCTGATCAAATTGCCGAATCGCCACGCATACCTCTATGACGTTGCGTGTACGTATATCGCGCGCCACAAGATCTGGTCGAAGTCGTGAGTGTCTGCCCAGGGCGTGGAAAAATGTCGCGCGCTCATCCGCAGACCATTCTTGCCACCAGAGCCAGTCTTCCCCATCGGGGCAGGGTGAATGCATGCGCGTCGCCGTCTGCCACGCATGCCGGGCAAAGAACTGCGCATACGCTGCCATGGGGTAGAGGCAGCGACGCGCGGCCTCCACACATGTACCTGGCGGCCATGGACGAAACCATCGAGGCGCACCGCCAGCGAGCGCGGCAGCGTTTGCGACATATGGCTGCTCCGAGTCCGGGGCCGTCGACGCTACGCAATGCGACACAGTCGCCTACCAAGCCGATACAACGTCCGCCGCCGCGCGACAAGGCCCTGGGCGACTATATTGAGTTTGATTTGACGCGCCTGCGCAATTCCAAGGGTGGTTTCCTGGAAGACACGCACGAAGAGGAGGATGCATGGAAGGCCTTGGAGGAGAAGCGCAAGGAGCGTGAACGAGAAATGCAGCGCCTGCGTGACCAGATGGAGCCAGGCGTGAGTTTGGATCCCAAGTCGCGACCGACCTGCGAGATGTGTGGGACCGAGGACATATTGTATGATCCATTTCTGCGCGTCTTTAATGTGAAGGTATGCCGTGCATGTGAGCGTGCACATGCTGAGCGATACAGTCTCCTGACCAAGACTGAAGTGAAAGAAGACTATCTTCTGACGGACGCTGAGCTGGCCGATGGCGAGCTCCTGCCCCATCTCCTCAAGAAAAACCCACACAAGTCGACCTACAGTAATATGATGTTGTTTCTTCGATGTCAAGTCGAAGCATATGCGTTTTCCGACGCGAAATGGAAGTCTGCTGAGGGCCTCGATGCCGAGTACGAGCGACGGCAAGAAGACCGCAAGCGCAAGCGAACGCGCAAATTTCAGCAAGGACTCGAGCGACTACGGAAGCGGACGATCCGCGATAATGTGTGGCAAGAGCGCCGTGATGCTGAGCACGTGCACGACTGGCGACCGTGTGGCATGCCGCATCAGCAGCAGTGCCAGGGTTGTGGGCAGCGTATCACCGTGGAGGAGCTGTAAGCCCCAAACAAACGCGTACTTAGTCAGCCTGTCCGCCGCTTTTTCCATCCACACGATCCGCGGTAGCGGCAGCGATGGTGCAAGACGGCGCCACGCGCGCGATGCCGAGTCTCATGTCGCACTTGCCTGATGCAACGACAGAGGCGCTTTCGACGTTTGAGGAGCTTCCTGATTGTACGTACGAAACGTCGCGACTGGGGCGCACACGTGGACAGGATGATCCGGCGTGTGAGTGTACGATGGAGCATGGCCCCGCGTATGCGTGTACGGACGAGTCTGGCTGCATCAATCGGCTTACGCAAGTCGAGTGTCTGCGTGATGTGTGCCGATGTGGTGAGCACTGTGCGAACCAGCGCTTCCAGCGACATGCGTATGCGCATGTCGACATTATCAAGACGCCTGAAAAGGGCTTTGGCATTCGTGCGTGTTCGGATATCGAGCGTGACGAGTTTGTGTTTGAGTATATTGGCGAGATTATCACGCACGACACGTTTATGCGGCGCATGGCGCAGTACAAGGAGGAGCACCTCGTGCACTTTTACTTTATGATGCTGCAGCGTGACGAGTACATTGATGCGACCAAGCGCGGTGGACGCGCCCGTTTCATCAACCACAGCTGCAATCCGAACTGCTACGTGAGCAAGTGGCACGTAGGACGCCATGTCCGTATGGGCATTTTCGCGAAGCGGGCGATTCGCGCGGGCGAGGAACTTTCATTCAACTACAATGCCGATCGGTACGGCAACGATCCGCAGCCGTGCTACTGTGGCGAACCAAACTGCGTCGGCACGATTGGTGGACGCACACAGACGGACGTCGTGACAATGGACGACCGATTCATCCTTGCTCTCGACATTGCCGATCAGATGGCCGAACTGCGTGCATCGTTGCCCCGTGGGCGGCATCAGCAGCAGCAGCGGGCCAAGATCCTGAATGAAGACTTTCATCCCATACTGCATGCGATTGCTGAGCCAGAATGTGCGCGTGTGATGACGGCCGTGCGAGATGCCACCACCAATCGCCGGATGATCGAGCTGCTGCTCACACGCATCGCCATGACGGACGACACGCACGTCCAAAAGATGCTCGTCAAGATGCACGGCTTTGTAATCATGGCTCAAGTTCTCGAGGCCTGGTCTGATGACGCACCGTTGATGCATCTCGCGCTTGAATGCCTCGCAAAGTGGCCGCTGCGGGCCCGTGACAAGCTCGTGGATTCGGGTGTCGATGAGCTTGTGCATCAGATGCAAGACGATCCACTTGCGCAGCAGCTGCACGAGTCTTGGTCGTCACTCCCCTCGACGTTTCGCATTGCGCGCCGAGAGGGCCAAGAGCAGGCAGAGGAGGTCGATTGGGCGGCGCGGCGCAGAGCGCAGGCGACGCAAGTCACGACGCAAGAGGAGACGAACGCAGGCACCGAGGAGCTGCGCCGGTCGCTTCTGGCGTACCGTGAGCACGACGACTCGGAGGTGGTGCGTGTACCGCGTCCCAAAATCAAGAAAGAAGAGCCACGAGAGGCGCGGCCCTCGATCTCGCTCGATGAGATCATTCGTCGTGCCAACGAGCAAAACGAAGCGGCTCAAAAAGAGCAAGAGGCCAAGAAAGAGCAGGAAGCCCGAGAAGAGCAGGCGGCATCGCCGCCCAAAAAGCGATCCCGCCACGAGCCCGATATACCCACTCTCGAGCGGCACCTGCACAAGCTGGTGGGCACGCTCGTTGTCAAGCAAATGTCCAAGGTCAAGTCGCAGTTGGACCGTGAGCACTTTAAGCGCCACGCGAAAGAACTCACGCAGGTGCTTTGTGACAAGGAAAAGCGCAATCCAAAGGCGTGGCCGCCGCGACTCGCGGATGGTCAGGTGGGACTGGTGGAGCTGCCAGAAGACAAGCGCAAGAAAATGAAGGTGTTTGCACACGACTATATCAAAAAGATTGTGCGGCACACACAGAGCAAGGCACGGCACCAGGATACCAGTATAGATGCAGACACGACCGCCGATGCCTCGATAGATGTCTCGGACGTGATAGACTAGGTATGGAGTCGCAATGTTTGCCGTGCATGTTGGACCAAGGGGCGCAGCGTGCGGTTCAGCGAGAGTGCCGCGGCCTGCTCGGCCTTGGCTTGCATGCGTGCCGTCATCACGGGTGTCGGAGCAGGCACAGGGGATGGAGCGCGACTTTCCCACACGTGCTGGATGGCCTGCTCTACAGCGGCGCGATACGCCGGAGTATGGCATGACGCAGCCAGGGTGGGAAGGAGCGTCTCTGCACCACCGAGAGCATGTGCATCTAGCCGACTCAGAACCGTACGGCGCAACGCAAGAACAAGCGGCGTCAGCATCGCTGGCTGCATGGGTCGGAGAAAGAGGAGCAGGCACAATTGTCGAATCACATCGTCCATCACGACCTGGGCTGCGGGGCACGGACTCGTAAAGGTTGGCAAGCCCTCAGCGACATAGCCCAGGCCCTGGGCCACAGCACTCGCCACGCTCTCCGTGCGTGCATCGCACGTGCCGATAAGATACATGGATGCGCGCACGACGAGCTGGAAGGCCGGCACTCGAGCGAGACACGGCTCATCAAAGGGAGCAGCGAGATCTGGCACGGGCTCTGCGCTTTGCGCTGATGCCAAAAGCGCCGGCCTTAGAATGATCAGCATAGCGTGAATCAGCGTCGCTAATGCCTCGCTGATCGAAGGGATGCGCAGTACATCGAGAGAGAGCACAGACGCCATGATCTCGAGCGCACGAAGGCACCATGTATGGAGCATCGGTGCCTCAGTACAGGCCCGCACGAGCTCCTCCACGACGTGCAAGTAGGTCACTATGACGCTCTCCTGCGTCGCGTCCGGATCACATACGGTGCCAAGACACGCGTGTGCCGTCTCGAGGAGCATGAATGTATACCGCGCCAAGTCTGGTAGCACAGCTGCGTCAAGTTCAGGGGCAGCTCTCAGCAACGCATGCATCGCCTGCATTGCCGTGATTTGGACGTCTGCCTGTGCAGCTTGATGTGATACCAACGCTGTCATCGCAGGCAGCTGCGTGCACAAGTGCACATGCACCAGTCCACTCGTGCTGGGATCAGCTGCCTCGGTCAAAGCACACCACAAGGCCAGCGCCGACTGGATCGATAGCGGCGATGGCGCGAGTGCCGCCGCATTCATGCGCGCCTGGGCAGCTTGTACGATCAAGGGGTAGTACAGCGAGCGTACATGTTCTGCCGACGCTTGCGGCCCATCGCGTGTCGCATCGACACATCGAACAACGGCCCGCAGTAACGGCGCTTGGACGGTATCAGGTAGTGCCTCGAGTGATCCAAGCATGTCGTCACGCACAAGTGCATACACTTGGTCCTTGGCAAGCCATACGCGCATCGCACCAGGCGACCGTGCCAAGGCATCCCAAACGTGCGCCATAGCTATGAGCACCTGCGCATCGGTGCTCCACGACTGTAACAAATGATGACAGCATCCGGCCCACTCGTCGAGTATATGCTGACCGCCGTCGCCGGCGAACGGCCTCGCAACAGGACTCGGATCTTCTTGAAGTAGATACGCAGGCACCCAGCGTGCCATGAGCCATAAGAGCGACACGAGTGTCTGGGGACTCGCTGGCGTAGCACTGCCATGTGGTCCGTGCATAGCCAGTACTCCTTGCCAGGCAAAGCACTCGCGTAGCAGTGCATCCGCAGGCGCATCACGCAGTGCTTCAGGCACGCTCGCCATTTCGCCCTCGCCTGCATCGGCGACCAAGTGGCCGAGCATGAGAGCCAGCCAGTGCCACTGCTCCCACGTCGCCGGCCGCATCTGGACGATGTCGCGCATGGCCGGCTGCTGCACGATCGAGGAAAGATGCGCGAGTGCCTCACGCACACAAGTCCGAGCCAGTGTAGCATACAGTGTCAGCTGGTCGTTGTACAAGTCAGCATCCTGAGCATCCTCCTCGCCCCACAGGTCATCCGCATCGAGCTCGGCCGTGAGAGCAGCCGCATGGAGGCGACCAGCCTGGTATGGCAGTACGACATGCTCACGTACGTAGGAGTGGACGTGCGCAGCATCAGATACCGGCAAAGCACATAAGAGCGAACGCCACAGTGCCAAGGCCTGATCCACTGCCGCGTCACTGGCCTCCGTGGCCTGGGAGCCGCGTGGCACGCGGTCAAATGCCACGTGGAGACACACTGTGCTGACGCGTACCAAAGCCTCGAGGAGCATGGGCGCTGGCACGGCGCCTTGCATCAAGACACACCCGCTATCGGTGTACATGAGCTGGGTATAGATGTGCGTTACTCGCTGGAGCGCCGCGATGTCGTCGTCAGACGCATTGGGCATCTCGGTAAGGTCCATCAGTACGTGAAGAAGGGCAGCGCGCTGCTCAGGCCATGTACCAGCCACTTCCTTGCTCCATGGGCGGTAGTTGGCCACATGCAGCATGGCTTCGTAGCAGGCCGTCGGTACAGGGGAGGGAGCTTGTCGCGCCGCGTGGCCCAGTACCGTAGCCACGTCGGGATGGAGGTAAAGCGGCGCAAGGGACGGCGAGACGCGCAGCGTAACGCCGGGGAGCGGTGGCTCAGACGGCGTGTCACGCACATAGGTCCACAGTTCTGCGTGTGAAGATGGCGTTTCAGGTAGCGACACGCTGCGCCAGCCCAGCCACGCCTGGACACAGTCAGCCGCGACAGGCCACACAGGCGAGGATTGGTCCGTTGCGTGGAACGAAGAGAGCAGAGTCGGTACCAATTCGGGTATCACAGCAACCTGGACCAGAGCCGCACACCACACAAACTCGTTTTCACGGAGACCCGCGCTCGTGCGGTCCTCGTCCTGGTCGAGAAATTCGTGGGCCAACGCACTGGCTAAGGCCCAGCCCATCGTGGCATGCGTGCCCAACAGGGACTGTGCATGCTCACCTAGAGTGAGAATGGGGGTGCTATTGGGCGTCGTGTGAGTCGATAGACCGGTCATGCGCAGACTCAGTACCACGATCGCACGCACGTACCGCGCGCGCACATACGCCGGCGACGCATGGTGTGTCGCTCGCTGCAAGAGCCATTCACACACTTCTCCTAGACGAAGCAAGTCATCCACGTGTGCGATACCCGTGAGGAAAGCCCCCAGCACGTGAAAATGCACAGCATCCTGCGTCGACTGCGTGAGAAGAGTGCGCACCACATCCACAAGACAGGGCGATTGCGGCAGCGCTAGCAAAATGTCAGAGGCCTTGGTACGCTCTTTCTCATGTAATGAGCCAATGTGCACACAGGCTAGTTCGACCTGCTGGCATACGTCGGTGAGATCTTCCTCATGACACTGAGCGGGCGCCAATGTGGCCATGCCGAACGAAAGAGACGCACGCCCACGTAAGACCGAGTGGAGGTTGGAGGAAGGGACCGCCTCGTTACGTCATCGGCGGAGCGGAGAATCTCCCATGTCACCGATATAATACGCCCTCGTCCGTGCTCGGGCCTTCTTTCCTCCCACCTTGCCACTTGCTATCATGTTCGCCCTTGTTTCTCGCCGCACTGCCTCGATGCTTCCCCGCATGGGTGTGCGTGCCAAGCACACCCTTCCTGAGCTGCCGTACTCCTACGGTGCTCTGGAGCCTGCTATTTCAGGTCAGATCATGGAAGTGCACCACGCTAAGCACCACCAGACATACGTCAACGGTCTCAACAACTTCGAGACCCAGACGGCTGAGGCCCTTGCGAAGGGTGATGTGAAGAAGGCCATCTCGCTCCAGCGTGGCCTCAACTTTAACGGCGGTGGCCACATTAACCACTCGTTGTTCTGGAAGAACCTTGCCCCGACGTCGCAGGGTGGCGGTCAGCTCGACAGTGGTGAGCTGCGCACTGCCATTGACCGTGACTTTGGCGGCCTGGAAGAGATGAAGAGCAAGTTCAACGCGGCCCTCGCTGGTATCCAGGGCAGTGGTTGGGGCTGGCTCGGCTACCATGCCGAGAGCGGCCGCCTCGATATCATCACGACGGCCAACCAGGACCCGCTTGTGTCGCACACGCCTATCATCGGTGTGGATGCTTGGGAGCACGCATTCTACCTGCAGTACAAGAACGACAAGGCCACCTACTTCAAGAACATTTGGAACGTGATCAACTTTGAGGAGGCCGAGAAGCGTCTTGTCGCTGCGAAGCAGTAGATGACTACGTAGCTTAGGATCGACGTGTGGATATAATCATCTGGGGCAGACTGCGAGCAGGCTGTCGGATGAGGCGGTGTCCTCTGCCGAAGCGCAGGAGGGGAGCGTCATCCGGTGCGCCTGTCCTCTCTTTTGGTGAGGCTGTGCGCGGTCGAGCATCGTCGGTCTGGGCGGCCTGTTCTAGTTCGTGCTCAAGGGGTAGAGGCAATATGGACGAAGTATCTCCGAGGCCCCAGTCGTCCTGGAACGCATAGTTCGCCTGGCGGATGTGGGCACGCTTTGACACGTAAGGCGACGGACGCTCAGGTATGGCCCACGAGTCGTCCGAGCTATCCTCATCGACTTCGCGTGTGCGCTTCTTTTGGCGCGCATGATCTGCCTCGACCATGTCGTAGAACCATTGGAGCCGGATTTCAGGCGTCTCGACAAAGTTCGATGGACGCATATCGCCAAAATAGCCCGGCTGCTTGGGATGAATGGCGCGTCGCGTCCAGTCACATAATTCCCAGATACTACCGTGGTACTATGATGATGCTTGCTCGGCCCGCAGACGCTCTGTGCGCTCCTTGTTCCGCCTCGACAAGATGCGCACAGTGCGTTCCTTTTCCATCTCAGTCATGTCGTGCCAATTGGGGATGCGAGACATGGTCTGTCGTAAGCATGAGAGTCGAGACGTACGCCATCCGAATTGACCTGCTAGGTGAGCAGAGGACGTACGTACCACAATGGGGCCTAGTTGTTCAAACTGGATCGTGTCATGGAGCTGTGCCTTGGGCGCGTCCGACGCGGACGGCAGACCCAGAGGCTGTGGGGCGTCAGACTCGGTCATAGTGGGGGTGTGGAGAAGAAATGCTACAGTCGACTTAGCTAAAAAAGTACAGGGAGCGCTTAATTTCCGACACGTCGAAATCGCCCTTTTTGGGAATGGGAGGCAGCAGATCTGCTAGCTCATAGAAGCCATTCGCATCGCGCTTAGCCCAGCGATTCAGGCTGGTGATGTCGAGTGGTGTATCCTGCTCGTCGTTTTCGGCCTCGTCGCTCTCTGCGGCCTTGGCAGCGCGCTTGGAGCGGCTCTTGGCGTCATAGTGGAGCGACGAAGCTGGCACTTTGTAGCCCTTGTAACGGTGCAGGAACTCGTCACGTAGGCGCACGAGAATGTCCTGCGAGTGTAAACGTACAAAAGTATCGCGAATAATATCGCCCATGGTATCAATGTCGCAGGCATGCGTCCAGTAACTGTCGTGTACGCTGGCAAATACGAGACCGGCCGAATGGCATTCGAGCGCAGTCAAGTACATATGCGTGGCATCAAGGGAGTGAATGAAATTCGGTGGGAATGCCGAGGCCTGCTTGGCCGTATTGACCTCAAAGTGCTGGTTCGGGTCGCGAATGTACACCGACTGCACAGCTGTCATGATCTGGTTTTTCTTAATCCGGCGATAGGGCTGCACAATCGGCAGACCCAGCGCCGTCGTCCAAATGACCGAGGTCATTTGCTCGCGGGCCTCGCGCGTCGTAGTGGCCGTGTGCTGCTTGGCCTCAGACGTGCCTTTGGGGTCCGACATGTTGCGTCGCTTTTTCATTTTCATTTGGGCATACTTCACACGCTCAGGGGGAATACTCTTGGAAATTAGGCGTGCCGTCATTGTAAGCCAGTCCTGTATCATATTCGCGCCAGAAAACAGGTCACCGATGCATTCCATGATAGCTTTGGCCAGGTACGATGCAGAGATCCACAGGTCTTCCACGGGCGTATCCCCACGATCGGCCAACTGCCGCATCACCTGGTTCTTGGCACCAATATACGTGACACCGTACACCGTCGTCATGACTGTCTGCTTGACGACTTTGCGTGTAATTTTCCCGCGCAGCTTTTGGGCGATTTCGTCGCCGGCCACAGCATCGCGCTCCAATTTCGCAATCACCAGCTCAGCCACACCAGTGTAGACATCCGCAGGGCGGTCACCGCCACGGAGGTTGACTTGCTTGGCACCCTGCAAGTCGCCACCCAGAGCAGCGTAGTGTTGTAGACCATTGCATGTGCCATCCTGGTGCACAGGCATTTGCGATGGGAACGCCTCGGGTCCTTCTGGGTATTCCCATGCCTTGTAGAGCTCAAAACACGTGGCTAAGCATTGCCATGGGTCATCGGCCTGGAGCCACCAGCGCTCACCACCCAGAGGGTTTGTGGCTGCATCATATATCTGTGCTTTGTGGTCATCCGTAAACTTTTCGCGCTCGGCGAAGCTCGCCTTGTCGTAGCCCCAGACGTTGGCGAGGTGGATACGCAGCCACCGGTAACCCGCCTGGCCCAAAGGCTTGGCATCGGCAAACTTGAGCAGGCCACGGCACAGATCATTGCCAATGTGATTCAAGTTCGGAGGAATCGGATACGCTCGGCCGCGGAAATCCATATTGTGAGGGAAATAAAAGCGCTCATTCAAAAAACAGTTGGCAATTTCGAGCTTGTAATTGACGTCACAGCGCTGAGAATGGTTGGCCGAACGCAGCGAGTTCCACTTGCGCAGCCGTTGGAGGTACAGGGCCTTGGCCTTGATATCGTCAGGCGGAGGCCTCTCGGGCTCAGGGTCCGTCGTCTCAGAGGGTGGTAAGTCGGCGATGGCCTCGCCCGAGTTCCATACCTGCAGTACCACGTCGAATACCTCCTTGTTAATGTTCCAGGCCGTATTTCCTAATACATCGAGACCAGCAAAGATGACCTCGAGGCCATTGTTTTCTGAAGCCGCACGCAAGTACGAATTTTGCTCGACCGAGTCCTTGAAACGCATCGCGCTTGTTCGCACAGAAAAGTAGCCGCCGGAATCGTGCGAGAGCCAAGGCCGTGGTGGAACCAGCATCGGCAGCCACCGTGGATGCAGCGTCTCACGGACCGATCCCTTTTCTAGACGCTCGGAAACCACTTCATTTAAGCGGATCACTCCGAGCTTCTTGCCTTGTATGTATTCGTAGGCCGAGTAAAAGGCCGGCTGTTCCTCTTCCCAAAGTTCGCCATCTCGGTCATATGCCTTGCGGTGCACAGTGGCCACATCCATCAGGTGCTGTACAAGGAAGCCACCGACGCGCGCCCGAGTGAGCTGCGTCCACTTCGGAATGTTGGACTCCATATTGCTTTCTCGGCATCGGTCATGCCAAGCCTTGAGGTCACGGCGCACAGCCATATCGAGCAGATTGCGCTTGCCTAACCTTTGCTGCACAGCGCGGGCCTGGACAAATATCTCGGGGTGCTTGTTCATCATGACAGCACTGTATTCCGTCTCGACAGCCTTGCCGATCGAAATGAGAGCGCGGGTTGACTTGATCCCGTCTGCTACGCCATTCACGCCTTGCATCCGAAGCAGCTCCAGGATGACGAGCATGGCCATTTTGGAGGGAGGTAGCAGGCAGAGGTACGGATATAGCTGAGACTCGAGCGTAGTGGCCACCTTGTGCTCAGTCTGGCGCCCGATGCGCTGAATATCTTTGCGAAGCGCCTCTTCGACTTTTTGGTACCAGTCCCACATCCACGCTTGCAGGGTTTTGTTTTGGAAGGGGCCATTATCGATGCCGAGCTCCTGCAAGTTTTCTGTGTCGTGCTCCAGGCGCTTGCGTGCAGCGTCGAGGGCCGAGTGTTCCAGCCACTGTTGACGTTCGTACAAGTCTGACGAGCGCCGGCGAGACTGTTCCATCGTGGCCAAACTCTCTTGCAGGGTCTGCAAGTTGAATGGCTTGACCATAGTATCCGTCACAGTGTCCTTCTTGAGCACCGGACGAATGTGCCGGTCTTCCGTACCCACCTCTGTCGCGTCGTTCTCAGCGGCTGTTCGCTGTTCGCTGGTCGTGAGAACCTGTTCAATTTTGTCCAGTTCTTCCTGCGCTCTTGCATCGCCCAGCTTCGTGGCGGCCGAGCGGAAATGAGCGAGCAACACAACAGTGCTGACTTGCGACTCATCGGGTGCAGCAGATGCCTGACTTTGGCCGGTAGAGGGTAGACGTAGTTGCCAAACAGAAGATGAAAACACGGCATCGAGGGACACGCCAAGGGTCCGGATATCTTGCAAAAGGTGCTCGAAGGTCGGCTTTCCGGAGGGATACAAATCCAGGGCCTCGAGGTGTGCGATGCCCGTGGCCATGGCAGCAATCGTCGAAGCGTCAGGCTGTGGGTCCAGCGGAAGAGGACTTTGGGCCATCATATCTTTCCACAACTGCCAAGCATAATTGACCCATACTTTGGTATCGGTGGTGTCTGGGTGAGCGGCCTTGTTGAAGTAAGCTTGCAGCATGGCGTTGTAGGACCACAGCTTGAGCGGCACAACGGGCGAAGTGTGCACGTTTATCTCGCCGTTTCGTACCTCATACACCTCTTTTAGCCGTGTGTGTGCGTCCGACCGCATCTCCTGCATGAGTTTGTGAGCGCGAGAAATCAGGCCCGAAGACAAGCAAGCCTGAAAGAGTGCGTATGTTTCGACATTTCGGGAGGTAGGAAAGTAGACTTCGTCGATATTCACTCTTTCCACGCTTTCTGGTGACGTGCCCACCAGGTCTGCCTCGCCGTCTGGCATCGCACCGCGCCGACGAAGCGACGCGTGTCGGTCACGTACGTCCATTGGCAAGGGTGTGGGCAGATGTGTATAAGAGTGCGAATTGGCATGGAGATATGGTTCGTGCACGGCCGCATGCTGTGCGATGGCTCTGGACGTCGAGAAGGCCAAAGCCAAGGGTGGCGCAAGCGCTGGCGTGCGGCGCGCCCATCTAGCATGTGCGCCTAATTTATTTGCTCTGCACGACGAGCGCACAGTAAGAGAGGCAGGTATCATGGCACAAACCTACGATGCGCACACGCCCCGAACCAAGGTACGTGTCGTTGCCACAGGCAAAAAAAGCTTCGACGTTCAGAAAAAATGGAGCCAGCCACATAGGCATTACTCAGCCACGCAGGTCACATGGCAGCCAAGTCGCGCGTGACCGGCGCCCTGCTCCCTGGTTCATGGAGCCGCCGGTGTATGGCAATTTTCGACGGTACTATGGCATGCGCCGGGCGCGCGCTGTAGGCCATGAAGGAAGCGTGGCTGTGCGTGCAGATGGTGTGGATGAGCGTGTCCTGGCACTGGTGGCATGGTGCAAAGCACACGCTACTCGCATTCGGCGGATCGAGCGTGTTCTGGACGTCGGATGCAATGCGGCAAAGCCTCTGCTGGAACTGTGTCAGTTGCTTGACCCGCCGCCCACACAGGCTGTAGGTGTAGATATAGATGCGCATCTCGTGGCGCAGGCTCGTTCTGCTTTGCGCCGTGCATGGTCTCAGCGGCAGCCGGCTGCCACTAGCACCTCGATCGAGGCGATGCACTACTTCCCTACATGCTTCACGTCGCTGATGGGCCAGCTGCCGCTGCCCAGCTCCCGTGCATCGTTTCCCACCAATGTAACGTTCGTCGCGCAAGACTGGATGGATGGGACGGTAGCTGCGCAGTACGACCTGATTCTGTGCTTGTCCCTGACCAAGTGGATCCACTTGCACCACGGTGACGAGGGTCTTGTGCGCTTCTTTGGGCGTATTGTACAGAGTCTACGACCGGGTGGGATTGTGGCGATGGAGATACAGCCGTGGCAGTCATACAGTCAGGCCCGCTCGTTATCGCGCTCACTGCGTGTCAGTCATGCACGACTTCGAATTCGGCCTGACGACATGGAGTGGATTTTGTGTCTGCTGGGTATGACATCGCTGGGTCCCATCGCCCAGGGCGCCGGCTTTGGCTTCGTTCGATCCGTGTGCGTGTTTCAGGCGCCACCGACGCAAGTGGAGCGAATCCCCGCGTGCTTCGGTTGGCCTTGGGTGGAGCGCCGTCCCAACAAACTCGCTCCCCCCACTCCCAGGTAGGTCGTGTGTGCATGGCGGCTTGCCGACTGCCGTGGTACCATGCAGCCTCTGTCTGTGGATGTATTTCACAACTATGCCGATACACTTTGGAGTAAGGATCAGCAAAGGGCACTGGCAGCCATAGCCGATGCGATCATTGCGCCACTTACGCCTGAGGAAAAGGACGCCTTCCTACGTGGCCAGCCATCAGAGGAGCGAGCACGCGCGGCGGTGTTGGCCGACATGAAGTTTACAGACTTGCCTCACGGCATCAACTTGGTGGCCATGCATGTCACGCTGACCGTGTCCTATACGCTGCGCCTGCTTATGTCGTCGTTGCTGATGGCGTTATCGACACGAGTCGGGTGCCTGGCCTTGGTGGGCCGCCTGGGTCCCGTGTGGGAGGTAGATGGCCCATCGATCCGGCGCTTCCTTGCATCGTGGCGCCGCTCGCCAGTCCAAGTAATCCGGATGGGTGAGTTTGGCTTTCGCGCTTTGACGCTCGCTGTGTTTTACCGGCACATGAGGTCAGCGGCCGAGGCGATCGGATACCCGTGGGGCCCGACGGACGATTGGAAGACGCCGCCCAAGGCGGATCGGCAGGAAGCGATCCCGCCCTTTGAGTACCGCTTCTTGAACGAGGAGCTGCCGTCGACGCCCACGGAGGCGCCGGTGGATCTGCACACGGACGTTGTCATTGTCGGCTCAGGCTGCGGTGGCGCCGTCGTAGCCGCGTACCTCGCTGAGCGTGGGCTCAAGGTCGTGGTCGTGGAAAAGGGCATGTACGTGAGCCCCGACGAAATGCCCCAGACACAGTCATTCGGCCTCGACCAGATGTTTGAGCGGCTGGGCTTCGTGCCGAGCTCGAATCTTTCGTTGGCGATCCTGGCCGGCAGTGGCTTTGGAGGTGGCTCGACGATCAACTGGGGCGCGACACTCATGCCGCGCCACT
>ERZ782882.60-NODE-60-length-19447-cov-55.920328_pt1 | contig 19447 bp, 13 predicted proteins | sample MGYA00466090_ERZ782882 | MGnify/ENA primary metagenome ERZ782882 (study PRJEB29894, sample SAMN03576369) | human skin metagenome | biome: human skin; feature: right retroauricular crease; material: organic_material | host: Homo sapiens | place: Italy: Trento... | reverse complement strand
CCATCGAGGATGACCGAACTGAGACGGAGGACTGGGCATGACTGAACCATCGACCCGCCAAGTCGTGAGGTGGCTCACCAATATCACCCGTCCAGTGCATCCACCGCTGTACTTTTCGACCCTCATGAGGGTTGTTCACCTGCTAGCCGACATCGGCCTGTTCTCGATGGCCGCCGGGGGAATGGTCGCTGTTGTTACCGCTGGCTGGTCGGCGTGGGCGTGGTTGGGATGGGTTGTCGGGCTGGCAGCTGTACAGGCCCTTGCCTACTATCTGGAGCAGTTCAGCGGGCACTATGTGGCTTTCAAAGCTCTGGAGATATTGCGCACCTACGCTTTCTCCCAGCTGTGGCCCAAGGCTCCGGCAGTTGTTTCGCACTCGCGTACTGGCGATGTGCTGGCCAGTCTTACTCGCGATGTCGATCGCATCGAGGTGGTCTATGCTCACACCTTCGCTCCCGTGGTGGCAGCCATCGTGGCCCCGCTTGTCGCTGTGGTTACGGGGGGAGTCCTATACGGATGGTTTGTGGTAGCCATTCCAGCCGTTATCCTCGTCGTCCTCATCGTGGCCCTGCTGGTCATCGGGACACGTGCCAGTCTGGATGCCACCCACGAGATGCTTGGGGTGAGACGCGAACTGGCTGCTCACTTCACGGACTCGGTCTTCGGTGCCGCGGAGATCGTCGGGTATGGCCGTCAGTCCGACCGGATTATGCAAATGGCTCGTCTCGATGCGGACATTGCTACTGGGTCCGCCAAAGCCCGCCGTTATGCCGCCATGCGTCGGGCCTCCTGTGTGGCCGCCACGATGGGGATCGTCGCTTGGGTGTCTGTTGTGGGTGTGAGTGGTGGTGTGGATGGTATCGGGGTGTGTGTTTTGGTGGTTGCGGGTTTAAGGGTTGTTGAGGGGTTGCGGGGTGTGGAGGATGCTGTCGGGTATCTTGATCATTCGTTGGCAGCTGCGAGGCGTCTGTGGTGTCTGAGTTATTCACCGGTGGAAGTTGTTGATGGGCCGGAGGAATTGTGTTTGGATCATGCTCCGGCGCTGGAGTGGCGGGGTGTGAGTTTTTGTTATCGTGACGCGGATGGTGTGCCGTTGCCTGCGGTGCTTGAGGATGTCACTTTGGGTGTTCCGGCTGGGGGTCATGTCGTTGTGACGGGGGCGTCGGGTTCGGGTAAGACGACGTTGGTGAATTTGTTGTTGCGTCATCATGATCCGGATGTTGGGCAGGTTCTGGTGGATGGTGAGCCGGTGTCGTCGTTCACTCTTGATTCGTTGCGTAGGTGTGTTGGGGTGGTTTCGCAGCGGGTGGAGTTGTTGAATGCTTCTATTGCTGACAATTTGAGGTTGGTAGTGCCTGCTGCTGGTGATGGTGAGTTGTGGCGTGTTCTTGGTGAGGTTGGTTTAGCTGATGAGGTGCGTGGTATGGAGGCTGGATTGCGTACCGTTGTTGGGCCGGCTGGTACGAGGCTTTCGGGGGGTCAGGCTCAGCGGTTAACAGTGGCCAGGGTGATTCTGCAGCGGCCGAGGGTCCTTATTCTTGATGAGTTTACTGCGTCTGTGGATCCTGATTTGGCAGCTGAGATTCGTGTGAATTTGGCGCGATGTTTGCCTGGGGTCACTGTGGTGGAGATTAGTCATGAATGCGATTGTGGTGGTGAGACTGTTGTGTTGGATCGTGGCAGGGTTGTGAAGCATCTGCGTCGATAATTGGCAGGGTGCCCGGGGGAGACGGGATGTGAGGCGCACGGTGGTAGGTGATGAGACGACAGCGCGGGATGTTGCGCGAGCTGATTGGGTCGCAGGGGCCGGTGGTGTTGTTCGGGTGGGTCTGACTGGTGGTATTGCCAGTGGTAAGTCGACGGTGTCGCAGATGCTGGGTGAGCGTGGAGCTGTCATTATCGATTATGACCGGCTCTCCCGGGATGTCGTTGCGGTGGGGACGCAGGGGCTTGCTCGGGTCGTTGAGGCCTTTGGGTGTGAGGTTCTTGTTGCTGATGGTTCTCTTAATCGATCGGCTCTGGGGTCGATCGTGTTTGCTGATTTGCAGGCGCGTCGCCGTCTTGAAGCCATTATTCATCCGCTGGTAGAAGAAGCTGCCCACCGGGTCGACGAGGAAGCCCGGGCCGCCGATGGACTCGTGGTCGTTGTCCATGACATCCCGCTGCTCGTCGAAACTGGGCGTGCCGACGAGTTCGATGTCGTGATGGTGACCGACGTCGATCCGGCTGAGCAGGTACGTCGGGTTGTCGAGAGGGATGGGTGCAGTCAGGCCGATGCGTGGGCGAGGATTCGTGCTCAGGCTTCTCGTAAGGAGCGTCTGGCGGTTGCCGATGTCATTATCGATACCAGCGTTCCGCTGGAGGATCTGCCCGAGCAGATCGATCGGGTGTGGTCACGGATTGTGGGAGCTCTCCGCCCTTGATCGGCGATGAGGAAGAAACGTGACTGTTCTTCGTCAGGCGGTTTTACTGGCGCTGTGTGGTAGCGAAGGTGAATAAAGGGCGTCCATATTTCCACGAACATGTGTGATAACTGCCGCATGAGAACAAGAGCCCCAGGATATGGGAGATGGAAAATATTTGCATGCACTAACGTTCATCAATCGATCTATTTTGATGCAAAAATATCTCCTATGAGTACCTGGGAAGAGTATGCGATCCAGGGGATACTTCTTTGCTTAACGCCTTGGTTGAGGGGAAATGGTCAGTGGTTCAGGGGGGTCGATGTGATGAATATATGCCATGTTATAGTTACGCCATCAGCTGATGCTGAGCGCTTGTCCCCTTGGGGAAGCCGGTGAGTATTCCGGCGCTGTCCCGCAACCGTGACCTGGATGTGTTAATTCATCTGGAAGCCGGAACGCCAGGAGGATGAGTGGAAAGGAACATCCGTCGTGGGTTGCGGAGGATCCTTGGGGAATATAGGTTTCCCACCCCCGCTCCTCAGAAGGGAGTAGACGCGATGGTGAGTATTGTTAGCCGTGCTACTCGTGTAGTTCGGCTTGCGGCTGTGGCTGCGGTGGCTGCCAGTGTAGGCATGAGTACCGGGCCAGCTTGGGCTGATCAACCTGATGCAGACCAGAGTCAACGGCAGGTTGCATCGGGTGCAATGCACTGGACCATAAATTCTCATTTTTTGAATGCTCTAAAAATGATGATGCATGGATCATGGTCCACGAGTAGCGGCGCAAGTTGGAATGGCAAAACATTTTCATTCCCGGCGAGCAAAGGTAGCTTGAGTTCCACTGCGCAGAGGGCAGATGTGAAGTACTCCGGTACTGTTCATTTTACCGGTGTTGGCGGAAGAATGGATCTTACTCTCGCTGACCCTGAGATTGTCGTTAACAATGGCGATGATCATGTGATTATGTCTGTGAAGTCCAAGACTATGGTCGGGCAGTTGGTTGACTATGGCCGTATAACTTTCGTTGATATGACCGGCTCTATTACGCAGGGTCAAAACGATGCAGCTCAGGTTGTGGGGACCAATGTCAAGCTGAATAGCCAAGCCGTCGATGCATTCGCTGGCTTCTATCAAGCTGGAAAGCCCATGGATGACATCGATTCGTCCTTAAAGCTTGGGTCTCAATCCTCTCGCCCGGAGCCGACGGTGGCTCCTAAGCCGAGTGTTAAACCAAAGCCGAAAGTATCTCCTAAGCCGAGTGCTAAGCCAAAGCCGACGGTGGCTCCCAAACCTGACCAAAACACAATTATGGCGCCACAGTCGGATGCTGCGACGGGAGCTGCTGCTGGTGAGGCTCCGTCCACGGGTGCCCACAAGATTATCCGCAAGCAGGTGTGCACGGTCGTCCCTGGGGCGTCGAGGGCTACGTCACCTACATCTATACCAGCCAAGGTTGGCAAGGGCAGCATGAACTGGGGGGTTTCGACCTCATTCGTCAATGCTCTCAAGGGCCCGATGCAAGGCAAGTGGACGATGTCGGGGGGAGCCTCCGCTGATGGGACTCGGTTCAACTTCCCGTCCAGTGGGGGTAACTACGATAGGGCCACGAAGACGGGAAATCTCAATTTTTCTGGCGGTGTTCACTTTACGGGGGTGCATGGGCTCCTTGATCTATCGCTGAGTGATCCGTCCCTTTCTTTGAAGAATGGGAAAGGCGTTATGAAGCTTACCTTGAATGCTGGAGGAATGGCACCCTTTAAAGGTAGGGTTGACTTTGCGAATGTTTCCGTTGTTCCATCCGGGTCTGGTTTTACTGCGACGTCTGTTGTTTTGACTGGGAACGGCGTACAGGTGTGGAATGGTTTCTATAAGAAGGGCCATTCAATGGATAACTTCTCTGTTTCGTTGGGGGACAAATCGGATTCCGCGTCCGCTGCGAAGCAAAATTCTGCTTCTCTGGTGAAAAAGAGCGCTGCGTCTCCGACGAAGCGGGAATGTCACGATGTCCTGGTTGATGCTAAGACGGGTCAGATCATATCCGGTAGCAATGGGTCACTGCCTAATACTGGTGTGTGATGATTATTTGTTGATCAGCATGTGCTGACGACAGTGATAGGTGGGGGTCATTTGGCCCCCACCTATGTGTTACTGCGTATGTGGTTGGTGCCGCGTAGTAGTTCTGGTAGCTGACGGCGTTTTCGGCTTGCAGTGTCACATGTGACTAGGATTGAGCATTGACCAGGTCACATGCCGTGGCCGCCTCGGCAGGAATCGTGACTGCCGTATAGACCTCCAGTCGCAGCAGGATCACTGAGTGTTCGGCTGTGATCGCGTTGGGCTCCACTCCATTAGCCCGTAGGGCGTTGTTGAGGGGGCTATCACGTATGCTGGAAAAGCCAGGCAGGACCGATATCGTTAGGGACCCAAGCCCCGACTCACCAGACCCCCAAGAAACCGGAGCCTTCCGTGCCGTCTAGTTGTATCTCCGAGGTCTTTGTGTTTGATGGGGTCCTGTTACTTGATCTTGTCTATCCGCGTGGAGCCCGCGCGACGCCCGACGCATATTGTAACCGATGATTGAGGACCAGGGGGGCGACTTTTTCGAGATCGGCCTGAATAATTCGGTCTCGTCCCGCCCACGCTGCTAAGGCTCTTGCGGCGTGAATGATGGTGATGTCGCCTCGATGGCCGTCGATGTTGGAATCCAGACAGATCTGTACCGCTGTGGAAAGAATATTTTTCGGAATCTCGACGGATTGGACTAGGGTCATGGCATTTTCGATGCGTTCGGCTAATCGTCTGCTATGCGAGGACCATTCTGTAATAAATCCATCCGGATCGTCTTCGAATGATAGTCGACGTTGTACGATCTCCATCCGTACCTCGGGATCGGTCTCTCCCTGGACCGTAACGCACAGTCCGAACCGATCCAGCAATTGTGGACGTAGCTGGCCTTCTTCGGGATTCATCGTTCCTACCAAGCTGAAACGGGATGGATGGATCACGCTCATGCCTTCCCGTTCAACGGTATTCACTCCCATAGCTGCAGAATCCAGCAAGATGTCGACGATGTGATCGTCAAGAAGATTGACCTCATCGACGTACAGTATTCCTCGGTGTGCCGACGCTAGCAGGCCTGGCTGGAACCTTTGCTGCCCCCGGACTAAGGCTGTTTCTACGTCAAGTGTCCCGGCAACCCTGTCTTCGGTGACCCCAACCGGTAGCTCCACTACTGGAACTTGCCGAAGCTGTAGATTCGTGCAGCTTGGAACCCCTAAAGGATCTCCGTAGATATGTTGCTCATCAGCGCTTAGATGATAAACGTCGTCAACCTGAGAAATGGTAGGCATTATTTGCGCCATTCCTCTGACGGCTGTTGATTTTGCTGTTCCCTTGTCTCCTTGGATGAGCACTCCTGATAAGCGTGGGTATATAGCGCACAGGATAAGACTAAGCTTCATCTCCTCCTGACCAACGATCGCTGCGAAAGGATAGATAGGTTTTTCCATGTCAATCTCTCTGAGAATAAGAAAGGGCTCGACTCGTGGATCGAATGAAAGGGATGAAGACTCCGGATTGCAGATCGTCGATGGTCATGCGAGGCGCATGAAGAATTCCTGACAGTGCTTCGCAGTCCCTTTGATGAACTCGGTTGACGGAGGTATCTACGATGATCCACGAGGTTCTTGTGTCGTCGGACAAAGTTTGTGCGACATCGAATGCCTGATTGGTGGCAGTTCGGTCCACCCGACCGTCAAGTCCAACGTTACCGCCACCATCGGTCACCACGATGGCGACGGGGCGAAGGGTAGAATCCCGTCGCAACTCTGTCTCGATGAGTCTTCCAGCGCATGAGAGCCCTGATGCCAGCGGCGTCTGTCCGCCGACTGCCATCGTCGTCAGAAGCCGCTGTGCACGCTCGATACTCGATGTCGCAGGCACGATCACTCGAGCGTTATTGCCAGAGAACGTGATCACGGCGACACGATCACGTTTTACGTAGGCATCTTGGAGCAGGCCGATGACTGCTGCCTTGCTGGCTGCCATTCGGCCCCGGGCACCCATGGATCCACTTGCGTCGACGATGAATACGACGAGAGTCGACGTCCGACTCTCGCGCACCTTGCGTCTCCAGTCAGAGCGTTTGACGACTACGGACAACCCATCACGTCCCTCTCCTGATGCACGCCGCGCTCTTTGGTGAGGGGCAGCTGCTCGTAGGGTAGCCGGCAGTGACAGATCGACCGGTTGCCTAGTCGGTTGTGAGCTGATCACATGGCCCCGAAGATCTGCTGATCGGGTGACCATTCGGCGTCCCCGGGCCCGACGTTGAGTTCGGTCATATGCTGCGGGGGTGGATGTGAGTACGTTAAAGGTTTCCTCAGGGGCGATGACCCTCGGGGGAGCTGCTGTGCTGTCGTCGTGTCCTTTTTCATCCAGTTGCTCGTTTCCGTCGTGCGGCGATGAGGGGCCACTGTGGGAGTGAGCATTATTGAGATCCGGTGAGGGAGCTTGAGACGAAGACGGGTCTCGCCGACGGTGCCTCAAGACAAGTTCGGCTACTGCAGTGACGTCTTCGACGAAGACATTATTGTCCCCCCGCCACGCCGCGTAAGCGGTCGCCGATCGAGCCAAACCAAGATCGGCGCGCTGTCCGGGAGCATGCGCTAGTGTCAAGAGCTCCGTGAATTTGTTTCGTGCAGCGTCGGTCCATTCCAGATCAGGAAGTTTGTCTCGAGCAGCACAAATACGGTTCACGACCGCATTGGTGGCATCTGTGCATGTAGCGATGAAGGAGTCTGGGTCATCGTCGAACGTAAGGTGATGATTGACAATGCGGTCCCGGTCCTTTGGGTCACGACAGGGAACAGTCACCGCACACAGACCAAAGCGGTCGAGGAGCTGGGGATGGATGTTGTCCGTCCCTACGGCCATTGTCGCTATGAGGGGTAGGTCTTCGGGCCGACTGATCAGGGCAGCTGTTACGGCGTCATCAAAGAGGTTAACATCGTCGGCGCACAGGGTCTGGGCTTCGGTGAGGAGGCCGACATGATCACGGTGTCGTCCGCTGGTTAATGCAGCCTCGAGATCCATACTGCCGATCAATCGGTCCACGGTAGTGCCTGCCGTGACGTCACGCACGGCGATCCCTGGAACGAGGTCAGCGAAGGACCTCGCACAGGTTGATTTGGCCGTGCCGAAAGGGCCTGTGATGAGGACCCCACCGATCGTTGGATCGATGGCTAGCAGCGTGAGGGCCAATCTGGGTTCAGACTGGCCCACGATCGCTACAAAGGGAAAATGACGAGGCATCAAGCGGAAGCAGCCTGCTTGATGGTCATTCCGTAACGATTCTTGAAGTATTTTTCGAGACGCTTTTCGGCATCGCTCGTTGAGTCTTGAGCTGGTTTCCAGAATCCCATCTGTTTTACTTGGGGGGTGATGTCGTTATGGTGGAAATCTTTGATCTTGGTCATCTTGTGCGTGGTTAAGGAGAATGTGTAGTCAAAGGCTTGACCCATAGCGGATACCCACTTGTGCCAAGAAAGCGTTTGCGCTTTCTCGTTGAACATGTACCAATCCTTCATTGGTTTCTTGGTCTTGGGATCGACAGTCTGGAAAGTTACCTGCTGCTTGCCCTTGTCTACGGTGATAGCTAGTCCTGCCCCCTTGATGACCTTGGTCTTTACATCGAGATCTTTGGATACGTTTCCACTCGGTGTCATGGTGGCATCCGGGGCTGCGCTGGGAGTAACACGAGACGATCCTTGAGAGCTCTGTGAACAGCTCGTGAGGAGAAGCCCAAGCGCGCAGGTAACTGCTAAGTATGGAAGTGTTTTTGTCATCAGTATTCCTTTCTCGGTTTTATGAGACTGCCTCTTCATGGGTAGTCGATTTCTTGCGTTCCAGCTTCCAAACTGGAATCAAGCTTGAAAGTGAGGTCGTGAAGCTTGTCCAGGTGCTCGGCGCTAGCGTTCCACAGTGACCTGTCGTGTGCTTCGACCATGCGTTGGGCCATGCTGGCAAGGGAATGCGGATTTAATGTCGATAGCCTTTGCACCATCTCAGGATCATCGATGTAGGTGTCGCAGACCTCGTCGAACATCCAATCGTCGATCTGGTCTGTCGTAGCAGCTAGACCGACGAGATTGGTGACTCGTTTCTCGATTTCAGTGACCCCACGGTGCCCGTGGGCAAGCATGGCTTCCATCCAGTCCTTGTTGAGGAGGCGAGTACGCAGCCCCTTGGCAGCTGCCCTTCCAACGGAAGTCGTGTACACCTCATCTTGGGTGGTATCGGTCACAAGGATCGGGATTGATTTACCCTTGGCGGCGCGAACTGAATTACCCAGTCCCCCTAAGTATTCGAAATAGTGGTCGAGATCGGTGATCTCGTACTCGTTGGACGATCGAGTCTGCGATACGAGGTCGACATCCTTGAGCCGGGAGTCATAGAGGCCGTCTGCATGGGTGCCGTGATCATAACGGGTGTAGACGTGTCCTGAAGCAGCGGTGAAGGCCGTGGCAAGGTCTTCGGGACTTTGCCACTGTCCAGAATCGACGATGTCGGTCAGCCCCGAACCGTATTGGCCCGGAGGTGGCCCGAAGATTCGCGCGTGTGCCAGAGCTTCGATTCGCTCTTCGGGTTCGCCGGATTGACGCATGGCTTGTGCCCGTTGACGCGTTCGGGCAGCGAGGGGATTGATGTCAGCTGGTTCGTCCAGGGCCGCCACCGCATGAAGAATGTCGTCTAACTCATCGATGAGATTGCTGAAGAGGTCGCGGAAAAACCCGCAGATCGTGACGACGACATCCACCCTTGGGCGTTCAAGTTCATTGCTTGGAATGATTTCCCAGTGCGGAGAGTTCGGACGTCGTGGTGTCAAAGACCGCACTCCTAAAAGGCTCAGGATTTGGGCGTAAGTTTCACCTTGGGTACGGGTGGTCTCCAATCCCCACAGCACGACGGCGATCGTGGTGGGATCAGCGCCGTCGTGGCTGGCGCGGTAGGCAGAACAAACGTGGTTGGCGATGTCACGGCCTCGTCGCACTGCGATGGGGGTGGGTACTCGCCGTAAGTCGAACTGGTACAGCGAATGCCCCGACGGCAAGACTTCTGGATCGCGTATGGGATCGCCACCTAAGCGTGCATCAACGTGACATCCTTCGAGGGCGCGGAATAAACCTTCCATCTCGTCATTGTGTTGTAGTCGCGTGTACAGATTTCGTGCCCAAGACGCCAGGTGCTCTATTCCCTGCGTGAGTGCCTCGTCTTCGGGGTTTCTGGGTTCCGCAGATTCTTCGGGTAAAGACGTTTCGTTGGGTGAGTCTGAAACCTCTCCCAGCACCTTGTCGACGACCTTGGCTTGCTCGCTGGGGGAGAGCGCGGGGGCTAGTTCACCGTCAAATGAACCGTGCTCGGCCATTCCGCGCACCATGAGTCGAGCCTCCTGCGGGGTATAGGCCTGTCCCCAGACGTGTAGACCCATGGGGACAAGCGAACGCTTGGTCCGTGCTAGCTCTACCTCGAGTTCATCGAGATCGGTCGGAAGATGTAGAGCTGTGGCGCGTCCGTGCACCTGTTCCAACAACTCGGCGCTGGTTTGGGGCATGAGGGTGACACTGCGTCGGTATTCGGAGATGAGATCGTCTAGTTCTGCCAACTCACCGTCGAGTCTTGTGGGTTGCATCACGGGAGGTTGATAACTCACGAGAACCGCGTGTGCGCGACGACGCGCAATCAGCCCCTCTGCAGCGTTTCCACAGTAATAGATGTACACGTGGGGGATATCACCGATGAGCATGTCGGGGAAGCATTCCGCGCTGACCGCGTTCTCTTTACCTTGGAGGAATTCCAAGGTGCCGTGTGTTCCGACATGGATGATGACGTCTGGTTTCCAGACTTGGCTCAGCCATGTGTAGAAACCGGCGTACTGCGGGTGTGGGGGACGAGTGGTGTCGTGGGCGTCAGTGGTAGCCATCTTGACTGAGCCACGACCTGGTTGGATACCGACCAAGACGTTCCCGTAGTCGACTGCGGGGATGATGAAATCGCCCTCAGGAGTCGTCATAGGGCAGTCGCTTGGGCTTGGGTGTGTTTCATCCATACTTTGCCACGCACGGGGGTGCGGCAGATCTTGTTCGGCATCGGCGCGTAGGTAAGTTTTCGGCCGTACAGTCTGCGAATATTCAGGGGAGTTTACGGCTTGGGCCAGTAAGTCATTGAGAAGTTGTTGCCCACTAGGGGTCTTGGTCTGATAGCCGCGGTGCGACAGTTCGCGCATGATTGCCGCCATAGATTCGCTGACGTCCAGAAAGGCTCCGTTGAGGAGGTTCCCCTCTCCTGCAGGGTAATCGTAGCCAATGAGCGCGACTCGTTTCTGAGGAGCCGGAGTTGTCGATAGTCTCAATTGGCCGCGAACTCGTCGTGCAAATCTTTCAATTTGCTCTGGGATTGGTGCGAGTACCGATGTGACGACTCCCGTGATCGTGTTTTGAGCTGGCTCAGTCATCGCTGCTATCGGTATCTCGGCCAGACAACCGTCCATTTCGGGCAACATGAGCATGACCATGGCTTCACTCTGACCGAGGCCGTGTCGTGATTCGTTCCATTGTTTCTGGGTGTATCGGGAGAGCATGAGAGGATGCATAATCGGGGCATTGATCGATTTGAGCATGGCTGTGCTGGAATCAACATCACCCCCCATCGGCCCCCCGCCAATGCGGAAGCCCTGCATGCTGATAATAAGTTTTGGTGCGGCTTCGCTCAGAAGTGTGCGCAGAGCCTCCAAGGATTCGCCACCGGCGGCCACGATGCTGATGGGCACAACCCAGCAGTCCTTACGTAACGAATCCATCAAGGCGCGTACGACATCGTTACTGTCGTAGGGATATGTGAGGCCGCTGTAAAGAAGGACGACAGTGGGTCTTCCGTGTGGAGCGTCACATTCCTGGCGGTATTTTTCGACGGTGGGGAAGTGTCTACTAGGCCACGGTGCACCGACGCTCGCAGGGGCTAGAGCCTCGGGTGGTGTGGGCACAACGACCTCTGGGTGACCGCCGTCGAAATGAAGCAGATGGCGAAGGAAAAAATCTGCTTGCGGTTCTCGCATCGAGTGGAAGGCTTTACCCAGCGCGGAAAATCTCTTCGCGTCGGCCATAAATTTTGGTGCGGTTCGCATCCCTTTCACTGTGGCATGTACACGATTTATCCCAGAGATTTCACCTCCAGAGTCTGTGGATGACCCCATTTCTGTGATGATAGGAATCATTTTTTTGGCACTATTCAGTATGCCCTTAATGCTCTTTTGGGCTCCCGTGTTTCCGAGCATCGACTTCATGTCTGGCGGCATGTGTTTCATGTCAGCGTGGCTGCCAGTTTTTTCTATGGCATTGCGGGCTGTCGCCATGGAGAACGATCCTAATCTCACCTTGTCGATAAACTCGGCTCCCCAAGAAAGGACTGCCCCATCAAAGTCGTCCAAAGTTAATCGTGTAGCCCGAATCCACTGGGGGTCACCACCCATGGCGTCAAGGACGACGATATCGCTGTCGTGAATAGCTCTTGTCAGTGCCTCAAGTTCTTCTGGAGTGGGTCTCGTGGTAGAGTTAAAAAAATGCAGTTCGAGAAGATCGTGGCTTGGATCAATGGTCTTGGCGGCTTCGGAAACATGTTTCACGAGATCGGGAAACACAGTCAAGAACGTGATTTTCATCGTGCTTCCTTCAAGGGGCGACGTGGTTGGATGACTGGGAGCTTGTCTTGGGGATCCGTCGTAATCCACGCTTCGATGTCGAAGTTCGCTTCGATGGCCCTGGCTGATAGCGCGTCAGGTGGCCCTTCGAGCGTCAGCTGGCCATTTTTGAGAATGGCGCATCTGTCGCAATAACGGGCGGCTTGAGTGAGGTCATGCATGACGGCTATGACAGTGATTCCCTGTTCTTGGTTCAGAGATCGAACAAGATCGAGGACGCGCAGTTGATGGGTGACATCCAGATAGGTTGTGGGCTCATCAAGGATAAGGACAGTGGGTTCCTGTGCCAGGGCCGCCGCCAGCCACACCTTCTGTCGCTCTCCGCCTGAGAGAGTGGTGACGCGTCGATCGGCGAAGCACGTGACATCGGCCAGCTCCATTGCTTGTTCCACATGGTTGTCGGCGCTGGTGTCCCTTATCTGCCACCACGGTGTGTGGGCATATCTCCCGTAGCCAACGAGGTGACGTACGGTGAGGTCAGAGGGAGCGGTCGCGCTCTGCCAGACGATCGCAATACGACGCGCGATACAGGATGCGGACATCGTGGATAGATCCGTTCCATCGAATTTGACGCTCCCTGACTCGGGGGAGAGGGCTCCGCATAACGTGCGTACCAGGGTGGTCTTCCCAGAACCGTTGGGGCCAAGTATGGCGTGCATAACTCCCGCCTGGAATGATACGGAGACGTCATTGAGAATCTTGTGATTGCCCAAGGTGACGTTCAAGTGGGAGCCGGAAAGTATAGGTGTTTCCATGATATTTCCCATCTCACAATGTCTTTCTGAGGAGGAAAAGAAAGAAGGGAACCCCCAGTGCTGTGAGCATGATGCCAACCGGTATCTCGAAAGGATCGAAGATGACCCGACTGCATGTGTCGCTCAGCATAACTAATGCAGCTCCGGCGAGCACACACGCTGGAACCAGGATGACGTGGCGATTTCCGACGATCAGCCGCATGATGTGCGGCACGATGAGACCGACGAACCCGAGCAACCCGATGGCGCTGACTGTGCTGGCGGCTAGGAGGGCCGCCACGGCAGTGAGGACAAGGCGATTCGCTTGAACGTTCATTCCCATGCCTTGTGCAACTTGATCACCCAGAGTGATGATGTCGAGTCTGCGGGACAGCACAACGGCGGCAATGATCCCTACCACGGTATATGGCCAGATGAGGGACACCTCGGCCCAACTGCGCATGGCGAGGCTGCCATTCATGAACATGAGAGCGCCTTGCACATTGTCGGCCATAAGTACCATGACAGCGGAGATCCCTGCGCCGCACAGCGCTGAGACGGCAACCCCGGAAAGGATGATTCGCAGTGGTTGAACGCCACCCCTCCATGCGAGTGCATAGATTGCCATGGCTGCCAACATCGCACCGATGAACGCCATTACAGGTACAAGGTTTGCCCGTTCGGGGAAAACAAGCAGCGTGCCTATTCCTAAGAAGTCCTGCGCCTGAGGAGACCCCAATGATGCTCGGATCGGCAAGGGGATTGCTCATCACGGCTTGAAGAATCACACCCGACGTTGCAAGGTTCATGCCGACCAGGGCAGCAAGGACGACCCTGGGGAATCTCACTCCCCATACCACCCTATGCCATTGGAAATCGGACGGACCGAACAATCCTTTGACTACGTCAGAAGGTGACAACTGTATCGAACCGAACCCGATCCCTGTTATGACGCTGACGATCATGATCGCAACAAGGATGACGAATACGATTGCCGTGAGGTGGTGCCTTCGGTGGCTGTTACTTGACGTTGTCTCCGTTGTCGATGTGAGTGTTTTTGTTTTGGCGGGTATTGTCATGGTTCAATGGGTTTTCCAAAGATTTCCGGATGCACAGAAGCTGCCATGTAAGCCACGGAATCTGGGTAGTTGGGGCCACCGTTGAACAGGAAGTATTGTTGAGGCAGGTAAATGATTTTCTTTTTTCGTACGGCATCCACTGCCTGCCAGGCTGGGTTGCTGGTCAATTCTCTGTTCACTATTTGCCGGGCTAGTGCGTTGTTCTGTACCATTGAGGTGACCATGATGATATCGGGCTGTTGCTGAGTTATTTTCTCGACACTGAGCGTGGCAGTTTCGGCATTTGGGTCATCTGGAATTGCCGACGAAGCGATGTTCTTCAACTTGAGAAGTTTGGCCATTGATCCGGCGATGCTGTTGTTTAACTTTAGTGACATTGACGTGGCTGTTGCGAACAGAATAGCGACCCGTTTGCCGTCTGCTGGCATCTTGTTAACGGTGGACTTGACCTGTGCGGAAATTTGAGAGGAACGCTTTTTGGCTTCTTTGGTGTGGCCGAGTACTTTACCGAGGGTTTGATAAGTTTGGAGAACCTCATCCAGTGACCTCGTTTTGATGTTCAACACAGGAATTCCTTGAGAAGAAAGTTTGTCTGTTACGTTCTGGCTTACGGCTCCAGGTGCGATGACGAGGTCTGGGTTTGTAGCAAGTATTCGTTCTAAATTGACAGCATATATCATGCCGACCTTGGGGACCTTCTTTATGGCTGCAGCATGGGCTGGTTGAAGTTTTTCATTTCCAGTTAAGGATGGCGTGCATGCCGCCGTGCCGCCCAAGTCATACCAAATGCTGAGTAGTGTCGCAGACAACAGGCATACTCGCTGTGGTCTTGTCTTAAAATCGACTTTATGGCCGAAGCTGTCGGTTACACTGAAGGACGTCTTTGCTTCTTCTGCTCTGGATTCTCCTCCCTTTGAAGGATCTGAAGTGCCGCAGCCGACCATTGTCATGGCCAGTATTGCAGCTATAGCTGCACTAATGCGCTTCCAGGCTGTTTTCTGTGTGTGCAACTGTTCAACTCCTGTTATTATGTGTGCGGTTTCTCTCTTCTGGCTTCTAGGGCCGGTAGAGGGTGTCAGGGTGAAGGGCTACCGTAGAAAGAACTCTCCACATCCGGACTTGTTCGACGGTCCAGTTGTCGATGAGGTGAATGATATCTCTCCCTAATTTGCTTGTTTATTGGGGGGTGGGTGTTCAGGCTGTCTGGTGGCGTTTCTGTTGGGTGGGTATGTGTCCTGCCCGCAATTCCTGTGAGTTACATAGACGTGCTGTAGCGATAGTTGCGGGCTTGTGGTGGAGTGACTGATCGCACGGGATGGATCGGGATGGATTTGGTGTTAGGTCGCGGGAAGAAAACTTATAGTGACCTCTAGTTGTTGACGGTCATGACGTTGTACTTCCCGGAAGCGCAGCAAGAAGGAGCAAGCTCTGGCCGGTACAAGAGGTTTGGTTTCGTCTGGCCTATGCATACCCATGCTGTAGTCGGTCAGCTGCTACAGGGGGGCGGCGGTGATGCCTTTCTCACGTCTGTTGTGGCGTGTTCTTGGTGAGGTTGGTTTAGCTGATGAGGTGCGTGGTACGGAGGCTGGATTGCGTACCGTTGTTGGGCCGGCTGGTACGAGGCTTTCGGGGGGTCAGGCCCAGCGGTTAACAGTGGCCGGGAACCTGCCCACCGGAGTCGGCCGCACGTGGTCGAGGATACTGAGAGCGAGTCCTCCTGTCCCTTGGCGTGAGGCGGTCGGGCAGTGAGTGGTGGTGCAGTGACAGCATCCGCGAACAACGACTTGCGACTCGGTCGCTGTGGGTGGCGAGGAGTATAACTTTGCCTTCATTGGCGAGATCTTGTAGAAGATTTAGCACCAAGTCCTCGTTGTCCTGGTTAAGTGACGCCGTGGGTTCGTCAGCCAGGATGATCCGGCTCGGCTTGAGGAGTAATCGAGTCAAAGCGACACGCTGCTTTTCGCCTCCGCTAAGGGTGTGTACGGGAGTTCGTTCCTGCCCGGGTAGCCTAACGCGTTCCAAGGCGGATGCGGGGTTCCACTGAGGACAGTGATGCAGGTACGGTTCCGGTGACGGTGGATGCATTGGGGGAGGAAGCGCATGCCGGTACCGGATGATGTCGGCAGTATTCATCATTGATGATGAACAGCTGAATCGGCGCAGGAAGACCAACGTCAACCGGACTGAGGTTTGCGACGATGAGACCCTGGTGTTCGGTCACGTCACCCAGCCATGCGCCGACTGCGTCAACCATACGCTTCTCGCTGGCGGCGTCGATGACAGCCGAGCCGATGCCACGGAGTGTGACCCGCCCCCGTGGCGATCGACCGTGGTCCATTGGTCTTGTTGGTCCTCATAGCACCACAGCTCCCGTGCGGCAAGGGTGACTGAAATTATCAGCAGTATCACCAACATGGCCACCGGAAAGCGAAGCAGATACGAAGCGGAGAACACCGGGAGACTGGTCATTCGACCCTTGACCTGAGCCAGGATTTCTGCGTTTGACCATGCGATGGCCAACGTCACGATCTCGACTATGAGGAGTACCGCGATGGATGTATCCATACCTGGATTGACCAGCGAAACCATCGCATCCATTGAGCTAAACCGTTGTAAAAGCCGAGGATCGGCACACTGATCAAAGCAGTTGCTCCCATGCCAATGGCTGCGACGGACATCGCATGAAGAGTTTCTCGGCTGGCATGGTATAGCCACGACTGACCGTGCAAACGAAGAATACCGTAACGCTGAGTCCGGGCGAACACCGCCGCCATGACCAAAGCGACCAATGCCCCCATCACCCCGCCGTACGCCTTGATGATGTCAGGATTATGGCTGGCAACCAGTGCCAGGTCCACCTGGCCTTGTATCGAGGAGCGGAACCCCAATGCACGCATTCCGGAGGCGAATGTGGTGGCATCGGCGGCGTTGCCGTAGACGAGGTACTTGCCGCTGCGATCGGTGGACTGATCTTGATCCATATGGGCGATATGGGTGATTATTTGCGATGACAGATTCGGGTAATCCTTCGGAAGCGGGTTGAGAGTGCCGCCGGCTGCGGAAACCAAGTAGAGCCCCCGAGAGGATTCCGGATTGTTCAGATCGGCCTGCCAGCGCCCGACTGCCACATGTTGTCGTTGCGAATACGTGGACATCCACGAGCCGACCGCCGAGACGTTTCGGGCTGGTTTTCCCTCGACGAGAACGATGACTGGGTGCCCAGCTGGGGGGAGCACCGTTTCTGCCGTGCCCAACAGGAATGATGCCATAAGAACGGTGACAACTGCCGTAAGAAAGTAGGGGAGGGATACCGGTGAGGGGCATCCAGCGAGGCTCATTGTGACCAGGTGCGCAGGTTTCCGGATCTGACATCTTGAAGCCGGTCGCACGCTTTCAGCTGATCCCATCGCGGGTGGCTTGAACTATGGTGGAGCTATGCGCCCTGTCACTGACATCACTCGCCGCGTAGCCCCTTTTCACGTCGTCAGTGAGTTTCAGCCTTCTGGTGACCAGCCACAGGCCATTGCGGAGTTGGAGAAGAGGGTTAACAGTGGTGAACAGGACGTTGTTCTGCTCGGCGCCACCGGTACTGGCAAGACGGCCACGGTGGCGTGGCTGGCGGAGAGGCTGCAGCGCCCGATGCTCGTCATGCAGCCCAACAAGACGTTGGCCGCCCAGTTTGCCCAGGAACTACGTACCTTCTTCCCTGACAATGCCGTCGAGTACTTCGTCTCTTACTACGATTACTACCAACCTGAGGCGTACATCCCACAGACGGATACCTACATCGAGAAAGATTCCAGCCTCAACAAGGAAGTTGAAAGGTTGCGCCACTCCGCGACGAACTCCCTGCTCACCCGTCGCGACGTCATCGTGGTGTCAACCGTTTCAGCTATCTATGGCCTGGGCACGCCACAGGAATACGTAGACCGGATGATTCCACTGGAGGTCGGCCAGGAGTGGGATCGCGATGAGTTGCTGCGCGACCTCGTCACCAACCAGTACGTCCGTAACGACATATCGGGGGAGCGCGGCACCTTCCGGGTGCGCGGGGACACCCTCGAGATTTTCCCGGTTTATGAGGAGAATGCGCTGCGTGTCGAGTTTTTCGGCGACGAAATTGAGGCCCTCACGACGATGCACCCGCTCACCGGGGAGGTCATCAGCGAGGACGAGCAGGTCTACGTGTTCCCGGCTACCCACTATGTCGCCGGCCCGGAACGTATGGAGCGGGCCATAGCGTCCATCCAGCAGGAGCTCGAGGAGCGCCTGGCCGTTCTAGAGCGTGATGGGAAACTGTTGGAGGCCCAACGGTTACGTATGCGTACTACCTACGATATCGAGATGATGCAGCAGGTCGGTGCCTGTGCTGGCATCGAAAACTATTCGCGGCACATCGACGGACGCGCTCCCGGCTCAGCCCCGAACTGTCTGCTTGACTACTTTCCGGAAGATTTTGTGCTCGTCATTGATGAATCCCACGTGACCGTCCCGCAGATTGGCGGGATGTATGAGGGGGACATGAGCCGCAAGCGGACATTGGTAGAACATGGTTTCCGACTGCCCAGCGCGATGGACAACCGTCCTCTCAAATTCGACGAGTTCACCCAGCGGATCGGCCAGACTGTCTACCTGTCCGCCACGCCCGGTTCGTACGAGACCGAACGAGCTCACGGCGTCGTCGAACAAATCATTCGTCCGACAGGTCTGGTGGATCCGGAGATTATCGTCAAGCCTACGCGTGGCCAGATTGACGACCTTATGGGTGAAATTCGTACCCGAGTGGACCGTGGCGACCGTGTCTTGGTGACGACTCTGACGAAGAAGATGGCCGAAGACCTCACCGACTACCTCATGGAGCACGGGATTCGCACCCGTTACCTGCACTCGGAGATCGACACACTCAAACGCATCGAGCTGCTCAAGGAGTTGCGCATGGGCGAGTTCGATGTGCTTGTCGGTATCAACCTGCTACGAGAGGGACTCGATCTCCCGGAGGTTTCCTTGGTGGCGATCCTCGACGCCGACAAGGAGGGCTTTTTGCGTTCTGAACGGTCCCTTATCCAGACCGTTGGCCGCGCCGCTCGTAACGTCAACGGTCAGGTCATCATGTACGCGGACCAGATCACTGATTCCATGCAGGTCGCCATCGACGAAACAAATCGTCGTCGCGATATCCAGATGGCCTACAACAAGGAACATGGGATCGATCCGCAGCCGTTGCGCAAGAAGATTGGTGACATCACTGAGATGCTGGCTCGTGAAGGTGCCGACACTGACGAGCTCTTCGAGAAGTTCAACTATGGGAAAGGCCACCGCGGCTACAACTCGATGATCACTGACGAGCAGCGAGCCGCCCAAGGCAAGCGACTCGACGTCTCGAAGATGGCCGAAGAGGATTTAGGCAAGCTCATCGTCGATCTCACCACCGAAATGCGTTCTGCGGCTGGCGAACTCAAGTTTGAAGTCGCTGCCC
>ERZ782882.57-NODE-57-length-19649-cov-57.781872_pt1 | contig 19649 bp, 22 predicted proteins | sample MGYA00466090_ERZ782882 | MGnify/ENA primary metagenome ERZ782882 (study PRJEB29894, sample SAMN03576369) | human skin metagenome | biome: human skin; feature: right retroauricular crease; material: organic_material | host: Homo sapiens | place: Italy: Trento... | reverse complement strand
GTGATGTCTTCAATGGTCGCGTTCTGCCCTGCCGCCAGTGAACTGAGTGGCACGATGCCTTGGGTGTCTGCGGTGCTGCAATTCATATGCCTTGTCATGTTGTCTCCCCCCAATGAAGTGATTTCATGCTGCCGTTGGGACTCGGCACATCGCTAGATGATAGCAAAGCCTTACCTTAATGACCCTATGGGAGTGTACCGTCCAAGTGGGGGTGCTGTGACTTCCCGTGAGTGGTCGCTCGGGAAAATCGCGCGGTAGTCTGTCGAGCCGTGACCGAACCTGATTTCGACGTTGTCGACTCACCGATCGGCATCTTCGACTCCGGATTCGGAGGGCTGACGGTGGCTCGATCGGTCGTCGACCTTATGCCGAACGAAGACATCGTCTATCTGGGCGACACGGACCGCGCTCCCTACGGTGAGAAGACCATCGCTGACGTACGACGATATGCGTTGCAATGCCTCGACCGACTTGTCGCCCACGGCGTCAAAGCCCTGCTTATCGCCTGTAATACCGCATCCTCGGCGGTGTTAAGAGATGCCCGGGAGCGTTACGGTGTGCCGGTTATTGATGTCATCATGCCGGCTGCTCGTCGGGCCAGTGCTGCTACCCGTAACGGGCGAATTGGCGTTATTTGTACTGAGGCGACAGCTCGCTCTCTGTCCTATGAGGATGCATTGGCTGCGGTGCCCGGCATCACTCTGACGACTCAGGCCTGCCCGAAATTCGTCCCGTTCGTTGAGGACGGGATCACCAGCGGACCGGAGCTTGAGACTATTGCCCGGGAGTATCTGGCGCCTATCCAGGAGGCTGGTTGTGACACTCTCATCTTGGGGTGCACTCACTATCCGCTGCTGGCTGGGCTCATCTCGTATGTCTTGGGTGACGGCGTCACCCTCATTTCTTCCTCCCAGCAGTGTGCCCGCGCGTCTTATTCTTTGATGGCTGAATCTGGGCTGTTGCATTCCCATCCTCGCGATTCGAGCCGCTATTTCCTTACTACGGGGAATGCTGAGCGTTTCGAGAAACTGGGACGACGGCTGATGGAGGGATTCGTCCACGATGTGCAGTCGGTGCATGCTGATGCGCACTCCCTCGGTGATCGCGCGGTTGTCCGAGACTGAACTCCTGCGCGACGGTGTTTTCATAACTGCTGTGTGTCGGTGTGGCCCACTACCCTTGGCAAGGTGAGTGAGACTTCTCGAATTGATGGACGCCGCCTGGACCAGTTGCGAGACGTCAGGATCGAACGCGGCTGGTTGTCTCAGGCTGAGGGTTCGGTGCTGGTGAGCTTTGGTCGCACCACTGTGCTGTGTAATGCCTCGGTCACTGAGGGGGTACCGCGTTGGCGTAAGGGATCCGGGCTGGGATGGGTCACCGCCGAGTATGAGATGCTTCCGCGTGCCACCAATGAGCGGTCTGGACGCGAGTCGCGCAAGGGCAAGGTGGGAGGCCGTACTCATGAGATTTCCCGCCTGGTAGGCCGTTCCCTGCGTGCCGTCGTTGACGACAAGGCGCTGGGAGAAAACACCATTATCCTCGACTGTGACGTGCTGCAGGCTGACGGTGGTACCCGCACCGCGTCCATTACCGGCGCTTATGTTGCCCTTGTTGATGCCGTCAACTGGCTGCGAGGGCGTGGCGGACTGGTTAGCGAGCCCATCACCGGATCGGTGCAGGCTATCTCGGTTGGTGTGGTCGACGGTATCCCGATGCTCGACCTCGCCTATGAGGAGGATTCGCGCGCCGATACCGACATGAACGTCGTCATGAGCGGCAGTGGGGATTTCGTCGAGATCCAGGGAACGGCTGAGGGCACGCCTTTTAATCGCAACTTGCTCAATGAGTTGCTCGATCTAGCCGCCGGCGGCTGCGCAACCCTCAAGCAGGCCCAGTCCGAGGCTTTGGGGGTGACGTTATGAGCCGGATTGTGCTGGCATCCAATAATGCTAAGAAGCTGGTCGAGCTGCGTCGCACTTTCGAGGGAGCAGACACCGAGGTCGAAATCGTCGGTTTGTCGGAGGTCAGCGATGCCCCGGCACCGGAGGAGACCGGTAGAACCTTTGTGGAGAATGCCCTCATCAAGGCTCGTGCTGCGGCCCACGAAACCGGTTTGCCTGCTTTGGCTGACGACTCCGGACTCGAGGTTGACGCCCTCAACCGGATGCCCGGTATCCGTTCAGCACGCTGGTCGGGGCCTCACGCTCATGATGAGCGCAACCTTCAGCTGCTGCTTGATCAGACTTTTGACCTTCCGGACGAGCGACGTCACGGTAGGTTCGTATGTGCGATGGCTTTCGTCGACCCGGACGGCACCGAGATCACCAAGGTGGCGACGATGGAGGGGCGGATCATCTCGGAGGCCCGCGGGAAAAACGGGTTTGGTTATGACCCGATGTTTGTTCCCGATGCCCAGCCCGGTGACCTCACCAGTGCTGAGATGACTCCTGAGGTCAAGGACGCCATCAGCCACCGAGGACAAGCTGTTCGCGCGATTGTTCCGGCGGTCGTCGCCCATTTGGAGGGGCGCTGAATGCAGATCTACCTCGACTTGTTGCGGCGGATCCTTGACGAGGGCGTGCGCCGCGAGGACCGTACCGGAACGGGGACGGTCAGCGTCTTCGGTCACCAGATGGTCTTTGATCTGCGCGAGGGATTCCCGCTGGTAACGACGAAGAAGATTTACACCCGCAGCGTGTTCGGGGAGTTGCTGTGGTTTCTGCGCGGGGATACGAATGTCGGCTGGCTGCATGATAATAACATCCACATTTGGGACGAGTGGGCCGACGAGAACGGTGATTTAGGGCCGGTCTACGGGCATCAGTGGCGTTCTTGGCCCGACGACGATGGCACAATTGATCAGATCGCCAACGTGGTTGAGCAGATTCGCACCAATCCGTGGTCGCGTCGTCACATCGTCTCGGCATGGAATGTGGCCGAGATCAAGGAGATGGCCCTGCCGCCGTGCCACACTTTGTTCCAGTTTTACGTCACGCCGGATGATCGGGGAACCCCGACGTGGTTGAGCTGCCAGCTGTACCAGCGCTCCGGTGACACCTTCCTCGGAGTGCCGTTCAATATCGCGTCATATGCCCTGCTCACCCATCTGGTGGCCTCGGTGACCGGGCTCAAGCCGTTGCGGTTCGTCCACACCTTGGGTGATGCCCATGTGTACCTCAATCACCTCGACCAGGTTCATGAGCAGTTGAAACGTAAGCCGCGGCACCGGCCAACGCTCACCGTTAACCCGAATGTCCGTGACATTGACGGGTTCGAGCTGTCCGATATCACCCTGACTGGTTATGACCCGTATCCGGCGCTGCCCGCTCCGATTGCGGTCTGATCGGGTGCCGGGATCAAGTTTCCACCAAGCCGCAGGAGGATCGATGAAGGTCGTCGCTATCGCCGCTGTCGCTGATAACGGCGTCATCGGGTCGGGGCAGGAGATGCTCTGGCACATTAGTGAGGATTTCCGTCGTTTTAAGACTGTGACGATGGGCCACACATTGGTCTTTGGGCGTCGTACCTTTGAGCAGATCGGCAAGCTTCCTGGGCGTCGTCACATCATCTGCACCCGCGACCCGCACTGGTCCCATGAGGGGGTGGACGTCGCAACCAGCCCGCGTCAGGCCGTCGAGATGGCGCGTGAGGCAGGCGAGGAGATCTGTTTTGTTGCCGGAGGTGGACAGATCTACGCCGACGCTTTCGAGTTGTGCGACGAGCTCGACATCACCGAAGTCCACCAGAATCCGAATGGTGCGGCGCGTTTCCCCGCCATTGACCCTGAGGTGTGGGTGGAGGTTCGTCGTGAGTCTCGTGACGGCTTCGATTTCGTCGGGTACCGACGCCGGTCATGAGATCGACGGCGTCGATCCTCCACCTGGACATGGACGCCTTCTTCGCCTCGGTGGAGCAACGGGATAAGCCCTCCCTCGTTGGTAAGGCTGTCATTGTTGGTGGGGTCGGTGGCAGGGGAGTGGTCGCGACGGCCTCTTATGAGGCCCGCAAATTTGGGGTGCACTCGGCGATGGCCGGGTCTCAGGCGCGTCGATTGGCCCCGAATGCCGCTTTTTTGTCCGGACGATTTGAGGCCTACCGGGAGTCCTCGAAGGTTGTCATGGCGACGCTGCGGGAGCTCTCGCCGCTTGTTGAGCCGCTGAGTCTTGACGAAGCCTTCGTTGATCTAGAAGCCGGTGACGTCGACGTCGAGAACCTTGACGCTTTGCAGCAAGTTGCCGTTGAATTGCGTGCCCGGGTAGCAGAGCGCACCGAGGGATTGAGTTGCTCGGTGGGTATCGGGTCGAGCAAGTTCATGGCCAAGGTTGCCTCTGAGATGGCCAAGCCGCAACGTGGCCATACTGATCAGGTCGCCCTCATCGCTCCCGGTACCGAGGCTGACACCATCGCGCCTTTGTCTGCTCGAGCTATCCCCGGAGTCGGGCCGGTTACGGCGGAACGGTTGGAGAAATTGGGGCTTCGCACTATCGCTGACGTTCGGGCTGCGCGGGAGTCCGAGTTGGTTCACGAGTTGGGCCATGCTGCCGGGGCGAGCCTCGTCGCCTTGTCACGGGCACGGGATGACCGGCCGGTAGTGGCCAGCCGAATCGCTAAGTCGATCTCAGTGGAGGATACCTTCGAGCATGACCTCACCCATCGCGAGGAGTGCCGTCAGATTGTGGAGCGTCATGCGGGTTTGGTGTGTGGTCGGTTGAAGAAATCTGGGCAGTTCGCTCGCACTGTCACCCTTAAGGCGAAGATGGCCGACTTCACCGTCTGGTCGCGGTCGGTGACTCTGACGGGAGCCACCGACTTGCCTGAGAGGATCTCCCAGCTGGCGGTGCGGATGCTGGATTCCCTTGATTTGCGCGAGGGGGTGCGACTGCTGGGCGTCGGGGTATCGAATTTCGCTACGTCGGCTCAGGAGGAACTTTTCGTCGTTGACGATGAGGGGAGGCTGCTCGACGAACCCGAGGTGACCGAGGAGATCACCCCCATCCAGCCGGGACCCTTTGGTCGACGTCGATCTTTTGACGGGCGAAATTGGCCTCCTGGGGTTGACCTCATTCACGACGAATATGGGCGTGGCTGGGTGTGGGGGTCGGGTCGCGGCATCGTCACGTGTCGATTTGAGTACCGGGGAAGTGAGATCGGAAGGGTGAAGTCCGTTCCTCAGGACGATGAGGCGCTTCACCCAGCTCATCCGCTTCCGTTGGCATGGCAACCGCCACAGGAGGACATCCCCTCCGAGTGACGTGCGCCTCGGACCATGAGGCTGACCCGTCAGGGCGCATTGTGGCCCCCGATCAGAACATAGGGATATACGCCACCGATCCACCTAATGCCATCAGGGCGAAGATCGTAGTGGTGACGATCGGGCCGAGCCACACCCGCCCGGTGACATGGTAGAAGGCACGGTTGAACAGCGGCAATACCACCATCATGGGTAGCAGGGATTGCAGCATGTTGACGTACAGCCAGGTCGTCGTCCAGAACACCGTCCCGGTCGAGAAGAGTGTGACGTACTGGATGACGAAAATGGCTGCCAGGCCGATGGAATTGGCCAGGGCAATGATGAGCCAATTGACCCAGCGACGTTGGTTGTTGAATCGCATTGAGGTATTGACCCGCAACGAGTTTGACAAGAAGAACAGGAACAGGGCCGGCACATAGGCCAGTGCAATGAGGAACCAGCGCTTTGTTAGCGGGCGGGCAGCTACCACGAAAAGTCGGTAGTCGACGTGGAAGAAGCCGTAGATGGCTGCCAGGATTGTGTAGAAGATGACGATGACGAGCAGGGCTAGGGCGAGGGTCCGCCCGGTCTGGACCCAGTTCATCCGAACTCCCCAGTCTTTGGCCTCGTCGTCGCCGTGTTTCTTCGATATGGCGTGGCTGATCCACAGCAGGACGAGACCGAATAGGCCGTTAACGAGCGACCACAGCACGACCCCGTTAACCATTCGTCCGGGAAAGAACCAGCCGTTTTGTTTGTTGGCTGCGGCCGAAAAGATGTGCTGGCTAGCTACCGATAGGGGGATGAAGGTTACGCAAGCAACGGCTGCTGAGATAACGAAGATTGTCCAAAATATTACCGCGCTTTTGCCTTTGGGTTTCGGTGGGGCAGGGGAGATGTCGGTACGAGCCGCTGCGAACCATGGAATTGTCACAAGCAGTTTCGTTAGGGGCACGAGCATGATCAGCGCTGCGACGAGGGACAGGCCATTGAAGAGTTCTTTAAGCCACCACGTTTGGTTGGAGGTACTCATCTGGTGTGGGGCACCGATGGTGTCGTCGAAGAACTGAATCATCGACCCGATAGCGCTGGGTGTGAGCGGCTGGAACGGGTGAATCGTCCGGTCGTTATAAGCCACGCGGTAGGTTCGATCGGCAGCTGACCCGTAACCTTTTCCGACGACCACATGATTGACGTGCTGTGACTTTGGCAGGCCAGAGTTGATGACGGCAATGGCCTCTGGGGCGTGACGCAGATCGCCATTGTGGGTTTTATTGCGGTAGCCGCCTTCGTCGTAGAGGGCGTAGCCGATGCCGATATTGGATCGGATGTTTTTGAGCTTCTTGGCGTTTAGCTGCTGTAACCAGCCCGAGATGAAGACAGAGCGGATGGGGTTGAGTTGTTCGGCTTTTTCGCGTTCCTCCTTCGTAACCGTTGTGCCTCCGGGGGAGTCGGGAGCCTTAGCTTTCTTAAGGGCTTTGGCCTCCTTAGTGCCGTATTCTGCGGCTATGTGGCGCACTTGGGATCCACCTGCGGAGTGGCCGGTGATGCCGATCTTGGTCTTATCGACATAGTTGAGAGCGTTGGTACGCGACACGTAATCGATGGCTGGCTGGATGCTGGGGTCGTCGCTGTGGGGAGGCTGAGAGGTCGATTCGCCTTGGTTGTACGGATCGACGACGAGGGTGACGTATCCACGGCGAGCGAGTTCCAGGGAGTAGGAGATCTGGGTCTCCTTGGTGCGCTGGAATCCTGGTGTCACGACGATGAGAGGGGCTTTGTGCGTTGCTGTTGCCGTGTCGGGTCGGAAGAGGTCGGCACTAGCTACAGCTCCGTCTTTGCCAGGGATTTTGAGCCCTTGGACGGCGATGTGGCCGCCTCCGGTTTGGATGAGGCTTGCTCCAACCGCTCCTGCCAGGATGAGCAAGAGGCAGATGAGGACGTGTATTGCCGATCGGGATCGTCGCAGCCCGGTTGCTGAGTGCATCAGTGCTCCTTGTCATTGGCTCCCATGGGGATGGATTTCATGGGGACGCCAGTGCCGCAAGGGGCACCGTCGTCAACTGGAGCAATGTTAGTATTTTTTCTGCCAATGTCGAGGGCGTATATTAATTTTCACAAGTTACGTTTCACGATGCTAATGGGTTAACGAAGGGGTCATCATTATTGCGGTGGGGGTTAGCCCGGCGGCTGGAGCCGCGGGTGTCTTGCCGGTTGCCGTCGTCAGGCGAACCGCGCTTCCGATGCTTGTCGGATTCATCGTCATGATGACCTCGAGCCTGATCCTTATTTGATGCCCGGGTAATATCTACGGCTGCCACAGTGGTTGCTGTGAGTTTTTACCATGGAGGAGGCGAAGATGGCTGAGTCCAAGGGCTCGGCACCTGGCAGCTTATATACCCGGTTGGGAGAGCTACAAGCGATGACGCCGACCGATGCAATCATTGCTCAGTACTGTGAAGATTCTTTTCCTCATGTGGCCTTGGAGAACTTGGACGAGATCAGTGCTGCGACGGGGACCTCAACGGCGTCGGTGACGCGCTTTGTGCGTAAGCTGGGCTATGCCAGCTTCCGTGACTTCTCGCGGAGCCTTCGTGAGGAAGTCGCCGCCAACTTTGACCTTCCTAGTGATCGCACAACCAATGACCCCATGACTGATGAACCGGGAGCCATGTGGCGTTCCAAGATGGAAGCTGCCCGACGCAGCATTGATATTGGTCTGAACTCTTTGGATGGCGAAACATTCGACCGAGTTGTTGAGTTGCTGCGCGACGATTCCCGTCCGCTCTGCCTTGTCGCTGCTGCTACTGGGCATGCTCTGCTTGACTATTTCCGGTTATTGGTGCGCTATTACCGGCGTGACGTCATCTTGTTGGATTCGACTGATCGGATGGCCCATCAGCTCATTGACCTTCCCGACAACGCTATCTTGTTGGCATCTGTGTTTGACCGGCATTCCCGGATGGTTGAGTCGGTCTTGCGGCTCTTCCACCAGCGCAACATGACGACGGTGCTTTTGACGAACCGTTCTTCCACTCCGATGCGCAGGTACGCTGACCACGTCTTGTTGGTGTCTTCGGAGTCTTCGACGGCGTTTCGGTCGAGGGCCTGCTACCTCATCTTGTTGGAATCATTGGTGGCTGCTTTAGCCCCGGCGGATCACGAGGTCGAGCGTTTCCGGGTTGAGACGATGCAGGGGCTGTTTGACGAACTCGGGGTTTTTATTATTCCGTGATGTGTTCCGGTATGTGGCCGAATATTCCTATAGCAGATCGCAGGTTCGGTCCTGCTCTGTCGACGGCTGCCAGGATGCGGGGGATGGCATTCCTTCTCGGTGAGGCCGTCGCGGGAGCGCTCGAGGTCGGCTGCTAAGCGGGTGAACCTCATGCCGAGGGTGGCGGCTCCGTAGTGAACTCACTGGCGGATGTCGTCATCGACACGGTGTCGGTGGCTTTGGCCTGGCCGGTGATCTGGGCACCGGTTCCGGCCGGGACCATCCCGATGGCGCTCTGGACTCGCGCCAGGGCAGCCTCAACATCGAACCAGCTTTGAACCGTCGATCGTTCCGACCAGATCTGGTCCATCTGCTTTGTGACGTAGCCGCGATGGGTGATCTGGTTGTCGAAGGATCCGAACGCCATTGTCTGTCACCTTTTATAGCTGACTATTTGTGTCAGTAATTTTACATCCCCGGGTGGGGTGCTTACCGGAGAGGCTTAACCTTTCCTGTGAAGAGGGTGTATAGTGTTCGCCGTTAGCCCAAAAAGTGGGTTGATGCCCGAGTGGCCTGGGGAAGTCGGTGAGAATCCGACGCTGACCCGTAACCGTGACCACCATTTGTGTGGGAGTCGGGGTACCAGATCACGTGGGGGTGGTGTGGGGTTCCGTCGCGGGTTACGGGGTCGGCATCGACGCGTGAACGTCTGTGTTGTCTGTGGAATCCCCTCGGGACGTTTCCGTGGAGGGACAAGATGATAGAAGCAGCAACAACGAAACGTAGGCGAGTGTTGGGCTCGCTGGTGGCGGCTGCGGTGGTGACTGGCACGGTGGGGGGTGCCTGTCCCGGCTCTAGCAGCGGGTGGGCCGAAACCCGCCGATTACGCTGCCCAGGCCGGTAAGGCAGCCGACTACATTAACGGGCATAGTGCTGATCTGACGAAGGGTGATTTGGGTCCGGAGTTGGACGGGGCGCTGGCGTTGATTTCTGCCGGCAAGACCGATGCGAAGCTTTTCGGCATGATCAAGAAAGATATTAAGGCTAAGGGGCCGTCGTATTGCACTTTTAAGAATGTGGGTGGGTGTGCGAAGGTGACGATCACCTTGCTGGCAGCTGGCGAGCCGACCACCTATGGGGGAACTGATTACGCTAAGCCGGTGACGTCGTTGCCGGATTCGGCACTCAAGGAGCGCCCGTTTCATCAGGCGTTGGACATGATCGCGTTGGAGCGGCTGGGCAAACCGATCCCGCAGAAGCTATTCAAGTCGATCACCGACTATGTCTTGACACCTCCCAAGCGGAATCAGCCGAGTACTGATGGTCTTATGCTCGCCGCCCTGTCGCATGTGGTGTCTACAGCATACGGTCAGGAGGGGATTACGGCTGTCAAGGCGGCGCTTGTCAAACGTCTGGATGCCGATCGTCAGACAGATGGGTGGGGTTGGCCAGACCACGGTGCGGATGTGCGTGCGACGACGCGAGTGGCACCGGGTTTGTATCGGGCCGGTGACGCGAACCACAAAGACCAGGCTGTCAAGGGTCAAGCGTGGCTGGCCGGTCAGCAGAAGGCTGACGGCTCGTTCCCAAGTAATGTCGTTAGTCCCGCGTGGACGATGATGGCGACGGTGCAGGCGGTTCCGGTGTTGCGGGGTTTGCAGTCGTTGGACACTATTGGTGCTAATCCGGCTCGGGCGGTCACGGTTGATGGGTGGGTGCCGCCTCGCCGGTTAGTGAAGATGACTGTGCTGGGAGACTCCTACTCGGCAGGCAACGGAACCTTGGTTGATGGGTATCCGGCTGATGGGTCGTATCGCAGCCCTAAGAATTATGGTTCGGTGCTCACGCGCCGGTTGAATCGGGAGTTCGGGGACGATACCACGTTTCAGACTGATGTGCGGGCCTGGAGTGGCGCCCAAATCACTACCGGGGACCACACTATTGTCAGTCAGGCCGACGGAATGGATCCCCACACACATGTAGTCCTCATGACCGCCGGAGGCAACGACCTAGACTTCACCACCGTCGTCGAAAACTGCTTCATTGAAAGAGTGTGGTCAGCGGCCAAGTGTGGCGGCTCTGTTGATGCGTCACGCAAGAAGATTGATGCCACGATGACGAAAACGACGACGTTGTTGTCGCACATACAGAACCGACTGGCCGACCCGGCTCACACACGGGTCATCCTGATCGGATACCCCTACCTCATCCCCGCAGACGATGATGCTCCTTTAACCGACGTGCCGTCTACCCGGGTGCGGGCCGCCGAGGACGAATTCCGCACCAGGCAAGCCGCCACCATCAAGGCCTGGAACACATCCCATGCCCTCAAAGTGACCTACACCCCCACCACCAGCCTCTTCAACACCCACGAACCCGAACCGCTGGTTCATAACGGTGACCAGAATCCGCAACGTTGGATCAACGCCGTCTTTGAGACCGCTGGCTACTCATATAATGGAAATGGCGTCATATTGTCAGAGCCAAGTCAAGATGAAAAGAATTGGTACCATCCGAATGTGGTCGGTCATGAACAGATTGCTGGGCTGGTCCATGATGCGCTCCTGTCGAGAACGGCCAGGAGTGCGAGCTTGTCTGAGAGTGTTGCGCAGGTGGCCTCGGCGCCGGGGGTGCGGATGCGTGCCGCGGTGATGGGTCAAAGCCAGGTGCGCCGGGGTAACCCGTTGAGCCTAGACGCGTCCTCGTCGTATACAGCCTTCGGCCATATCCGCCGCTGGCAATGGGACTTAGACGGTGACCGACACTACGAAATCGATACCACCACGCCTGAGATCACTCGCACCCTCACCCGAATCGGAACATACCAGGCACACCTGCGCATCACCGATACCACCGGCACCACTGACACCCTCACCTTCCCGATCCAGGTCACCCGAGACGGCGACGGCGTACCCGATACACAAGACAACTGCCCCACCATAGCCAACCAAGACCAAACCGACACCGACCACGACGGCATCGGAGACGCCTGCGACCCCCACACCACCACAAAGACACCACGATGACCACCCACAAAAACACACACGAACAGCAATACCGCCACGCACCCCTCAACGGCCTGGCCATCGGTACCATCGTTGGAGCCGTCTGGGCTACGGTATTTTTAATACTATACGTCAATTCATGGAAGGCGATAGACCTCAAGGAATATCCGTCTATCCTTATCATGTCGCTCATTTTTCCCCTAGTAGGATGGCTCACGGGCTTATGGGAAAGAAGAGTGTACGCATGTGATGACCCAAAGAAACGCAGACGCAGAGCCAAGATTATTGGCGCTGCCATGGCAACCCTCACCGGTGTATTCATGTTTTTTCTCTCGGACCCTTTGGATATGATTTCCACTTTGAGCGGCAAGGAGATAGCGGCTCACGTGGTCCTTCTCATGGTGTTTCCTCTCGCTGGCCTGGTTCTTAGTATTATCGGAATTAGACTCAAAAACAGCAGTGCTTCATTTATCCCCAGCATGAGCATTGTTACAGTAATCACAATATTTATTGCTGCGGTGTTTTGGTTCCACTTGTACATACTTTTGTCAGTGTTTTTCTTTGAATTTTGATGGATATATTTATGCTGACACAAGTCCTTACCAGTGGCAGTAGTCTTGGGAGTTATCCCAGCTGCGGTGGCTATAATGGTCCTAATTACTGCCGGGCATCAACTTCACAGCTACCACAGAACAAGACTGGCTGACATCCCTCTATTATGAGAGGAAACAATGAACATTCACACTAATACACTCGAAGAGCAATACCGCCACGCACCCCTCAACGGCCTCATCATCGCTACCATCGTTGGAGCCGTCTGGGCGCTCGTATTCTTGCTCTGGGGTGTACGGGGAAACTTTTTCATGTCTGCACAGGGCAACTATTTGATGTCGGTTGTTTTCCCTGTGGTTGGGTGGATGCTCGGCACAGTCAGAGCTGATATCCTGCATAATAACGGGACTGACATCATTCGGATGAGTTGCGTAACAGTGGTGGCTGTGTTCGTATCGGTGATCGCCTGGTTTTATATTACAGCAAGCCTTAGCTTGATTTTTTTCCTCGATTCTTGATGTATCGAAATCTTCATCTTGGGGACAAGAAATTAGGTTGTGATTATGCCTGTCAATGTTAGCAATAGCGTGGTTGATGGCTGGAACGGCTGCCTCACGGTGGCCAACCCGGAATAAACTGACTCTGGCTGCGACGGTATCCGGAGACGCCTGCGACTCCCACACCACCAAAAAGGAGCCACAATGACCACCCATGAGAACACACTCGAAGAGCAATACCGCCGCACCCCTCAACGGCCTGGCCATCGGAGCTATTATTGGCGCCGTCATGGCGACTTTTACGGGCGTGTTCATGTTTTTGATTGAGTTTTTCTTGTTTGTGGATCATATATCGTTTAGCGGCGTGAAGGTGGCAATGAATCCGCTGTCGTTAGTAGTGTTTCCTTTTGCTGGGCTGGCTCTCATTGTTATTGGAATCAGGCTCAAGAACAGTAATGCTCATTTATTCTCAGCATAAGCATTGCTTCAGTGATCATGCTGTTCATGGCCGTGGTGGTGTGCTTTCTTCATTACAGGATTGTCCTTGTATTCTCACTCTTGATGGTTCGCACTGTTTCAGCGAGGTGTGCCGGTGGATGCGGCTCTACGGACACGATTCTTAGCGTCGATGTGAGACCCCAGTAAAGAAGAAGTGCAGGGTCAGGACCAATTGGCGCTGCTATGGCGATTCTGATCCAAGATTGCAGATGCTAAATAGTGGCATACCAAAGTGTGTTGCCTTCGGCGGCAAGGCGTTCGTCGTTTATCTCAGCTCCGCTGATCGCCCTTCCTGTTGCTGGGTGAGCGCTTGGTGTTGCCAGAATAAGTCTCTATCGAAGTCGTCGTCATGTCACTTTTGAGATGAGTCTCTTTTCATCAGCAGGGGCTAATGACGTGGCGTCGCAGTTTCGTTGGTTGCGAATTTCTCGAGGTCTTCGCGGGTTCCGGCCATCCGGTCATGGTCGTAACCGGTATCCGAGTACTGCCACATTGTCCATGCGTCCCATCCCGACGGTAATTCCCCTACGGTGGAGGAGTATCGGGCGATCCATAACGGTGCGACGGCTGTGATATCCGAGGCTGCCGATCCCACGCACATGTTCCACCAACTCGTGGACGTGTAAATCATGGGAGCCCTGCCCCACCGTTCTTGATAGGTGGACACGAAATCACGGATCCATGAGGCCATCGCGGTCTGACTCAACCCATAGCAGGCATTTTCGCCGTACGGGTTGTACTCCAGGTCCACGACCCCGGGCAGGGTGTAGCCGTCCTCCGACCATCCGCCGCCATGATCGGAGAAATACGTCGCCTGGGCCTGCCCAGACGAGTTCGATGGCAAGGCAAAGTGATAGGCACCCCGGATCAGACCGGCGCTCTGGGAGCCGTTGTACTGGGATGCGTAGAACGGGTTTTGATATGACGTTCCCTCGGTGGCCTTTATCCACGCAAATGACATCCCCGAAGAAGCCTTCGTTGGCCAGTCAACGTTCCCATCATGGCTCGAGACGTCCATTCCTTCAGGTTCGGTATCTACCGTCAAGCTCTGCACCCGATTGGTCACCGTAGTTTCGTGCTCATGCTTTTTGATCTGAGACCCCATTGCGTGATCGCTGGGGGAAGGAACGCTCGAGGACGACGACTCCTCGGGTAGTTGGGTTTCTGATGCGTGGGCAACGGCGGCTGGCACGAAAGTGATCACGGTCATACCGGAAACCATTGCGGCAAGCCATGATCGTTGACGACGGTTGAACGAGCAGTTCATGCAAACCCCCACGACTAGAAACTGGCCTCAGCATACGGCAGGGGGGCCGATGCGTGAGTCGTACCCTCAAGTTTCACACCGAGGTTGGCGACACCACCTCGCTCGTACACTTGCTTCGGCCAGTTTGAGTCCGTGCTCGGGAAGGGGCGGGGAGTGGTGAGCCGCAGGACATTCGCGGTGACTGCTCGTCGTGGTACCGGAAACTGGTAGATGGCGGAATGCTTCGAGGCTGACAGCCTCTCCCAAGTGCGACGCCTGGGCTGATGCTGCCGAGCATATTCGGGAAGCCATCGCGTACCAGAGGGCTGCCCAGCTGCTTCACTAAGCGATGATCCTTTGGAGGCACTTGCCCCCTCAACTGGGCCGAGCGATCTGCTCGGGCGACGGTCACAGACCTTGCTGCGGTGCCGGAGAAGGGACTCGAACCCTCACACCACAAGGCACAGGAACCTAAATCCTGCGTGTCTACCAATTCCACCACTCCGGCATAGGGACGCTATCGTCCCCGGGCCGCCAAGGCCCTCGAGCATTCCCGAATCAACAGTCGATTTTAAGCTCCTTGCAGAGCTTGTCGACATGACCCTTGGCTCGAACATTGTACTGGGCTTCGGTGACTTTGCACGAACCGTCCTCAGCAACGTCGACGATGAAGGTGGAGCGAATGACCCCGACGATCTCTTTACCATAGACGTTCTTGGATCCGTAGGCCCCGTAGGCTTTCATAACCTCTTTGCCCTCGTCGGAGAGCAGAGTCAGGGTCAACGATTCCTTGGCGACGAACTTTTGCAGCTTGGCGACGGGATCGGGGGAGATCCCCAGTACTTTGTACCCAGCCTCCTCAAACTCGTCCAAATGAGCGGTGAAATCGATAGCCTGGGTTGTGCATCCGGGCGTCATGGCGGCGGGATAGAAGTACACGATGACGCGCTTGCCGGTGAAGTCTGAAAGGGTGATGTGGTCGCCGCTGGCGGCGGGCAGAGTAAAATCAGGGGCCGCATTACCGGGCTGAAGACGGGTGCTCATGACCTCAACGATATAGGCTGTTGCCAGACCAGCGCCGCGCCCACGCCGGCGCAAAGCGCAGACACGGCACCAGGAGGGGTCACATGGCTGATAGCAAGTCGAAGGCGAAGGACGAGCGCACTGCCGATGAGATCAGGCGGGATATTGCAGCGACCCGTGCTCGCCTGGCAGCCGGGGTGGAGAACCTCGTGGAGGAGGTGCATCCGGCAACCCTCAAGCGTGAAGCATCTGATCGTGCCCGTGATTTTGTGCAGGGTGAGTTTGATCAGGTCAAGAGCCAGGTCAAAGATGAGAATGGCTGGCGCGTGCAGCGGATCGCGATGGCGGCAGGAGCGCTCGCGGCCGGCGTCGTCAGCATCATTGTGCTGCGCGCGATAGTCGGTCGCGCTACCGGCGCTACCGCTCGTCGCAAACTTGAGAAGCTGCAGCTTTCTCAGGCGAAGCGGGTTCGTAAAGATGCCAAGCAGCGTCGTAAGGAAGACGCTAAAGCTGCCAAGAAAAATGCCAAGCTCGGCAAGAAGAACGCTAAGAAGTACGGCAAGCTCGATACCGATGACTCGTCGGTAAGCAACCTTGCCGAGAAAATGCTCAAACAGGCCGCCGTGCTGCGTGCACAGGCGGCTGCCGAGCGTGAGAACAGTGCCGCCTAGCAAACAGCGGTCACAGCGCAAAACAGGTTTGGCTCCGACCCATGGTGGACCGGAGCCAAACTGTGTTACCGCATCATTTGATACCGCCAGCAGCCAGGCCTGCGACAATGCGACGCTGGAATACCAGCACCATGATGACTAGTGGCACCGTCATGATGACGCCAGCAGCCATTTGGGAGCCGAACGGGGTGTTGAACTGTGAGGCTCCGGTGAACTTCGACAGCAAGACTGTGGCGGGTTCCATCTTCGGATCGTTGATCATGGTGACGGCGACGAGGAACTCGTTCCACGCACCAATGAAGACGATGATCGCGGTGGTGAAGATGCCGGGGGCCGCCAGCGGGAGGATGATCTTGCGGAAAGCTTGAGCCGGGGAGCAGCCGTCAATCATGGCTGCCTGCTCCAACTCGTCGGGCATCTGCTTGAAGAAGGTCGTAAGGTTCCACACTGCTAGAGGCAGGGAGAACGACAGGTCCGGGATGATCATGGCCTGGTAGGTGTTAATCCAATGCCATGCCGAGAAGTTCTTCAGCAGCGGCACGATGATGGCCACCAGTGGGAACATCGACGTCGCGATGATGAGAATGAGGAATCCGCCCTTGCCGCGGAAATCTAGGCGCGCGAGCGCGTAAGACGCGAAGGTGGCGATGAGCAGAGCAATGACCGTCACTGCGACGGAGACAATGAGGGAGTTCAGCAGGCCGCGCAGAAAGTTGTTGCTCGGCTGGAAGACTGCCTGGTAATTCTCCATCGACGGATGGGTTGGCCACCAGGTGTTGTCGAAGATCTCCGAGTCGGGACGCAGCGAGGACACCAGCATCCAGTAGAACGGCGCCAGGCAGTAGATGACGATGAGGACGATGCCGATGATCGGCAGCACCTTGGCCCAGGTGTTTTTCTTATGGTGGGTCTCCTGGTCGAAGGTCCCCGGCGCAGTTGCAGTTACGGTGCTCATGACGCCGCCTCCTTGCTAGCTGCGGCTTGTACAGCATTGGCTTTCTGCCGGGCACGACGTCCACCCGGACGTCCACCAGAGACGAAGGTGGTGGCTTTCATCTTCTTGTGTTTGTGTTCGTCGCCGACGAGGTCAGCTCCGAGGATCTTGATGAACGCGAATGCGATGATGAACACGTAGAGGAACAGGATGATCGCGTACGCAGCAGCAGCGCCGTACCGCAGGTTAGAAGCCTCATCCTGGACCAGCATGGACAGTGTCTCAACTGACTTCATACGCGGCCCCACGAGAATAAACGGCAGGTCGAACATACGCAGAGCATCAAGGGTCCGGAACAACACGGCGACGACCAGTGCCGGTTTAACCAAGGGCAAAGTGATGGAGACGAATCTCTTCCACGCATTGGCACCATCCACCTTGGCCGCTTCGTAAACCTCAGTCGGAATCACTTGCAGACCGGCAAGTGTCAATAGACCGATGTACGGAGCCGTCTTCCAAACGTCGGCAATGATGATCGACCACTTGGCCGTCCAGTTGCCCGAGGCCCACATGATATGCGTGCCGATGATGGCATTCGCCACACCATTCTGGTTAAAGATCCAGCCCCACAAAATGGCTGAGACGGCGGTGGGAATAGCCCAAGGAACCAGAATGGCGGCTCGGACGATGCCACGTCCGGCCATCGCCCGGTGCATGATGAGCGCCATGATGACGCCGAGGATGGTCTCGAGCACGACTGTAACGACACCGAACAAGGTGGTGTTCCAGAAGGCGGTCCAGAATCTCTCCCCGGAGCCGGTGAAAATGTCGGCGAAGTTCTTCATCCCGACGAACGGCTCGGTCTCGTTGACGAATCCGGTTTCTGGATCCAGCCCGGGCTGGCCGTAGAGGGTTTGCTTCATCGACTGAATGACGGGGATGACGATAACAATCGTCAAGACGATAAGGGTAGGTGCGATGAGTGCTAGGGCTAGACGTTCTTGAGATTTGGCCCGCGAAGACCTTTTGTTGGTCTGTTCCACTGTTGCAGTGGTCATGGTAAAGCTCCTTGTCCCCTGGCGCTGTTGGCCGGGTGGTGCGAGCAAGATCCATAGGTACGGCGAGGTAGGTAACCCGCCCCGCCGTGTCCATGTGGTCGAATGACGGTCAGTTCTTGATGATCGTCTTCAGCTTCTCGGCCAGTTGCTTGGCCGCGCTCTCGGCGTCAGTCTTGCCTTGCAGAGCTGGGTAGATGGCATCCTGGATGGCCGCAGTGACGTCACCATAGGCGACAGCATGAGGACGCCCTTTAGCAGCGTCGAGGGAGGCTTTCAAAGTTGGCAGATACGGGAGCTTCTTGACGTTCTCGTCCTTGGTGTACAGCTCGCCGTAGATGGGGGCGTTGGACTGCTTCTCGAGGTTGTACTGCTCAGACTCCTTGCTGGTCCACCACTTGACAAACTTAAGGGCTGTGGCCTTGTTCTTGCAGTTAGTGGTGATAGCGCAGTTGTGGCCGCCCAGGGTCGGCGTGTAGGCCTTGCCATCAATGGACGGCAACGGGGCAAGACCGAACTTGTCAGGGCCGAGTTCCTTAAGGTCGTTGCCGTACTGGTAAGGCCAGTTACGTAGGAAGAGGACTTTGCCAGACTCGAAGCCATTGCGGCTGTCCTCTTCCTTCTACTCCAGAGCAGCGGTCGGGATGAGTTTGGATTTGAAGGCGTCGACGGCTGTCTGGATGCCTTTGATGGACTCCGGAGAGTCGACGGTCACCTTGCCTGAGTCGTCGACGATCGCACCACCGCAGGTGTTGATGAACTCGGCGATATTGCAGGTCAGCCCCTCGTATTTGGCCCATTGACCACCAAAGCCGCCGATGTTCTGCATACCGGGGAGCTTGCGGACGGCTTCGGTGGCCTTTTTAACGTCTTCCCAGGTTTTGGGGATCTCAACCTTGGCTTGTTCAAGGAAATCTTTGCGGTAGTACATAATCGGTGCGTCAGTGGCGTACGGGACGGCGTACTGCTTGCCGCGGTAGGAGCCGGTCTCCCACACCGAGTCGATGACGCCGACGGGTTTTGTGTCTGACGGGATTTCGACGATCCAACGGTTAGCGGCGAACTCGGCTACCCACACCAGATCAAGGCCGATGACGTCGTAAGCCGCAGAGTTCGTCTGGGCGGCGTTGATGAGTGACTGGCGTTGCTGATCAGCCTCCGAGGACAGCTCAATGAGGGAGACTTTTTCCTTGGGGTACTTTGCGTTCCACTCGTCGAGTCGCTTCTGGACCATGCCACCGGAGAAGTCTTTGCCCTGAACCCAGCTGATGGGGCCCTCACCGGTGAAGTCTCCCTCTTCGGCTGCGGGTTTGTTGGATTCCGAGCCCTTCGAGTCCTCGCTAGAGCAGGCTGCCAAGGCACTGAGCGCCAGTGCTCCGACAGAGCCCTGGATAAAGGCTCGGCGGGAGTGTGTGTAGTGCATCATGTGACTTCTTCCTCCTTGATACAGCGATGTCGGCAGCGACATCACGTGCGCATCAGCGACTTTCTGCAGGTGCGACAGGTCACAACTTTAGGCAGCACCCTACACTGCCTTCCTAGCATGTCTGCACAGTATTTCATCAATGGGGTGAATAATCGTGCAGGTGATCAGTTCAGAACCGTATGCTGCTGGTCGGGATTGGCTGTAGAGGATATGAAAAAGTCGTTTTGCCCCACTTCTAGGGCAAAACGACTTTCACTTCGGTGCGCCGCCAGGGACTCGAACCCTGAACCCGCTGATT
>ERZ782882.48-NODE-48-length-21045-cov-3.735970_pt1 | contig 21045 bp, 12 predicted proteins | sample MGYA00466090_ERZ782882 | MGnify/ENA primary metagenome ERZ782882 (study PRJEB29894, sample SAMN03576369) | human skin metagenome | biome: human skin; feature: right retroauricular crease; material: organic_material | host: Homo sapiens | place: Italy: Trento... | reverse complement strand
CGTCTGCTTACACGGCCCAAATGCTTTTTGTGGCCATTTCGAAGCTGTTCATCGCAAAGCTGGCCGACATTTTTGGCCGATCCACAGCCACGGGCGTGACGATGCTTTGTTACACGCTTGGTTTTATTATCATGGCATCGTCACAGAAAGGGGATGACTATGTGGCTGGTGCTGTGTTTTACGGTATGGGAAACTCTGGTATTCAAATGGTCATTTGGATTGTTCTTGCTGATCTGCTGTCGGCCCGTTTCCGTGTGCTGGGTTATGGTTTCGTCACGTTCCCCATCTTCATCACTTTCGCTGTGGGTGCCAAGATCATGAAGGGCTTGGCACTCCAGTGGCGCTGGGTGCCTGGCATGTTTTGTATTCTTGTGCCTGTGGTCATGACACCTCTGTTGTGCATGCTGATCTACCTTGAGGTCAAAGCGCGCAAGAAAAACCTGGTACCTCGCCACCCGTACTTGAATCACGGCTTAGGTCGGGCCATCTGGGAGTTTATATTGGATCTGGACCTTGTGGGCTTGCTTTTGCTGGTGGGTGGATTCGCGATGATTGTGACGGCTCTGATCCGCGCCAGCACACCTAGCATCGTGGAATCGACGTGGTCTTCGCCATGGGTGATTGGATGCTTTGTCGTTGGTCCCGTGATTCTTGTCATTCTTCTCCCGCTCTGGGAGTGGTTCGTCGCACCTCGTCCATTTATTCGTTATTCGTGGATGAACACGGATGTATTGATTGCGTTCATGGTCGGCTTCTTTGACAACATGGTATTTCAGGCGGGCTTCCAGGTGGCTTATAACTGGGTGTTCATCTCGCATGGATACAAGTCGACGGATCTCGACCTGGCAAACTACTTCACGAACTCAGACAACCTTGCTTTGACACTTTTTGGTGTTGTGGCTGGCATCATTATTCTGTTCACGCGCCGATTCAAGTGGTTCCTTGTGGCTGGTGCTTGTATTCGCACGATTGGCTTCGGCCTACAAATTCGCTACCGCGACAATGATACCACGATGCCTCAGGCTGTATGGGCCCAGTTGGTCCAGGGGATTGGCGGTGCCTTCCTGGGCGAAGTTACCACGCTTTTGTCTCAGATTACCGTGCGCCATCAAGATGTGGCTATGGTCACGGGTGTGTACTTGACGCTATTCTCTCTGGGTAGCAGTGTGGGTCTTGCTGTCTACACAGCTCTCCTCGATGCTCATTTCCCTGCCGCTCTGGAAAAGTACGCCACTCTAGTCTCTCCGCAAGATCGTTCTACGGTGGCCACGCTGGGTCCATTCGCTGCCCTTACATCTGGGCCTCAGTTAGACAGTCACCCCCTCCTCAAGGCCCAGGTGGGTACTGCGTACAATGAGGCAGCGAAGCATGTCTTATACTTTGCCATTGGCGTGTCTGCCGCCCTTATTATCATGACCCTGTTTGTTCGTGACTGGGTCTTGCCGCGCTCGCACAACGTCGTCAGTGACGAGCTGCCTGAAAAGAACCCTCTGCATATGTCGACTGACACCACGTACGACGATGCGATCAGCGAGACGGAGAAGCAGAATGAGATGTATGAGGCTGAAGTGCTTTCTCATGAATAAGACTCTGCCAACCACTGTCTTATTTTGGACTGTTCCCCATCATGACACATTCATTTCATCGCGCCCGATGCAGCGCACTTGACCCTTTTCGACGTAGTGAAACCGTGCGTGGTATTCGGGTGAATCCAGGGATCGCTGATGCAGGTTATGGTCGTTCGCTATGTGCTTTCTGGCGCTCGTCCAAATGCGCGAGCTTTTCTGTTATGCGCTCCCGCTCACGACGCAGGTGGTAATGCTCCAGTTCGAGACTCGTAATCTTCTTGCGCTGCTGAATCTGTGACTCTGATTCCACAGCTCGGTCGACCTCCTCTAGCAACTGGGGCTCCGGAGGCAGCGAGCGCTCTCCTTCATGAGATAGATCGCCGGACCGCCACTTATCCACGAGCTCATTCAATTTAATGCCTCCCATAAATCCCAGTGGTAGCAGAATAAGGGCTGCTAAAGCCAAAGCCCATCGCAGCCACGAAATACCAAATAGGCTCCACGACGGGGGCTGTTTTTCCGGCACAGATGGCATCGGTCGACGCGGCACAGGCTTTTCATGCGCGGCACGTACGGTGCGACACGTAGACATGTGTCGTGCCCTCGAGCGAGAAGCAAAGTGCTTGGGTGAGGAAGGCATGCGCCATGACGAGCGCCATTCTTTGGTCGGCGACGCCGTCAAGGAAGACCAAGCGAGCCGCTGGACGTGCTTGACACTGCCAAAGAACTCTGAGACCATGGCCTGCCATGCACTCTTGAAACGTGTCCGTATACGCGGCTCGGGCATCGTGATTGTCGGCGCGGGTGCCAAAGAGGGGGCTTTCACCGCAGGTACAACCCACGTCTTCAGCTCGGGTGGTGTGTGGTAGCCGCGTTGAAGCCATGACCCACCTGGCGGAATTCCAACGCGCACAAGCTGCTGGAGAACACTTGATTCAATCAGACGCAGACACCGCGTACCGAGCCCCTCTCGCCCCCATAGCTGCTTTGTGAGAATACTAGTGCACTGTGTGTGTCGTCCATCGGACTCAATCTTTGTCAGACACCGAGCTATCCGCTGAGCGAACACCATATCTGTAGTGATGCGATCGCCAATCACCAGAACATGCAGAGGGGGTGAGGGTGATGATTCTGCACGGCGTAATGCAAGCGACAAAAAATGTTCCACGACTTGGCGCGCACATTGAGAACTAGGCTTTTTCGCAGCGTGACATAGCACAGGGATGCCCAGGTTGGATGACACCGTTTCCGCAGCTAGAGCCTGCGGATCGGAGCTAGATCCTGCCGAATTACTTACAAGCAATAAATTCTCTGATCCAAATACATCGCGACATTCTTCCCACGTCGTTTGAAGCGGTTCCGCAAGTTGATCATGATGCGGTGCCGTGAGACAATTGTCCTTGTCGAACACGATATATCGAACACCAGATGCATATATGCGATGCCAATCAAGATGCCTCATAGAAGCAACATGAAGATGCGGTATGAGCAAGCCTGGTCGTCGGATGGATTGCACAGCCGCAGCTATGCCATGTATGTTCATGGTCGACGCCCGGCTCAATGGAGGAAGGGAAGACGCAGCTGCTCCCTGGTTCTCCACACGCGAAACACGCCTCCAACGAGCCGGTCTGATTTCAGTTCCTCCTTCGTTCAGTGCAGCATGAGTGAATTGGATGACATTTTCTCATCCATCCAGGGTGGTGTACCACCGAGCATGTCAAAGAAGCGGAGACACGATTCAGGCGATAACACCACCACCAAGTCGTCGTCCTCGAAAACCAAGAAAAAGTCCAAGAGTCACACGACCACATCGTCGGACGCATCTGAAGCTCTCACACAGGAAAAAGTGTCCTCTTCCTCTACGTCCCAATCTTCTACATCCCACATACCCAGCTCTTCAAAGGCAGCCGTACCAGTGGTTGTGCATGATGACACCTCAGCCAAGCACCAGAGCAAATCAGCTCGGAAGCCACCACCACCTAAGGATGATGCTGATGTGGCTTTCGCGGACTCTCGTGGAAAAGATCGTATGTACCATGATAAGCTGACTCAGGCAAACGCACCGAGGAAGGATACCGTGTGTTTACTGAAGATGAACTCAAGTTGAACTCAGGCGGTGGTATGTGTATGATATACTTATGCAGGCACGCCCTTGTGTCCGTTTGACTGCGATTGCTGTATGTGCTCCATCACTCATCCCAGGTTTCTAGGTTCATGGTCCATAGCGGAGCTCCCCATCATCGAGTCCAAGGTGATGCTGACAAATCACAAGTCCAGTCGCAGCCGACAGTGCATCCCACTCTTCCTAGTGACATGTGGGACTCTTTGGCCATCGTGCCAGGCCGCGATGCTGATAAGATTCGCAAGGAGATTGGCGATGAGTTATTCAAGCAAAAGCGTCACTTAGATTCCCCCTACGTAATGCTTCCCCAAGAGCAGCCTGAGCGAGACGATGACTTCAAGGAATTTCTCACACTAGAAACAGGCCCCTCGACATTCACGGTACGCTTCGTGAAATCTGGACTGCGCAATAGAGTCATTGGTATACGTGAAGTGAATAAGCGCCCGAATGATATTGAATCGTCCTTCATGTCTCTTGACGTGCCTATAACTTCCAAGGATGTGGATTTTGTTCGCGGCTCTGTGGCGGCCAAGCCAGCTGTGCCGGGTGGACTTCAGGAGGCAGCCCTTCTCACATCCACGGAGGATGACCAATTGAATGATGATGAAGAGCTTCGTACTGTGCCTCCTGGCTTTACACGTGGATATATTGCTGACATGCCCGTCGATGTTACCATGAAGGCGCCAGAGTGGCAGGCCGAGTTGGAAGCGCAAGCTCCTACCGAGACGGAGCACACCTTGATCACAGTAGAAGATGATGGTCTCTATGTTCCATATGTATCTCGACCCCCGAAAAATGACATGGAAGCCTCATATGATAAAGCTCTGGAAGGTGTGACCGGCTTTCCGCGCCTCTTTGATGATATGCCCGATATGCAAAAGAAGGAGGAGCGGCGTGAATGGGCACATATAGTTGAGCCATCGAAATCGATGCACAACTTTTCAGAGCTTGTGCCCGAGATGGCCTACAAGTACCCATTCGAACTGGATAACTTCCAGAAGCAGGCCATCTACCACTTGGAGCAGGATGACATGGTGTTTGTGGCAGCGCACACATCGGCCGGTAAGACGGTTGTGGCCGAGTATGCTATTGCTCTCTCTATGAAGCACCTGACGCGGTGTCTTTATACGTCGCCCATCAAGGCGCTGTCCAACCAAAAATTCCGCGAATTTAAGCAGTCATTCGGTGCGCAAAACGTCGGTATTATCACGGGCGATGTCCATATCAATCCTGAGGCACCATGCTTGATTATGACGACCGAGGTGCTGCGGACTATGTTATATCGCTCTGCCACGCTTCTTCGCGATGTCGAATACGTGATTTTTGACGAAGTGCATTACGTGAACGACCAAGAGCGAGGCGTCGTTTGGGAGGAGGTGATTATTATGCTGCCGTCTCATGTGAACGTTGTGCTGCTATCTGCCACTGTGCCAAACGCCAAAGAGTTTGCTGATTGGGTGGGACGCACCAAGCAGCGCGATGTCTATGTGATCTCGACGTCTAAGCGCCCTGTGCCTCTCGAGCACTTTCTGTACGCGGGCAACGAACTGTACAAAATTGCTGGCGAAAATCGGCAGTTCCAGACGGACAATTTCCACAAGGCTGTCGAGGCTCTTAAGCCGAAAAAGGAACGTGAAGCTGCTGCTACGGGAAAGCGCGGCACAGCCCGTGGCGGTCGCGGTGGCCGGGGTGGTGCTGTGAGCCACTATCAACCCAAGTTGACGTCCAACAAATCGCTGTGGGTGAATTTGGTTGGTATGCTGCGCAAACGGTCCCTGCTACCGACCGTGGTGTTTGTGTTCTCAAAAATGCGCTGTGAAGAGTATGCCGACTCGTTGCCCAACACGGATCTGTGTACAGCGGCTGAGAAGAGCGAAGTGCATGTGCTTATTGAGCGGAGTCTCTTACGACTTCGCGAAGAAGATCGAACAGTCCCGCAAATTTCACGGATGCGTGATATGCTGCATCGTGGTATTGGCGTACACCACAGTGGTCTTCTCCCGATCGTAAAGGAACTTGTCGAGTTGCTGTTCCAACGCGGTGTGGTCAAGGTACTGTTTGCGACTGAGACCTTTGCTATGGGCGTCAACATGCCTGCCCGCAGTGTGGTTTTTAGCGGTATTCGCAAGAATGATGGTACGCAGTTCCGCACGTTGTTGCCGGGTGAGTATACACAAATGTCCGGTCGTGCTGGTCGTCGTGGTCTGGACAACACGGGTGTCGTGGTGATTTTGTGCGATAAGCCAGAGCTGTCGACGCTCAACTATATGATTTTGGGCCAGCCGCTCAAGCTCAAGTCACAATTCCGCATTACTTACGGCATGATCCTCAACTTGCTTCGCATCGAGACTCTCAAGATTGAGGAAATGATCAAGCGCTCTTTCTCTGAGAATGCCACACAGCGACTCTTGCCTGACCAGCAGGCGAAACTGAATGAGCTTGTCTCTCAGGCTGAGCAGCTGGATGCAACGCTCAAGAATATGCCGCTGCAACGCGAGGAGGTGGAAGAAGTATATGCGTGGACGCAAAAGGCTGTGGAATGCAGCCATGCCATGATGGCGCTTGTCATGCATCATCCTTATGGTGCCAAGTGCCTCTCGCCTGGCCGTGTTGTGCTTCTGTTCACAGGCTCAAGCACCATATCGCCCGCGCTGATTGTGCGTGCCAGTGAGAAGCAGTTCCTTGTACTGACCGCGCTCTCTCCTCGTCATCAGTACAAGCGAACCAAAACGAACGAGCCGCCCTATTGGATCACACCTCACCACATACAGTCATGGGACCCCGAGACAGAGCTCGTACCGGAGGTCTATAATGTATCGCCCACCGATATGGCACTTGTGACTGCGCTAGAGGTGGACGGAGTGCCTACCACTGCCATTCAGTCGCAGCAACCTGCTGCTGTGAAAAAGGGACTGGAGCTACTTCGGCCCAGCATCCAACACATTCGCACGTACCTCGCAGCTACGGGCAACGATATCACACGCTCCATCATCGACCTTGAAGTTGACTGGTCCCGATTGCGCCGCATGGACTTCAAAGATGCTCAGCGCGAGCGTGATGAGGCCCTGGATGAGCTAGTACACGTCCAGCCGCGGGCATACGCTTCGGCCTTCATGGACGAGTATCGCTTACTGCACAAGCGGCATAAACTTGAGCGGGACATTAGCAAGCTGCGCGCATCCATGTCCATCGAAAACCTAGAGCTGTTGCCCGACTATCACCAACGCTTCAGTGTGCTATGTGAGCTAGGCTGTATTCAGCCAGATACCTGCAGCATCACCGTCAAGGGTCATGTCGCAAGTCAGATCCGCAGTGCAAACGAGCTTATTTTGGCCGACTTGATCATACGTGAAGTGCTGGTCGAGTACGAGCCCGTAGAGCTCGCAGCGCTTTTGAGTGTGTTCCACTTCCGCGATAAGACAAGTGTGACGCCCCAACTCACGCACCGTGTCCAGGAAGGACTGCAGGACATCCGCGAAACGGCTGACCGTATCGCCAATGTGCAACTTGCCCACCAACTGCCGGCCGATGACGACTCCTCGACTCTGAACGATGGCCTCGTGCAGGTGGTGTATGAATGGGCCAATGGCATGCAGTTCCGCGATATCATGCAGCTCACTGACGTGGGTGAAGGCACGATTGTTCGCTGTATTACGCGTCTGGACGAAACCTTCCGTGAATTGGCTGACTCGGCGCGTGTTTCAGGCGATGCTGTTCTTCTCGCCAAGATGGAGACGTGTCGCCAGCTATGCCGCCGTGATATCGTGTTCGCTGCGAGCTTGTACTTTTAGACCAAAGATAGATGTATATGTCTCAGTTCAGCCAAGAGCGGCATACCTTTTCGGCGGGGTCACGCGGTTCGTGGTGCCAGGAAATCTGGCTTTGTGCATCGCTACGACGTGCGCCTATGGACGCAAGTGCTATATCGGCAGATGGACTCAAACGGGGAGGTATGCCTGGAACGCGACACGCGTTAACATTTGATTTTGCGCAAAGTGGCGTAAAAACTGCTGCGTCACTGATCCTGGTCTAAATCCATATCGAATAATGCTGACATGTGCTTCTTCTAAAAGCTAAGCAAGAAACGGATGAAGCATCCACCACAGGTCGTACAAAGCCAAACGGAACATTCGTCCTCTGCAGCATTCGATGGCTGGCTCGAACGGCTCCACAGCTCCGCACTGGCCACGTGATAGCACTTTTTTGCCACGCACCTCGAGCGCCTGGTGGGGGAAGGAATGAGCCATGCTGGCCAGGGGACAGGGTCTATGCTTTGGATAGGTGCTCCTTGCGCACACTGTCGGCGTGAAGACTTCTTACCACTGGTATGCGGTGGCTGCCACAAGTCTTTCTGCACTGCACACTTTGCCCAAGACACCCACCACTGCCCGGATCGACAACAAAATGATGTCCGTGTACCTATATGTCCATTGTGCCATGAGCCTCCGCACGGATGGAAGCGTAACGCATCTGCTTCAGAAGTGCAGCGCATTATGGAGGCACACTGGTCTGCTTCTGCCGGGGACCAGAGAAGCTGTGCAGCGCTCGTACCTCGCACCTCATCACAAAGCCTGTGTGCGTATGCCTCATGCCAGCATGCATTGAAACTGGCTATACGATGTCCCTACTGTACCGCTGAGTTTTGCTTGGCTCATCGAGCTCCTACTCAACACGCATGCCAAGCCAAGCACCGCGTGCCTGCATCCGTGCACGCTTGGAAGCAGGTGAAACCTCCCAGCTTGCCTCCTATCATACCCGCTGTCACATCAGAGCCTACCAAATCACCGTCGCCGGCGCCTAACAAGCGCCCACTTAATAGAGCAGCACGACGCCATGCCGCACAGGAACGGCAATCCATGATCCGCGCCATGCAAGAAAGAAACAAGCGCGGTCTTCTTACCGAAGCAGAAAAGGTGGTCTTAGCCCAAAAAATGGCCGAGGTAGCAGCCGACGCGTCCTATCCCCGGCCACCAGGCCCATGCACAGTCATGTAGCCCCACACCGAACACTTACTTGGACGCGAGCCCACGCGACTTCCATCACGTGATCGAGACTGCGTCGGATGGACATTCGCCTTCAGGGTTGTGCGAGCCACGACGCAGTGCGGATTGTTTCTCCGATCATGTCTGATGTGTCCGGGCGTCGTCCTCTAACCGGAGGTAGTCGCATGAGCCCGTCAGCTGCGAAGGTGCACAGCATCGGGAGCATTTTGACTGTGGTCTCATGTGTGTTCTTCGCCATCTCGTTCATCTCGTCGCTAACAGGTGTCCCCGGCGAGGTACCTACTCCCGCGGCTACAACTTTTAATGCCAAGGGTATCTCCGGTCACTGCAATCCATTCTCATATCCTGGTCATATCGCACATGATCCATTCCCTGTTTGGAAAACGTTTGACAATGTCTGCCCAGCATCCACCGCCATGCCGGATATGCTCGCATCACTACCAAATGCAGTCTCGAGGACTCCGGGTCTTAAAAGCACGCTGCGCTCGCCTTCCATCTCGAAGCAGAGGGAAGCTCAGCTTATGCAGGCATTCAAGAATCGCACTGTGGTTCTCATTGGCGATGGTGTTGATCGCACGATGATCATGAACCTCTGTGACATGGTCGGTGAGAAGCCCGTGTCGGTGGATGCCATGCATCCGTGGGGCGCAAGTCTCAAGAATCAACCTCTTGGCAGAAAAGATCCGGGAGACACACTTCTTGCAGATTACTGCTACGTGCCTCACTACTCCGCTATTTTCACCTCGTTCTATCACTACGGAGCTGACACCAATGAGCTTTGGCGTGAACAGCGTGACTATCTTCCGCCAGGTCAATTTGAGAAGCGCATCTCGCAACTCTTGAAGCCATATCTCGAAGCCATGGCAACCCCCCTGCCTTATAATGTGCAAATGCCGCTCGCTCGCTCCAGTAAGCCAGACCTCGTCGTGTTCTCTTCGAGTCTCTGGGATCTGGCAGCATGGGCCATGGAAGATGTATCAACGTACCAAACGATCACGACAGCAGACCTCTCAGACAACCGCCTACAATGGTGGAGGTCACGCTCTGTTGATATGATTGAAGAGCTCCGCCAACAGCTTGGCCCATCAGTACCTCTTGCATGGCGCAGCACTCATGTTCCGATGACGAAAGTTAATGATACGGTGCAATGGTTCTTTTCCAGCATGCATACGAAATCTTCGCCCGCACCTGACGAGAATGGTATTCAATTTGCGCACCCGAATCGCATAACTCAATTGAACCACGCTCGTCGTGCCACCTTAGCCATGTCCAATCAAGCTAGCGTGCGTGGTTGGCTGTCCAAGAATGTGTGGAGTGCCGGTAGTATGCCTCTGCTGCGCGACATTCCCTTCGGCGAAGTAACGATGGGTCAATCGACCACACAGGATACTCTTCTTAATCCCGGCATCGAAACATATGCGTACATGTTTTGGAGTATGGTGCTGCAGGAGCTTTTGAACTTGAGCTTGTAGGTGTGGTAATAAGTGCGAACATAATAAGCCCACAAAACCGTGAAAAATTCGCTCTGCTCGTATTGATTGGCCGAGTAGCAAAGTGGTTACTGCGACGGCTTTAGGATTCCTAATCCGCCGTTATTCGTGGGTTCGAACCCCACCTTGGTCACTTTTTTGTCTGTGCCTACCCTGATAGGGTTAGCTAAGCATATGTGCCTTTCCGTCAACCGTGCATAGATTGCCACAGCCCAGCGATCACGGTGCCGGTTTCCTTATCGCGGAACCTTTTGCTTCGACGAGATACGAGTCGTCCCTCGCACGCATAATGTATGTGCCATCCATATAGAACGAACTAACCGCGCAGGTCTCGTTATTCCGATTCATTCATAGGCGGTGCTCTCCGCCCGTTAGACCGCGATAAAGCTGAGCAAGAACTGGCTGTTCATCTTCGCAAGGCAACAAGTCCGGAAGAGACATCGCCGAAACAAAAGCATGTCCGAAAGTGTATCGTATATACTTGGGATCATAAATCGTCTCATTCTATATGGTCGGGACTGCGTTCTTTGCCGATCATGAATGATGACATTCAGACTTTCAAGGCCTTGATTGTTGTGCATAAAATTCTTCAAGAAGGACATCCTGTTGTCCTCCGTGAGGCGCAGAGTCAGATGGGATGGCTGGATACTTGTGCGCGCATGTCCAGTACTAGTCCACGCAACTATAGCCAGCTCATCCAGGCATACGTCTCTTTCATCCATGCAAAACTGCGCTTTCATCGCATGCACAAGGAGTTCAATGGTCTTTTTGAATATGAAGAGTATATTTCGCTAAAAAACATCGACAACCCGGACGAAGGATACGAGACAATTATCGAGCTGATGAACCTACAGGACCGCATCGAAAAGTTCCAGTCGCTGGTGTTTAGCACGTTGCGTGGCCGCACGAATGAATGCCAAATCTCCTCTTTGGTGCCGCTTGTCAAAGAGTCTTACGGCATCTACAAATTTCTCACATCCATGCTTCGTGCGATGCATCGTCGAACTGACGCTATTGATGCCCTAGAACCGTTGCGTGGGCGATACCAACACCAGCACTATGCCCTTCGACGATTCTACTTTGAATGCGCGAGTCTAAAGTATCTCACGAGTCTATTTAATGTCCCTAAACTCAACTCAGAGCCACCCAATTTGTTAAACTCGCCCGATGATCATTCTCGTGAACCTTTACAACTGCCACCGCGTGAGCCAACACCGCCGTCCACACCAGCCGGGTCGACGCAATCAGAGATTGACGAGCAGGCACGCCTTTTAAAAGAATTCGAGGACAAGCAACGTGCTCTTAAGGAAAGCGAGGCCGCTGAAGCACGACGTATTGAAGAGCAAGCTCTCTTGCGCGAGCGTGAGTTTGCGCGAAAGCAAGCTGCACAGGCAGATGAACAGCGCCTAGCGCAGGAGCAACTGATTAGAACACAAGAACTCAACCATATTCACGGGCGTGCAGCTGAAATTGAGCGTGACTTATTGTTTATGCGTGGCCAATACGAGCGAGATCAGCTCATGCTGCAGCAGTACGATATGCGAGTCAAAGCGCTCGAAATGGAGCTAGCGGCTGCTGGGCAAAATGTCCATGCTCAAATGGCAGGAAAGGACGAAATGCTGCAGCAATTGCAAGAGCAAGTCGAAACGTGGCGCAAAAAGTACGAAGCTTTGGCCAAATTGTACTCGCAGCTGCGTAACGAGCACTTGGAGCTTCTAAACAAGTATAAGCAAACACAAATTAAGGCTGGCAGTGCGCAGGAGGTCATCAACAAAATGGAGCGCATGGAACGCGATATCAAGGCTAAGAACCTCGAAATGTCCGACATGATCCGTGAGCGAGACCGGGCTCGTCTGGAGCTGGACCGAGCTCGTGGTGGCGAACGAGAAGAAGTGGAGCGACTCAAGCGCGAATTACGCTTTGCTGAGGAGCGGGCGGAGGATGCGGTCCAGGCTCGCAGCACAGAAGTGTCGAGTATCATGACCCGTATGAATGCCCAAATCGCTGAATTGGAGGAGGCGCTTGCTTCTCATAAAGCGCAGCTCGAGGCCAAGGATGCAGAAGCGCTTATTTTGCAGGAGGGCATGGACTCGACTATTCGCCAGATGAAAGAAATGCACGTCGATCAGGGTACAGCGGACGAAGCCCTCAACGCGCAGATTGATACCATTATCTTGGATAACTCCAAGAAGCTCAGTGCCATTATCGACTCGATTCTGCAGGCGTGTGCGGATAAACTTGATGATGCACTGTATGAGCTGGAGACGCCTTCTTCTGCGGCCATGACGGCATCTACTCCCGAGTATGTTTTATCCCTCATCGAAAAAGCACAAGCATCGTCCAACGAATTTACGGCCGTGTTTTCTTTGTTTGTTGAACAGCAAGAGGTGGGTGGTGATCATGTGAATGTGATCAAAAGCGCGAATCAACTAGCACAGGCCATGTGCGATTCCCTCGTGAACGTCAAGGGCATTTTGCGCTTTTGCAAGTCAGAAGAGGCTGTGGACCGCCTCACGAGCGTAGCTGTTGATGCCGGGCATATTCTTCTGCGCTTCTTTTTGAACATTCAATCGTACCGTCTTGCTGGCATGACACCTCAGCAACGTACCAATGTGGCCGTGCAGCAAAATGCTCAAGTCAGCACGGCGCTTGGCCGCCTTGCGGATAGTGCACAGAGCCTGGTGGGCCAGCGGCCTTCGCAGATACAAGGCGGAGAGCTTGGTGATATTATTGAGCGCGAGATGATGTCAGTGGCCAGCACCATTGAGCAGGCGACACAGCGTTTGCAAACGCTGCTGGGGCGCGACAGAACATCATCTCGATACACGCCCACAGAGCTTCAGGTGCACGACACCATTCTCGAGGCGGCTATGGCCATCATGCGTGCGATTGGTGTTTTGATTAGCGCCTCTACCGAGAGCCAGGAAGAGATTGTCGCACGCGGACGCGGTACGAGCTCGGCGCAGCAGTTCTACAAGAAGAACAATCGCTGGACAGAGGGCTTGATCTCTGCCGCGCGTGCTGTCGCATTTGCGTCGACGATGCTTATTGAGGCTGCTGATGGTGTGATCATGGGCACACACAGTCTCGAGCAATTGATTGTCGCATCAAATGAAGTCAGCGCTGCCACGGTCCAGCTCGTGGCTGCCTCGAGAGTCAAGAGCGAGTTCATGTCACAGACGCAGGAGCGCCTCGAAAAGGCTGCCAAGGCGGTAACAGATGCATGCCGCGCGTTGGTTAAGCAGGTCCGCATGCTCACGGAAAAGCAAGATATGATGGAGGATGTGGACTATTCTCGCATGGCCACGCACGAGTTCAAGGTCCGTGAAATGGAGCAGCAGGTCGAAGTCCTTAAGCTCGAGAAAGACCTTGCGCATGCACGGCGCGTGCTAGGCGCCATGCGCCGCGCAGGGTACCATGCCACAGAAGAAGACGGTCCATTGCTTTAACTTCTACATAGGTGCGAATGTATATGGATTCACTCGTCCTCCTCGGACTCGGCGTTCTCGTCCACGGATCCTTGGTGTTGGACACGGGCCACAAAGTCGCGGGCACGTTCCAAGACGCGCTGGACGCCAGCTTGGTCACCGATGCGTTTCTCGATGACAAGCCATTTCTGGAGGAGGGCCTTGATTTGCTTTGTGGTGTGCTTCCGGGCGACGAGGCACCGCTCCATCAGCGAACGCGCACCCTCTATGTTCTCCAAGCGCACTTCCTGGTCGACGTACTGCCACCACAGATCGGATCGTTTGGGATACCGCTCGACGAGGGTTTCAAACAATGTACGGGCATGTTCAACATCGCCTAGCTTATACTCTGCCAAGGCATACGCTGTGAGAGCCCGGAGATGGTTTGTGCGATCGAGGCTTTGAAGACTGCGAGAGACAAGCGCATGTGCGTCATCGTTCCTCTCATGCTGCAGAAGAAATTCGTACCACCGGATCCAAACGTCAGGCACAAAGCCAAACTTTTTCGCGGTGCGCGGGAAAAGAGCCAGCACCTCGTCTACCTTATCACCGTGCTCAAAGATTGACAGAAGACGCATATGTACTTCGAGTGCATCATTGCACAATACAGCCTCCTTGAAAACGGCGTCTAGCGTCTCTGGCGAGCCGTACAAATTTTCAATATTCAAGAGGGCCATCCATACATTCAGCTTTTCCTGCTCTTCACGATAATGAATGACCTTGATGGCACGCCTCGCCACTTGACGCGCCTTGTCCACGTCACCAAGTTGCAGATAGAAAGTCATAAACTGGATCCAAAGGTAGGAACTGTTCGGCGATCCTAACAACACTCGCTCAAAGTCTGTGGCAGAGTCGAGCTTCTTGGCCGAGAGGTCAGCGGTAATGTCGTCCGACTTGGCCTTTTTAGCTGGACGAGTGGACTTGTTCAACTCATCCTCGTCCGAATTGTCTTCCGACTCTTGCTCCGCCGCACCCCAACGGAAACCTTCTTGAATAGACCGCGCAGGCAGGGCATCATGGGCATCATCGTCATCTGATTCGGCCTCATCAACATCATCCTTAGCAACGTCGTCATTTGAGTCCAGTTCTCCCATACTTTCTTCGACGTCATCGTCCATGCTGTCTTCGTCATCGTCTTCATCGTCCATCACGTCGACCAAGTCTTCATCATCCTCGTCTTCATCTCCATCTCCGTCTTCGTCCTCATCTTCTGCTTCATCATCAACAAGACTGTGTTCCACTTCTTCATCGTCTAGATCTTCGTCTTCGTCATCCTCATCGTCTTCGCCTCTGTCCTCCTCTTGCTCGTCTTCATCATCGTCAAAGTCTTCGTCGGCAAAATATGAGGGCTTCAATCCAAACGAGATACGCTTTTTCTCATGATCTAATTTGAGAATGACAGCCTTGACTCGGTCACCAACGGCGAATGCACGGACTGCATCAGATGTTTTATTATCAGATAATTCGCTCTTGTGGCACAGCCCACTGATGTCCGTACCATCGATCTTCAAGAATACACCGTACTCTGCTGTGGCACGAACACGAGCCGCAACTTTTTGTCCCACTTGCAGATCAGCAAACACATCCTGGACAACTGACTCGCCGAGGCGGCTCTTTTTGAGACTCATTTCCACTTGGCCATTCGGCTCAACATGCAGCACTGTGCCCCGCACGCATTCTCCCACATGGAATTGGCTCCGGAAGTCCTTAATGTATTCATCGAAGAGCTCCTTGATCATAACACGTCCGTCGGTGTGTGGTCCAAGTGCGACGTACACACCATGATTGGTGATGGCCTTGATAATGCCGTGAAGGTGCATACCAGCTTCCAGTTGGTCAGACGAGCCAATAGCAGGGTCCTTTATTTGAGCATCAGAAGTGAGTCGCGATGGACGGATAGAAACGTCTGCTTCGTTACCTCCCTTGCGGGCACGCAGCACATAGCAAGTAACATGCTCACCGACCTCCGGGAGACTTGCTTTAGTTAGGTCGTCCAAGCATTCCGTAATATGCAAGCGTGCGCGGCACGAGGTGCCCTTCAAGGCCACATGGCAAAACAGGTGCTCATCCTGGCGCTGAACAACGCAGCCTTCGTAAACGTCGCCTGGCTTGATCTGTTTCTTAGATACAGGCTTTTCATGACTCAGCACGACAAATCCTTTGGCAGCATGCTTGCTGACCACATACAAATCTTCCAGCAACTCCCCTTCTTCCAGCGAAGCTTCCAATTCATCAACAGTCGTGTTACGCTGCTGAGCGAGGTTTGACAGGGCCAGCAGCGCACGAGTGCTGGAAGGCTCCAGCAACGTGATAGCCACGCCGTCCTGTACGCTAACAAAGCGAGCCTTGACACTCTCACCCACTTGGACGGCCTCCACGTTCAAGTGCTGAAGGAATTCGGGCGATGTCTGCTTAATACTGGCCATGATGCGTCCCGTTTCTGGCTCGACCTTGGTGATGCGTACCTTGACAACCTTACCGGGAGGGTAAAGCTGCTGGAGCTGATCTGATAGCATGGTCGTGGCTGACGCTTCTGAGAAGGGAATAACTGCTCGAAGCGTGCCACCCAGCTCTACCAGGATACTCGCTTGCAAGTGCCGCAACACGACGGCATTCGTAATAACACCGACTTTGGCCTCGCTCATGTGCGCAACCAGCGGCAATTCAGAAGTGACAAGCGAGCGTTTGAAAGAAAGCACAATGCGGTTGCGCATGGGATCTGTGTGGATAATGCGCGCTTTAAGCTCCAAGTTCGGCTTGAACTTTTTCTCAGGGTGCGTGAGGCGCACGTCTGAAAAGTGCAAGGGGAATACGACACCATCCACATTGCCATTCAGGCGCACAAAGATGGCTTTGGGCGTAACCTTCCTGATGCTGACGCGCACGACACGGCCAAGAGGCACTTCACTAACACGCATAAATTCTTTTTCGAGGACAGATGCCTGAAGACTGATCATGAGCAAACGATCCGTCAGAGCGTGTCCCGTGACACGAGCTTGGTGTTCTGTGCCCACACACCAAGGGCCGGCAGTTGCCGAGAGAGCATCTACATGCTCGTCAGATACGAAGGAGATGTGTACAAATGCACCCACATCATGGCCTATTACCTGGCACACCAAGCCCCACTCACGGAAGACCGTCACAACACGGACACGAAGCGGAGTGCCGATGGGAAATGCCTCCGTGAGGGGCTTTGCATTCACGAGCGGCGCTTCCATTGAGCAAACATGAGGCGCGCAACTAAGCCCAATTCGCCGCGCACCAACAGCATCCACGCTCGCTTCTTGGGCTTGCTCAAAATCGCCGGGCATATTCCATAACACCCGTGCGATCACCTTCTTGCCAGGCGCTAGATCTTTCTCATCCACATCACGAGGCAGATGGAACGAGTCGATTGTGCCATCTAACATGCCAAAAAGTTTCACGCAGAGTCCTTGTGGTACGTGTGATGTGATGAGAGCCTTGACAGGCAAGCCAGGAAGAATCGCGCTTTGAGAAGGAGGCGTGGACACGGGAACAGGCGCTGCCTGCTCGACTAGCTTACACTTGACCGCTCGTCCATCAACCGAGGCTACTTGGACTAATAAGACAGCCCCCACACGAAGAATCTCCTTGGTCGAAATAAATCCATGCACATCGTCGCTCACGCCCAAATCCAATGAGTATCCATAGTCCTCGCGGCTCTGCACCGTCGCAGATAAGAGATAACCTTCACTTAAATCATCTGCACGAATACCTTCATTTACAATACGGGGCTCCATCGTTAATTGGACGCGTTGGCTTTCTCTTTCGTATTCACCGCCCTCACGGCCCATTCCCCACTGGCGTTTCGAGCCAATAGAAGTCACAGACTCAACACTTGCACGCACCCACTGGCCAACGGAAAAAATGTCAGGGAGCTCAGGTGGACCGCCTTCCTCGTCGTCGTCTTGTTCTTCTTCTTCGTCGTCATTCTCGTCATCCTGATCTAGAGCGTTTTGGAGGCGTTCTGTGAGCTTCTCACTGACGCTCGTTACGGGGATATGTCCAAGAATTTGGTCACACATAGACACAACGAGGGCTAGCGGATGAATAGCCTGAATATTACACAATATTTTGGTTCCCGGCAAAAGTCGCTTGTAATTCAAAAGCTCGACACGGATCCGATCTTTTGATGCTTCAGCCTTCGCCGAAGCCTTCTTTTCTTTTTTGCGCTTTGTGCCACGCATCTTTTTCGATGCACTCAGAGACTCTTGGAATAGATCATCAGTGGTAGCCGATTCTTTGCGACCCTCAAGAACAGACTGACGGTACTCAACTGGCGTGAGTCCAGTACCACCACCCCGAGGAAACGAAGTCGGTAGCTGAGGCCTAGCAGCAACATTTGGGGCAACTACTGCTTCATTTGAAGCCGGTGCCTTACGTTTGCGCTGTGACTCGCCTGAAGCTGGCGAGGTGCTAATGCGCTTCATGGTGAGGTAGGCAAAGCGTCACGAGCGAAACCAAGCCCCAGGCAGCCAAAAATTTTTCAAGCCGAATGCTGAGGTAATCGACATGGGGCCACAAGTCAGCCAGGCACCATGGGAGGGTTCGGACCATGTATGTTCGCGTCGCAGCCCTTTTAGTGCTGCTCAGCGCCTATGTGCTATCCATGCCATTCGGTGTGCAGCAAGCATACACAATACAATCAGATATATCTCACGAAGAATACACAATATATCGAAACGCTCCTTCCCTAACATCATGGAGTATGCGTCATTTAGAATGTGCGTTCCATTGTTAGCTAACGGCAGTGTCTGATGGGCGCATCATGCGAGTTCCAGAGCTCTACAAGGTATGGCTCAGATACAGAGGTATTCGATTTATCGACGTAACGGACACCAAAGTGCATGCAGTCATTGAAGGTGGTGAGGCGCCGACATACCCTACCAAAGTCCGTTTTGATGCAGAGCTTGAGCGAGCCTTCCAGTATGTATGCGAGGCTGGTCCCCGCTCTGATCTCAAGATACTCACATCTTTTTTCACTCGCTACTATCGCTCTCATACTGGATATATGAGCCAGAAATGGCTACAAAGTCAAGTGGGGTTACTCGCCGGCATGCTAGAGGCCCACACATCGATCAAAGTATTTCAACATCCGTGGCCTCAGAGCACTATCATTTTGCGTGTTAAAGGAAGCAATGAGACTCTAACAAAGGAACGTGGAGTCACAATCCTAGGAGCTCACCAGGACAGTGTGAATTTTGTGCCTGTTTTTGCTGCGCCAGGTGCAGACGATGATGGGAGTGGCACTGTGACTCTACTGGAAACTCTTCGTGCGCTTGGAAAAGCAGGCTGGAAACCTGCGTCCGATGTAGAATTCCATTGGTATTCTGCAGAAGAGGGTGGTCTGCTCGGGAGTCAGGCCGTCGTCGATGACTATGTTCGACGTCATATTCGAGTCTATGCCATGATGCAACAAGACATGACAGCCTATGTAAAAAGCGACACAGAGGAACGATTCGGGCTAGTTACAGACTATGTATCTCCCAAGCTTACCAAATTCCTCGAACTTCTAGCGAAACATTATTCTGACATTCCTATGGAGCACACGAAACTGCATTATGGTGCAAGCGATCATGCGAGTTGGACCCGTGCGGGTTGGCCGAGCGCTTTTGTTATGGAGGCCCCCTTTGAGGATTGTAACCTGCGAATGATTCACGTACGTATTTTTTTCTCACGTACAGACGTCACTTGACCGCTATGATGTACCAGGCTTTTCTTTTCCTCACCTACTTCGGTTTGTGAAGCTAAGCATGGCATTCGTGGTAGAATTGGCAGAATGGGCGTAAATGTGGAGGTAGCTTAGGCCCCGAGTCTTGGCGCATCTTGGTCTTCTTTGCCATGCCATGAATGTGCAATCGAGAGATAATAGGTGCGATGGTTCCATGGCACCTAACGAAGAGCCATCTATGCGACCAGGAAATCTTTACTCCGTCAACTTGCGTCCTGTGTTAGAAGATGTACCATGGGAGTGTGAGAATAAGATGCCTAGTGTTTCTGCGAAACGCTATGTCGACCGTGACTCGATTCGTTTACCACTTCACCTACCATATACCAGCGCCGATGTATCAAACTGGAATGCCCTTCAAAAGCAATCAGCACATAGGCTTTATGCCCAACATGCAGACCGGAGCCAAAGGCCAGAACTGGTAAGGCCACCAGCTGAGTCGCTAGACACATCAAAGCCACGACGAGCTCCTCACGATATGATCGGCTGGAGTTTCCTGTCTCCTCATGATGAAAAGAGAATGGCACTGGATGGACAGCATACTCTTACACAGTACAAAAGCTCCTTGCCTGCGTGGAATCAACCATGGGCCTTTAAAGATGCATTGGGAGCCGATTCCAACGCGCATGTGGCAGGGAATACACTGGTTGGCTCACATATTCAAAAAGGCGCAGTACAAGTGCCTTGGCATCGGAAGCTGGCTGTGTTTTTGCTTCGGAACCCTTTCGTACCGCTCCTATTGCGTCTAGTAAACATTGCCGTGCTGACATCCACCCTCGCTGTGGGTGTTCGACTCCGGCGCCAATTAATTCATCATGATATCGAATCATCGGTGGGAATAAGTCCTTTGACAGCCATTATATTTGCACCTCTTTCACTTGCGTATGCACTCTTTCAAATATGGCTTGAATACAAGAGTCGTCCGATCGGTTTGTGGAAAGCCAGCTCCAAGCTTTGGTACATGACGTTAGAGCTTGTATTTGTTTGTCTATGGTCCGCCGAACTGGCTTTATCTTTTGACAATTACTTTACATCGACGATTGGATGTATCAAATCTTCGTCTCCTTTTTATTCACATGCCTACCAGGATACGAATGCGAACATTTCTGACAAGAGCCCCTTTTGTAATTTACAAACCTCGCTCATTTGCTTAAACTTCATTTCGGTGATGGTGTATTTGGTGGTGTTTCTAGTACGTTACTCGATTGCTACTTATACAGGTGTCATTATTCCGCATATTCTACCGAGTCATGCTGCCGTTGTAGCATCACTGGTGGCGGCCTTCGTGAAGCGTGTCTTCTCCTTAGACACACGATGCTGCCAAAGTGCTTGTACATCAAGTTGAGCACCACGCGCTCGGTTCGCGAGCTGGAGATGTTGTAAAGCCGCATAGTCCACACGTGTGCGTGGTCGACGTCCTGGCGGGGCGAGTGGCAGGGGCTCAGGCGTTTGACCATCAGGCCGTCTTGCCGGTATACCTCTTAGTAGTGGTCGCTTGTAGTGCCACCAGCGCGAGGGCTGTGGCTTTGGAGCTTCGGGCGAGTCGAGTATAGAAGGAGGGTGCCGCCTCGTCTGCGGGACACGGAAAAACACATGGGTTTCTGGGTATTGAGGTGGCCTGTCCACAGGTGCTGTGACAGTCCAGG
>ERZ782882.47-NODE-47-length-21318-cov-3.354983_pt1 | contig 21318 bp, 10 predicted proteins | sample MGYA00466090_ERZ782882 | MGnify/ENA primary metagenome ERZ782882 (study PRJEB29894, sample SAMN03576369) | human skin metagenome | biome: human skin; feature: right retroauricular crease; material: organic_material | host: Homo sapiens | place: Italy: Trento... | reverse complement strand
GATCAGACACCTGTCCTCGGACCAGGTGCCCTAGAAAATCAGGCAACTGTCCAACCTCTCTGGAAGTGGGACAAACGTGCATCACACCATCATGATTCATCTGTCGATGATTCTACCTCAGCATCTTCAAGTGCAAAATCGATTCCTCATCTCAATCAGCCTATACATTCTTTGACATCAACTTATATTCTAGATCCATTGTACACGCCTAGGGCAAGTGGCTCCTTTCCTTTCGTGAGTTACCCCGACCTGCGAAATAATCCTGTATATTCTCGCAAGCGCAAGAATGCATCATCGTTACTTTCGCTTGATCTTTCACGATGTGACAGTGCTTACTCGTTGTGTAAATATTCATTGTCGTCCGGTGCATCATCTCTTACATCAAGCGCATCGACTAGTAGCCAACCAATGACTTCAACAATGGTATCAGAATTGGGAGACACTGCAACAGAACCGGCTTTTATTGTACATGATGAAGCTAAAGGCGGAGTCAAAAATGCAAGATAACATTCTGTGTTGCGCCCTTTGCTTTGATCATGCAAGGGTCGTAACCCCTTTTTCTCATGCCTCTTGATATTATCATTCTCCTCTAGCATTTCTTGATAATGACGTGGTGGTGTGCTAATATTTCACCATATGTATTATCCTACGTAAATCAACAATATTCGGTTGTTCTCAAATTCAAGACCGTGCGTCGTTGCTGATCCATGGCACGGAGCCACGCCATTCATGTAGCCCTTTACTAATACCCTTTCCCCGGAGGCTTGTGGCGGGGCTTCCCGATTTGACGGCTGCAGTCCTCGTGTGAAAGAGGGCGGCTCGCTTACGCGTGAAAGAAGCTCTCGTATTGCCAACCAACCAGCATGTCTGCCGCTCCAACACTGGGTGTGTACAAGCTCCCTACTATAGACAATGAACCAATGCGAAATTACGAACCGAACTCTAAGGACCGTCAGGAGCTCCAAAAAGCTGTGGATGAGTTGCTTGCCAGCAAGCCTTTCGAGATTCCGGTTATCATTGATGGCCAAGAGTTCAGGAGCGGTAAGTTAGCGAAGCAGGTAAACCCTGGTGATCACGCGCGGGTTGTATGCTACTATCACGAAGCTAATGAACGCATGGTAAACACCGCCATCGAGGGTGCCCTGAAGGCCAAGAAGCAATGGATGAACATGCCTTGGAGCGAACGCGCAGCTATCAGCATGAAGGCGGCTGATCTCATTGCTCACAAGTACCGCTACCAGCTCTTAGCTGCAACAATGGTGGGTCAAGGCAAGAATGTTTGGCAAGCTGAGATTGATGCTGGTGCAGAGATCTGTGACTTCCTGCGCTTTGGCGTTAAGTACGTGGATGACATGTACCAAATCCAGCCCCCTCGTAACTCTCCCGGCGTTTGGAACCGGACAGAATACCGACCGCTTGAAGGATTTGTTCTGGCGATCTCCCCTTTCAATTTTACCGCCATTGCTGGTAACCTGGTCATGACTCCTGCCATGGTGGGCAATGTGGTGGTGTGGAAGCCCTCGCCAATGGCCATCTACTCTAACTACCTGGTGTACAAGATTTTAGAAGAAGCTGGCGTACCCCCAGGTGTGATTCAATTCGTTCCTGGGCCAGCTGAGCCTATTGCCAAAGCCGCAATGGATCACCGCGACTTTGGTGGACTCCATTTCACGGGCTCGACGTTTGTGTTCAAGGCTCTGTGGAAGCAAATTTCGTCCAATCTGGATGTGTACCGTGGATACCCACGTATCGTCGGTGAGACCGGAGGTAAAAACTTCCACTTCGTGCACAAGTCTGCCAATGAAGATGTGGTGGTGACTCAGTGCATTCGTGCCGCATTCGAGTACCAGGGTCAGAAATGCAGTGCCCTCTCTCGCTTGTATGTGCCCAAGTCCATGTGGCATGGTGGCTTGAAGGAAAAGCTTATCGAGCGTACCATGTCATTGAATGTAGGCCCCGTGCAGGACTTCAAGAACTTCGTCGGTCCCGTAATTGCCAAGCACTCATTCGACAAGATCATGGGCTTGATTGAGGAGGCCAAGGCAGAGGGCGGCAGCGTGCTTGTCGGTGGCTACGGCGATGACACCAAGGGTTACTATGTGCAGCCAACCATTATCGAGACGAATGATCCTCGTTCAGTGACAATGGTCAAGGAAATCTTTGGTCCAGTGATCACGGTGTTCGCTTACCCCGACGACGAGGTCGATGAAACGTGCGCCTTGGTGGATTCGACGACGGAATATGCACTGACTGGCTCGATCTTCGCCTCCGAGCGTCATGCCCTTCTTCACATTAGCAACCTCCTGCGTAATGCGTCTGGTATGATGTACTACAATGACAAGTGCACTGGCGCTGTGGTAGGCCAGCAGCCTTTTGGTGGCGGCCGCGCCTCAGGCACGAATGACAAGGCTGGCAGTATGAATATCTTCTTCCGCTTCGTCTCGCCCCGCACAATCAAAGAGTCTATGCTCGATCCTGCCACACATCTGTATCCATCAAATATGTGAATAATTAGAGCGATCTCGATTCATTGGCTAATAAACTTATTGCATGTACGTCAATCATCAGCTGGTGGTGCACCCTCGTCCAGGAATCGAATCAACTTGACGCGAATTTCTGTAGTCTCGTCGCCGCGTAGTACATCAGTCACAAATGTGCATTCTGCTTGAATCTGCACCATCTCTAGTGCACCACGTAACACACCCGTCAAAACATTCGAGTACCAAAGACCACCCTGTAGCGCGTCTTCAGGCAGTTCCACAAACTCGGCCAGGGGGTTTTCGGCGAATTGCAAAGTAAACTCTTGCGGCGCGGCGCGAATTTCCGAAGCCACAGCTGATTCTGTCGATGCTTTTGATTTTTGCATTGATGCTTCCGTGTAAGCTGTAGATGCAGCTGAGCTCATATTTTGGAAAGACACCGCGGGCGTAATGTTCAGAAACATTTTAAACCCGACTTTGCTTACCACCTCAGCCATTTCTCGCACATCCGTGCATCGAGGAAGATTTGAGCGCGCTAAGAAGTCTTCGATAAGTCTCGTTCCAATATTATAGCCCCTGGCTGTTAGGCTGCGCACACATACATTTTTTCCAATTGCACATTGACCTGCGCATAATCCTCGTAGTCCTTCACTAATTGAACCACCAAGGCACCATACGAGAGGGAAAAAAGCTCACTATTCTACGAGTAAGTACAATGCACCACATACCACTTTGCTTGGGTTTTGGCGCCAGAGCTCTTCGCCCAGAGATTTGTACTGTCGTGTCGACATGGTATAGGCGTCCGTGGGGATTGCCGGCTGACATGCACTCCTTTCACCCAAGGTGTTATGTAACACGTTCCGAGCCTAGTAGGCCGATCTAACTGAACTGCCACACCTAGGTCCCCAGGCTTTGCGACTGATCTCTAGTGTGCGACAGTAAAGCTAGGTTCGTCATAACGCGTCGGCAGCGTTATCGTCAAGCTTTATACTCTGTGCTTCTGTTACCAAAAGGTACGTCTCTCTTTGGGAGATTCCATAGTATGAGTATTTTTTGACCTTATACAACTTGGAGATCCTCCCTGTTATATTCCCACTATGCAATGTCTTGGACGGAGCAGCTTTCTTCTCGATCAAAGTCGCTCTATCATACCCTCCGCATGCTGCATGCTTGCGCCAAGCCTGTCCCCAGCTCATCTTATCAAGTGGAGGTTGCACTGAGATTTTTTTCGCCGAGTGGACATTCGACCAACACGTATTCAGGTCATAATTCGCTACTTTGAGTCGTAAGGGGGATGATCTGCAGGGCTGAAATGTATGAAACTCTACCCAAGATTCTAGACAGGTCGCAAGCGATGAGGCTCACAATATCATCCTAGCTACCTACATTGTTGATTTTTGAGGCTGGACCTCATTTCTTGCTCACAACATCGCTGGTCGTGACCATCTCTGCGGCGAATCAGACGTGACACGGATTTTGTACCGCGAATACTTCTAGACACTTTGAACTATCCAAAGTGCCACTTTTTTTTCGTGACTCGCTATGCACCGTGAAACACTCTCTCGGAAGTTTCAAGTGCTAGCAGCTACGATTTCATTCTTGTTCGTGCTTGTGCACCATAATTATGTGTTTGCAGATGTTCGAGTGGATCTAGAGCTGGCCGATCAGCTTCCACCTCTTGCCCATGCAGACTACAAGTATCATTGGCAATTCTCATCGGAAACATTTAGCACAGATCAGTCCGACGATCTTACGTATGAGATCAGAGGTCTCCCGGACTGGGCCCATTTCGATGCAGAAAAGCGCAGCATCACTGGAGATCCTTCACTTCAGGGCAAAAATGACGCTGTCGAAGATGTGACAGTTACGGCTCGTGATGGTGACACTGAAGCATCTTCAACATTTCAACTTACCACTATCTCAGCACCCCCGCCCAAATTAAGCGTCCCTTTGCAAGAACAACTTCCTCAGGCAGCATCGATGGGATCAGGAAATATGTTAGCCAATAAAGTCCTCCATATGCCATTGGGGTGGTCGTTCAGTATTGGATTCTTGGGAGACACGTACCTGTTACCTGATAACGATCGTGTCTATTATTCATCACGTCTCGTGGGTGGCAAACCGCTACCTGACTGGCTCAGGTTCAGTCCTGATGAGATTACTTTTTCAGGTATTGCACCCACCGAGGCTGGCAAGAATGGCACATTGTTCGATATCGAGTTGATTGCCTCTAATCGCAAGAATGCAGGCGGGCCGTCCAGTACATTCTCCCTTTTGCTGGGTCAAGGTTTTGTGACACTAAACAACACCGCAGCGGCATTGCCAGTGGGCAACCTAACCGAGGGTGAAGCATTTCAGTACCATATATCTCCGAAGTTATTTTTGCTCGACGGATTTTCACAAAGCCCGCAAGATTTCAGGTTTAAGCTAGATGCTCACGCGCCCAAATGGCTCGAGCTGGATCAGGATTCGCATAATTTGGTCGGAAAGGCGCCTGCATTAAAGGATCATACCCAGGCACAGCAGACTTCATTTCAGCTGCACGTGTCACATCCTAAGGCCTTCGACATTGATGTCAATGTTACATTAGATGTGTTCCCTTCCCCATTTAAACAGCAAGTGCTCCCAAATGTGACTGTACAGACTGGAAAAGACTTCCAAATTTCACTTGAGAAGTACATGAATGATCCCAAGTCGGGCGTGAATGTCACCTTTGAATCGAGCATGCTTCGTCGATCAATGCACTTTTATCACTCTCAGCTCAGGCACAAACTAATGCGACGCGCCTCTCCCAGCTGGATCCACTATGATGAAAAATCGTCTTCACTCGTGGGTCAAGCGCCTGATCAAGAGCAAAACGTCACTGTACATGTGTCAGCTACGAGCCCTGTGAAAAATGCTCCCATATCACCTGTTTCAAAAACATTCCAGGTATCAGTCCACAACAGGACGCATATGAACCATACAGAGCCAGCTCAACATCATTCCGGCTTGTCAGGAGGAGAAAAAGGTGCCATTGCTGGCTCGATTCTGGGTGCAGCGCTGTTAGCTTTGCTAGGAGCGAGTGGATATTGGGCTTGGAAACGCTCTGAGAAGACAAAAGTCACGGACCCAAGCACGCCGGCGTCGACTTTAGGGGATCATGCAGGCTTGTTTGAGATTCCATCGACCAATGAAGCTAATCTCTCATCGCAGCCTACGAATCTAGCTGGTTTTGGCGCAGATTCTCACATGCCCAACGTCCCAGACGCGGCAAGTATGTCGGGGGGTGCTGGAGGAGGAATGGCCGCTGGTGCCACTGCTGGTGTAGCTGGTGCCGGTGCAGTACCTTTACATTCGCCGCGCAGCACTTCTGAGACGGCTCATATATCGCCTACAGAGCAGCCGTACGCATCCACACAGGAGCCCGAAGTGGCATCGTCGAGACAAGACTCTTCACCCACATCCGGGCATCGAGGTGTCACTCAGGACTTGCCGTATCAAGAGCCCGAATGGCAACGCGAGGATAATTCCATCGTTGTTACGCCATTCCTTGCCCAGTCGACGTGGCAACCCCCCTCATTTACCCAAATTTGGGCAACATCGTCCAAAGAGCAAAGAAACATGGACTCTTTCGCTTACCAAGAAGAAGAGACGTCGCCATCACCGGGGCCTATTCGTCAGCCTTCCATGTCGAGCATGCCACGGGGTCCCACTTCTACCACGTTACGGACAGGCAAAGGCGAAGCAAGCCGCACTTCTATGCAACCACCACAAGATGTGTCACTGTCTCAAGCCTTGGTTCAGTATAAATCTACTTCAAGCAATGCACCGCTGATGGAAGAAGACTCTACTGGCACTGGTAGATCCGGATCGTCCCCCAGTGCGTTCCCGTCACAAGCTAGGAATGCACCTTTTGGATCAGATCCTGATACCCATACGAAGCTCAATCCCATGGAGATCCCGGCATCGATCAGTAAGCAGTCTCAAGAGAGTTGGGAAGAGAACTTGTGGTATGACAAACCCACACCACCGTCTAAACGGACGTCGGCGGCCTCGGCCAGTACTCAGGGCTCACAAGTCTCTGGCAAAGAAGTAGGCTCTGGTCGTGTGCCCACGGGCTCCTCTGAGCGTTTGAAGACCGCAGAGCGTGCATATACCATCAAGCGCGTCAAATCTACCTCATCGAGCACAAAGTCGCCGACCATGTCACCTCCCCTGGATTCATCCGCATTCGAAAGCGCACCGCAACTGGCACCCATTGCGACATCTGTTGTGCGCTCGCCTATCGTTCCAGGATTGGGCGATCCGCCTCAGCTCTCTGTCCCTGTGAGACTCGGTCAAATGTCGCCACTCGATACATTCTCAGAACTTCCAACACAGCCCATGCAGGTGCATGAGACAAAACATGTTCCCTCCTACACGCCACGCCTCGAAACCGGTGCCTTTGAGCGACGGAGTCTGACTTTAGAGCCCGAGCAACTGGAGTCGGCTGGCATCTATGATGATGCGGACGAACCAGTACAGGATCCATTCGCGGATTATGACGAATACCCTGACGGCACTATACTATTCCAAGGCAGGCCATCTGAATCACCTGTGGCCGAGTCAGAGTCCACTGACCATCTGCACGACTACCTTACGACCGAAGGCGGCATGTATTCGATCATGGAAGATGATGAAAGCGGCGTAGATGAAGGGAATGCCGAAACGGCCGTGGATTGGAGCCAACCACCACGATCCAGCACACTGGCTTCGCTTCATATGGCTCGCGCGCGCTCTGTTACCTTCACATCTGCTAAACCCCCGCGTCTGCAATTAGCGAGCTGTCGACCTGGACAATTAGTCTCATTGCCTCTTCTTACATCGGACGCATCTTTCCCTCGCCACTTGGCCGACGCCATTCATGAGGCTTCATCACCTGCCCAGTATACCGTACAATTGTACGCGCCTACACGTCCTGACCTTCACGGTACTTGGCCGTCATGGCTCGAGTGGCTCGAGTGGCAAGCCGCGTCGCAGGAACTGACTGGTATGGTTCCTGAAAGCTGGCCCAGTGAGCTGCGGCTGCCTCTCCAACTCCCCATTCATATTTTGTTGGCGAACGGAAGCCAAATTCTCGCGGAAAGCGGCGTATCGAGGCGTAACATGCCTGAGCCAGGCTCGCCCTTCCTCGTGGCTCGAATTCTCTTGACCATTTTACCTGCTGCCGAAGCCAACAGTCCCCGACCTGTTTCATGATGACATGTATTCATATTGTATTTTCATGGTTTCTATAGTACATAATCGGTTCCTACGTATCCATATCTCGACCGGGGGAAACAAGCTCGCCAAAAGTTTGCTTCGCCAACCATGTCTCCAGAAGGAGGGTGAGTCGAACGCGCGCCGCTTTTTGTGTGTCGTCTGCTTCCTGTTCACCGAGCCGGTTTTTTTGGAGGCCCTCCTGGAGAAGGAGGGTTAATAATTTGGCTTGCTGCTTTTTATAGCGCTGCAAAACAACAGGGCCGGCCATCTCCAAAAATGTGCACCACAAAGGCATGATTAGTCTCTGCTCCGCAACAGGAGGCGTCATCGATCGAATTTGCCATGTCCAGAGTCGCCCGGGGCGCAAAGCATCGGGTATATGTTGCGCGGCATCGCTTAAAGAGACCCCAGGGGCTAGCGTCACACATGCGGCCACCGAATCAAGATTCGTTTGAAGACATGCAAAATACAAAGCAGAGATACCGGCGATACGCGCTGAGTACATTTGCACAGGTTCATCCGCTGTTTTGAATCCAAGTCGTTTACGGTACGACGCATCATCTTCTTCGCCACGATTCGGCAGGTACGCCAAGACCCACGGACACTTTTTCACGAGCCGAGCCATCAAGACGTCTCCCACAGCAGCATGGCCTCGTAGCTGCAGTCCCATAATCAGACGTGCAAGAGGAAAAGCGGTCTGCTGGCGCGCAGCCACTTCTTGCTCGGCCTGTCGAATCAAGCATTTAGCTAGGTGATTGAGCATCCAAAAGTATAGACACGTCGCAGCATCTGCATCAGGCACATCACGCGCCTGTTGCAATACATCTGATATGGCGGCAGTAATTCGAGCGATTTCCGTGCTAGAATTCGTCAGCTGCCCAATCTTGGGCGTGATGGCTCGCTTGGCTGCAAAGCACTGCTTGCGCCAGTCCGGACGCTGTGCAACACTCGGTAAGATATTTTGCTTCACGTATCTCATGCGTTCTTGCCAATGTGCGTATTCAGTTTGAGCAGTTTCCCAAACGTGCGACCCGCCTCGGTACACGTTCGCTGCAAGCTCTTTTTCGTTCTGCTCAGCTTGGGCACGCGCTTTGGCCTCTTCTTCGCGCTCTTTCGCTTCTTGCTCTTTCTTCTCTGACTCGATGCGCGCCAATTCCGCATCACGCGCTTGCTTGGCCTTGACCTCTGCTTCTTCTTGCTTCTTGCGCGCTTCAGCTAATTGTTTCGCTTCGTCAGCAGCACGCAGCTCAGCCTGACGAATGGCCAGCTCAATTCCTTCCCATAGCTTCGCATTACGTTTCTCAAATCCCTCGCGCTCTTTTTGTTCAACAGCACGCTGTTGAATTTGGAAACGAGCCAGCATGTTTTGTACTTCATCCACATTGGTATCTTGCTGGTACGTAGACGCTGGTGCACTCACGAATGGTTCCAGCGTTCGAGCTCGACGAACTCGCTCCCAGACACGTTTTTCGCAGACATTTTCCCAACGCTCCCAAGGATCGAGCTCATTGGCAAGCCTAATATGTGCCATCGACTGCCGTGTCGCCCGATCAGGCGCGTCCGACTCGCTGTCCGAGTCATCATCAGATGCAAGCGCATCCATCGGGATGTAGCTAGCACGCCCGTCATAATCATCTTCCTCCGACGAAGACTCGTACACGTATCGGCCAGTGGGCCGGGGATGCACTATGCGTGGTACGCGGCCCGTTGCCATGGCCATGGTCCGTTGGACGTGGAGGTCTAAGACTGCATCGTTGTGCTGGCCAGCCAGGCTCTTGCCACTCCACATCGTGAGACCCCCTTTCGAACGTGGATGGGTCTGGGACGTGTGCCCACTGGGTATCAGCGCCTACCGCTCTCGTATGCTGGCCAGGTGGCCCTTCCACTTACCATTGCTCATCAATGTGGACAAGTATTCAGATGGCGACAAGTCGCGTGGCTGGATCCTGTGAGTGGTGAAATCGAGGCAGAATGGTCGTTGTGTTTAGCAAACCGCGTTATATTGCTGCGCCACGATGCCATCACCAATTCCCTCCTCTATCGCATCTTATATCCTACAGAAAAAGAAGAGCATGACACTGAATTGTGGTTACGTGACTATTTTAACCTGGACGTGCCTCTCGACGCATGGTTCCAGGAGTGGTGTGCAAGAGACCCCATTTTTGCCAAGCACGCCGGCCGATTCAATGGTATGACCATTTTGCGCCAAGATCCTTGGGAGTGCTTGTGTGCATTTATTTGCAGCTCAAATAACAATATACCTCGTATCAGCCAAATGGTTCACAAGTTGTGCGATCACTTTTCGGAACCCCTGCTTTCACACACCTACCCCGAGGGTGCGCGAATATGCACGACATTTCATCCAACGAAGCGAGACTTCTCCGATGTGGCTGATAAGCCTCTCACCATCTACTATCGACCTTTTCCTCCCCCTACGACACTCGCGCAACCTGATGTCGAGTCGAAGTTGCGCGCGTTGGGATTCGGGTACCGGGCCAAATTTTTGACTCGCACAGCTCAGGCCCTTTGCGAAAAAGTGCAAGGCGGATCGGATACAATGCCTGCAGATATCAATGATGCTGTATATAAGCACTTACTATCTCTCCGCACGCAAACCTACGAAGATGCTCGGTCAGAGCTCATGACGCTTCCGGGCATTGGACCCAAAGTTGCCGAGTACGTGAACATACCTCTAATATTCAGCTGTATTCTTTTAATGTCGTTGGACCAAGCTTCAAGCATACCGGTTGACCGGCACGTGTTCAGCTTTGCCGATCGTTGGTACCACATTCGCTCTAAACGATATGAGGATGTGGCAGATAAACTTCGAGCTATCTGGGGAGAACGTGCTGGATGGGCTCACACGGTACGTCTACCACTGATTAATAGCAGGTTCTCTTTTATGCAGATTTACGCTCTCTTGGTGAGTACCAACCTGTCCTCCAAGACCATGCCCCCGATGCAAAACTAGCAGGCATCAAGCGCTCACGCTCCTCCTCTCCCCTATGTACATAGCATCCACGTGGCAGTGCTAAGACCTCCACAAACACGCGTTGCGCGGTGTTGGGCTGGGAGAGTGAAAGTGCAATCTAACACCATGGAGGCTATGCGCCAGCGACTGCTGGCGCAGCAGCTTGAGACCCAAAGTCCATCACCGAAGCAAAGAAAGGACAAGGTTGAACCAGGGGTATCGACACCGACAGATTCAAACAAAAATCGGCCTGTGATACAACCATGGCGTTCTGAACCTCGTGTAAAAATGATGCCATTCAAAGCACCCACGCCGGTGGGCACGCCAGAGAAATCTTCTCAGGGCCCTGGTACCTCATTAAGCACACCAACGAAGGCCGCACTTATGCGTCGCGGATTTCCAGCTTCACCTGGCTGGCCGCAAACTCCGAACAAGTCCATGTCATCTGCATTCGGCAGTCCCGCCGGTTCGCTGAGTGGCACCCCTTTGGACTCCAAACATGTTCCAACGGCCGAACGTGAAAAGCAGCTCAGGGACATGCTCGAAGGAATTGTCTCCGTTGCAGAGAAAGTTGATATGAATCTGTCTCGCGTGCCTGGCATGCAATGTACTTTATTGCCTCATCAGGTGCAGGGCGTTGAATGGATGAAAAAGCGTGAGCAAGGTAGAGGAAAGGGTGGTATTTTGGCTGATGATATGGGTCTCGGAAAGACGATACAAACTCTCGCACTTGTCCTGCAACACAGGTGCATAGATGATTTGTATTTGGGTCAGCAGGAGGAAGAGTTGGACACGAATGATGATCTCGTTGGATTGACAAGGAAAAGCGTACTTCGTTCACGAACAAGAACGACACTTATTGTTGCTCCTGTTGCTGTTATGGAGCAATGGCAGCGGGAGGCGCTAGAAAAATCAGGACACAAGCTATCCGTCTATATTCATCACGGACCACGCCGTACTACCAATGTGGATGAGCTAAAAAAAGCAGATATCGTCATTACATCTTACGCCACTGCAGCCAATGAGTATGAACAGTACCTGAAAGCGACAGAGTCAGAAAGCAGTCTGCCCTCCACGCGTGCCAACAAGCAGTTGCGTGAAGCGTCTGCGAATGACTTGAGCGACTCTGATGACTCGGATTGGGACATGCTCAACAATGATAATGTTTCGTCACCTTCAAGACGTAAGGCAGCCAAAAGCCACACCAAATACCCTTTGTTTCAAATGTACTGGCTGCGCATTGTTCTAGATGAGGCACAAAACATCAAGAATTATCGGGCTAAATGCTCATTAGCCTGTTATCAGCTTTCTAGTTGCGCGGTTACTCGCTGGTGTATTTCAGGCACGCCAGTTCAAAACAATGCATTGGAGATTTTCAGTCTCATTCATTTCTTACGTATATCACCTTTCGATGACTTCCGTCACTTTGAAGAGAAAATTCATGACCCTTTAAAAAGCAATAAGCAGACTTACGTGGATTTGGGATTACAGCGTCTGGGCGTCGTTTTGAAATCAATCATGCTGCGACGCACAAAAGATGCCACGTACGAAGGTCGACGAGTACTCGACTTGCCATTGCGATCAATCGAAATTGTCTCTCGTGAATTTTCGTCGGAGAATGAGCGAGACTTTTATCGTGAACTGGAAGAACGGATCCAAACACACTGGAAAAAGTCACAAAAATCCCATATAAATTATATGGGAGCGCTTGTTATGTTATTGCGCCTACGACAAGCTTGCAATCATCCTGCCTTGGTCACTGGAAGAACAGTGCTCCCGTCACACGATTTATCTCAACCTACTGCTGAAGAAAATGTGCAAGATGAAGACGAAGAACTTGCCTCGTTGTTGTCAGGATTGTCGGTTCAAAGTCGAAACTGTGACAGATGTCAGGTATCATTACATGAACAGCAAGCACGTTATTGTTCTGGCTGTAAGGCCCAAATAAGTCGCGAAAAAAACCAAGGTATCAACTGGGGCATACGGGGAACCATGTCAACCAAGCTCGAAATGATCCTTAACTTATTGGATACCTTTGATAAAACATCTAAGGGAGACAAAACCATCATATTCAGTCAGTTCACTTCCTTTCTTGATTTGGTTCAAGACGCTCTGATCGACTGCGGTCGAAACTTTGTGCGCTACGATGGATCTATGCGAAGGAATGCGCGCGAAGAGGCCTTACAAAAGATCCGAAATGATGGAGGCATCAAGATTATATTAATTTCCTTCAAAGCTGGCAGCACCGGGTTAAACCTCACATCCTGTAACCGCGTAATTCTTTGTGATTTGTGGTGGAATCCGCAAATTGAGGAACAAGCGTTTGATCGCGCTCACCGGTATGTTGGCTCTCTACTCACACAGACTCGGTCAATCCAAAAATGTATATATTTACAAGTTATCCATTGACGGTACTGTCGAGCAACGAATTCTCGCGTTACAGGTACGTGCCTATCTATCTTTGTAACAACAGGATAAAAAACGTCAACTGGCTCAGGCCGCATTAAACGGAAAATCGTGTGTACCTCCTGAACTAACGACAGACTCCCCAAGCGTAGGTCTTCTTCATCTAACGATTTCAGAGTGGAGCAAACTGGACCCAATGGATTTCCAGTTTTTATTTCAAGGCAGTCAGATTATGTAGAAATATATGTTGGCAAATTATATCAGCCGAACGAAAGACATTCTCAGGAACGTCATGAAACGATAAGATACGATAAAGTACCCCAGAGTTGCGACATGTCTCCACACAGTAAATTGATATGGTCAGCTAAAGGCATGACAGATTCCGGTGAGAATGGTATGTTTCAAACGCCTAATCGACTAAATATGGACACATTCAAATTTTATTCCTAGTTCTACTGACTTCCCAAGTAATATTCGCCTAGGGGCTTTAGCCGGATCTCTTGTAGTCGCATAAGCACTTTTCCTCCTACATTTAAGGCTTGCTTTGGTATTCTTTTGGGAACAAGCCAGTATTTCGGACGTGATTCAAACAATTGCAGCAACCATTGAATAAAAATGCCTTTTTAAGCAATTGGTGCAGATGCAGCTGTGAATCGCTGAGGTGCTGCGTCTCAGAAGCCAACTCGCTCAGGTAATATATTGTTGTCAATACCAATCCGAGTACAATGGATGCGCTTCTGAATCAAAAAAGCGAGCATGCAATAATGATAATGATCTTATTATATGGAACTGAGCTAGCTGTATTTCATCTTAAACTACACGCTACATTCGCTTAGGACTAAACCAATCGCAACATGACATTAGCACTACATTAGCATGAATTGTAATGGTATGTACTAAAGCTTCTTAACAGATGGTACCTCGATTTTTACGAAAACGACTCTTTCATATTGCATTGGAGGGTATGCATGAAGCAAAAGTACCTTTGCAGCACTCTAAAAGCTGGTGACTATTTATCAAATACTTCGAATAGACAAATGAGATTGTTCGAGGTTCGCAGTGCTTCGAATCACTAAGCATGTTGGCGTAATGAGTAAATTTTCGTATCAAGCCCAATTGCTGAATCTACACTGTGTGCATGCTTCTCGGCAAAGCACTACACAGCTCGCTACAGTGCTCAAAACTCTTATTAACTGAATCATTACATGGACAAATACTTCGTAAAGTTGATCATGACTCTTGAAAAAGTGGACTTCACAATCAATGTGAAGGCTTAGACCACGTCAGCCAAATATCTAGTTTCTTGTTTAGAGGCACTCGAGGATATCGACAGCGCAGCCACCGCAGTCAGCGGCGAACGATGCGATGTCGCTAACACAAACCTGTTCTGTCTTGTTGGGGTTCGAGGAGGCGCACTCGGTGATGCTCTTCGCGCAGGTGCCGCACTTCTTAAGGATGTCACCGCTACCGAACTTGCAGTCGAGGGCGCCCTTCGAGTCGGCAGTGTAGCCCTTCACAGACACACGGTCCGAAGCGGCAACGATCGAGGCTGCAGTAGCAGCAAGAGCAATGAAAGCTTTGAACATGATTAAGTATGATTCTGTGAAGGGTGTGACATAGTGTCGTCCACTATTTAAAGTTTCAGCCACCTGGCTGTTTGCAGGAAAAAATTAAGTTTCTTCAGCTTTAATTTGCGGACCATTTCTTACGTTACTCCACTTGTTGAGGCCAAACCATCGCGTTGATAAATTCTTTGTCTAGCCTATCAACATTGCAGAATCGTACCATCCTAAAAATTTCTCCGAAGAAAATCTGATTAGTTAGACGTAGGCTCGTAATTGGCGTCGCAGGTTCAATGCTGCGTTCTTGTGGGAATCCCAGCTAAATGACCAATGCGATGACTGATTTCACTATTTGAAGGTGTCATAATTGTGTGCCACAAAATCGCACAATTGACACAGCTTGCATTATACTCCAGAGTCCATTGCCAACATCATCGAATTACTAGAAAAAGATAGTATGGTGTCTCGTTTTAGACACGGAGATTAGAATAGTGGAATAGTTCCTAAGAGTCATCTGCCCTCGCGAGCTTATCACGCCTTAGTCGACATTTACTCGGCGCAGGCAGTCTTACAAGTGCGTCCACGTCGACTTTACGTGTTAATGCTTCTTTCAAAAAGTACTATGAAAGCACTACGCCTTAAAGACATTGTTCACTTGTTTTTCAAAGCGCACAACTGCAATAAAAACTAGCTGGATTATGTTGTGTTAATCTATGAGGATTTTCCAGCGTAATAACCAAAATGAAGAACATTTGACAGCCGATAGTTCTTGGCACAAGAAACTTACATAATCGATCAAACTCGTGTCAGAAACTTGTACGGATTGGTAGACTGGTGCACGTGGGTATGGTTCCGGGTGAGAAGTAGCAAAAATCATCGGCGGCTTCAGCCTAAGTCGTCTTCCTGCGGGCATCATGCAACTCGGTATCAAGATTTTTGCAGCAGCGTTTGCACTCACAACTCTAGTATCAGCCCACGAAGGAGTCGTTATCAATGTGGACCGTCGTGGAGGCCCTGAGCCTATCAACGATATAAGAAAACTAAAAGGTGTTTTCCAAGCTATCCTTCACAAGTATGAATCTGGTATTCTGAGCTACAAGCATAGAACAGGAAAGGATCACATTTGGCATACTCCAAAGATAAGCAAGCGCGCTGATGTGACTTCAATCAACATGCAAGACATCAGCGACGAAACGCAGTGGATCGGTGAAATCTGTCTTGGTAAGCCATCTACCTGTGTTTTGGCCCACTTCGACACAGGCTCAGCAGACTTTATTATTGTGAAGGATCCTTATGATCCAGCTAAGTCTAATACTTCAGTCGATACCAAGAAGACATTCTCGCAGGGCTACGCTGATGGCTCCAAAGCCGAAGGGGGTATTTTCATTGACTCGTTCAGTGTTGGTGAAATTCACGCTAAGAACCTCTCAATTGGTGTCTCGAAGAAAAACTTTTTGCAAAGTTTTGAAAAGAACAAGGCAATCGCTGGTCTGAGTTTTTCGAGCATAAAGAGCTTCGATGATGTGCATCTAACGCTTATGGAGGCATTCAAGCAACAGAATAAGCTAAAGAAGAACCTTTTCCAGTTTACGTTAAAATCAGGTAAAGGCTCTACATTAAATTTTGGAGATATTGACGCATCCAAGTTTTGTGATGAGCTGACTTGGGTCGATGTCAATCCTATATGGGGCTTTTACATTGTCGGTGGCCGGATCAATGGTCAGAAAGCCATAACAGCAATCGACTCTGGTACCACATTTATCATTGGTTCTCGCAGGCAACTCAAGAAGGTCATTGAGAAAACACCTGGCGTCTCTTACCTTGAGAGCGATGGCATGGGTTATGGTGTCTTTGACTGTAATATCACACCCAATGTCACTATTACGTACGGCGGTACAGACTTCAAGCTTAGCCACGAACATGTGGCGCGAGGAACTGCTGGTACAAAATGTCTGTTATCGATTGTTGGCATGGACTCCGGCCTTCCGTTAGACACCTGGATTATGGGAGATCCATTCTTTCAGACTACGTCTATTGTCTTTGATCACGACCATAAACGTCTCGGCTTTGCGCCTCAGAAGTAATTAGCCCATGTGAATTTTTTTCACCTCTCTGCAGCACTTCTGAAGCCATGAAATTCATACTGGATCTTAGTTGTTAATGTGGTTGCATCATGATTTTACCTGTCTATATAATTCCCTCCTTCACTTATTCACTCCTACAATTCCCAAGCTCGGTTTCACTTACAGTGCTAATTGTAACAGTACACATTGCTAGGTATTTGTTGCATTCATACTGGTGGATACAAGAAACTAGAGGAGGTCATAGTTTAGCTCCACTTCACGCCCGGAGGGATGAGGCAGCTGAAGAAGTCGTAGGCGCAGTTGTCAAACGACGACACATACTTCCAGTAGTCATCGACACAGAAAGCCCTATCTTTCACCGAATCTTTCAAGCACTTCATCAAACCGTATACAAAGTCAAGGCACATGTGAGGAGCTTGTTGAATCGAGTCGTAGCAGTTGAGACGACGGTCAAGGGCCTTACCATGAGGTGTACCAGCGAGGACAGTCAGGCAGGCAGCAAACAGGAAGACTAGCGTAAAGAGAGTGGCAGCACGCATATCGACAGGCTCAACAGACGTTCAAAGTTGGAAGCCTGAGCGGTGCGCCGAGGTAATCTCAGCTGTTTTTATACATCAACGAATATCCTCCACACTGGAATTTACAGGATGAGGTGAACACACATCACATGCGAGGTATGCATTCTTTGGATTCTATCAATGAAATTCGCGAATCATAAGCGACAGATTTACGCCTTGCCTACCCATCCGCCCTGCTTACAAATCTACAATTATAAGTATGCCTGAAAAAGCATGATAACATTCTCTTTCTCGCATTAATGGGCGACATCCAAATATAAGCGTGCGTTTTACAGACATGGCCTCAATTGTGGAGTTGCAGCGCAGCATTCATGACGCACGTGTAAGACGGACACTGCGTAGATCGTGTTCGTCCGGGGTCACCTTTATGTACAATGCAAATAGTCTCTTATTTGATTTCGCTTGTGCCACATAGGACATGAAATTGTTCTTGCAAGAGTTGGGTGCTCACACCACCTTTAGGCATTGATTTCTCCCATTTTCTCAATCGATCGTAAGCTTTGAGAGTTGCGGCGTTCCAAGCTTCTGCTCATCTTGGCTCACGTAAACTAATGCGAAAATTTATGGGGAATGCAAGGGACCGATGATTACGAAATACTAACGTATGGAGGTCCTCCATTTGCGGCTACATTTATTTACGCCACCGATTTATGACAGCTCGCGTCGCGCGCACTGTAGTCTCCAAATAACCATGTACATGCGCTTCCTCTTAATTGTGGCGCTTATATGTACATTAACGTCTTATGCTTATGAAGTGAAGCGTGTTCGAAGACATATACCAAAGCCCGTATCGCCAACAAAAGATTCATTTTATGTGCCTAAGGAAGGTTGGGAAAAGACCAAACCTGGAACTATATTAGCCTCTCGCAAAATTCAGGCAGGGTTCACTGAAAGGAGAAAAATAAATTTGGACGGCGCTTATCAGCTTCTTTATCGAACCTCTGGTGTAGATGACAAGAGCCCTTCGTTCACTGTTACAACTGTGCTTGTGCCGAAGAATGCCAGGACAAACAAGCTGGTCATGGTTATGCCGTACGAAGACAGTAACTTTGTCGACTGTGCTCCGAGCTACAAGATTCAGCTGGGTGCACCAAACGAATTGAATCCGATCCAGTCAGTGGAGGAGTTGATGTGGACTTCGATACTGAATGATGGTTGGATTCTGACATTGCCTGATCATCAGGGTCCTCTCTCAGCTTTTTCATCAAGCTTTATCCATGGACACGCGTCGTTGGATGCATTACGTGCCACATTGAATTTCGAGACTCTAAAATTGCAACCTGATGATCCCATTGTGGGCATTGGCTACTCTGGAGGAGCTATGGCTGGCGGATGGGCTGCTTCTTTACATGACTCTTATGCATCTGAGCTCAACGTGGTCGGCTGGGCGCTGGGCGGTACCCCTTCCAATCTCACTGGAACTTTTAGAGGCGTTAATGGTGGACTTTTTGCGGGGTTCTCTGTTGCTGGTATTGCCGGTCTAGTCGACTCGTACCCCGAGGTGAATGATTACATCGGCTCTGTGATAACTCCTGCTGGAAATGATGCGCTTCAGTATACGCGCGAGCATTGCATGATGGGTATTGTTGTGGGATTGCAAAATGTAAATATGACGCTCGATTCGTTCGTGTCCAACGGCAACACCCTCTTGACCGATGAAAAAATTGCACCTCTACTAAATAAACTCACCATGGGCACAGAAGAGAGATATACGCCCAAAGCACCTGTCTACATGTATCATGCAAGAAACGACGAGATCATTCCGTTTGAGCGGGCCAATCAAACAGCCAATACATGGTGTAATAACGGTGCGAACATTTTGTTCCAGGACTATACAAGTATTAGTATGGGGCATGTCTCTACTGAGGTGATGAACACACCCTTTGTGCTCAAATTTATTCGTGACCGGATGAGCGGTGTCGACTTTATAAAGGGATGTCAATGGAAATCAGACTTGAACCCATTATGGGAGCCCGACATTTTGGGAGCCCGTCTGATTGAGGTGTTTAACTCTCTACTCAATGTGCTGGGCGCCCAAGTGGGACGCACGGACGAGGTATTCAAAGAGAGTATCAAACAGAGAAATTTTACTAAGTCTTGATGATCAAAGCGTCGAGCTGCATAGTGGGGAATGTACATAATCTCGGATTGGATTGCTCGGAGAAAATCAAAAAAAAAAAAAGTCGCTGGCATGCGATTAAGATTGGTGACATAAGGATAAGGTAGATGTCAATGAAAGACCAATCAGCGGCTTATCCTGCAAGTGAATAATGCAACGACGGGGGTGGGCGTCATGCCCAGCTAGATTCCATTCCTCACGCGTCCCACAACATCTTGAGCAACGGTGCGAGCGGCCACTTCAAGCATGTTGCCGCCTCGGTTCAGCCTTGGTTTAGTGGTGGTACTGGTGTCCATTTTTCAAGTGTGTGCGGGCTATAATTCTGCTGGTTTACTGCGCTGGGAACATCACCGTCGATTTTTTGATGACGACAGGTTCTACAACCCCCCTAATGGATGGGAGAATGCTAAGCCAGGTGAGATTCTGTCCAGGCGTAAAGTAGACGTGGCGCCTGTTGGTCTCTTTAAGCTCGGAGTGACTGCCTATCAACTTTTGTACCGTACAACTGGGCTCCATGATGGTGATGCGACCACATCGGTGACCACGGTGCTGATCCCGGACAATCACGACCGTGACAAGCTTATTTCCGCATCTGTATATGAGGACTCCATTTCTCCTTTGTGTGCGCCGAGTCGAAGGTTCAAGCTCGGTAACAATGTCGTGAAAAATTTGGCCATCTCATACCAGTCTCTGTTTATTACGTCCTTGTTGCATGAAGGCTGGATTGTGACCGTGCCTGATCATGAGGGCCCTGAGAGCGCTTTCAGTGCTGGTCCACTTGAAGGTCATATCATTCTTGATGCTATTCGTGCAACGCTCAGTTTTGACCGGGCAAATTTGCGCAGCGATGCCAAGGTGATTGGATACGGCTACTCAGGCGGTGCTCTCGCCAATGGATGGGCTGCCAGCTTGCAAGATAGCTATGCGTCTGAATTGAATGTTGTGGGGTGGTCTCTGGGTGGCACTATCACGAATTTATTCACTTGGATTCGTTACATCGACGGCACGTCTGGTGCCGGCTTTGCTTTTGCCAGTGTTATGGGTATTTCGGCTGTGGACAACGATTTCAAATGGGTACGGCGCGGGCTCACAAGTAGGGGTCAGGCTGCTTATGATGTCGCTCGGCATGCGTGCATGTATGAGAATCTCGTTCCCCTTCTTTATCAGGAAACCATTTCAGACAACTTTTTCCGAGGCGGTTCTTCGTTCTTTGTCGATTCAAACGTAAGGAAAGCATTTGGCAAGTATCATCTGGGAGGCAACAATGTACCTACACCCAAGGCCCCTGTGTTTATGTTCCATGCGATAGCTGATGCCGTCGTGCCCTATGGCGAAGCATACCAGACGGCCCAGACATGGTGCCGAAACGGTGCCAAGGTCAAATTTGTGACTAATGTCGGCGCGGAAATGGGGCACACTTCGACAGAAATTACCAATTTGCCCTCGGTACTTTGGTTCATGCGTGATCGGTTCAGGGGCAAGAATTGGTACAATGAATGTCAATTTACCCAGACGCTCGACCCTTGGTTCAATATTGTCAATGCAGCCACGTCGCAGGGCAAGTTCTGGCAGCAAATGTTGGACTTGCTTGGTGGTCGTATCGGCAAGGCTGATTCACTGCTGCTGTCCAAGCTTAGGAAGCATCAGATTCCCTAAGTATTTTTATTTATGGTTATGTAGTATGACACGGTTCCGAATGGTATTCCAAACTTCTGTATCGACATACGGCTCCTTGGCTTCCTGTCCATCTGGCGGATGCATCCAGTAATTAAATGCGATATGAGGTGACCCATGACTTCCGTACGATGTGACTTCATGGAACCAGCTTGCGGGAACATAAAGCATTTGACCGGGCTTCAAATCTACCACCAAGGGTTTTGGACATCCCTGCAGTG
>ERZ782882.45-NODE-45-length-21774-cov-3.535108_pt1 | contig 21774 bp, 13 predicted proteins | sample MGYA00466090_ERZ782882 | MGnify/ENA primary metagenome ERZ782882 (study PRJEB29894, sample SAMN03576369) | human skin metagenome | biome: human skin; feature: right retroauricular crease; material: organic_material | host: Homo sapiens | place: Italy: Trento... | reverse complement strand
GCAAGCGAGCAGCCAGTCAGTACAGCCGATGCTGCTCCCGGCACGCAGCCCTTAATGGCTCCTCCCACAACGAATCTTTATCCCGCGCTTTCTTCAGACTTGTCTTCGCACCCGTTATCACAGAAACCACCAGCCTATTCCAGTACCTTGCTTCTCCCCCAGGCACCAGCGTCTTCTGCTACGTACTCACCCCATACTGTATCGGGTCAGTCGATAACCTCTACTGATACTACCTTTGCTGCGCCCCCTCGAGGGCAGGAGACTGTAATGCTGAGCAGTGGCTCACAATTGCGCGATGCTGCCTCTTCGCCCTTAAGCGGTAGCAGTGGTGGTTTGTACGCTTATCCATCCAAAAGCAGCTCTTCCTATGACTCCGCGGCAGAGTACGGCGCTCCCTCGCCAACAGATTATATGACGGCGTCTACACCTTCTTTGTGGCCATTGGCTCCTATTCGTCCCACTATGAATAACTCGGCGGAGCTGTCTCATACACAAGGCACGCTACGGGACCAAGCTCAATGGCAGGATGGACCTCGACAAAACCATGCCGTGCCTCCGCATATAAGTGATGATCCCGCTGCCGCGTCCCAAACCGACGATCTCTCTAGGGTATCGAAGCATTCTTCAGAGCTAGATGGTAGCAAGGGCACCGGCCTGAGCCTATCACCGTCCCTACAAGCCCTCGTGAGTCTCTCCCTGGCTGATGAACCACAATTTACCGCCGATGTAGATGTCTTGGGCTAATCAACCAATTACATCGTTCTGCGCTACGAGCACCATATATACAACAAGCTATGAAGCTAGATTCTGGTATGGCCGGCTTATATGTAGTTTTTGTGTCACAGAATAGGGCATGCAGTACGTGGGGTCCACGCGCTCGAGGCCTTCGTAGCCGAGGAGGGACAGTCCAGCGACACCAAACTGTGTGTGAAAGACATCAGCCACATTCTCTGGCCTGTCGGCAATACCACCACGATCAGGGTCCTGCGCTGACAGGATAAATGATTGCAGCTTATCTGCGTCAATCCAGTGCAATCGATTTATCAAGCTTAACGATGATAGCACCCACCAGCTGTAACAGACATCCTCCAGTTTCTGAGGGCGTCCGTTCAAACCACCTCTAGGCACTTGTCGCTCCACGAGCCACCACGCCAAGGTGTCTTGGTCAATTCGATCCAGAGCGTTTAATATCGAAAGCGCACCCACACATGTAAACACCTGTGCCGCATGACTTTCTGCTCCTTCCGTGAGCCCAAAGCCACCGTCAAAATTGGAGCAACGCAAAAGCCATTGGATGGTCTTTTCTTTGTCCAGCATATCCAGGGCATGCAGGTGGGCTAAAGCACTAACCGCACAGTACAAAAAGCGCGTATCTGTTTCACCCCACTGATCACCCTGGAACGAACCGTTTTGACGCTGCAGACTCAATACAAATTCAACAATACGGGTACGGCGTTCGCCAAGCACGTCCAAGGCATCTTTCAAGGCCAGGATTTGAATGGCACTAAGTGTACTGAGTATGTGTGCATCATGAGATGGATATGCACCAAATCCACCAGTCAATCCATCGTAACAACTCATGACAAACTTAATGAGTGCTTCGCGGTCAAGTGCATCACCAGCACGCATTAATTCGAGTGCGCAGACGCCCCAGTACACACCATTCATACGAAGATGTGCGGTCATGTGGTATGCCAAGCTACTGTCTCGCTTCTGTTCCAGTCGTTAGATAAACTTAACATGCTGTTTCACCAGCAGCGTCGACGCCATCAGCTCGACGTTGGTATGACACCGCTCGGCTTGTTGCATTTTACACGTGGCAATATACACATCCTTGAGGTACATGTGGAGATCCATGCTGATAGCATGCACCGGTCATGTCAGGGCCGCCCAGACGTGTCGTGCCCCGAAAGCGTGCCTCTGATGGTGCCAATATCGAAGTTCCAATAACTCAAATTCGCAAGGATGATAATTATACCCCTTTAGAGCGACAAGTGCTTCAACTCAAAGCCGAAAATCCAGGTATGCTGTTACTCGTGGAAGTCGGCTACAAGATGAAGTTTTTCGAGCAAGATGCTCGCATTGCAAGTCAAGTGCTGAATATTGCCTGCTACACTGAGAAAAATTTAGTGACAGCTATGGTACCAGTGGCACGTGTTCACTTTCACATCAAACGCCTTATCGCTCAGGGATACAAAGTTGGCGTATCACGGCAGACTGAGACTCGCGCGCTCAAGGCAGCATCAGGAGCTATGCATAAGCCATTTAATCGAAAAGTTACAGCAGTATATACATCCAGTACATGGATCGATGATGTGTCTAGTCCTGATCAGAGCGCTGAGCAAGTTATTTGCGCCATTACAGAGCCTCGTCCTGGCTCATTAGCGCTTGTCGCCATCGACATGCCGACATCTACCATTACATATGACAATTGGGAAGATGGATTAACGCGTGATGCATTGAGAACCCGTCTTGCTCATCTTGCACCCCGTGAACTTGTTTTTTCACCTGCATCGATTAACGGAGTGACACGACACCATATACAGCTATACAAAATGGAAACTGCGTTTCTAGTGCGTCTAGAGTCGTGCGATAAAGTATGTCCACTTGACGCACTTCTTCAAGGTAATGCATTGGCATGGATTCTATCAGAGCTTTCTTACAGTGTCCAAGATGCACTGGCCATGTTGTGCACACATCTGAGAACGTACAACATGACATCTGCATTCCAGCATGTCGACAACTATGCCTCATTTACATCACGCTCTTGTATGTTACTCAGCAGTGTAACAATGGAGCATCTTGAACTCTTACAGAATGCAACGGATCATCAAGTGCATGGCAGCCTATTGTGGCTTTTAGACGAATGTATCACCCCCATGGGACGCCGTCTTCTTCGCCAATGGATTCGACATCCACTCATCGATGCCAAGACAATTCAGGCTCGCGCAGATGCTATAAGTCTGCTTCGTGAATGCAGATCTCAGGTTTTGCTCCGCGCCATCGCACTTCTTACCAACCTTCCTGACCTCATGCGAGGATTGACGCGAATTATGCATCTTTTGGTCGAACCATCTGAACTTGCAACAATATTACTTGCCCTGCACCGCGTTACACTGGAATTTGATCCATCTGTTTCTACTGGCAACTCATTACTAGACTCCACGATTTGGGATCTCAGCGCAGCACGAGCTGAGGTTCGTTCAGCTGTCGAAGCACTCTCTATTCCACATGCACGACGCTGTGAAAAAGACAAGCTTTACACGGATCCATCTCGATATCCGTTGATACAAGAATGGCATTCCGTGCTTGATCAGGACGAAAAGGCGTTCGAGGAACATTTACTCGAGGTACGCCGCATTCTTAAACGACCGTCTTTGATCTATGCTCGAGTGTCTGACATTGACCATCTTATTGAAGTACGCACAGGTGATGTGTCACACGTACCCGCTGAATGGATCCGTATAAGTGGAACGAAGAAATCTGTGCGTTTCCACACGCCAGAGATCGTGCGGCTGCAAAGGCGACGTGACCAACATCGTGAGATGCTCGCGTCCGTTGCGAGTGATGCATTTCGCGACTTTGTCTCGAAATTGACGCTGGCTTATGTCCCGCTTCGCCGCGTCGTTCAGGCACTCGCGACCCTCGATGCACTCGCCAGTCTTGCTCGCGTAGCCTCAAGACCAGGCTTCGTACGCCCTCATGTGCATCAGCACGGCCACATGTTACGACTCGTGCAATTTCGACACCCTGTGACGGAGGCATGTGCCGGTTCTTATGTGCCCAATGATGTATCATTGGGAGGGGATCATGATCCACGCGGCATGATATTTACGGGCTCGAATATGGGTGGAAAATCTAGCGCAATGCGCGCGGTCGCGCTCGTGGTACTCCTTGCTCAATTAGGATCCTACGTTCCATGCAAAGAAGCCCATATCTCCTGTCGTGACAGTATTTGTACGCGGATGGGCGCTCGCGATGATATTGTGCGCGGAAAATCAACATTTATGGTCGAAGCGTGCGAAACTGCCTACATTTGGCGAAGCTCGACGCCGCGCTCACTTGTATTACTGGATGAATTTGGGCGGGGGACGTCGACATTCGATGGCACTGCACTTGCATACGCTATTTTGAGTGCATTTGCCGAGCGTGGTGCGCTGATGCCTTTGCTACTTTTCACCACACACTATGTATCGCTGACACGTCTAGCACACGTATATCCTCAGCTGCTAGTGAATGTGCACATGAGGGTGGAAGTTGAATGCCTCAACGGCGAGGAAAAGATTGTGTTCCTTCACAGGCTTGTAAACGGAGCTGCATCCAAATCATTTGGCATCCACATCGCAGCAATGGCAGGTATTCCTAAATGCATTACAAAACGTGCTCACGAAAAATCACTTGCCCTTGAAGATACCCATAAATCTGCCGAACGTACCGCTACGTATGCTGACATTGTCAAAGCCATATATCGGCAAGATACCTCCAAATTCTTAGAAGCTGTACAATCATTACCCTTAATCTAATTGTCTACTGAATGTGTTAATCCATATCCACGTTAGAAAGAAGTTGTGAAATACTAGGTAAAGTGGCTCGTTTCGTTTCGCGCGCAGCACCCATATTGCGTGGACGAGAATTTGTCGGTTGCGAAAGTGTAGGTTTTGGTGGTATTGCCGAAAGCGGCAGTGTTTGACGCATCGTGGATAACCTGTTTCTCGGGTCTGTTCGCCTTAGCATCAGCATACGTCCCATGGGAAGAACATGTCCCGTTTCAGGATGAATAAACTTATTCTTGTTCAGCGCAAGCAACAAGTTCAAAACCAACTGCATGTGACGCTGACGAATCTTAATACCGTCGTTCGGCATAAACTTGGGCATAGATGTGGCTGCTGACGTTGATGAGGGGGTCTGGATCTCTTCTCTTGAAGAGGGAAGTTTGGGATACATGATACCATGATGGCGTTCTTTCGCATAGTATGATTCGCAGCCATGACCTCGAGCCGAAGAGGAAGTTGGGTTCGCGTTGGTGCCGTATCCCTGAATAGTGTCCTCATGTGGTGCCGACGGCATTCGCGTAAGTGGTTGCACTTGCCTGTAGATCGGACTAAATCCCTTGTCTTGGGGCTGGCCAAAGACTGGCATACTGCCAGATCCCACGTCACTCCCCGCTGCCTGGTCTTTTGTATTCAGCACAGCAGGTGGCAGCACCAAATCCGCACCAGGAATGTGATCCAGGTCATATTGCGACAAAGTCTCGGCAAAGTTGCTTTGCTGGCCCTGCATTGCCGACAAATCAAGAGACATGCTATTGCCAAGCTGAAGAAGCCATGCGTTAACATCTTGCAAGTTTGTGTTGGCCGGATTCATCACGGAGGAATATCGTGGGTCAGCTGATTCACCAACCCCTTGAATTGCGTTCATAGATTCAGTTAAGCAGGAATTCAAATCATTCAAGTTGTAAAATTGGGGCCACAAAAGATCATCCAAGCGCTCCATCATCGAATTATCATACATAGGTGCCATCTTCTTGCTTTGTACATCACTCCAAAAGTCTGAAACGGCTGATCGAGGCCGCTTTAGACTTTCATTTGCAAAAGATCGCGTTTCTTGTAAATTTTCGTGTGTGGAAATAGCCTCAGGTATTCGAGTAGCAACATGAGAAGCATAGCCAGGTGCCCATCGGGGCAAGCACGGGTACATTGACTCATTCATCCGCGGCTGCATCGCTGGGAGTCCGATACCCGGTTGATACGTTGGCGTCGAGCCGAAATTATAAGGTCGCATAGTATTTGGCGAAGACGTAGGCGATGCAGACTCACGAGAAGATAAAGATGAAAAAGCTGGCGTGGGAACATTTTCGAGGACCTCTGGCGACGGGATCGATTTGGGGTGCACTGTGAAGACACCATTTTGTTCATATGATACCTTAGCTGAAATATTATCCGGAGAAGCAGCCTCATAAGAGAGCTTTGAAGTATTCATATGTGTGCGTCCATGCTTCTTCAAGTCTTGCGTCCTCTTGAAGCTTTTTCCGCACACAGAACAAGAGTATGGTTTGAGTGGCGTGTGGATGCGAATATGACTAGTGATATGATCACGCTTTCCATAACTTGCGTTGCAATTATCCCAATGACAGGTCAAACATAAGTTATTTTTGCTTATACGACCAACGTGGCTATTGCACAGGTGATTGTACAGGACTTCTGCATTGTCGCACACAATGCCACAGTCCTTCCACAAACATACGAGCGCCTCATCCTTGGAGACATGAGTTTCTCCATATCTTTCTATCATCCCTTCTTTCTTGCTCTCAGAATACAACGATTTGTATTCCTGACAATCACTCATGCCCATGATATGAGGTGAGGCAATACTAAATTATGCCAAGACCTTGGAGGAGTTTAAAAGAACAGGCAGGCATTGGAGTGAATGTGCCTTCTTGAAGCCAACTCCAGAAAATCAATCAGTCCAATAGTCGCAGTCCATTCGTCCCGGCCGAAATTTCGTCCAGTCTTGGCGTGTTCTTTGGCTGTTGCACCGGCACTCGTGCGATACGCCCAAAGCCACGTGGTTATTCTGGTGACACAGAGGTCAAAACTGGCTTTAGGACATGTAGCAGGCTGACCCTCATGGCGCGCCAACGTGGATGAGAAAATACAGCCAGTCGCATAGTCTGACAAATAAGTTTACATATGTATTGCGATTTATACAAAGACATCACAGGCACAGTTCTATTCCGTGATAATTAGCTCTGATACGCTCCAGTCTTCGAATGTGCCGTCGGGCAGATACCGCCGCACCAGGAGTGGAATCTTCTTGGCGGCCAACTCTTTCTGAGCAATAGCCAATGGATCCATCTCACCTTCTGTAGGTACTAGGACAGGTGCATTCATGCTAAAATGTTAGAGATACTTCTCGTAGAACAAATCCGTACCTAATTTGAAGCGCACGCGTTCCAAGAATACGGGCTTTTTCGTATTTTGTCATGTAAGGAGTGGTTATTCGCTCCTTATTTGGCTTTCCATTGGAGTCCACATTAGCTGGCACACCGCCGTTGGCACTTGAATGAACAATTTCCTCGTCCCCATAATGATCTACGTCGTCTCCCATATCACCATCCTCATTTAGCGTGTCATCCACGTCACCCTCCTGAAAAACATCTCCTTCATCAAAGTATCTGATTCGAGTAAGCCTCAAATACTGCCAACGTACTCTCCTTCGTTCTCCTCTCCTGCTTCAAAGCTCATGTCTTGATACCTGCTATCGTCAAACGTAGGGTTATTTTTGAGTTTCGTCAGCGATTATCGTGGGGCACGTGACATACACAACCTCGCTTATGTCCTGCTCCCCCATAGCTCAAAATAGGTATAAAAATGCCAGCCATAAGTTTGACATCCAGCGGCAAAAGGATTGAATATGTATAGGATGCTTCTCTATTGACCATTAACATGCTATTTTGATAGTGAATCTAAAATATTTTTTATTTGTCTTTTGCTCAAGCGTTTATATACAATATACTCAAGCCTCTTTTGATGTGCTCCAGTTATGCTTTTAGAGGAGAGGGACGCAATAAATTAAGGCGACGGGCTGGCCAGCCACCATAGACAGCCCAACTCTCAGTGATTTCACCAGAGGCCACAAGAGTGTGTTCAAGCAACATGGACTGTGACTCCATACTGGCACCGGACAACAAGCGGCTACCAGTACGCATGGCACATCCATCGCCTATACGCAGGCGATTCAGACTAAACTGACCACGCGAGTTGATGTGAGCCACAACTGAACAGTCATCGATTGATACATTGTCACCCATCGTTACAAGATCCGGCTCTGTGAGCGTGAGGCTAGGTTTACCTCCAGCCCAAATCGCACAATCTTTGCCGATCCGCGCACCCAAGGCACGCAGGAACCACACGGCAAACACTGTACCAGACAAATTGTGGAAAATGTAACCACCGTAACCTTGCATTGTTGGCTTTTGCAGCGTGAGGTGCGTCTGCCAGCGCTGGCAGTAACTGCTCTGATCCCAGTTGTACTTTCCTTCTCGACGTCGACCGATAATTATCCACTTCGTCACAATCAGCCAAAGAAGGGAGATAATGGCCTGTCCTGGCAAAATGACAACAAAGAAAATGCAGATACACAGGTACAAGAAAGCGGGTCGATACCAGTGATCAGGGAACAAAAAGTCTGAGCGATCGAAGAAAGTCTGGACGATCCTGTTGATGGCAACGACTGTTGCTGCGAAACCACCTGCCCAATAAGCGGCAGCAACGGCCTGCAAAAGCACATTCAGAGCAACGATCATCAAGTAAGGCATCACAAAGTAGTTCGCACGACGCTGGTAATATGCACGACCGAACGGTGTGATTGTGTCTTCCTCGCCAAGCTCAGCAGGACCTTGTGACTTGCCAAAGCTGACAGCCTCACCATTCTTCGAGCCCATCCAAACAGAACGGTCTTCGTAGTTGCCGTTACGACGAGCTAGAGCACCTGAACCCATAACACACTGAGTACCAATGGTGGCACCCGGGAGAAGCACCACACGGTCAGCAATCATAGCACCACGGCTGATGCGGATAGGATCGAAGCTAATCGAGTCCGAAGTGATGACCTCGGAACGCGAGCCAAAGACCACATCATCACCTACCTCCAGCAACTCTGGGTCAGGGCAGTAGATACCCGAGCCAGGCCAGTACACGCGCTTACCAATTTTGGCACCCATAATACGGAAAACGACCGAAGTCATTTCATAGTGCGTACCGATAATTTCGAATGCGCGCTTGAGATGATGCTGGCTAAGCAACTGCGAGGTCATCCAACGACGGAATAGAACCAACTGGCTGGCATTGCGCATTGAGCCAGGTTGGTTAAGACCGAGGCATCGCTTGATAATGAGGCCAAGCACCAAATTGACCAGCGGAGGTAGGATTTTGCGGATGATACGAGCGAAGAAGTGGTATCCAATACGATGAGGGTAAGCGTACCAGGCAATGACGCTTCGTAGTGAGTCGGTGGAGTCGAAACCGAATGGTTGCGACAAAAGCAAGAATAGCGAAGCGTACCAAGGAACATACGAGACAAGGCGCACAAGAATAACAATCGGATAGCCAATCAACAAACGAAGTAGGATGTGTGGCTGACGAACCGAAGCGCTGTTGTACGCTGCATACGAGTCAGGTGATGGCGGCTCGTGCGACGAAGATTGTGGACCCCACACAGTGCCGTCAGCCAGGCGAGCACCAGGCGATATAAAAGTATACGTGTTGACGACACAGTCACGACCAATGACAATTGGCTCCAGACGGAAGAAGCCGTCACGTTCAACACAAAAACCACGAACGTAGCAACGATCAAGCTGTGCACGGTCATGAATTGTTATCAAGTCGTGCTCACCAAGCCTTGTCCTTTGATCGATCTTCACATCCCTGCCAATCTTCATGCCCAATAGACGGAAGTACAACTTCATCAAGCCGGGCGTCAGTGCGAATACACCTCGGCCGCTTGTACGGAGCGACTGGTTGACAATCCACCAACGCAAATGGTAGTTGCACCACATGGGGTACTTGCCAGGCCGGTAATGACCGATTACGACCCACTTGAATGCAATTGCCGCAACGGGACATATAACACGGCTCGTGACACGCGCAATCGCAATTGAACACAGCAGTGCACCGATTCGCTGCCAGAATGAGTCTTCAATGTAGAAGGCGAAAAATGCCAGACCATGGAGAATGATCGTCCAAGTCCAAGCAGCTTTTAGAGGATAAAAGAATAGGAATGGAATGGCTTGAACGAATATGACCAGTGGGTGTGATTGACTGCGTGGCTTATTGCCATGTGAAGAGAATGCCGGGTCCGAGTCGTCATAATTGTGCGCAAGGTTCGCAGAGGAATAGAGTCCTGCACCTTTTTCGTCGATCTGGTAGAAGTCCTGTTCTTCTGATGAACCTGAATCACGTTGTTCATCGATAAGGGCTGCAATCTTAGAGACTGTAGAGTTCACGAAGAGCGACGAGACTTCGAGGCTCACATCCGTTTCTTTGCGGATCATGAAAATAAGTCGACCAAGAAGCAAGCTATTACCACCCAGAAGGAAGAAGTCGGATTCATCAGTTATCGAGCCAGGGTCGAGGTCGAGCAGGTTTCCAATGATGTTACTGACAAGAATCGACGTTTGCGACATGGACGCGGCGTTTTGTTCACGTACGATAGTTTCCATCGCAGCGAAATCGTAATTACCATCCCTTTTGATCAATGGCTGGCGGAACACATGTAGAGGGTTTGGCACGGCATAGCCGTGCAGAATCTGACCAAGAGCGCGGTCAATATCTGCTGCTTCGAACTCAGCATCTTCTGACACCTGAATGTATGCCATGAGGGATCGGTCACGCTGTTGTGAGACAGCCGCATCCAATACACCAGGGATTCGGTAGCAAGCACGCTGAACAGCGCGCGAATCGACAGTCACACGGGAGCAAGGAATGGGACGTGAAAGAGGCACATCCTTTGAGGGAGCCTTGGCCTCAAAGTGACGATCAAGAGCCGGTACATCATCCGACATCGACGCAATACCCAAACGCGAGCCAAGTTTGATACGCAGCGGTTTACCTGCCTGGTTCTTCGGCAAGTCGTCCATATATACCATCACGAAAGGCCATTTTGATGGATGCAAGTAGCTCCGGAGCGAATTCTGCAGCTCAACCAGACCGATACGAGGTTGGCCAGCTTCGGGCACAATCACAACACCAATCGTCTCCTGAAGCACCTTGTGCTCAACAGAGAAAGCCAGTGTCTGCTTAACGCGCCCCTTGCAGGCTTGGGCAATCGCTTCCTCAACTTCGAAAGGCGAGACGACTTCACCACCTTTGTTGATAATCTCTTTAGAACGTCCGGTGATGTACAAGTAGCCATCTTCGTCCATGTGACCACAGTCACCTGAGTCAAACCATCCGTCTTTCGTAAAAACAGAAGTATCGAGTTCACCGTTTTCAAGCTCGTAACCACTGAAGGTCGGGAGACCCCTAACACAAACGGCGCCTGTCTTGCCGCGTTCGAGCTCTTTGGTGATATCGAGCTGGTCTCGAACGCTAAGATGGGGACCGCAAGCAATACCAGAGCAACCAGGACGCTCGAGTTGATATGTAATAAGAGGTGATGCAATCGGCATACATTCAGTCATACCATAAGAGGGTAAGACCGTGCAGTTGAAAGTAGCACGAAGTTCGTTAGCCAACGACGGCAACAATCCACCAGCAGCGTTACAGATCATTCGAATTTGAAGCTGGGTCGAAGGGTCGATTTCAGCTGGCTTAGATGCCAAAATTGCGTGGTGCATAGTTGGAGCAGCGTAATACCACGTGGCACCCAGCTGAGTCGTGAGCGTCCACCATGCGTTTGGGTCAAATCCACTGCAAAGAATGGTACTACTGCCAGACAAGACCGGCGCCCACAGGTTTCTCACAATACCACCCACATGGAAAAGTGGCATCATGTTCATATTTACTTGGTTAGGGTGCAAGTTCCAACTTTGAATAACACAGCAAGCGCCGACAATTAAATGGCGCATGGAATACGGCACAACCTTCTTTTTACCAGAAGTGCCCGAAGTATGCAGAACCAAAGCCTGACTTTTCAGGTTGTTTGGGGTGAGAGGGCCACGCTGACGCGATCCTGGTTGTTCTTCTACCATGAGGGATATGTCAAAGAGACCTGCAGGCCCTGATGGACGAGGTTCGAGGAGAAGAATCTCAATACCGTGCTCTCTGTAAAGGCGATCCAACTCAAGACGCTCGATAGAGTCCACGGTCGAAATCACAGCACGAGCTCCCAGACGTAAAGAATCATCACGCAGCGCTCCTCGGCTGTGCAACTGGCATTTACAGGCGCGCAGCTAAAGTAGCAGGCAATACAAAGCAACGCCAAAGCGTTCTCAGGGCCCGTTGGAAGAGCCATCATGACACGGTTGTTTTGTTCGAGTGGCTTGATATGAGGACTGTTGGGCAGCGTAAATGATGCCACAAATTGCTTCAGCATACGGTGCGTCAATGGCGGACGAGATAGGTCCGGAGAAATGAGTGCACGTTTGTTTGTTGAGGGCAGGCAGTCTAGAAGGGTTTTGACACGTCCATTGTCAGTAACATGGGCTGCCAGATGATCACCTAGTGATACACCATCACTAGGAGCCGGTAAGTCCAGCAGGAAAGACAGCGGGTGTTCCATATTGGTAGCCCGAATTCACACTGCCAGCAGCCTCCAAGGAGGTGTCGGAGTCTAAGGAGCAGGGTGTTTAGCCAGGGTAATGCCCCTCGGCAAAAGATATGTGCGCTCCTTGATAATTACATCAGCCGTAACCCGGAACGTGGGTCCGTTTCGGTGACTATGTCTTTATGGACATATGATTGGCTATACTCACGACTGGGTTTCACCCTGCTCCAATTACTAGTTTAATTCCTTTACACAACTAAACGTGTTAGAGTTGCCTGCAGCTGCCAAGCCATCCAATCCACCTTGAGATCTTGCTTGGGAATAATCTAATTTTAGAAAATCGCGTGCTGTGTACTATAAGTATGGTTCGATGCGGAAATTTGCTGTCCACAGCCATGCTCTAGTCATGTGCGTGCAAACCGATTTGCTTTCGCAGTAAAGTTCGAAAAGTAAGCCACTCTTATTCGATCTAAGCTATTTTATATGGGAATTACAACGAATGTGCAAGGGATTCGAAATTTGTACAGCTTAGTGGCTATCAATAGACCACTCTGACAGAGGGACATTCTTTGGTTGAGCCTTATCTGCATCGTTCAACTTGCTGTACTGCGGCTGCCACCAAACCTTGATGTTAGTATCTGAATCACCAGGCAACGTGATGGACAGAACATTCACTTCGTAGTCAAGGACTTCAGCTTGAATTTGCCGGCCGTTGTCATCCGTACCTTGTGAAGGCACCTCATTCTCACCATAGTAGTAGTTTGGTTTCTTGGATTTTTTGTCACAAGCTGGCGCAACTGCGAACTGAGCATTACTGGGCGACAGAATCGTGGCCTTCATTTGGGCTTTCGGAATGTTGATCATCATCTTGTCAATGGCTGCATTTGGGTCATGCACCTCGGTGATAGTCAGCGTTGCAGTTTTCTTGTCCTTCGAGAGCTCCACGGTAGCATTCGTTTGCACGCGCCACTGGATTTCCTTGTTTTGCTTCTTGATTTCATCTTGCACAAGGATCTGGCGACGTCCGTTCAAGAAGCGGATACCTCGTTGCACGGATCCCTTGTCTTCAGCATAGCATGAGCTCAAATCAGTCACAGTGTACGCCGTCGACTTATCGTCAGGAGTAAAGTTCAGATCATCGTTCTGCTTCGTATTCGATGAATCGAACTTGAACGTGGGCTTACAACTAGAGTTCATGTTTTGCCTGCCAATCACGATGGTGTTCTGACCTTGCGTGCCTTTGCGGAAGTACGTCCAACGCGCCGCACCATCCTCTTCTCCCATAAAGTAGTCCTTAGCCAGGTAATTATCACTGCCGTATTCGCCCGCAAAGCGCGTGCCGAGAGCATCAATAACAAAGTCACCCGCATCCAAGTCACCGTGTGTCTGGTGACCCGTATGGTTAGAGAACTTCATGGCAACATAGTTACCAGTCGTGTCTGTCCACGAACTGCGCATCGAAACCCAGCTTCCCATGTCATTGTCGAATAGGCGGTCGAGTGGCAAGCCGTTGTAGAAGGCGCCACGAGGTGTGGAGTCATACCAGAACATACTCAGCGGATCAGAAGCTGCATCGGCACGATCACGCTGAAATAGCGCGTAGACGGGATTTTTGGCGAGCTGACTGTAAAGGAACAACTGGTTTGCAGTTGTCGCAAACTTGTTGGGACCGTTGTCACCATAAGCAAACATACCAGCATTGCCTGTCACGTACATATGGAACTCAGCCGTTTTATACCAATTCTTGTTTTGGTCCATCAAGCCCTGGTCAGACCCTGTCGCTGTGATAAGGGCCGACACCATTCTAGCCTGGGCATTCGTACCGAAGTACCAGTAATTGGGTGTCTCAGACCACGTTCCATCCTCGTACACGGCGCGCATACAGTTTTGCTTGACATTATCCAGGGCCTTCTTCAGAATCTGGTCTGTCGTACTTTTGTCGCTACCCTTCGCATCGTTCTGAATGGCAAGCGCACTAAAGATCAGGCCACCATTTGAAACACAATTCCAGTTGCCGTTGCCACTTTTCGCGGTGGACCACCAGGCGGTATTCTTGTTATACATGTCTAGACCTTGTGCCAAGGCGAAACGAACAATCCAATCGATAATGTAGCTCTTTTGCTGATCATTCCACGCATCATACATCCAATCATATGCGAAGGCATATCCAGCAGCCATCTCAGCGGTGTCGAGGAAGTGGTCAGGATTCCATCGCTTGTCGCCGTTGCCAAATGGTTGCGACGTGTTGCCCGCAGCTACACTCATTTCCTTAAACGCGCGTTCCTTGTATTTCTTGTCGCGCGTAAGGCGCCAAGCATATGCCCAGGCCTTAAGACGTTGCTGCACAATTCGTGAAACGTCAAGGATACCAGAGAGGGTCAAGCCACCATCAATATCATATTCAACGGGTTTTTCATCGAGCCAGTTCGTAGCATTCTGAAAAATACTGTAATTCCATGCCGTGAGATAAGCATCTTCCTTGATTCTGCTTTCGAGGCAATCCCACATGTAGCCTGGGGCAATTAGACGAGGGTGGCCCGGACGTCCATTGTTGAGGTTGTTGGTAGGCTTCCATGGGTCTTCACATTTTCCCACGGCCTTGCCAAACGAGGGCTTGTTCTTGTTTCCACTGCTCGTAAATACGGGGTTACCATATGTATCTGTGCCATAATAAGCAATATCATCTGTGTTGCCTTGTTTCGCTGCGTTGGAAGCAGCATCAAAGACGCTCTGCGGGAAAACACCAACAAGATTACTTGGTTTATTATCACTTCCCGTTTGGCTGTTCGGCATGGATTGATTGTCTTTGCTGTCGTCGTCATCATCGTTTGCAGCACGAGAGCCAAGAACACCACCAAGGACTGCGGCGAGAATCACGCAAATCAACACAATCGCTGCAACAAGCCACCAGAGCCATTTTCGCGATGGACGTTGCTTGGAGAATTTCTCGTTGTAGTCAGAGGGTTGAATGCCGCCTGTTTGGTTTCTTGACGCTGAGCCAGCAGCATCAGGCGTCTGGAAACTTCGCGACAAGTCGTCCTGTTGGTTGGTTTCATAAGGCATGGCCTGCTGACCGGCAAGTAAATTCTGTTGACTTTGCTGGTAGTAATTGTTGTCGAACTGATAAGGGCGTGAATTCGCAGCACGCGCTGGATCGTATTGCGATCGCGCACCAAGGGGGCGTGAAGGGCGGGAGTCATACAACTGGTACTGATTGAATGGGTCGCTTACATTCTCACGACCCTGTGGTACCATGGCATAGTTTATACTCATGGTATAGCGAGCCAGCCTGAGAGCGACGGCTAGCCCGGACGTGGTGAAACGAAAGCTTGGGTCACTGCTGCGAGCCTATCTACGTTGTATCCACGATGCGTCAAGGACGCGCGTTATTCCTGTGCCGCTGCTTAATGCACTGCCCCCTTCTTGCATACCGTCGTGTATCATTTGTGAATTTGCTGCAGGAACACGTGCATTATGCATAGGGCGAATCAGTGTCACATACTGCTGCATCAGCCAACGCGCCAAATGTGGGTTTGAGAATTCAGCTAATTCGTTCAATCTCTACGGGGGAACAATCTGCGCTTGTGTTCTTGCAAAGCGGAGAGCGATGTATGTGTATGATTAGGTGGGGGCCGACACGCAACACCTGACATGATGTCATTCATGCTTCGGAATCCCATATCCGCAAAGCAGTTTTTGTCATGCATCAGAGGTCCATCAGAGTTGGACATAGTCGCAGGCACGTCCGCGAGTGTATGAGTGTCCACAGTAGACGAGCATCCAGATGTTGTAGAACTTAATCGCCAATGCGAGCAAGTGTTGATTCCCTTGAGCCACTCATCACCATAGTCCTCATCGTTTTCAAACTCATCGACGTATGGCTCCATGGTTCCGTAAGGCGCACTCCTTGATGTGTTGTTCCTAGTCTGACTTGTATCCACAGGCATTACCAGTGGAGATATCTGTTCAGCCTCTGCGGCTTGTTGCTGCTGTGCGTAAGCCGTGGCAGAAATAGCACCATCGGTACCACCATAACTTCTTCCACGAAGCAAATCACCCAACGTTGCACGGTTCTTTGGGTCAAGAACCAACATGCGTGATAGGCACATACGTGGACGAAGCGGTAGAATCCTGAACAAACTATCGGCCGCACGCGGTTGAGGATCCTCATCAGGACTCGTACCATTCTTCTCCTTTGACGTTTCATGGTCTTTCGGCGAATGCACTCCACTCGAAAGCTCCTGCTCATGATAGGGGCGCTCATAAAGAAAATCTTGATGTTCTTCATGAGATGATGGTATATCACGAGGCACCTGGCCATCGTTTGTGTCAACAGGTGTTACGGTTGTCGATTCGTCACTGGTCGGGATAGCGAGTGATATATCATAACCAGCTTCTTTGGCAGTGGGAATAGCATTAACATTACCGTCACCCGTGTATTGGTCAAGCAACCGGTGAGCACCAGATGACTGCAAGACAGTCCCGTAACGGGTTTCTGGCAACTGGTCGCTGATCATAGGCTCATCATGGGTTTCGTCATCCTCGAGAAGGCTTGATGGCTGAATGCCACCCAGCTCAGGATGAGCAAGCAAAAACAACTTGAAACTAGGATCCAATTCGGGATTAGGTATCTTCCAAGGGAACCTCTTAAGGACCATACAAATGTAAACGATTGCAAGGCTCCAGACGTCTGTCAAGCGCGCATCGTAAGTCTGTCGCGAGAGGACCTCTGGCGCCAGGTATGGATCAGACCCCACTATACCCGTGGCAAACAAAGCGCTTTTGCCTGGCACTTGAAACACAGTGGCTGTACCAAAATCAATGATCTTGACTATCCCATCTGAGGTCATGACACAGTTGTCGATTTTGAGATCGCGGTGCGCCAGTCCAAGGCCATGCAGGTAGTCAACACCATCTACAATTTGACGGAAAACACAATTGATTTCATTGAATCCCATCTTGCCGCTCATTACGATGGCAAATAGCTCAATAGGAGCATATTCCATGACTTCGAAAAAAAGATCATTGTCTCGAATAATGTCCACGGTCTTGATAATGTTGATGTGATGAAGCGTACTTCCGATACAAAACTCTGCTGTCACTTTCTTGATGTATTCTTTCTCACTTTCATCAGGGCGTCTGTGGCGAAACTCTTTAACGGCTAATTGAGCCTGATCCTTGGACCGCTTGATGACACGAACCGTGCCGCCAGCACCAATACCAAGCGTTTTTCCAAACTTACCATACTTCTTCGAAATACCAGCACCAAACCATGGCGGCAAATCTATGTCTCGGTGGCTCATTGTACTGGCACGCGAGCGTTCATGCTTCTGAGAACCCTCTTTCTTGGAAGAATTCCGCACATTGCCGCTTCCAATATGATTGTTTAAAAAGCGACGAAGATCATTCAATGGGTTTGAGAACTCACTCTTTTTGCGGTTATCGCGCCATCGACTGGCTGTCTGACTGGTCCCTTCTGTCTGATCACTTGATAAATGATGGGATTCGTTGCTTGACATATTGCGTAACAATCACCGATGCACTGAGGTGCAATCTTGTGCACTTTGTACAGAGACCGAATAGGTAGATCACGAGGCAAGGTTGAACAATGTCTTGCAGTATGCAAATGGACCTCTTGGGAAAGGTCTACAAGGCACGCCTACGTTTATGTCAACCTGACTGGAGGTCTTGCGCACGGGACGTTAAATTGAGTTTCGTGCTTACGTTGAAAGCTGAAATATACCTCGGGTGCCTCAAAAGCGCCAGATTGCACGCGCGAGCAAGGTCAACTATCGTCGTAGATGCAGCATTGTTCTAATACATTCAAACTAGTAAGATGACAATTACGGGCATGGCTTACGAGGTTTCCAAATGCCGAATAATTGGAAGAAAGCGACGTAAAGCATAAGGAGGTACCCTACGAATGCCTTGATCTCCACCACGTAGTCGTCCACACCACCAGGCAGCAGCGTTTCTGATTCCTCCTGTATTGAATACAAGTCTTGCTGGCGTGAGACATAATATTTACCGTCTTCCATCTTTCGCAGAGAAAGTACCACGAGAAGTCTCGCGTAGCGATCATAGATGTATTTGCGCACAAACGGAATGTAACTGCGAAGGTGCTGAGTCGCTTCCACATACATGCGGTCTTTCTCCTCATTGATAGCAACCGAATGAATCTTGATTTCAGTATCCATGAAAACGCTGCGCAAAAATTGATATACTTGCAAAAGACCAGCATCACGAGAGTTGCGCGAGCGGGTTACGCAACACATCGGATGGTCGAATGACGCGCCCTGTAAAAAGTAGCGCTGGAGGACATCGCGTTGCGCATCGGCATCCTTTGCACGCACGAGTCCTTCCACAACACCATTGACTTCAGTAAGCGGGTCTTCCATGTTTCAAAGATCTAATGGCTGTAATGGGGGGAGGTCGAACAACTGCATCATGCATCTTTATTGCATCCAGATACGGTGACCGGGGACCAATCTTACTGCTTTCGGTTATCCCCACGTGCATTCTCCACTTTTCCTCCACAAATTGGCTCGGTGTGAGTGGCTCGGAGCTTCTGTCGGTCGGGCACCGGTGTTCGACTTAGATTTACCGGACCTGTGACGCTTATTCAACACGCGCCGACTTACACGCGTGAAATTAAGTCCCAACCGCCCAAGGTCGAACAGGCCACAAATTAACGCTTGCTTTTCTACGAACACGAGTCCTATGGACGCGCGTGCTCCTCTTCTTCGCACAACCAAAAACGCTCTCACAAGTCGTCTCTTGACAAAGTTCGCTGCTGATAACACCAAATTTAGCCAACGCATGCACGCCTCCTCTGCCACGACCAAGCCGATGTTTATGGGCCAAACGTCGCTCCCTCAGCTACCAGTGCCTCCGCTGGAGCAAACGTTGTCTAAGTACTTGCGCTCAACCCTGCCGCTTCAACCGTCAGAAGAGGCTGCTGCATTTTCGAAGGCTGCGGTCGAGTCGGCTCTAAACGGAAAGGATGCCGAGCTGGTCAAGTCGCTGCAAGAGCGCCTAATCAAGCGAGCTACTGCTGAGGGCCGCGAGAGCTGGCTGTCAGACTGGTGGCTTTCGTACTCGTATATGTCATACCGTGATCCTGTCGTTCCATTCTCGAGCTACTTTTATCTACACAAGTCTGTGCCAAAGACAACCACTGGTGTCAGCCGTGGCGCACAACTGCTCAAGGCCATGATGGCATTCCGCGAACTGATTGTGTCTGAGACTCTTTCCCCCGAAAAGACCAAGACCGGTTTCATGTGCATGTACCCCTATAAATGGATGTTCAACTCGTGCCGTATACCTGTGACCGGCGAAGATGTGGCTAAGTCATACGATCCGGCCACGCATCAGCATGTTGTTGTGATCCGCAATGGTCACTTCTTTGTTGTGGATCTTGTCAACAAGTTGACTGGCAAGGAGCTTAGTGTGGCTGAGATCGAGCTGCAGCTTCAGCGCATCGTGGAGGACGAGCGCACTCAACAGGTTAACCCTGTCCCCATCGGTTCATTTACTGCTGCCAACCGAGACGAATGGGTCAAAAATCGCGAGGCCCTGTTAGCGGGTGCCTCTGGTGAGCACAATCGTAAGCTGCTGGAGCTAGTGGAGAGCGGTATCATTGTGTTGAATCTGGACTCGACCTCTCCTGTGACTTTCCAAGAGCGTGGTGAAGCCGTGTATGGCGGCGACGCTCGCAATCGCTTCTTTGACAAACAACAGATCGTGGTCTTTGAAAATGGCACGTCCGGCTTCATTGGTGAGCACTCGATGATGGACGGCTCGCAGACACTTCGTATGAACAACTTTATCGTGAGTGCCCTTGCTGCTGGTAAGATTGAGCTTGGTGGTCCTTCGTCCGGTTCGGTGCTGGATGACCCCCAGTACCTGTCCTTTGAGGTAAGCGGTGAGTTAGCCAAGGCTTCAAATGCTGCTAGCAAAGATTTCAAGGCTCTAATGAACGATCAGGACATGTCCGTATTGGACTACACTACCTATGGTAAGGAGGCTATCAAAGGTTACAAGTGTTCTCCTGATGCCTGGGCGCAGATGTGTCTTCAGCTTGCCTTCTACAAGATGTTTGGCCACCCGTGCGCTACTTATGAGGCGGCTCAGACGCGCAAGTTCAAGCTCGGTCGCACGGAAACGATCCGCAGTTGCAGCGTTGAGAGTCTGGCCTTTTGCCAAGCCATGGAAAACCCGAGTGCCAGTGATGCCGAGCGCCACAAAAAGTTCCAGGCTGCCGCTGTGCAGCACGTAAGCTACGCCAAGGATGCTGCTGATGGCGCGGGTGTGGATCGTCACCTATTTGGTCTCAAGCAGCTGCTACCCAAGGGTCAAGAGCCACCGGCGCTCTTCAAGGACCCAATGAACGCCAAGAGTGGTACCTGGATCCTAAGCACATCACAAATTAGTTCTGACGTCTTTGATGCATGGGGCTTTGGCGAGGTCACGCCTAAGGGCTTTGGTGTCGCTTATGCCATCAAGGATCATGCACTGACGTTCACGATCATGTGCCTGAAGAAGGAGCATAGCGCTTCGCGTCTCACTCACTTTTTGAACGAAGCATTTGATGAAGTCCGTGCCATGCATGACCGTCTGAAGGTGGCGTCGCCTAAATTGTAGACTCCCACGTTTTGTAGACATGAACAATGCACGTTGCCTCCATGCAGTAAACTGGAGCGGTTGAAGATCCAAGTTTGTAAGCAATTTATCCGATCTTGTCTCCCCACCATGTCACACCTCGTATCTTGCATTGCATGGTATACCCGAGAAATCTACTATGTGTTCATTGAACCATGGCTTGCAAAGCTTGGTGTGGTGTATTTCGGATTTGGTGACGCGTCATATGGCCGCGAGGCCATCCCCTACTCTAACATTGAGCGCGAGCTCATTTACGAGGCACCGGGTGTTAAAGTAACGCGTCGGCGCGTCTTCTTCAGTTATAACGAGCCTATATTGGACCTGAAAATGCAGGGACAGGGTCTTCGTCTCCCATTTTCCTACCTGGGAAAGCCCGTCACAGCGTGGGTGAACTACTATGTGTGGGAGCGGCCTGACGAAGTGGCCCGTGCAAAGCGTATGTTCGAAGCGTGCTAATACAACAGTAAACGCCGACATTTACATGGCGCATGGCATTAATGAGTACTCGGGCCGCACAGCTACAGCAGCAAGTGTCCACCTGCGCAATGGATTTCGTGTGATTGGCATTGACATGCCGAGCTTTGGTCGCTCGTCGGGACTGCATGGCTACCTGCCTACTTTACGGTGGAACGAAGGGGCTCTCAACGCTGTGATGTTACATGTTCATATGTGGGATGAATACGAGCAGCTTGAAAACCTAGCGCATCGCAAGCGCTTCGCTCAAGGCGCATCCATGGGCGGCTTCACTTGTGCGTATCATGCCGCTTTGCACCCTCCCCCGTCGACGAGTGTGTCAATGTCCCTGAACGGTATCTGTCTGACCGCACCTATGCTTCAAATCTCGCCTATTACGCGACCTAACGCTTGTATTGAGGCTGTAGCACGCATGGTTTCATTGGTCGCTGGTCG
>ERZ782882.34-NODE-34-length-23988-cov-51.063552_pt1 | contig 23988 bp, 19 predicted proteins | sample MGYA00466090_ERZ782882 | MGnify/ENA primary metagenome ERZ782882 (study PRJEB29894, sample SAMN03576369) | human skin metagenome | biome: human skin; feature: right retroauricular crease; material: organic_material | host: Homo sapiens | place: Italy: Trento... | reverse complement strand
GTAGATCGTGACCGTCGATGAGCCGGAGGTACTCATATGTGCTCTTGAGCGTCCCGTTGACTGACGAATTCGCCGGCTCGCGAATGAGGGAGTTGGAGGGGCTGAGGACCGTCCCGAGGTTATCGACAACGGGCGCCTGCGCATCATCAGCGCACGCAGTAGGCAGGAGAAGCAAGATGGCTGCCACCCCCGCCAAGAATCGTTGAAAAGACATACTGCGTACAATATGACACAATCGGCTTACCTCGACGATCACGACAGCGTCACCGGTGAACGAGCTTGTCATGCCGACGTTGACACTGGGCTGACAGCTGTGTCCCGATGTGCCGAGGTCAACAGAAAAATCGACACCCCGCAGACTGTGACCCGTTGAGGAGTTATCCTGCGGTCAGCTGCGGCCACGGCAAAACCGCGCGACACGATATTCGGTATCAGGGAAGATCACGTCATGCCAGCAACCGCCACCTATGCGACCCTGGAACTATCCCACCGGTGCTGTGACCTCGCGCTCGCCCGAACCCCGTTTCGTCGCGCCCGTCAACCAATCCTTGCAGTGGTGTTCTTCCTCATCGTCCTCGCATTGTGGCAGTCGATGCCCACCATGCTAGCTGCCATCACCTCCTCCCCAGAACCGTTCACCGTCTGGCCCCTCGTCTTCCACGACATCAATCTGTATTACGGCGCTCCAGCAACCACAGGTTGTTTCCTCGCTCTGATCGTGGTGAGTCTCCTGCCGGTCATGGTCTTGCCGACATCACCGTTAGACATACGGCACCGCTTCGTTATGCTTCCCGTCGTCGGCCTCAATGCGTCCTTCTTCAATACGGCGCCCCAGTTCAGGGCTCTCTTCCGCAGCCGGTACACCCTGCAGGCGGCTCTGCTCTCAGCGGGATTCGTCGCGCTTTTGGCCACCCGTGTCGCAGGCCCATCATCAGCATGGGGGGTGGAACCCCTGACCATCGGCAGATTCTTTCAATACGCCACCCTCGCACCGAGCTTCCGCATCTTTGAACCGCGGCTACCAGCATCGCGCTTCTACCTTCGGATGCTCGCCGCACAATACGTCCTCGTCGCGCCGATGCTTGTCGTGGCAGTGTTGACCGACATCTTCACCAATCATCCAGCACATTCCACGATCCTCGCTACCGCCGGAGTATGCGGATCAGCCCTTATCACCATTGGTGTCGGGATTTTTGTCCCTGCTCGCGACGACAATCCCCTGTCGATCCTGCTGGGTTGCGCGATTGTGCTGACCATCGGAATGGCGCTCGTCGTATTCTGCGGAATCCTCCATCTTCCTGCCGCAGCATCTATCGGCCTTGGTATCGCCTGCGCAGCCTTACTCATCACCTACAGCATCGTCACCATTTCGGATCAACGGAAGGCAGCCCGATGAAGGACCCTAAAGTCTACCTGACAAGCCTAATCATCGCGATTATTGCGACACTAACACTGGCCACCGGAATCATCTTGATCCTGATGTTTTCGGTGCACGACGAGTCGGCTTACCGAACTGGTCTCTTCGGGTCGGTATATTTCCGAGCCGCACCCAACCCCCAAGGCAATATCGACGCGACGATGGGTGTCGCGTCGCTGCCACGGCTAGGCATCGTCGCAGCCGCGATATTTGCATTCACCCTCCTCGTCTCAGCTATCTATTTTCGGCTCAAGGCCTACCGTGCATCACTCATCCAATAATCGTGCGGTGTGGCAACACCCGCGGGATCTCAGCTTGCAGCCGTTAGCCAGACACCTCGTTTTCATAGGATTCGCGCCTGGGGCCATCCTCGCCTTCGGATGGGCATTTTGTGCTGCCCACGGCGCGAACGGCTCACATCGGGTACCCCACGCTCACTCCTGTCCGCGTGCCTCGATCGCCTCTGTCATCGCCAGGGCTCGTCGGGCAGTATCGACGTGAAGGTTCTCGATCATGCGGCCATGGTAGGTAACAACACCCGAGCCATTCCCGCTCTCCCAGGCGTCGATGATGCCGCGGGCCTCCGCGACCTGTTCAGCGTCGGGTGCGAAGACCTCGTTGGCCGGGCCGACCTGGCCGGGGTGAATGAGCGTCTTGCCGTCGAATCCCATGAGCTGGGCCTCACGGCACTGGGCCGTGAATCCCTCAACATCGCGGACGTCGTTGTAGACCCCATCCAGGATGGCAGTACCAGCTGCCCGAGCCGCCAGCATGCATATCTGCAGCGCCGTCACCACCGGGGCGCGGCCAGCCACGTGAGACGCACGCAGCTCCTTAGTCAGATCGTTAGTGCCCATGATGAGCACCGTCAGACGGTCGGAGGCCTCAGCGATGTCAAGGCAATCCAGCACCGCCCGTGGGGTCTCGATCATGGCCCATAACTTGACACTCTTATCGGCCCCGGCGGCCTCCATGTCAGCGACAATAGCGCGCACTTGCTCAGCAGAGCTGACCTTAGGGACAGCGATAGCGTCTGGGCCAGCGGCAACAGCGGCAACAAGATCATCGTGATACCACTGGGTGTCCATCCCGTTGACACGGATGGCAACCTCCCGGTAGCCGTACGGATGCCCCCTCACGACGCCAGCTGTACGTTCACGGGCCTCAACCTTAAGGTCGGGGGCCACCGCGTCCTCAAGATCAATGATGATGCCATCGCAGTCGATGCTGCGGGCCTTCTCCAGCGCCCTGGCATTAGCACCGGGCATGAACAGAACAGAACGACGCGGGCGCAGTGCAGAATCCATGCCTACAATTGTGCCGCAACCGAATCCAGCGCCGAGAGCGGGCTGAAGTCCAGTCATTGTGACCGAGTACTCACGGTCACAATGACTGGACTTCAGCGACGACGCAGCAGATACGTATCGAACACCCACCCTAAACGCTTCTCAGCGTCGGCACGAGCGCTCCGGATCTCCTCGCGAACCTCAGCAAGGTCCCCACTGATGAGAATCTCGTCGGGAGTGCCGATGTAGGCCGCCCAGTAGATATCGATATCTGTGGGATCAATGAGGCTAAAAGTCTGACGCCCGTCAAGCATGACGATCACATCGTCAACACCCTCCGGCATCCCGTTGGCCAGCAACCGGGCAGGCGAGATCTGCAGCGCGCGGCCTTGCCGATTGAGCGGAATCTGGTGACGCGACGCCAGGGACAGCGAACTCGAAATACCAGGAATGACGTTGAGCTCAATCGGCACACCCCCGTCAGCGTCAACGGCAGCGATGAGTTTCTTGACGATGGCCAGAGTGGACTCGAACAGGCCCGGGTCACCCCACACCAGAAATCCGCCGCGTTGACCGTCGGCAAGGTTGTCAGCAACGGCATGGATCCACTGATCGAGTCGCTGGCGACGCCACTTGGCGACGGCCGCCTTGTAATTCTCGGCGGTCTTCCATGGACGGGGCGGATCCTGCAACTCGACGACGTGCAAACCATCGGAGTCGGCGTCGGGGCGGTGACGACGCAGCACCTCACGGCGGAACTCGACGAGGTCATCGACGTCGTGCTCCTTGAGGACGACAAAGAGGACATCGAGGTGCTGGATGGCGTCGACAGCCGCCAAGGTCAGCCAATCCGGGTTGCCGGGGCCGATGCCGATGAGGTCAAGACGACGGGACACAATGTCTCCTTAGTAGTTTCGAACGTGGCGTCAGGACGAGCGAGAAACCACCTCGTCGCACAGCGCCTCAAGAGCCTGCTTGGCATCCCCGTCAGGCAGCGGAGTCAAGTGGGTACGGGCGCGGTCCGCCCGGCGCTGAATCTCGACACGAGCCTCGTCGATAACGTGGTTGGCGCGCAGCTTGTCCAATACATCAGACAGCACGGCGTCATCGGACAGATCAGCATCGAGCATCTCCTTAAGCTCGGCGTCCGCCGGATCGTCAGAAGCGCGCAGCAAAAGGGTCGGCAAGGTCGGAACCTTCTCGCGCAGGTCAGTACCTGGGGTCTTGCCAGTCACCGTCGACGTGATGTCAATGAGGTCATCGGCAAGCTGGAATACCTCCCCGATGTCCTCGCCAAACTGCTCCAAGGCGGCGACGTTCTCGGCGGACGCATGGGAGACCATCGCCCCAAAGACAGCAGAGGCTGCAATGAGTGACCCCGTCTTATCGGCAACGACCTTGAGGTAATGGGCCAGCGGATCTTGCCCCTGCGAAGGACCACGGGTCTCGGCAATCTGACCCTGTACCAGGCGGGAGAACGTTCGGGCCTGCAACTTAACGAAGTCGACTCCCAACTCCGCTACGGCCAGGGAAGCCTTCGAGAACAGGTAGTCGCCCACCATGATGGCCACCGAGTTGCCCCACCGCAGGTTCGCTGAAGGGGCACCGCGACGCCTAGACGCCTCGTCCATAACGTCATCGTGATACAGCGAGGCAACGTGGGTGAGTTCCATGACAACAGCGGCACGCACCAGGTCGGCGTCGTTCACCGCGTCACCAAACTGGGAGCACAACACCACCAGCAGCGGGCGGAACCTCTTGCCACCGGCAGAAATGATGTGGTTGGCCGCCTCAGTCACGAAGGGGGTGTCAGCGCCGGCCTGACGACCCAGCTCGTCCTCAATGAGGGCAAGTTTGGCGCTCACCAGATCGGTGAACTCGCTGCTGGCGCTATACGACACAGTTCTCCTCTTCCAACCAAGCGATCGTCCGGTACTCGTCCGGCCGTCGTCTCGACGTGACCTGGCCATCTTTCACTTTACTGGCTTGACGGTGCTCGCGTCTTGCTGGAGTGTCATTGTCATGGTCTACACATGTAGCCAGGCCGGGGTCGCATCACTTCCAGATGCGACCCCGGCCCCCATTAACAAACTCAGCGCAGGAAAGTGCTTGCCTGGTTGAACAGGTCAATAATCGGCTGTGGGGCAACACCCATGACAATGGTGAACACCGCGCACACGATGAGGGTGATCCATCCGGCGATGGAGGGCTCGGCAACCTCCACGGGGTCGTCGCCCTCTTTCGCGGACCGGAAAAACACCACGACGATGATGCGCAGATAGAAGGCCGCTGCCACCAGGGAGAACAGCACCCCAATCAACACCAGCCAGGCGTATCCGCCACGCCATCCGGCCAGGAAGACCACCAGTTTGCCGGTGAAACCTGCCGTCAACGGGATACCGGCGAAACTCAGCACAAAGATGACGACCAGCACACCGATCCACGGATGACTACGACCAATACCCGCCCACGAGGCGATCTCAGTGGATTCGCCACCGGCGCGACGCACCATGAGGATGAGCAGCCAGAAGCCGATCGATGCCAAGCCATAGGCCGTCATGTACACCAGCACCGACGACACCGAACCAGTCTGGCCCTCGGCCATGCCGGTCTGGGTCGTCCAGGCTCCGACAACACCGACCAGCACGAACCCAGCATGGGCGATAGCGGAGTAGGCCAGCAGACGCTTCATATCGGTCTGCGCGAGACCCACGATGGCGCCCACACCCATCGAGGCCACAGCCACGACGGCGAGCACGATCTGCCAGTCCCATCTCATCGCGCCCAGACCGACATACAGGACGCGCATCAGACCGACGAGGGCGACGAGTTTGGTCGCGACAGCCATCCAGCCGCTAACCGGCGTCGGAGCGCCAGTGTAGACATCGGGGGTCCAGGAAGCGAACGGAACCGCGCCTATCTTGAACAGCAGCCCGACGGCCACCAGGATCATGCCTGCGACGATGAGTTTCGACGAGCCGACCTGAGTGACGCCCGCTGCGGCTAGATCGCCAAGCTTGAAACTGCCGGCGCATCCATACAGCAGCACGATGCCATAAAGGAACAAGGCCGAGGACAGCGCGCCCAGCAAGAAGTACTTCAGAGCGGCTTCCTGAGACAACAACCGACGACGCCGCGACATCCCACACAGCAGGTACAACGGCAGAGAGAAGATCTCCAAGGCAACGAACATCATGATGAGGTCATTAGCCGCGGCGAAACACATCATGCCCAACGCCGCGAACATCAGCAGCGGGTAGACCTCAGTGTGCTCGCGATGCTCCTGCTCGGCCTTAGCCTCCAGCGGGGAACCAGGCACCGACGACGCGCTCGCCACAAAAGCCGTCTGGGTGGTGCCGACTCGCTCAGCGAAGAGCACCACGGTCCCAAGACCGGTCGCTAGCAGAATGACCCACGTAGCCAGAGTCGGTCCGTCGGGGGCCAAAGTTCCCTGCCCGGCAACAATTCGGGTGCCACGGGCAATAGTGGTTAGCGTCGAGGCGATGGCTACAACCAGAGTGGCGACCGTCACGATGATCTGGGTCGGACGACGACCCGATCGGGGAACAAAGGCCTCCACCAGCACCGCCACGCACGCCCCTGCCATGAGGACGAACACCGGCGCCAGCGGCCCCCACTCGAGGTGCGGAGCCGCGACGTCGAGGAGCGCTGGCAGCCCAGACGCAGTAATCAACAGGGCGGGATTCACTTGAGACCCTCCTTGACGACGGGTGCCGGATCGGTGGCGTGGACCTGAGTCATGGTGGCCGTGGCCGCTGGTTCGATGGCGTGCAGCATCGGCCTGGGGAAGAACCCGAACACCAGCAGCAAAATGATGAGAGGTGCAAGCACCAACTTCTCCCGCCCGTTCAGGTCACTGACCTGCTCAGAGACACCCTGCACCGGGCCGGTCATAGTGCGTCGGTACGTCACCAGAACGTACACCGCAGCCAGCACCATGCCGATGGTGGAAATGGCGACATAGATTGGGTGACGCGACCAAGCACCAGCTAAGGCCATGAACTCGCTCACAAAGTTTCCCGTGCCCGGCAACGACAGGGTTGCCAGCCCGGCGAAGAGGAAAGTTCCGGCAAGTACCGGGGCGACCTTCTGGACGCCACCGTAACCGTCGACCTTCGCCGTCCCGCCCCTGCGCACCAGGAAACCAAGCACGAGGAACAACGCTGCCGTCGAAAAGCCGTGGTTGAACATGTAGAAGATCGAACCTGTGATCGACGTCGTCGTCAGCGCGAAAATGCCAATGACCATAAAGCCGAAGTGACTTACTGAGGTGTAGGAGACGAACCTCATGAGGTCGCTCGAGGTCGCGGCCATCATGGCACCCCACAGCACCGAGATAATCGCCAGGGTGAGGACGAAGGGGGTGGCCCAGTCGGAGGCGGCGGGGAACAGGCCCAGACACAGCCTCAGCATTCCAAAGGTGCCGATCTTGTCGAGCAAGCCGACGAGCAGGGAAGACGCCCCCGCAGTGGCCTGTTCGGCGGTATCAGGCAGCCACGTGTGCACCGGGACCATCGGGGCCTTGATCGCGAAGGCGATGAAGAATCCGACAAATAATTCCTTACCAATCGCCCCCGAGAAGTCCACCTTTGCCAGGTCGCTCAGAAGGAAGGATCCGCCGTGCACCCCGACGCCGATGACAGCGAATAGCATGACCAGCCCACCAGCCAAGGAGTACAGCAGGAACTTCATCGCTGCTCGGCCTCGTCGTGGACCGCCCCATCCTGCAATGAGGAAGTACATCGGGATGAGGGTGGCCTCGAACATGAGGTAGAACAGCAAGACGTCGGTGGCAGCGAAGCAATAGATTGCCAGTCCCTCAAGCATGAGGGCCAAGCCGAAAAACGCCCCAGTTGACCAGCGAGCCGTCTCGTCGTCGCCCACATGCCACTCGGCGAGTAGCACCACCGGCACGAGGATGACGACCAGCAGGACCATCGTCAGGGAAAGGCCATCACCACCTAGCGCATACCAGGCTCCAACAGCGCGGATCCAGCGATGGGTTTCCGAAAGGTTGGTGCCATTGACGCCGACGATGAAAGCGTAGACGCCCAGTACCAGAGTGACCAGAGAAAACACCATGCCGGTGGCTCGGGCCGCAGCCCCGCGCAGCATCATGGTGATAACGCCGCCGACGAACGGCAGCAGCGCGATCACTGTGAGGATCGGGAAAGACATGTCAGCTCCTCCAGCGCTCAGGCCATCCGGCCCAGGACGACGACGAGTCCGACGACCACCACGCCGACGACCATCATGAGGCCGTAACTGCGCACGTAGCCGTTTTGGACTTTGCGGATGATCTGGGAACAAGCCGTGGTGACGGAGCCAGCGCCGTTAACCAGACCGTCGACCACCGACCGATCGAAGCCCGCGACACCGCCGGCCAGCCAACGCCCCGGCTTCACCACGACAACATCGTTGATGTCGTCGCCGTAGATGTCGTGACGACCAGCGACAAGCAGCGGATCGTGAGTCTCGGGCTCCTCGTTCGGCACATTGTGACGGTTGAGCAACCAGCCTGCCACGATGCCGAGGATCACTACGGCAAGGGTGATGATGCCGATCACGCCCATGTGCCACATACCGGCATGCTCTACCTCAGCGCCAGTGGCCGGCGCCAGCCAGTCACCAATCCAGTTATTCATGAAAGCGCCTGCGAAGATCGACAAGACGGCTAACACGATGAGCGGAATCGTCATGACCGCCGGGGATTCGTGCGGATGGACGTCCTCACGCCACCGCTGGGAACCCAGGAAGGTCAGCACCATGAGGCGAGTCATGTAGTAGGCAGTGATTCCGGCCCCGATAAGGGCCAGCACCCCGAAGACCGTACCCTTATCGAAGGCGGCCTCGATGATGTGGTCTTTGGAAAAGTAGCCAGAGGTACCAGGGATACCGATAATGGCGAGGTAGCCGCACGCGAAGGTCCAGAAGGTCATAGGCATCACCTTGGACAGCGCACCAAAGTGGTACATGTCCGTGTCGTCACCGGTACCGTGCATCACCGAGCCGGCCCCAAGGAACATGTTCGCCTTAAAGAAACCGTGGGTGAGCAGGTGGAAAATCGCCAGAGCCGCACCAGCCGGTCCCAAACCTGCAGCCAGCATCATGTAGCCGATCTGGCTCATCGTCGATCCGGCAAGGACCTTCTTGATGTCCTTCTTCGCTGAACCGATCCAGGCGCCGAACAACAGGGTGATGGTACCGACGATCGCCACGGCCAACGAGGCTGCTCCCGTGTGGGCGTAGATCTCGTGAGAACGTACCACCAGGTAAACACCAGCGGTAACCATCGTCGCAGCGTGGATCAGGGCTGAGACCGGCGTCGGGCCCTCCATGGCGTCAAGCAGCCAGGCTTGCAACGGCACCTGAGCGGACTTACCACAAGCAGCCAGCAGCAGCATGAAGCCGAGCAACGTGGCCCAGGTTGACGTCAGCCCCGACGCTTTAGCTGAAACATCGGAGAAGCGCACGCTGCCGAACTGGGCGAGCATCGTAAAGATCGCCATCGTCAAACCGAGGTCGCCGATGCGGTTCATGATGAAAGCCTTATTACCGGCGCGGGCAGCAGCGGGACGACCAAACCAGAACCCGATAAGCAGGTAGGAGGCCAGACCGACACCCTCCCAGCCGACAAACAGGATGAGGTAGTTATCGGCCAACACCAACGTCAGCATCGCGGCAATGAAGAGGTTGAGATAGGCGAAGAACCGACGACGATCGGTGTCATGGGCCATATACCCGATCGCGTAGATGTGGATCAGTGAGCCCACGAAGGTGATGAGCAGCACAAACAGGATCGAGAGCTGGTCAATAAGCAGCCCCACTCGCAGATCCCACGCCCCGACGTCGATAAATCGGTAGACCCCCACGTCGACGGCACGAGACGCGCCGCCACGTCCGAGCAGGTCGATAAACAGGACCAACCCGATAACAAAGGCGACGATTGGGGCCACAGTGGCCAACACATGTCCCCACGCGTCGCTGCGGCGTCCCAACACCAATAGCAGCGCGGCAACCACCAGTGGCACCGCAATCATGAACCAGGCCACGTTGAACAAGCCGGTTTCCAAGACAGTCACGGTACCTCCCTCAGAACTTCAGCAGGTTGGTGTCGTCCACCGAAGTGGTGCGACGGGAACGGAAAATGGTGACGATGATCGCCAAACCGACGACCACCTCAGCAGCTGCCACAATCATCACGAAGAAAGCTCCGACCTGTCCGTCGAGAGAGCCGTGTACGTGAGCGAAAGTCACCAGCGCCAGGTTCGCGGCGTTGAGCATCAACTCCACCGACATAAAAGCCACCAAGGCATTACGCCTCGTCAGGAAGCCCACGATGCCGATAGCGAACAAGATCGCCGAGAGCACCAGGTAGTCATTCGGATTCATTCGAGTTCTCCTTGGACCTCGTGGCGGGCGGCACTGATTGACGCAAACGCCCGATGCGTCGGAGCCTTCAACTCACCGGCGTCGATAATGGCACCGCGGGTCGCCAAGGTTCCCGAGATCGAGTCCTGAGCCACCGTGCCGTCAGGCAGCAGAGCCGGAGCACCAATCTGGTTCGTGCGGGCGTAGACACCGGAGTTGGGACGAACACCGGGGTGAGAGCCATGCTCGGCGTAGGCAGCCATACGGTCTGTCACCCGTTCACGCTGGGACTTCTTCTTGTCGGCCTCGCCATGGGCCAACACCATCGTGCCGACGGCAGCAGTGATGAGCAAGGCCGAAGTGGCCTCAAAGACGAGGACATACTTGGTAAACACCAGCTCGGCAAGCGACTTGACGTTATTCCCACCAGCTGTGTTGGCCTGCCCCAGGCCCACCGGATGGTCAGTGCCGATAACACCGGTCGTCACTGCATTACCGACAGCCAGGATCAGCAGCACCACAAAGGCCAAGGCGGCGATCATGGCGGCCACCTTGTGACCCTTGAGGGTCTCTTTGAGGGAGTCGGTGGAGTCGACGCCGACAAGCATGACGACAAAGAGGAAGAGCATCAGGATGGCGCCGGTGTAGACGATGATCTGCACCACGAAAAGGAAAGGCGCTTCCTGGCTGGCGTACTGCACGGCCAGACAAATCATGACTACGGCCAGCGACAACGCCGAGTGGACAGGCTTCTTGGCAAAAACCATCACCAAGGCCGCAAGCACCATGATCGGTGCCAACAGCCAGAAGGCCCACTGGGATGCCGTCACCATAGGGACGAGACCGGCGAGCAGGGGAAGTCCCGTAGTCATCGGGCGGCCTCCTCGTCCTTGTGTTGGGTGTCGTTGTCATCGTCCCGGTGCACAGTGGCACCACTATTGGCCGAACCGGTCGGTACGTCGTCCTGCCCAGAGGGAGGAAGACCGTTGAAGTAGTCATCTTCGCCATCACCGAGACGGCGCGGGTGTGGTGGCTGCTCCATGCCCTCCTTGAGGGGAGCCAGCAACTCGTCCTTTGTCCAAATGTGCTTGGCACGCGAGGTGTCGGCCATCTTGAAATCGTTCGTCATCGTCAGGGCACGAGTTGGGCATGCCTCGATGCACATTCCGCACAAAATGCAGCGCAGATAGTTGATCTCGTACACGCGACCGTAACGCTCACCGGGCGAGTAACGCTCCTCGTCAGTGTTATCTGCCCCCTCGACGTAGATGGCATCGGCCGGGCACGCCCATGCACACAGCTCACAACCCACACACTTTTCCAACCCGTCAGGCCAGCGGTTGAGCTGGTGACGGCCATGCATGCGCGGCGGCATCGGCTTTTCCTTGCCCTTCTCCGGGTATCCCTGGGTGAAGGACTTGCGGAACATCGTCTCGAAGGTGATCCCGAATCCGGACCAGGCTCCCATCACAGACCTCCGTTCTCGTCGTGGTCTCGTCGAGCCACCGTGGTGGCCGTTGCAGCCCCAGCCAATGGGGCCTGCACCTGATGTGGCAATGGCGGTACCGGATAGCCACCGGCGAAAGCGTCGAAGGGTTCGTCAGGAGCCTCATCGGCCGTGGAATCGGTCTTACCACCCATGAACGCCCACACGATGAGAGCGACGAGGATGACGCCGACGACCACCAAAAAGACCGGGTTTCGACCCCATCCTTGATTGATGACGGTGCGCCAGGCAGCGACCAGCAGGACCCACCCCAGCGACACCGGGATGAGGACCTTCCAACCCAGATCCATGAAGTGGTCATAACGGAACCTCGGGATCGCGGCACGCACCCACACGAAGAAGAAGATGACGAGCTGGGTCTTGAGGAAGAACCACAACAGACCCCACCAGCCCGAATCGATGACGCCGAAGTAGTTCAGCGGCCACGGAGCGCGGTAGCCGCCCAAGAACAACGTGGTACAGACCGCCGACAGGGTCGCCATGTTGATGTACTCCGCCAGGAAGTACATGCCATAGGGGAAACCTGAATACTCGGTGATGTAACCGCTGACGAGCTCCGACTCACACTCCGGTAGGTCGAAGGGCAGGCGGTTCGACTCACCAAACATCGTGATGACGTAGATGACGAAGCTCGGGATCAACAGCAACCAGTAATGCCCGGCGATATGGGTATCGAACCCGCCGACGACCAGGTGATTTGCCTGGGACTCGACGATCTGCGACGTCGACATCGAGCCGGAGAAGATGAACACCGTCACCAGAGACAGGCCCATCGCGACCTCGTAGGAGATCATCTGAGCACTGGAGCGCAGCGAGCCGAGCAAGGAGTACGTGCCCGCCGACGACCAGCCGGCCAACACCACGCCGTAGATGCCGATGGACGCCACCGCAAGGATAAACAGCACGGCAACCGGCACGTCAGTGATCTGGAGCCTGGTGGTGTGACCGAACATCGACACTTGACCACCAAGAGGGATGACGGACCAGGACGCGAAGCAGGCTATGCCCGCTATGACCGGCGCCAGGTTGAAGACGATCTTATCGGCACCCTTCGGGGTGAGCATCTCCTTGAAGATGAGCTTCAGGCCGTCACCAACAGCCTGAAACACGCCACCAGCCCACGCCGAGTTCATGATCGGGCCGATGCGGTTCTGCATCTTGGCCAACACACGGCGCTCGAACCACACGTTGAAGATGGTCCAGGCCAGCAGGATCACGAAGAGGATGACGACCTTGACGATGATGAGCCACACCGGGTCGATGGTGGCCTCGAGGGGACTCATGCCACACCTGCCTCTCGGGAAGTTTCGGTTTCAACGGCGCTCAGCGAGACGACGGTTCCGGGAGCGTCGGGGACGGTGGTGCGGCTCTGAGGGGCGGTCGAATCACCACGCAGCGACGGGATCCACACTGCCTCAGCCGTCATCGTCGTGTCGATCTTGACCGGAAGTCGCAGACTGATAGGCCCACAGACATCAATAAGCTGCCCATTGGTCACACCAAGTTGCTCGGCCGTCAGCGGGTCGATGACGGCAACCGGCGCAGGTGCGGTAGCGACCAGTGCGTCGGCACCAGTCAGGCTTGCCGAGCCCTCCAGCAGCTGACGCCAGGTCTCCAGCACTCGGCCAACCGAACCGGCCTCAACCATGGGCGCCTGCGGTACGAGCGGGGAGGCTGACTCCATCTTCGGATGACCGCCCGACCACTGCCCAAGGTCTCGCCACGCTTTGTGAGCCTGAGCGACCGTCGCTAGACCGGAGACCGACCCCATCTGGGAACTCAGCGCGTCAAGGACGCGGATCTCATTCATAGGGGTCGCGGGCTGCTTATTGACCACCCTGACACGGCCAGGGCGATGCTCCCAGTCGAGGAAAGTACCGGAGGTTTCCTCCAGCAGGCAGACCGGCAAAACAACGTCGGCTCGGGCTGAGACCTCAGAGAACCGCTGTTCGACAGAAACGACGAACCCGCAATTCTCGACGGCCTCGCGAGCTCCAGTCGGGTCAGGCATATCAGCCAGCTCGACACCAGAAACGACCAGCGCGTCGAGCTTTCCGGCCTGAGCAGCAGCCAGCATTCCGGCGGTGTCAAGGCCAGGCTGGGTCGGCAAGTTGGTGACTCCCCACGCGGCCGCGATATCGACGCGCGCCTTGGCGTCATCGACGAGACGTCCACCTGGCAGCAACTGAGGCAGCAGGCCAGCCTCGATGGCACCCATCTCGCCAGCTCGACGCGGCACCCAAGCCACCCGAACCGTCGAGTCAAGATCGTTGATGGCCGACAGGGTGCCGGGCCGGGTAGCGGCCCTCTCCCCCACCAACACGATGGTGCCCTCCCCAATGGTCCCGTCGGCGACCAACTGGGCGAGAGCTTCAGGCTCCTGACCGGGCAGACAGCGAGCCAGCTCGGCACCCATCTTCGCCGAACCATTGGATAGGTGAGTTCCGACTACGGTGATCGCCGCCTTGTGACGACGCCACGCCTTCCGCAGACGCAGGAAGATCATCGGGCACTCGTCCTCAGGCTCCAAGTCCACCAGGACTACCCGCGAAGCCGTCTCAAGGTCGGCGTAGGTGACCGATTCCTCGAGGCTGTGCCCGGCGACCCTGGCAGCCAGATAGGCGGCCTCCTCAGCTGAGTGTGGACGGGATCGGAAGTCGACGTTGTTGGTGCCGAGCACGACTCGAGCAAATCGCGACCAGGATAGGCACGTCTCCACCGGGAGGCGCCCGCCGGTAAGGACGCCGACGCTGGTACCGGCTTTCGTCAGTCCAGCGGCGGCCGTCTGCAAGGCCTCAGCCCATGACGCCGGTTCCAGTACGCCGTTGTGACGCACCAGCGGAGTCGTTACCCGGTCGTCACCACGGCCGTAGCGGAAAGCGAAGCGACCCTTATCGCAGTTCCACTCCTCGTTGACGTCTGGCAGGTTGCCGGCGTTGCGGCGCTTGACCTCGTAGTGACGGTGGTCGGTGCGCAGCTGGCAACCGGCCGCGCAGTGCTCACAAGTCGTCACCGTCGAGACGAGATCGAAAGGACGGGAACGGAAGCGGTACTCGGCGCTGGTAAGAGCCCCTACCGGGCAGATCTGGATGACGTTACCGGAGAAGTAAGAGTTGAAGTCGTCACCCTGGTAAGCACCAATCTGGGAGACGGCACCGCGCTCCTGCAGGTTGATGAAAGGATCTCCGGCGATCTGGTCAGCGAACCGCGTACAACGCTGACACAGCACGCAGCGCTCGCGGTCTAGCAGCACCTGGGCCGAGATATTGATCGGCTTGGGATAGGTGCGCTTGACCCCGTCATAGCGAGACTCACCACGTCCGTTAGCCATCGCCTGGTTCTGCAGGGGGCACTCGCCGCCCTTGTCGCAGATCGGGCAGTCCAGCGGGTGGTTAATGAGGAGGAACTCCAGCATGCCCTTCTGGGCTTTGCGAGCCATCTCGGAGCTGACCTGAGTCTTGACGACCATCCCCTCAGCGACCGGCATGGTGCAGGAGGGCTGTGGCTTGGGGAACCCACGACCGTTACCAGCGTCGGGGATCTCGACAAGGCACTCTCGGCAGGCACCGGCCGGGTCAAGCAGCGGATGATCACAGAACCGTGGGATAGCGGTGCCGATGGATTCGGCAGCGCGAATAATGAGGGTCCCCTTGGGTACGCTCACCTGCTGACCGTCGATGGTGCACGTCACGAGTTCGACGGGCTTGTTTTCGCTCATGCTCCGGCCCCCTCCAGGACTCGGCGATCGGCGTCGTTGAAAATCGAGCTGCGCTCATAGGGCAGATACTGCCAAGCGGGAATCCCCCGACACCCAGCTTCGAACTCGTCACGGAAGTGGCCAATAGCCCCGCGCAGACAGCCCACGGCGCCGTCAGCCAGAGCACAGAAAGAACGGCCACCGATATTGTCGGCGATGTCCATCAGCTTGTCGACGTCCCCCTCCTGGCCCTCACCAGCCTCGATGCGACGCAACATCTGGACAACCCACCAGGTACCCTCGCGGCACGGGGTGCATTTACCGCAGGACTCATGCTTGTAAAACTCCAACCAGCGCAGCGTGACGCGAACCACCGAGGTCGTTTCGTCGAAGCACTGCAGAGCTTTCGTGCCGAGCATCGTCTTGGCCCCAGCCATCCCCTCGTAGTCGAGCGGGAGGTCGATGTCGTCCTTGGTCAGGATCGGGGTCGAGGAACCACCGGGGGTGAAGAACTTCAGTTCATGTCCCTGTCGCATGCCACCGGAGATGTCGAGGAGCTGACGCAGCGTAGTGCCCATCGGGGCCTCATACTGCCCAGGGTGAGCCAAGTGCCCAGACAAAGAGTAGATGGTGAAACCATCGGACTTCTCGGTGCCCATGGACTTGAACCATTCCTTGCCGTTACGCAGGATCGACGGTACCGTCGAGATGGACTCGACGTTGTTAATGACCGTCGGACTGGCATACAGGCCCGCAACGGCCGGGAAGGGCGGGCGCAGACGAGGCTGGCCACGGCGCCCTTCCAAGGAATCCAGCAGAGCCGTCTCCTCTCCACAGATGTAGGCGCCTGCGCCTGCATGGACGACAACCTCGAGGTCGTAACCGGAACCGAGGATGTTCTTGCCAATATAACCAGCCGAGTAGGCCTCCCGCACGGCCTGCTGCACACGCCGGACGACATGCAGCACCTCACCGCGGATGTAGATAAAGGCCGCCTTGGCCTTGATGGCGTAGGAAGCAATGATGACGCCCTCGACGAGAGTGTGCGGGGAAGCCATCATGAGCGGCATGTCTTTGCACGTGCCCGGCTCAGACTCGTCGCCGTTGACAACAAGGTAGGTCGGGTTGGGATTGTCCTTAGGCACGAAGGACCACTTCATGCCGGTGGGGAACCCGGCGCCACCACGGCCACGCAGGTTAGCGTCCTTAACCAGCGAGACAACGTCGTCAGGCGGCATCGTCAAAGCCTTACGAAGGCCGGTGTATCCGCCCTGTCGCTCGTAGTTAAGCAGCTTCCAACTGCGCTCTTCATCCCAATTGGCCGACAGAACCGGGGTCAGTGGATCGGTCACTTCTTCTCCTCTTCCACGGGCTCAGCGGGAGCGGGCAGGATATTCGGATCTGGAGCCTTCCAGCCGTTCTGCTTAGCTAGCCGGACACCCTGCAGAGATGCCTCACCGGCGCTAGGGCCCTCGTCAGCCCGACCATCGGGGAAGCCAGCGAGCACTCGCTCAGCCTCACGCCAGCTAGTGATCTTCGCACCGCGGGTGGAATGAACCTCTTCGTCGCGAGCCAAGGAATCCAAGATTTCCTCAGCGCGGATCGGAGTCATGTTATCCATGTATTCCCAGTTGACCATCATGATCGGCGCGAAATCGCAGGCAGCATTACACTCCACCCGCTCAAGAGAGAACTTGCCGTCGGGGGTTGTCTGCCCCTCTTTAATGCCAAGCTTCTTCTCGACACGGGCAAGCACCTCCTCGCCACCCATGACGGCGCACAGCGCCGTGGTGCAGACACCGATGTGATGCTGGCCCGCAGGGTGCTTCTTATACATGGTGTAGAAGGTCGCCACCCCGGATACCTGGGCGGTGGTAATGCCGAGCACTTCAGCCGCAGTCTCAATGCCGACCGGCGAGATGCGTCCGTCCACCGACTGAACCAGGTGCAGGATCGGCAGCAACGCCGAACGGGAGTCGGGGTAACGCGAGGCGATCTGATGCATCTCCTCGATGGTGTGCTCGTCGATATTGGTAGAACGGTCGGTCTGATCGACTCCGCCGGTCCCCGAGAAGTCCGAGTGGAAAGACTCGACGTAGGGGTATCCCAGGTTGACGGGTTCGCGATCGCTCATCGGTCGACTCCTCCCATGACGGGGTCCAAGGATGCCAGAGACGGCACCACGTCAGAAAGCATTCCGCCCTCACACATGGCGGGCAGGGACTGCACGTTGACGAATCCGGGATCGCGCAGGTGGGAGCGGTAAGGCCGGACGCCACCGTCAGAAACAAGGTGGCAGCCGAGCTCGCCGCCGGCTCCCTCAATGGCCTGGTACACCTGGCCAGCAGGCACCCGGAAGCCCTCGGTGACAATCTTGAAGTGATGGATGAGAGCTTCCATCGACTCGCCCATGATATGGCGAATGTGCTCATTAGAATTGCCCTGACCGTCGGGGCCCAAAGCTAGCTCAGCCGGCCATGCGATGTGCGGGTCCTCGACCATATGACGGTCACCCTGGGTGTCCTCGAGGCGTTTGAGGCATTGCTTGAGAATGCGCACCGACTGGTCCATCTCTTCCAGGCGGATGCGGAAACGCCCGTAACAGTCACAGGTATCCCAGGTGGCGACGTCGAAGTCATACGTGTCGTAATCGCAATAGGGCTGGGTCTTGCGCAGGTCCCACGGCAAGCCGGTAGCGCGCAGAGCAGGACCAGTCACTCCCAGGGCCATACAAGTAGACAGATCAGCGTAACCAATGCCCTGGGTTCGGGCCTTAAAGATCGGGTTCTCATTGCAGAACTGGCCGATCTCGGGGAGGTACTTCTCCATCCGCTTGATGAGGTCACGCAATTGGTCAAGCCCGGTCTCGGGCAGGTCCGTAGCGACGCCGCCAGGACGAATCCACGCGTTATTCATGCGCAGACCCGTGACGGCCTGGTTAAACTCCAGAATGATCTCGCGTTCCCTCAGGCCGACCTCGGCCACCGAGGAAGCACCAAGCTCCAGACCGCCAGTACCCACCGCAATGAGGTGGGATGAAATGCGGTTCAACTCGGTAATCATGACCCGAAGTACGCGAGCACGCTCGGGGACATCGTCGGTAATACCGAGCAGTTTCTCGACCGCCAGGCAATACACCAACTCGTTGAAGAAGTTCGCAACATAGTTGCACCGGGTCATGAAGGTGACGCCTTGAGTCCAGGTGCGAAATTCCATGTTCTTTTCGATACCGGTGTGGAGGAATCCAATCCCGACTCGCAGGTCTGACACTGACTCGCCATCAAGCTCAATGATGAGCCTCATGACACCGTGAGTGGACGGGTGGGAAGGCCCGAAATTCACGACGACGGTCTCGTCGCCTCGCTCGGCAGCCTCATCAACGATCTGGGCCCAGTCGCCGCCCTGGGACAAGTACTCGTGATTCTCGCTCATCAGTTGTAGCTCCTGCGCTGGTCCGGCGGTGGCACGACGGCACCCTTGTACTCGATCGGGATACCGCCAAGCGGGTAGTCCTTGCGCTGCGGATGGCCGACCCAATCGTCGGGCATGAGGATGCGAGTCAAGGCCGGGTGGCCGTCAAAAATGACCCCAAACATGTCCCAGGCCTCGCGTTCCTGCCAGTCCGCGTGCGGGTAAACCGACACGACGCTGGGAACGTGTGGCAGGGAATCGACGTCGCTGCGCCCGGTACGAGCAACGTCCTCCTGACCGGGATCGGCCAGCGCCACCTCAAGGCGAATGCGACGGTTATGGGTCATTGACAACAAGTTGTAGACAACGTGCATTTCGCGTCCTGCCATGTGCGGGTAATGCACGCAGGTCAGCGATGTACAGCTTTCGAACCGCAGGGCGTCATCGTCTCGAAGAACCTTGACGAGTTCGAGGAGCTTCTCAGGACGGACGAAGAAGGTGATCTCCCCACGATCAACCACAGTCAGGCCGTCAGAAAAGTCGGGGACGAGCTCCGCCATGCGATCCGCAACCTCGTCGAACCAGCCGCCATAGGGGCGCTCAGAGTTGCCAGAGATTTCGACGGTGCGAACGATGCCGCCGTAACCAGACGTGTCTCCGGGGCCGGAGGTCGCTCCCCACATACCCTTTCGGGTATCGATGCGACGATCGGTCCACTCACGGCCCTTCGCGGGGGTGTGGACCTGGTCGGGATGGCTGGGATCAAGGAAGTTGCGGCCATCGGGGATGCGATCCCCGGAGTCCGAGCCGCCTGCGGCGCCGCGCGGGGTCGGCTTGTCACTCATCGCATGAGCCCCTTCTGCTCGAGAGTGGTCTTGGCGTCGAGGGCCTTCTTCTCCTTGGCTGCCTCGACCTCGGACATGTGGCCCATGAGTGGCCAATGCTGGATCTGCTCACGGATCTTGAAGACGGCGTCAATGAGCATGTCCGGGCTGGGCGGACAGCCTGGCAGGTAGACGTCCACCGGGACGATATGGTCGCATCCCTGAACAACCGCGTAGTTATTGAAAATGCCGCCAGAAGATGCGCATGCACCCATCGAGATAACCCACTTGGGTTCGGGCATTTGGTCGTACAGCTGACGGACCACCGGAGCCATCTTCTGGCTCACCCGGCCCGAAACGATCATAAGATCTGCTTGACGGGGAGAGGCACGGAACACCTCGTGACCCCAGCGCGCAGCGTCAGCACGCGGGCCACCGTAGGAGATCATCTCGATGGCGCAGCAGGCCAGGCCCATCGTCAGCGGCCAGAATGAGGTCTTGCGGAGCCATCCGACGATGGCCTCCATTGAGGTCATCACGATGCCAGCTGGGACGTCGGCGTCGTACTCAGCCATCTCGCGCATCCTTTCTTTCTAAGACGTTGAGTGGCGTGGCTCGCAGGCCACTCAACATATTGCTGAGCGCGACCCCCAGGCCGCGCGGGAAGATCAAGTCCAATCCAAGCCGCCACGACGGCGGATGTAGAGGTAGGGGATGAAGACCATCGCCACGAACAGCACCATCTCCACCAACGCGAAGACGCCGAGGTGGTTAAAGTCAACCGCCCACGGGTAGAGGAACATGATGTCGATGTCGAACACGATGTAGAGCATTGCGACGACGAAGAACTTGACCGGGAACTTTCCGCCACCTGCCGGTTGTGGCGTCGGTTCAATGCCGCACTCGTAGATCTCGTGTTTGGCACGATTGGGTCGTTTTACCGCAAGAACGACGTTGACTGCGATCGTCGCCAGCACGAAAAACGCACCGAGGACGACCATCCCCACCAGGGGAGCATATCCGTTCATCTCACCACCTCTAGTCAGCACCATTCGCTCAGACCATACGACTCTCATTTGTCGCGCTGGTACTTTGGGTAACCTAACTTGAGGTTTGGCGACGCCAGATGGCAGTCGTCGACCACGACCTCACACCGACGGGGCAGCCCTCGTCAGGGCGTTGATAATACGGTCATCAAGGTCTCCAGATTCGGAATCAGTGAGGTTTGCCAATAATTTATTCACAAACTTCATGAGTCGACGGCGAGGAAGCCCGTACGTCGTGCAGATCTTCATGACGCGCGGGTCACCAATGAGTCGCACGAAGATCGTCCCCAGCCGGTAGTAACCACCGAAGTGGTGCCGAAGGGCGCGCGGGTACCCCTGAAGCGCTTTCTCGGCAGCCGGTGTCTGGTGGCCACAGTAATAGGCCTCAGCGATGGCGTCAGCCGCCAACTCACCGGCCTCCATGGCGTAATCGATGCCCTCGCCATTAAATGGGTTAACCATGCCGCCGGCATCCCCTACAAGTAGCAGACCGTCGTGATAGTGAGGTTGACGATTAAACGCCATCGGCAAGGCGGCACCGCGGATCGGCCCCTCCTGGTGTTCTTCGTCAAGGGTCCACTCGGCGGGCAGATGTGACAGCCAGCGCTTCATCAAGGAGCGGTAGTCAGTGTTCCCAAAGGCGGCAGAGGAATTGAGCATTCCCAAACCGATATTGACCGTTCCATCCCCCTCAGGGAAGGCCCAGCCGTAGCCCGGCAAGAGGTCAGATTCTTGCGGGGTCCCGTCCCACGGTTCTAGCCAGCTCTCCAAATTACGCGACTCCGACAGCACAGAGCGGTAATAGGCGCGTACCGCCACGCCCATCGGACGATCGTCCCGCTTGTGCAGGCCCATCGCTAAGCCGAGTCGAGAAGAATTGCCATCGGCTGCGACGATAACGGGGGCGGAATACTCGGCACCCTCGGACGTACGGACGCCGCGAATACGGCCGTTAGGATTGAGGATCGGCTCAATGACATTAGCATTCTCAACGAGGGTGACTCCCTGCGACTCGGCGTGACGGGCCAGACGCTCGTCGAGAACCGTGCGTCGGCACACCATGCCGAAATTGGGGTAGTCGGCCAACTCGGGCCAGGGAAGAACGAAGGGGGCGATACGTCCACCGTGGATCCGCAGCCCCTCCGTGTGTTTCCAGCCAGCCTCTTCGGAGACGTCGATACCCAGCCGGATGAGCTGCTTGACGGCGCGCGGAGTCAGGCCATCACCGCAAACCTTGTCGCGGGGGAACGTCACCTTCTCCAGCAGGGTGACATGCAGCCCCCTGCGGGCAAGGTGCGCAGCGGTCGCTGAGCCACCAGGCCCAGCACCGACGACGACGACGTCGGACTCCATCTGGCTCGTCACGTGGACCCTCCTCATTAACGCACACCGACGATCTGCACGGGCGAGTCTAGGGGTTATCGGCTACATGCGCGTCGCCGCATCAGGTTCACGAAGCCGGAAGGCAGATAAACCTCTACCCGGGACGCCGTCGTCTCCAACACCTTAGTGACACTATGCAGTGCTATGCTCCAAACGAAAGTCTAAATGATTTTCGCTAATTTCCATACGTACGACATATCGGGAGACCATCATGTTCGTCCAAATCGCTGCCAGCCTGGCAGCCGCATCGACCATTGCACTCGGCGTTCCCGGAGCTGCCACACCCCTTAATGGAAGCCAACTTCCGACCGGTCCCCAAGTGTCGGTGACGGACCCTGCACAGCACACTGGACCGTTCAGTACGGCCACCCCTCTCACCATTAAGGTCAAGCCAAGCGCCCCATGCGTGAGAGCCGACGGTCGCCAGCAATCCCTGGTGGCCCGCGTCCTCGACGACAAGGGCCATCAGGTATGGTCCGGAACGTTCGACGAGTCACAGCTCATCGGCGGCACTGGACGTGGCACTGCAACGTTCCACGTTGGATCCGCGGCCGCAGCATTCAACTTTCACGGCGGCAAGCGCACCACCTACCGGGCTCTCGGCTACTGTGCCTACCCGCACTACGTTAACGGCATCCGGGAGCGTCTCTCCCAGGTGAGCGTCAAGACATTCACGGTGGATCCCGCCATCAACTGAGCTAATAGGCGTGGGCAGCGCCGCCAGGCCAACGCGAATTGGCCGTTCTCGTCGGCGCTCATAGCGATGAGACGGCGCTGCCCATGTAGACATCTGGGTTATCCTGCCACCGTGATCCTTGCCCCAGGTTCAGCCCGTTTGTGCGCCCGCACCGTCTCGATCCCGGACCCAGGCCCGCTCGAAAACTACATGACGCCCGAGGACTCGGTATGCTTTTTGCACCGCAACTACGGCATGGTCGGGTTAGGTGAGATCACACGATTCGAGACTGATTCCCCGGCAGCCGCCGACGTCTGGTGGGAGGCATTGTGCGATGATCTCGAGCACGAAACTGAGATGCCTGATGCTGAGGCCACTGGACCAGTCGCCTTCGGATCCTTCACGTTTGACCCAGACCGGTCATCGTCACGGTCTGTCATGATCCTTCCCAAAACGATCATTGGACGCTGGCCCGGTTATTCGTGGCTCACCCAACTCTCCTGGGACAGCATCACCGACGATTCTCCCCATCAGCAAAGCGTGCCCCGGCCCCCCGGGGCCGTGACGGTACGTGACGGTGTCGTCAGCGAGCGAAGTTGGCGCCAAGTGGCGCGACTTGTCCAGGACATCATGAGCCCCGGAGAACTCGATCAGATTGTCCTCATGCGTGACGTCGAGGCCAAAGCTGCCTCCTCTATCGACCCGCGATGGATCGTCGAGACTCTGCGTCGCCAATTCCCCAACGCATATACCTATCTCGTCGAGGGATCCGTCGGCACCACGTCGAAACTCACCGTCGGGGTGAGCAAGTCCTTAATCACATCCCGGGTACTGACGCACTCCCCCGCTACCGACGCCAACCACCAAACCCTGCTCACTGCGCTTCAAGGCACAGGGCCGCTGGCGGCCTATCATGACGAGATCGTTGAGCGAACCTGCGCACGTCTCGAGCAATTCTGCGACACGGTCCACGTTCCTGACTGTCCGGGATGTGTCTATAACGATGCCTCAACCTACCTCGTTACCGACGTCACCGGTATCCACTCTCCCGACCAAGGATCCTGTCTGGCCCTCGTGCAGGCCCTGTGCCCGCCAGCTTTTGTCACCGGACTACCACCACATCGCGCCATGTCCGTGTTGGCCGAGGTTGAGCACGTCGACCGTGGCCGCGTTTCCGGCCCCACTGGCTGGGTCGATTCTTTGGGCAATGGCCAGTGGGTCACCGACTGCCGTGGCGGTCAGATCGACGCTACCGACCCTTCACTCGTCCATATCTTCTCTGGCCACCCCGTCAGCCATGACGACGACGCGGACGTCTTGTCGGCCGAGGCAGAGCATCGCATCGATGT
>ERZ782882.33-NODE-33-length-24263-cov-58.992606_pt1 | contig 24263 bp, 20 predicted proteins | sample MGYA00466090_ERZ782882 | MGnify/ENA primary metagenome ERZ782882 (study PRJEB29894, sample SAMN03576369) | human skin metagenome | biome: human skin; feature: right retroauricular crease; material: organic_material | host: Homo sapiens | place: Italy: Trento... | reverse complement strand
GCAAGATTCGCGCCCTCATGGGGGAGCAGCGTCAGATCTTCAATCAGGTCTCTGAAATCACCAACCGCATCAAGCAGTACTGAGCTGAGCCACAGCCTACGGTGACAGCTGCACCTGTGTCGTTGAGCTAGGCACAAGCCCGCCCCGTAACACCTATTCCCACACCCATATGTGGAAAACCAGTGGACAGCCAGGGGATAACGATGGGACAACTTTTTATATCCACAGCCACCCCACCGGCATGCACATCTGGTCCACGTCGTCGTCCACTGCCACAAAACGTTGTTGACAAGGGAGTTTGGCAATTATCCACAAGTTCCACAGGGGTTACGAGTATGAAGAAAAGACATACATCTCCATCTCTTACAAGTCTGTGGGTGTGGATTTGGGGACAAGGCCTCGCTGCCGCACACTGCTCTAACACGGGGAGAGGTATCCACTACCAAGAGAACTCTTGACGTCGACATCACCATGGGCGTGCCAACGGTCGGCAAGCATGGATATGATCAGCATGCAGGCACCATGGAGTGCGAGACGCCAAATCAAGGGGACGCAGTGGAAATCCGTCTGGAACGCGATGTCATGGCCGAAGCTGTCGCCTGGGCTGCTCGCAGTCTGCCGAACCGGCCGACAGTGCCGATTTTGGCTGGACTGCTCGTGCGAGCTGAGGGCGACTCGGTGGTGATGTCGGCCTCCGACAATGAGACCAGCGCACAAATTACCCTTTCCGCTCAGGTTGACGAGCCGGGGGAATCTCTTGTCTCTGGCAAGCTGCTTGCTGATATTGCTCGTAGCTTGCCTAACAAGCCGGTTCAGATCACGACGGACCCCGCCAAGATGGATCTGGTGTGCGGATCTGCTCGCTTTACCCTTCAGGCCCTACCTGTTGATGAGTATCCTGATCTGCCGCAAATGCCTGCAGCAACGGGCACTGTTGACGCCAGTGTTTTCTCCAGGGCTGTCGCTCAGGTCGTCGTGGCTGCTGGTCGTGATGAGCTATTGCCGGTCTTTACGGGTGTGCGCGTCGAAATCAACGGGGAGACCCTCTCGCTGCTGGCTACAGACCGTTACCGGATGGCTCTCAAGGAAATCACCTGGAATCCCAGCGCCACCGACGCTGAGGCTACTGCTTTGGTGCCGGCTAAGGTCATCAATGAAACCGCGCGCTCGATGACCTCTGGCGAGCACGTCACCATGAACCTTTCTTCGGGCGACAGTGGTGAAGGTCTTGTCGGTTTTGAAGGTGACGGGGCCAACGGTGTGCGTCGCATGACCACTCGCTTGCTTAGCGGGGAATTCCCTAAAGTGCGTCACCTCATGGACATCAAGGCCACTCGTTCGGTGCGGGCTCGTACCGATGAGCTCATCAACTCGGTGCGTCGCGTTTCCCTCGTTGCTGAGCGCAACACTCCGCTGCGGATGGTCATTAATGACGACTCGGTCGCCTTGTCAGCGGCCACGGGCGACCAGGCTCAAGCTTCTGAGGCCATTGAGGCTGTTGTTACAAACCACGTTGACGGGGAGCCCACTATTACCGCGGCAGGGTTCAACCCGCATTATCTGTCTGACGCCCTTGGTGCCCTGGATACCCCCTACGTCCACTTCTCTTTCACCGCTCCTGGCAAGCCTTGCCTGGTGACTGGTCTCAATGACTTCGACGGCAAGCCGGAGACGGATTACCGTCACGTCATCATGCTGATGAGATTGCCCTCCTGAGGTAGCTTCGCGTCACGAAGAGTCTTGCTCGATAGCCCCATAAAGCATACTTGTATTGGGCTATAGCACTGCCCTTGATAGGCAAGTGCCATGGGGTGCCAAATGGCCTTGCTAGGGGGATTGCCACACTGGTCCCATGACAACCATCGCTGACGTCAGGACTGGGGTTAACCGCGTCTTCGATGCCCTCGGTGCGCCTTCCTGGTCGAATCCGCACGCTGATCATTCCGTTGCTGCCGAGGAGGAGTACAGCAGGGTCACTGACCCTGAGAGGTACCACGTCCTCATGCTGCGCTTGCAGGCGTGGCAGACGGTTCTTGCGAAACTGTGTGACGTTGACGTCGACACCATGGCCAAAGGTCGGGGCCGGTTGCAGCAGCGGTGGTCAAGCCCTCACAGCGACACGTTGCCTCTGTACGTGTCGGTGGTGACTTTTGACCAGGTTCCTTTTGTCGGGCTGTCCGCCACCTCGGATGCCGATCCCTTCGACATCATCCCGGATTGCGCTTGTGATGCCTGCGACCATGGTTCGGAAGATCTTTTGCGGGTTCTTGACGCGGACTTGGCGGCCGTCGTTGACGGTAGCCTCGTCGTTGTCACTGGGCCGGTGGTCAATGGTGAGCCGACATTCCATCTCGTCGGTACCGGACAGGGCTGCGCGTCGACCTGGGGAGGGGATGAGGTTGGCCCATTAGCCGAGCCGGAAGCCGTTATTGACGCTATTCGCAGTGGGGATGACCCGTTGCTGCCACCTGGATGCACCGTCCTACATGGCAGACCGTGGCTGTGAACATGTCTGTCCGGTAACCTGGCTCGGACGGCCTGGATGTGGTCGGAGGGGGTCCGGATGTTCGTTGAGCGCCTCGAATTGGTTGATTTCCGTTCCTATGTCCGTGCCGATGTCCCCATGACTGCAGGGGCGACGACCTTCATTGGCTCTAATGGCCAGGGGAAGACGAACCTCGTTGAGGCGGTGGAATATCTTTCGACGTTGTCGTCGCACCGCGTCAGCAATGACACCCCGCTGGTGAGGCTGGGAGCCGACCAGGCGGTTGTACGAGGCCGGGTCCGTGCCGGGACCGACGACGCCCGCAGCTTGCTGCTGGAGGTCGAGATTAATGCGCGACGTGCCAATCGGGCGCGTATTAATCGAGCTCCGTTAACCCGTCCGCGGGACATTCTCGGGGTGTTGAGGACTGTGGTGTTTTCGCCTAATGACCTGGCAGTGGTGCGCGGTGATCCGTCGGATCGTCGAGCGTTCCTCGATGGCCTAGTGGTGACGCGGTGGCCCAGGATGGCCGCGGTGAAGTCTGATTACGAGCGGGTCCTCAAGCAGCGCAACGCCTTACTCAAATCCCTGTCCGGGAAGGGGCGATCGGCGGGAGCTGAGATCGGTGCGACGATGGACATCTGGGACAACGAGCTGGCTACCATCGGTGCTGAACTACTTTCGGCTCGGCTCGATACTCTGTCGGCTGTCATGCCGTTGACTTCGGCCGCCTACCGCGAGATTGCCCCAGTGAATGACCTCACCACTGCGTCGTATAAGTCCACGATCGATCTTGAGGGTCTGTGGTCGCCTCCGCAAGAAAGGGAGAGTTCCACACCGATCGACCGCAAGGAGCTCGCAAACCGATTTCTGGACACTTTGGCGAAACGACGTGCTGACGAGCTCATCCGGGGCGTTACCCTCGTCGGCCCGCAACGTGACGACATCATCTTGCATATCGGAGAAATGCCGGCTAAAGGGTATGCCTCCCACGGCGAATCATGGTCGTTGGCTCTGGCTTTGAGATTGGGGTCTTTCCAGCTTCTGCGTGATGACGGTATTGAACCCGTTCTCGTGCTTGATGATGTTTTCGCTGAGCTTGACGCGACGCGTCGAGACCGACTGGCATCGTCGGTAGTGCAGGCTGATCAGGTGCTAGTGACGGCCGCGGTAGCCTCGGACGTTCCCGAGATTCTGCGCGGGGAGAGGTTCGACGTCGGGGGTGGTCAGGTGCTGGCCTATGAGGGGAATAACGATGACTGACGGCCTTGACGAAGGTCCGACCGAGGAAGATCGTCGCCTGGCGGCTGATCATGATGACGAGGGTGTCGACGTTGCCCTGGCTATTGCTCGAGCCGCTCGTGGTGAACCGGCAGGAACCCCGCGTCATGACGATGATGGCGAGGTTTTGCTGCCGCCACCTCGACGTTCCGCTGCGAGGAAACGTCGTCGTCGCCCCAGTACCCCATCATGGTCCGGTCCTAAGGCTGATGGTCGCGATCCGATGGCCCTTGGCGACGCTTTCACCCATCTAGTGCAATCTAAGGGATGGGGTCGTCAGGTCAATCTACATCTGGTGCTTTCGCGCTGGCCCGAACTGGTTGGTCCGACGAATGCGGAACATTCGCGCCCGGTTAAGTACCAGGGCACAGTGCTGACAGTTCGGACCGAGGCGACGGTGTGGGCGACGTCTTTGCGCACCATTGCGCCTCAGCTGGTGGCCGAGCTCAATCGTCGCCTGGGGGAGGGGACCGTTACCAAGGTCGTTATTGAGGGGCCAAGTGCTCCCAGTTGGAAGCATGGGCCTCGGTCGGTGCCGGGGAGAGGGCCGCGAGATACCTACGGGTGAGGTGGAAGTTCAGTCATTTTGACCGAGTTGTCAGGGTCAAAATGACTGGACTTCGTCCATGGTCTACTGCTTTTCCCAAAGTCTGTTGAAAACTCCATCATCGTTAACTAACTCTGCTAGTGGGCCACGTTCAGTAAGCTGTCCGGACTCCAAGACGATGATCTCGTCCGCTGTTGCCAACGTCTTCAACTTATGCGACACGATGATCAAAATGCTGTCTGACGCAACCTGTCGAATCGCCGCCATGGACCGCTCCTCAGAAATGCTGTCCATGGCGGACGTAGCCTTGTTACGGCCACAGATACCTCAGCGAGTAAGGCCAGATTAGGTGATAACTCGTGAGACCCAGGGGCTTTGTGGCGAATGGCTTTTAGCAGTGTACAGAGTGTCTCGATGGGGTGACGAGGATGCAGGACTCCGGTGGATGTGTCCTCTTGATTGAGGTGTGATCTACGTCGATCAAAAATTGGAGTTGTCATGAGGAAGACAGTGTTTTTCGTCGGTTCCTTGGTTACTGTGTCAGTCTTGTTGATCCCATTAAGTACTTCGCGTCGTCGTGGAAGTCGTGGTACTCACAATCGTCGGGACTGTCCTCACCTAGGTGACTCGAGCCCAACCAACGTGATGAAATCTAACCATGCGTGCACTGACAGGACAGGTCCAGCATTACGACTGGGGATCCGCTGACGCCATTCCCGCCATCCTTGGGACTAGACCCGATGGCACCCCGTGGGCCGAGTACTGGCTGGGAGCCCACCCCAAAGCTCCATCGGCCCTACCGGACGGCACACCTCTGGATCAGTGGTTGACACATCACCCCGACGAGCTGGGAGCTGGGAGCCGCGAGGCCTTCGGTGACCGTCTGCCTTTTTTGCTGAAAATCCTGTCTGCCAATCATGCCCTGAGTATCCAGGCTCACCCTTCACGGGAACAGGCCGAGAAGGGGTTCGCCGCCGAGAACGAAGCAGGGGTTCCCCTTGATGCCCCCAACCGTATCTTTCGTGACGACTGGCCCAAGCCCGAGATGATCGTCGCCCTTACTGATTTCGATGCCCTGTGTGGGTTCCGCGATCCATCCTCGTCCCTGGTATTGCTATCGGGTCTGGGTGAAGTCGATGGACTGAACGAGGTGCTGACACCACTGAGCCAAAACGATGGCCTGGCCACGCTCGTGGCGGCAGTGCTGTCAGGTGACGACGATGTGACTCCGGTCGTCAAAAGGGTCGTGTCTGCCTCTCGCGCCTACCTCAATGACGGTGCAGATGAAGACGTCCGCAGCCTAGCCACCACCGCCGTCGAGCTGTGGGAGGACCATCCCGGAGACCCGTCCATTCTTGTCGCTCTGCTGATGAACCGGGTGCGATTGGCTCCCGGTCAGCAAATTCACCTGTGCGCCGGAAGTATGCACGCCTATCTTGGTGGCACTGGTGTGGAAATTATGGCTAATTCTGACAATGTTTTGCGTGGTGGTCTGACGAGCAAGTACATCGACGTCAAGGCCTTATTAGACCACGCCAACATGACTCCTGAGCCGTGCGTTGGTGAGTATGCTCAGCAAATATCTCCAGGAGTCGGCGTGTATCACACTACGTTCCCGGAATTCCGGCTTTGGGGGCTTGAAGGGCACAATGATGTCCTCGACCTTCCTGCTACCGAACTAGGGCGAATTCTTCTTGTAACAGAGGGTCAGTTAGTGGCCTATTGCGGTACTGACGATTGCGAATTAAGTCGTGGCCAATCCGTCTGGTTGCCTGCCGGGGACGAGGTGAAAGTAACTGGTCAGGGACGTGGATTCCTGGCAAGTGCTGGGGTAGGGGATTCCTGAATGGGAGGTGGCGTAACGCTGCTGACGTCGTGACCCCCCACTCGGTACCGGTGGTCGGGTGAGGGGGTCGAATCGCTCACAGGCCCTCTCAACGTCCGTCTCGCGGGTTCCGGTGTTCAGTGCCGCGCGGGCTTGCGGTAGTATTGGATCGTTGGGCTCCCCGCTGGTTCATGACATCCGACGGGGACGCCAGACCCGGAGGTCACCGTGACCTCTATAGAGACACAGGAGCGCATTGCCCGTGAGCCAGCCCGAGATGCCCGAGTCCGTGACCGACGGGGACACCCCCGAGGACCTTCTCATTGATGCTACCGATCATCCTGATGGTCTGGACTCAGAGCTTCCCCCGACGGCCGTCGACGGTTCCTACGATGCCGGTCAAATCACCGTCTTAGAAGGCTTGGAGGCCGTTCGTAAGCGTCCCGGCATGTATATCGGCTCTACTGGGGAGCGCGGGTTGCATCACTGCGTCTATGAGATTGTCGATAACTCCGTCGACGAGGCGATGGCCGGTTATTGCGACACCATCCAGGTTGAGTTACTCGACGATAACTGGTGCCAGGTTACCGATAACGGGCGAGGGATTCCCGTCAAGGAGCACCCCGTCGAACACATCCCTACCGTCACTTTGGTACTGACCAAGCTGCACGCCGGCGGTAAGTTCGGCAACGGCGGTTACAAGGTCTCCGGTGGTCTACACGGCGTCGGCTCCTCGGTTGTTAATGCTCTAGCGGCCCACTTCATCGTCGAGGTCCGACGAGACGGCTACCACTGGCGTCAGTCCTTCAGCCTCGGTGAGCCTGACGGTCCGCTGGAGCAGCTTGAGGCACTCGGCCCCGACGATCACGAAGGCACCACGGTGCGTTTCCAGCCCTCCGACGAGATCTTCGATGCCATCGTTTTCGACTACCAAACCTTGTCGAACCGTTTCCGTGAAATGGCCTTCCTTAATAAGGGTCTGCGTATCGTGCTCACCGACCGCCGTGCCGACCACGCTGATGAGGACGGCAACCCGGTTCACGAGGACTTCCTCTATAAGGAGGGGCTTAAGGACTACGTCCGATTCCTCACGGGGACCCGCGACGTCATCAACCCCACCATCATCTCCTTGGAGTCCCACCGTCCCGAGGAGGGTATGGGTTTGGAGATTGCGATGCAGTGGAACACCTCGTACGCCACCAGCGTCCACACTTTCGCCAACGCCATCAACACCATCGAGGGCGGAGCTCACGAGGAAGGCTTCCGTGCCGCTCTCACCAACACCGTTAATCGGTGGGGTGAGACTTGGGGACTCATCAAGAAGCGTGAGGATCGCGTTTCCGGTGACGACATCCGCGAGGGCCTGACAGCCGTCGTCTCCATCAAGCTCACCGAGCCGCAGTTCGAGGGCCAGACAAAGACCAAACTCGGCAACGCCGAGGCCAAATCTTTCGTCCAAAAAGCCCTTAATGAGAAGCTCTCGGACTGGTTCGAGGAGAATCCCAATGAGGGCAAGAGCATCGTCCGAAAGTCACAAGCCGCTGCCCAGGCTCGCGTAGCCGCTCGCAAGGCCCGCGATCTGGCCCGTAACCGGAAAGGCCTGCTGGGGTCGACGTCACTGCCCGGCAAACTCAAGGACTGCTCCTCAACCAGCCCGGAAGAGTGCGAGATCTTCATTGTGGAGGGCGACTCCGCTGGTGGTTCGGCCTCTCAGGGCCGTGATCCACGTATTCAGGCGATCCTGCCGTTGCGAGGAAAGATCCTCAATGTTGAAAAAGCCCGCCTCGACCGCGCGTTGGGTTCGGAAACTATTGAGTCGATCATTAACGCGTTAGGAACCGGCGTCCACGAGGACTTCGATCTGGACAAACTGCGTTACCACAAGATCATCCTCATGGCGGACGCCGACGTTGACGGCGCTCATATCCGCACCCTGCTACTGACCCTGCTGTTCCGGTTCATGCGTCCGGTCATTGACGCTGGCCACGTCTACCTGGCACAGCCCCCGCTGTTCCGACTGCGGTGGACGAACTCCCCGCACGAGCTCGCCTACTCCGACGAAGAGCGCGACCTGCTGCGCGAAGACGGTCTGACCCACGGCAAGAAGCTGCCCCAAGTTAACCCGATCCAGCGGTACAAAGGTCTGGGCGAGATGGACGCCGAAGACCTGTGGGACACCACCATGGACCCCGACAAGCGTCTGCTGCTCCAGGTGACCCTTGAAGACGCCGCGCTGGCCGACCAGATGTTCTCCATCCTCATGGGTGAGGACGTCGAACAGCGCCGATCGTTCATTCAGCGCAATGCCAAGGACGTCCGCTTCCTCGACATCTGAGCACCCATTCCCTCATCCCCTGATTATTCAAAGGACACTCCATGGCTGACGACGAGAAGCCCGACGAGCAGAACCAGGCCGACCGTCAAGGATTGGTGACCGGCCGTCACGTCGGAATCCAGCCGGTCGAGATTCGTGACGAGATCCAGAACGCGTACCTCGACTACGCGATGAGCGTCATCGTCGGGCGTGCCCTGCCCGATGTGCGCGACGGCCTCAAACCGGTACACCGTCGGGTCATCTACGCGATGTACGACGGCGGTTACCGCCCCGACCGCGGCTGGAACAAGTGCTCCCGCGTCGTCGGTGACGTCATGGGTAAGTACCACCCTCACGGCGACTCGGCCATTTACGACACCTTGGTGCGTCTGGCTCAGCCATGGGCCATGCGATACAAGCTTGTCCAGGGTCAGGGTAACTTCGGGTCCCAGGGCAACGACGGTGCGGCTGCCATGCGATACACCGAGTGCAAGATGGCGCCGCTGGCCATGGAGATGGTGCGCGACATCGACCAGGACACTGTCGATTTCCAGCCCAATTATGACAACAAGGAGACCGAACCGGTCGTCTTGCCGTCGAGGTTCCCCAACCTGCTTGTCAATGGTTCTTCAGGTATCGCGGTGGGCATGGCCACCAACATCCCGACCCATAATCTGCGCGAGGTCAACGAGGCCGTGCAGTGGTCTTTGGCTCACCCCAATGCTTCCCACGAGGAACTGCTCGAGGCGTGCATGGAGCGCATTAAGGGTCCGGATTTCCCCGGCGGCGCCCTCATTGTGGGTCGGCAGGGCATCGAGGACGCCTACCGCACCGGCCGCGGTTCGGTGACGATGCGTGCCGTCATCGACATGGAAGAGGACAAGAAGGGACGCCAGTGCCTGGTCGTCACCGAGTTGCCTTATATGTGCAACCCGGACAACCTCGCCACCAAGATCGCCGACCTGGTGAACTCCGGTCGCATCAACGGTATCGCCGACATCCGTGACGACTCCTCAGCCCGTACTGGTCAGCGTTTAGTCATCGTCCTCAAGCGTGACGCTCAGCCGCGTGTCGTCATGAACAACCTGTACAAGCACACGGCTTTGCAGGACACCTTCGGCTGCAACATGCTGGCTCTGGTGGACAACGTGCCGCGCACCTTGCGTCTGGACCAATTCATCAGCTACTGGATTGACCACCAGATGGAGGTCATCCGCAGGCGTACCGAGTACCGCCTGGCTCAGGCCGAAAAAGACGCCCACATCCAGCGGGCTCTCGTCAAGGCCCTCGATATGCTCGACGAGGTCATCGCGCTCATCCGTCGCTCCCCGAACACTGAGGCCGCCAGCACCGGCCTACAGGAACTGCTTGATATCGACGAGATTCAGGCTCGCGCCATCCTCGATATGCAGTTGCGTCGTCTGGCTGCCCTGGAGCGTCAAAAGATCATCGACCGACTTGAAGAACTCGAGCGCCTCATCGCTGATTACAAAGCAATTCTGGCTAGCGAGGACCGCCAGCGCGAGATCATCTCTACCGAGCTTGCCGAGATCGTCGATAAGTATGGTGACGAGCGTCGCACCCGCATTATCGCCGCCGATGGGGACTTTTCCGAGGAAGACTTCATCCCCGACGATGACGTCGTCGTCACCATTACCCGGGGCGGCTACGCCAAGCGCACCCGCACTGACCTGTACCGGGTCCAGAAACGCGGTGGCAAGGGTGTTCGCGGCGCCAGCCTGCGCGCTGACGACGAGGTGGCACAGCTATTCACTACCACGAACCACCAGTGGATCCTCTTCTTCACAAATATGGGTCGGGTGTATCGCACCAAGGTATGGCAGCTGCCGGAGGCTGGTCGTGACGCCAGGGGGGGTCACGTCGCTGGGTTGCTGAGCTTCCTGCCCGACGAGAAGATCGCCCAAGTCATGACCCTACGGTCCTACGACGGCGCCGAGTACCTCCTCCTGGCCACTCGTAAGGGTATGGTCAAGAAGACGGCGCTCAAGGCTTATGACTCGTCTCGTCAGGCCGGCGTTATCGCCGTTAATTTCCGTACCGAGGACGATGAGCTCATCGGCGCCGAGCAGTGCTCCGCCGCTGACGACGTGCTGCTTATCAGCCGTAAGGGGCAAGCGATCCGGTTCTCTGCCGGCGACGACCAGCTGCGCCCGATGGGGCGTGCGACTTCGGGCGTTACCGGCATGAAGTTCCGTGGTGATGACGAGTTGCTGTCAATGTCGATCATCCACTCCGACATGCCTGAGGATGATCGGTTCGTTTTCACAGCAACCGGTGGCGGCTACGCCAAGCGCACTGCTGTGTCGGAGTACCGTCAGCAGGGGCGTGGGGGAGTCGGCATCAAAGCGATGGCCCTCAGTGAGGAGCGCGGCTCCCTGGTTGGTGGCCTGGTGGTCAGCGAGGCTGACGAAATCATCGCGATTAAGACGTCAGGTCAGATCACCCGATCGGCCGTGTCTGAGGTGCCCGCCAAGGGACGCTCCACGATGGGGGTCAAGTTCGTCTCCGTACGAGGTGGCGACGCTGTCTCAATCATCGCTGTCAACCCCGAACATACCGTCGAGGAGGAAGTCGCTGACGAATCAGTGGAAACTGTTGAAGGCGATGCCACGCAGGCCCAATCGGGAGGTGTGGTTCGGCGAAGCGATACTGTGGACGACGACCGTGCCGTCGATACGGCGGGAAACGACATGAAGCCGGAGGACAACGGTGAGTGACGAGAAGAAGGTGACGCATCCCGGTCCCGACGACCCGGAGGCAATCCACTGGACCGCCGGTGATGCCCGCCGTACCTTCCACGAGAAGGGCGAGGAGCGCCCTGATCCACGTCAGGAGTCTGATCGCAAACGGACGACAGCGTCTACCCCGGTGAGGCGTACTGATTCGCGTAGCGCCCAGGGAGAGAAGGCCCCGAACCAGCAGGAGCCGCATCGTTCGCCTCAGGCGCATCAGCCGGCACGCGCTCCGAGGCGCACACGTAAGGCTCGGTTGCGCTTGACTCGCGTCGATCCGTGGTCGGTCATGAAGACCTCTCTATTATTCGGTGTGGCTGGCGCGGTGATTTTCTTTATCGCGACCTGGATCATTTGGGGCATCATCGGTGCTTCGGGTGCCTTTGATTCCATGAATAAGGTCGTCAACGACCTCATCAGTTCACCGAGTTCGACGTCGAAGTTTGAGCTGTCTGACTACGTCAATACTGGGCGTGTATTGGGTTTGACTGCCCTTATCGGCGCCATTAATGCGGTGTTGTTTACGGCGATCTCGACCTTGTTTAGCTTCCTCTACAACTTGGCTGCCCAGATTATGGGTGGCTTGGAGGTCACTCTCGCCGAAGACTGAGTTCGGTGCCCGGAACTGCGCACCGAACTCGTCATCGAGGCCGACGTCACCCTGCTGTATGGGTGGGATGTAACGGGAAATGCCAGGAGTCGCGGCGCTCAGGCTGGACGCACCGACTCATAGACCTCTCGTACCGCCTTGGCCGAGACCAACAGTTTCTCTTGCTCCCACTCGTCCAAGACGATGTTGAGGTGATGTTCGACCCCGTGGCCACTGACCACCGTTGGCAGCGACAGGGATACCTCACTGTGGAATCCCAGCACCCCGTCGGCTAGCGTGCATACCGGATGGATGGACCGTTGGTCGAGCAGCATGGCCCGTGCCAAGCTCACCGCCGCCTTCGAGATACCCGAGGACGTCCAGCCCTTGCCCTCAAGGATATCGAAGGCCGACTGTACGACGCTGTTGCCCACCTGGTCGGGGGACAACGGTTGCAGCCCCAGGGCGGTCGTCGCCTCGGCGAGGGTCAGACCACCGATAGAGGCATGCGAGAGGTAGGGAAATGCTGTCGCCCCGTGCTCTCCCAACATGAAGGCTTGCACCGAGTCGGGGCTGACGCCGGCCCAGTCGGCTAGGTGACGGCGCAGTCGGGCTGAGTCGAGGGCGGTTCCGGTGCCAACGACGAGGTTCGTCGGATAGTCGAACTCGGTTGCCGCGATATGGACGTTAACGTCTAGTGGGTTAGTAATGAGGATGATGGGTGCGCTGTGGGTGTATTGGCAGATGTTGCCCATCACCTCGCGGATGACCTTCGAGTTGACTTGGGCCAGCGAGTTACGTGAGTCATGGCCGCCGCCGTAGCTGTCAGGCAGGACGGAGGGACCAGCGGAGACGATGATGACGTCGGCGCTGCGACATGCGTCATAGTTGGCTGCCGTGATGGTGGTCGTCATGGCGGTGGCGACGGCGGTGGCCTGGTGGTTGTCGAGAGCTTGGCCGTCACGGACCTTTTTGTCGACATCAATGAGCGATATACGCGAGAAGAGTCCCAAGGCTGCGGCATTGGTGACGACGTCCGAGCCGACGTGGCCGATCCCGATAACGACGAGGTGCGGTGCAATTGACATGGGTGTGATCCTTCCGTTGACGTTCATCGTCTCACGTGGTATGCCAGCCGTCTCGGACGGTGAGACGTGGTGGCGATCTTGTCTGCTCCTGTTTAGCACGTACTGCAACGAACTGGAACAGAGTTGCAATAGCTGGTAATGCGGCGAGTCAGTGCTCCACGACGGTGTCTGACACAAGGTTATTGGTGATTCTGGGTGAGTCCGAGGGCAACGGTCACACCAAGGTCGTAGGAGAGCGCTTCCTGCGGATTGGCGACGAGTCCCGCAACTCGTTCTTGGCAGAGCAGCAGGAACTTGTTATGACGATATGCCGATGACGCTTAGACCGTGCTGTCACGAGCTGTAACGGCATCGTGACACTACGCTCCAGTGTGTTTGAGTGCGCGTGACATTGAGGCGGCCGAGAGCTGCGGTCTCGGTGTGGCAAATGTGTTCGTCGTTGGGTTAGTTGCCACTCCTCATGGCACGACCCTGTGTTGTGTGCAGGATTGCCACAGCTTTGATGAGGACATAGTTGATGAGGGACTGGCAGGGATAGCCGGGGACGTGGGGCGGATTCTGTAGTACCCCCTTGACACTCAATGCTGAATGTGGTTCCGTGTAAATCACACACTCATGGAAACGTTTCCATAAGGTGGACATGGGAAAACTCTTCGACACCTCACACTCGACGACGAGAGGAGGGAAAGATGACTCACAAACCGACGATCAAGGATGTCGCTCGGTTGGCAGGAGTGTCGCTGGGGACGGCATCGCGAGTTCTTAACGGCAGCTCCGCGACCTCCGAGGCGTCCCGCAGCGCGGTGCACAACGCAGCCCATGAGTTGGGATATCTGTCGAATGCTCACGCTAGGTCCTTGCGTTCATCCCACAGTGGCGTCATCGGGTTGGTCGTCCCAGATATCCGTAACCCGTATTTTGCTGAGTTGGCGTCGGTCGTTGAAAATGCGTGCCTCGCTTATGGTTGGGCAACTTTGCTGTGCAATGCCGACGAGTCTCCCGACCAGTTCAACCGGTACGTCAACACTCTGCGTCGTCAGAGAGTTGACGGGGCGATCGTGACGCCCACTGGCAGCGGCGGGCAGGCCGTCAAAGACTTAGTTGACGACGGCGTTCAGGTGGTGTGCGTGGACCGTGAAATCACGGGGTCGCCTCTGCCAGCCGTCACCTCTGATCCCTGGAATGGAATGAGACAGGCCGTCCACCACCTGGTGGATCACGGGCATCGCAGGATCGGTTTCATTACCGGACCACAACAAACTTCAACCGGTCTGGAGCGTTATCAGGCCTATCGTCAACTGTTGGCTGAACATGGACTGGAGGTTGACGAGGACCTCGTTGTCGAAGGCGACTTTCAGGAGGAGTCAGGACGCATGGGTGCCCGACGACTACTTGACGGTGGTGCAACTGCCATTTTTGCGTCCGACTCCCTCATGTCGATGGGGGCGCTGCGGACATGCATTGACCAGGGGGTTCGCATCGGTGACGAGATCGACCTGGTCGGTTTCGACGACCTGCCGGTATTCAGCCTCACCAATCCCGCCCTCACCGTCGTCGCCCAGGATATTGACGCCATGGGGAAGGTCGCCGTCGATCTACTTAACCGTGCCATGTCTGGGGAGCTCACCAGCTGCGCCCGCTTGGACACCCACTTCATCGTCAGGGCATCAACTCGAATGGTCAAGGAGAACCAGTGACAACAGTACTTCGACTCGACCACGTCACTAAGGCTTTCGGACCCGTCAAGGTCATCCAAGACGTATCGGTGGACGTCATTCCTGGCAGGGTGCGCGTCCTGCTCGGTGAAAACGGAGCCGGAAAGACCACCCTCATCAAGATGATGAGCGGCATTTATCACCCCGACTCTGGTTCGGTTGTCATTGACGACACACCCGTTGAACTGCCTACTGTTAAGGCTGCCGAAGCTCGGGGTATCGCGACGATCCACCAGGAACTTAATCTCGTTCCGCAGATGTCGGTGGCTGAGAACATCATGCTTGGACGCACCCCCAGCCGGGGCGGGCTGGTGAATTGGGGCTTGATGCGGGCTCAGGCCCGTGCTGCGCTGGAGCGGATTGGTTTAGACGTCTCCCCGGACCGCCTCGTCGGTTCGCTGAGTACTGCCCACCAACAGCTCGTGGAGATCGCGCGAGCTCTGTCGATGGATGCCAGGGTGCTCATCCTTGACGAGCCCACCGCTGCTCTGACGCGCAAGGAGTCTGGCCAGCTCTTCGAGGTGATGGATGACCTCAAGACTAAGGGCGTGGCGATGGTGTTTATCTCCCATCACCTCGAAGAGATTCCCCGCGTCGGTGACGACGTTTCGGTGTTACGCGACGGGACTCTCGTAGGGGAGGTACCGGCCTGTACCTCGGAACGTGAGCTGGTCACGATGATGGTCGGCCGTGACATTGACGACCAGTTCCCGCGCCATCGCGGTGAGGTCGGAGAGGTGCTGCTGTCGGTTACGGGACTCAGCCGCGAAAAGGCATTCCAAGATGTCGCGTTCGACTTGCACGCCGGCGAAGTGTTGGGCCTGGCGGGTCTGGTGGGAGCCGGACGCACCGAGGTGCTGCGCGCTATCGCTGGAGCCGATAAATACGACTCAGGCACCGTGCGTGTGCGTGGTAAGGAGCTCCCGAAAGGAAAGATTTCTCGCGCGATCGTCGACGGCATCGGCCATGTGCCGGAGGAACGCAAATCTCAGGGATTAGTTCTTGATGCTTCGGTTAACGAGAATCTCGGTTACGCGACCATGAAATCGACCTCTCACGCGGGATTGGTTGATCGCTCTGGGCAACGTCGACGCGCTCAAAATGTTGCTGAGAAGCTGCGGGTCCGAATGGCTAGCTTGGATCAGCCGATGCGCAATTTGTCCGGTGGTAATCAGCAGAAGGTTGTTATTGGACGCTGGATTCTCGCGGACTCGTCAATTCTGTTGCTTGATGAGCTAACCAGGGGTGTCGACGTCGGCGCCAAGGTCGAGATCTACCAGCTTATTAATGCTGTTACCGATGCCGGGGGCGCCGTCCTCATGGTTTCCAGCGAGCTTCCCGAGGTCATCGGGATGAGTGACCGGATCCTCGTCATGTCCCATGGCCGAGCGATGGGGATCCTCGACGCCAAGACGGCCACTGAAGACGCTGTCATGGAGCTAGCGGTGGCTTCCGTTGATCCTGGTGATGAAAAAACAGGGTGAATCCCGTTCATTCTTAATGCCGAAAAGTACTGAATATCGTCTTCTCTCGATCGGTGATGATCGGGAAAGGAAAAATCATCGTGACCACTACATCAACCGCTACCAAGCAAAGACCATCAGTTGGCAGGAAAATTGGTTCCTGGGCCCTTGATCATGGTGCTCTAGTAGGCCTTATTATTCTCTGTATTGCTCTGTTTATTGCGACTCCAGTATTCCTTACTGTTCCGAATATCATTAATATCGGCATCCAAGCCGCAGTGGTGGCGATTATGGCCTTCGGTATGACCTTCGTCATCGTTACCTCCGGCATTGATTTGTCTGTGGGTTCGGTCGCAGCTCTTTCAGCCATGGTCTCAGCATGGATGTTCTCTAACGCTGGTCTGCCAGGCTGGCTCACCCTTATCATCGGCCTGCTAATCGGACTGCTTGCTGGAGCTGTTTCCGGTCTGGCCATCGCCTATGGCAAGTTGCCTGCCTTTATCGCCACGCTGGCCATGATGAGCGTCGCACGCGGACTAACTCTTGTTATCTCTGGCGGCACCCCCGTCGCCACCTCTGACGCAGTGAACCAGCTGGGTGCTGATGTTGGGCCAATTCCGGTGCCTGTCATCATGCTCGCCCTAGCCGGTGTGGTGTGCTGGTTCATGCTGTCGCGTACGGTGCTGGGGCGTTCTCTCTATGCCATTGGTGGTAACGAAGAGGCTGCTCGTCTCTCCGGTATTCCGGTGCGTCGCATCCTCGTCACTGTCTACGCTCTGGCCGGTGTTTTTGCTGGCCTAGCTGGTCTGGTGTTGGCTGGTCGGCTCTCCTCAGCCCAGCCTCAGGCGGGGTTCGGGTATGAGCTTGATGCCATTGCAGCTGTCGTTATTGGTGGAGCCTCATTGTCAGGAGGTTCTGGAAAGGCAAGCGGCACTTTTATTGGTGCTGTTTTACTAGCCGTTATTCGTAACGGTCTTAATATTCTTAACGTTTCCTCGTTCTGGCAGCAGGTTGTTATCGGCTGCGTTATCGCGCTGGCTGTCGGATTCGATGTCTTCAGGTCTAAGAAAGAATCCTGAATAAGCGCTCATGCACGAACTATTGTGTAACAAGAGAAAGGTAGAACAATGAAGTTCAAGTCTACTAAGGTGCTCGCGACGGCAGTCGCCGTGACGATAATAGCGACTGGTGTGGCCGGTTGTAACCGTGACGGTGGAGCTGGTTCATCTGCATCGGGCACGGTGGTGTTTGCCGTCTCCACGCAAACTAACCCGTTCTTCGTTCAGCTTGTGGATGGGGCAAAGAAGGAGGCTAAGGCCAAGGGAGTTAACCTTCAGGTGCAGGACGCGTCAGACGACGCCGCCACCCAGGCCAACCAGCTTGCTAACGCGGTATCTACCTCAGCCAAAGTAGTTATCGTCAATCCGACTGATTCTGACGCCGTTGCGCCGTCTGTGAAGGCCCTCAATAAGGCGAAAATCCCGGTGATTACGGTCGACCGCAGCTCCAGCAGCGGTGATGTTGCTTCCTTCATTGCATCTGACAACATTGCTGGTGGTATCGATGCCGCCAAGAAACTCGCTGAGATCATGGGAGACAAGGGTGAAGTCATCCACCTACAGGGAACCCCGGGTGCCTCGGCTTCCCGTGACCGTGGTAAGGGATTCAGCGAGGAAATCGCCAAACATCCAGGCATCAAAGTGGTCGCCAAGCAGACTGCCAATTTTGATCGCTCTAAGGCTCTCGACGTGACGACTAATCTCATGCAGACTCACTCCAAAGCCACGGGTATTTTCGCCGAAAACGACGAGATGGCTATTGGTGCTATTTCCGCCCTGGGCTCGAAGGCTGGCCAAAGCGCCAAGGTTGTAGGTTTCGACGGTACTGCTGACGGTATCAAGGCCGTTAAGGCTGGAACCATGGGAGCGACGATTGCTCAGCAGCCTGCCTTGCTGGGCAAGACCGCGGTGGACCAGGCGGCCGACATATTGGCTGGCAAGCAGGTTTCTAAGACCACCCCAATCAAGGTTGTGCTGGTGACCAAGGACAACGCGAAGGACTACGAATGAGCGGCGCGACAGCGAAAGTCACCGTCGTCGGATCGATCAATGCCGACATGAGGGTCGGCGTGGAGAGATTTCCGGGCCCAGGGGAGACCCTGGCCGGAGGTGAGGCGACACTGACCCCCGGCGGTAAGGGAGCTAACCAGGCTCTTGCGGCGGCGCGATGTGGCGTTCAGGTGGCGATGGTCGGAGCTGTGGGGAAGGACCCGACGGCTGAAACCGCCCTATCCCTACTATCGGAAGGCGTTGGCCTTGATGGCGTGGTCCGTCGTGACGTATTGACGGGGACGGCCGTCGTCATGGTCGCGGATTCCGGAGAGAACTCAATTATCGTCATCGCGGCCGCTAATGGGACCGTTGATGCACAGACCGTCCGGGCTCAGGCCGAGCGCATCCAGGACGCTGACGTGGTGGTGTGTCAAGGTGAGATTCCGCCTGACGGGATTGCCGAAGCTGCTCGCGGCGCCAAACGATTCGTGTTCAATCTGGCACCGGTTGTTGACGTTGATCCAGAGGTCATTCGCATGGCCGACCCGCTGGTAGTTAACGAACATGAGGCGGCCTTGGTGGCTCTTGCTTTGGGATCGACGACTTCTCGTCTTGAGGATGATCCTGACGCAGCTTTGCGCGAGCTGTTGAACCTTGGGTGCCGCAGTGTTGTCATCACCTTGGGATCGGCAGGATGCATCGTCGGCGGGCCGGAAGGGTTCGACGCCGTGGCTGCGGCGACCGTGAAGGCTGTCGATACCGTCGGTGCGGGAGATGCTTTCGTTGGTGCGTTGGCTGCAGAACTGGCTCGTGGCCGTACTCTTGTCGAGGGTTGCCGTTTTGCTACCGCGGTGGCGACTTTGACGGTGACCAAGCCGGGGGCACAAGCCTCCTACCCCAGTGCTGACGAGGTGGAGAGCATTCGTCGAGGAGAACACGCATGAAGAAGAGCGGACTGCTTAATCCCCAATTGTGTGCGGCGGTGGCCAGGTTGGGGCACACCCAGACCTTCGTCGTTGCTGATGCTGGGTTGCCGATTCCTCACGAGGTCCCGGTGATTGACCTCGCTGTGGTGCTGGGAACCCCGAGGTTCCAGGAGGTTTTCGACGCCATCCTCGACGAAGTGGTCGTGGACGGAGCCACGATTGCTCACGAGGCTCTCGGGCATGAACCGGAATCTTGGGTGAGAGAACGGATTGAAGAGGTTCACACGGTCAGTCATGAGGACCTCAAAAAGGCGCTGCCCAACGTCTCTTTCGTCGTGCGGACGGGAGAGACGACGCCGTATTCCAACGTCATCGTGCGTTGTGGAGTACCGTTTTGATGGACGTGCGACACCTCGATCAGATCCCGATTTGGTTCTTCGGAGCGTGATCCAGTAGAGTTTTTACTCGCGGTCGGGAAGCCGGTCGAGGTTCGGGCCTATAGCTCAGTCGGTTAGAGCGCCGCCCTGATAAGGCGGAGGTCACTGGTTCAAGTCCAGTTAGGCCCACAGTGCGAACCCTCTTGGTGACAAGAGGGATTGTTGCATTTAGGGGCGTCGCATCGGCAATGTGCTCCCGTTTGTGTGCCATGTCTGTCCGTGGGGGCCTTTGGGGTTCGGGCATGGTTGGCAAAGGATTCGTACCGCGGTAGAGGCCGTGATGAAGACGGACTACACCGACCAAGTGGTACGACCGGCTTTGGGAGAGTGGGTCGACGGGTTGACGTGGACGCGATCACCGACGACATGGCGGAGTGGCTCGCAGACTCCCGGAACGTGGCGCGTAGCGGTGTCTAGGAGGGTAGCTTTCACCCACGAGATAGACGCCTGAGGATACGATGACACCGCGTACCCGAATGGGGTGCCGGGGGGTTGATCGTGGCCCAGTGTGGGTTATGGCCTCAGTACTGCTGAGTCGATGGCGGCATGTTTTATGAGACCTCTTTTGTTCTCATCTCACAGCCGCGATTCGCGGCCGGCCGGGGTGGTTTAGGTGTAGTCCTTGTGGTCTTGAGATCGACCAAACTCGGCTTCCCCAAGGGCTGTGTGCCATAGCCTCGGCATGCCTTGTGTTTTTAGAATCTTGTGACGTGCCAGCCTGCTGTTTCGACATGGCAGGTTCCGAGTTTCATGGCGGCTTCGACGGCGGGTTCCAAGTCGGTATCGTGGGAGGCGAGTATGAGCACATCAGCCTCGCGGTATGCAGCGGCTTGGAAGATGCGAAACGCGGCGAGGATGTCAACACCTTTTTCTCTCGGTGGTTCGGTTGGGTTGTAGTACTTCAAAGGGCGATAGGTAACCGTGACTCGTCGGTCTCGGGTCCACTCGGAGCGTTGTGCCAGGTTACGGCAATACTCATCGGGGTTGTGCTTCTGGCTGAGCAGGTCACGGAACACCTCGATGGCTGCGAGGTCAGCGGTCGGGGGCAGATTGTTTTGCCCTTCGCGGCAGCGTCGGTGATGTGCTGATTACGGGCTGCGATGACTTGGTTAGCGAACGCGAGCGGATGAATGAGGGTTTCGTGTGACGGGTCCCTTTTTTCACGCCCCAAGGGGGGAATTGAACGCACACCCTGGGGGCGTGAGGTTCTACCGCTGAGGAGGGTTTCGTGTGGCGTCGAGCGTCTGTCAGCCCGGTGTACAGATTGGCCTCGAGAGTGTTAGTGACGTCGAGGGTGTCAGCGGCTATTCGAGACAGTTAGTCGGGCTGTTTGCCGGCTTCAGCCATGCGGTAGGCTAACGCGGTTGTGCCGGCTTTTCATCTGGTCAGGATCGACGACACAGGGAGCTCTGACTTATCGTCGACCTCCATATACCCACCCATCCAGGTCGCCTTTGGCGTTCTCGATTTGAGGGGAGTGACGTGCATCCTTGAGCTGACCATCGGAGTGCCCGGCGGCGTGGCCAGCTTTGATGGCGTCTCTAGCTAGAGCGGCTAGGGGTATCAGCAAATTGTTGACAACTTGGTCGGAGTTGATGTCGCTGATGAACTCCATCAATGAGTCGATGATCCACAGTTGAGTTCCTTTCTCTTTCAAGGTGGTCCGCATCGACTCCCTTGCGCGGGAGCAAGAGTGTGGATAGTGGAATGCACGGGGCGAAAGGTTCGGCGTCTGAGCAGCATGGTTCTGCCCCCGACCAAGCGGGACCTGGACAAGGGAGCCGTACCCGGACAGCGACAAGACGGCCTGAAAGGTGGTTGCTGCCATGGCATAGCTGATTCGTGTGTTGTCCGGTTCCCTGGAGGCGGTGTGGACTCATGTCCACACCGCACTTATTTGCTCCGTCAGGCGTCGATCAGGGCTTGACCGCGGCAGCGACGGCCTTATACACGTCGCCTGTCTCCCCGCGAAGGATGCGGGCCACTATGTGCAGCAGCGGGACCGTCTTTTCGTCCACACCAAGCTGATCAGCGAATCGAACCGCTAGCGGAGCTGCTGGGTACCCCTCGACAGTCTGCTCGAGTTTGTTCATGGTCGCCAAGGCGCCATCGGGATGCTCTCCCTTGCCAAGGTGAACGCCGTACAGCTTGTTTCGGCCGGACAGTCCGGTGACCTCGAGGTCCCCAACTCCGGCGAGACCATAGGGGGTCTCGGCATGACCACCAGCACGGTCGACGAGGATCGACATCTCCCGGATGGCCTGGGCGAAGGTTGCAGCCTTGAGGTTGTGACGCGGGATGCCGCTCGCCTCTCCCAAGCCATCAGCGATGCCGAGGGCAATGGCGTAGACGTTTTTGAGGGCAGCACACAGCTCGACGCCGACCTCGTCGTCACTGGGACGGATGCCATAGGTAGCGGTGGACGCATCGGCTGCCAGCCTCTTGGCGACGTCGAAGTCGGTGCAGGCGAAAGTCGTCGCCGTCACCTCTCCAGCAGCGCACTCATTGGCCTTGACGGGGCCGCCAATGGCGATGATCGGGGGGAGTGAGACTCCTTTGTCGGCGGCGATGGCACGGATGGCGTCGGGGAGTAGGGTGATGCGTCCCTCGGGATTGGTCCAGAACCCCTTGGCCGTCAGGCACAGAGCCCGCAGATCCCCGACGTCTTCCAACAGCATCTCGGTAACACGCGGTAGGCCGTCAGAGGTCACGGCGATGTCGACGACGTCAGAACTCTCGAGAGCCGCCGCAAGCTCGTCGGAGCGATACGTCTTGATTCCCGGTGCTGCCTCGACCTTGATGCGGGGGTGGGGCTCACCCTTCTTGATGCAATCGAGCAGGTGGTCGTCCAGCCATGTCCCCCACAGATGCACCTCCCAACCCGATTCGATAAGGGGCTTGCATAGTGCGGTGCCCATGGCTCCTGCGCCCAGAACGGTGAAAACTGACATGTCGTGTCCTTCCTGTATTCGCTGTCGATCACGAGGCGGACGGTGTCGCGGAGGATGTCAGACCTGGCTCCTTCAACTCCACCGTAGTTTTGCCTGCTCCTCAGGACGACAGCTTGGGTGACTCGGGCTTGGTGCTGGGGTATCTGTTGGCCAAGGTGTGGAGATCCTCGAAGACCTCCTGAAGGTGCGGATAGAGACGATGCTGAACCTCTGCGACGTCCTTGTACTGCTCGTGCAGGGACACGTCAGGTTCGGTGGTGTCACCGAAGTGGGCCATTGCCTTCGCAGAGACGGCAACGTCGTGGCTGCCATGGGCCTCGATACCGGCCATGGCGAGGACAGCGGCCCCGAGAGCGGAGATCTCGTCCTCGACGCATGTCGTGATGGGGACGCCGGCGGTGTCGGCCATGATCTGACGCCACAGCTTGGAACGAGTTCCGCCTCCCATGGCACGCAAGGCTGTGATGCGGACCCCCGTCTGCTTCTCGATGCAATCGAGGTTAAAGCGCATCTCGAACCCGATGGATTCGAGGATGGAGCGATACATGTGTGCACGGGAGTGAGTTCCGCGCCAACCGACCACGGCTCCGCGGGCGACTGGATCCCAATACGGAGACTGCACGGCGTTCCAGTAGGGGAGGGTGATGAGGCCCTCACAGCCAGGCGGGATGGTGCTGGCAGCAGCGTCGAGCTCAGGGTCTGGCTCACCGAGGAGGCGCGGGTCACCGAGGGCTTCGCGGAACCACCCGGCCAGGTAGGAACCGGACGATTGCAGGACCTCGAAGACGTATTCGCCGGGAATTCCGGACACCAAGGTTCGTACCGCGGAGTCGTATTTGTAGGTGGGGGACTCGACACCAGCGTTCACAGCGGTGCCGAGGTTGAGGTAAGCAATGTCGGGGGTGATTGCGGCAGCGCCGATGCCGGCTGCCTGACCGTCGCCGAGGCCCGCAACGACGCGAATCGGACCGTCCAGACCCCAGTCCGTGACGAGTTCTGGGCGCAGGTACCCAATGACGTCAGCAGGTGGAACCAAATCAGCCATCTGGTCGCACTGGACGCCAGCGATCTCGAGGAGTTCGTCAGCCCAGGTGCGCGATTCGATATCGAAGAGGCCGAGGGAATCGGCGGATGCTTCCGAGGTGGCCCATCTATCAGTGAGGTTGAAACAGATGTAGCCACCAACATCGATGACCTTGTCAGCCTGGGCAAATGCGTCCGGTTCGTATTGCTTGAGCCATGCCATCTTATAGATGGCTGGACACCTGCAGGCTTTCCGGACAGCTGGTGGACGCGGTCCGTGCCGTAGGCGCGGATTTGCTCGGTGGCGCGGCCGTCCAGCCACAAGATGCCATTGCGCAGTGGTGTGCCATCGGCCTTGAACGGGGCGAAGGACTCTCGCTGCTGTGTCACGCCAATAGCGCTGACACGGGACCGGTCGGCAGGACTGAGACCAGAGATGACTTCGCCGATGGTGTCGCGCGAGGTCTCCCACCAGCGGATGGGATTGTGCTCGTACTGATCCATCGCCGGGGTGTGTAACTGGATGGGACGCTTGGCGGTGCCCAGTACGTTGCCGTTGACATCGACGACGATGGCCTTCGTGGAGGTCGTCGACGAATCGATGGCGACAACGAGGGGTCCGTCAGTGCTCTTGTTGTTCATTCTTCAGCCTTTCCAAAAACAACTGCTACGACGAAGCTGTCTTTGTGATCACCCTTGTATCTCGAAAAATCAAGACCAAGTGTTATTTATACAGCGCGATATCATAACCGGCATAAGAGCATTCTTTGCCGTAGTATGATGTCGCGCTGAGCAATCTTGAATTCAATTCAGTT
>ERZ782882.24-NODE-24-length-27318-cov-3.290577_pt1 | contig 27318 bp, 18 predicted proteins | sample MGYA00466090_ERZ782882 | MGnify/ENA primary metagenome ERZ782882 (study PRJEB29894, sample SAMN03576369) | human skin metagenome | biome: human skin; feature: right retroauricular crease; material: organic_material | host: Homo sapiens | place: Italy: Trento... | reverse complement strand
GGAGGAGGAAGAGGAGCATGAGGAAGCCGCGCCGGAAGAGCCCGCCTCCGACTCGGACTCGGAGCGCGACGAATTGGCGTCCGACGACGTGATGGACGAGGTCGATGAGGCGGATCGATACAAGCGGCTCGCCGGCACGCGGCAAGAGGCCCTGCGCGAAAAGGCACTGCAGCGCGAGGAGGAGGAAAAGCGCCTCGCTTTAGAGCAGGAGCGGTCCAAGGAGCAGGTACGGGAAACGAAGCAGCTGCGCGACGAGCGCCGCCGCCTCGCCGAGTCGCTGCAGTGGTGTCTCCGCCGCGAAGAGGCGATTGAGCGCGAGTTCCGGCAGTATGCACAGATCCCGCGGCTCCAGCCGCTCGGCTGCGACCGGTTCCTCGACCGCTACTACTGGCTCGACGGCATCGGGTCGGCCGCGGCATCGGCCTACCAGGCTGGCCGCCTGTTTGTCCAGGCACCGCACCGCCGCGAATGGGACGCGCTGTGCACGGACTATGCGGGCGGCTCCGCCGCGCTCGACCGGCGACGGCGCTCCGAGCTCCAGCTCGACGAGCCATGGGCCTGGGGCGCCTGGGGCGTGTACACGCAGCCGGAGCAGATTGAGGAGCTGATTGCCTGGCTACGGCCACGTGGTGTACGAGAACAGGCCCTCAAGGCGCAGCTGCTCAAGTACCGCGACGCTATAGAGGGCGGGATGCGGCGGCGCATCGACGACATTGCTCTCGGTGTGCGTGAGCCGGTCGTCGAGACGCGCCGCTCGACGCGCATGCGGTCCGAGCAGGCGACGCAGCTGCGCATGCCGTATATGCAGTGGCGCAACACCGCACGTACTTAGTGCTCGGGGCCTTCGCCACCAGGCACGAGCTGCTGTGAGTAGAGACGCACGTACCGCACAGATGTTGTTGCCATTCAAGAGCGTCTTGGACAGATGCACCTTTTTGTATCCGTCGGGCGTGTTTTCGCTGCGTCAGTCGTAGGGACGTACTATTCCGTCACATCTTCCAGCACCATGTCTCGTCGTCAGTGCGCCATACGTACTCACATAGTCGTCAAAGCCCAGGAGCTTGCCGACAAACTCGCGCTGCCCCTTCATGACGACCCAGATGCTGCTGCCAATACACCGATCCACGAGCTCCAGTGGCAGAATCGTCGCCGACATCGTGGTGGAGGGAGACGACCAGCGCCGCCGCGTGACACGCTGCTTACGTCCCCGCCAGAATGCAGGCCGCGTGGCTGGTGGCGTGGGCGCTGGGCATGGCCGCCCTGTGCCTGCCGTGGCCTCGTGTCGTGGGCGAGACGCGCCGCATCGTGGCACTCGGCGATATCCATGGCGACTATGCGCACGCGACGGCCGTCCTTCGTGCGGCGGGCCTTTTGCACGCGCACCGTGATGCGTGGGCCGGTGGCAAGACGGTCTTTGTGAGCACCGGCGACACGGTCGACCGTGGCGACGACACGATCCGCCTCTATCAACTGTTCCAGCGGCTGCGGAACGAGAGCCGCGCACACGGTGGCGACGTGGTGCATGTGCTGGGGAATCACGAGATGATGAACGCCATGATGGACTGGCGCTACGTGACGCCAGGCGACGTCGCATCGTTCGGAGGCGCGCACGAACGGCGCGATGCCATGTCCCTGCACGGCTGGCTCGGCACCGAGTGGATGCAGCACTACCAGGTCACCACGCATGTCGACCTGCTGCCCGCCGCGGACATGCCGCTCTATCCCACGCACCGCGCGTCGTTCGTCCACGGTGGCGTCACGCCCGCGTTTGCCGACATGGGTGTCGACGCGATGAACGACGTCGGCCACACGCTCCTCGAAAAGTCGCTCGCCCGCCGCGGCCACCTGCCCAAGACCCAGCGAAGGTGGTATGCACGATGGCCGACCAGGCGCGCTCGTCCCTCGGCGTGTATGCCCTCATCATGGGACATACGCCCCAGTTCTCTGGCATCCGCACTCGCTGCGATGGCCGCGTCTACCTTATTGACACCGGCCTCAGCCGGGCGTACGGCGGCCGCCCTAGTGCCCTGGACGTGTCGTCGCGTCGCTGGGGGCCCTGTGTGGTGTCGACATTTTCCGCTGTGGACCTATCTGGCGCATACCACACGCTGCATCACGCATGGCAGTGCCCCTACTTGCGGTTGGGACGCAGGCTGCGAACCACATGACCGACGCGCCACATCTCCTGGTCGGCAATGGCGTCCGTCTCGCGGTCGTAGTCCTCGCGGTACGTCTTGCGCGAGCCAAACTCGAGCGCACGGCGCGTCTCCGATCCGTCCTTCACGCTCTGGTACAGGCGCTCAAACACGGGCTTGCACGCAGCCTCGAACTCGGGCGCCCAGTCCAGCGCACCACGGCGCGCCGTCGTGGAGCATGCCTTGTACATGTAGTCCATGCCGTTCTGGGCAACGAGCGGGTACAGCGACTCGAGCGCCTCCTCACACGTCTCGTTGAACGCCTCTGAGGGCGAGTGGCCATGCGCACGGAGCACATCGTACTGCGCCTTGAACATGCCCTGGATACCACCCATCAGGCAGCCACGCTCACCGTACAGGTCCGAGAACACCTCCTTCTGGAACGTCGTCTCGTAGATGTAGCCCGAACCGACGGCAATGCCAATCGCCACAGCCTTCTCGAGGGCCCGGCCCGTCACGTCCTGGAACACGGCCACCGACGAGTTGATGCCACGGCCCTCCTTGAACAGCGTGCGCACCGTGCGGCCCGAGCCCTTCGGCGCACACAGAATCACGTCAACATTCTCAGGCGGCACAACATTCGTCTGGTCCTTGTACACGATCGAGAAACCGTGCGAAAAGTACAGCGTCTTGCCGGGGGTGACGTACTCCTTCAGGTGCGGCCACGTCGACGTCTGCGCGGCATCCGACAGCAGGTTCATGAGAATCGTGCCCTTCGTCGCAGCCTCCTCAATCGAAAACAGGTTCTTGCCCGGCACCCAGCCGTCCGCCTCGGCCTGGCGCCACGACTCGCCGTCCTTGCGCACACCGACAATCACGTTCAGGCCATTGTCACGCAAGTTCAGACCCTGGCCGTGGCCCTGCGAGCCATAGCCCAGCAGTGCAAACGTTTCATCCTTAAAGTAGTCCTGCAGCTTCTCGAGCGGCCAGTCCTCACGCTCGTACACCTTCTCAGGCGTACCAGCAAAGTCGAGCGTCTTCATGCCACGCACCTGCATCGCCACGCGCGGCACGGCCGTCGAAGGCGACACACGTGGCGCAGCACGCGTCGCGAGAGACATCATGCGGGCCGACACACGGCGGGGGGCCTTGGAAACAGTGCGCAGCGCAGTACGGGTCAGGGGAGCACTCATGGTATGGACACAACCGAGTCACGGCCGTGCGGTGGGGGAGAGCGGAGGTGGGCCCCGGCCGAGACGACAGCGGAGCGACGAGTGACTCGTCTCATGCGCGCATCCTGATTGGCTCGCGCCCTGACACCAAAGGCGCTCGCCCCCTGTCGTAAGCGAAGCACACGGCTTTCACACCATGCTCTGGCGGGCGCTGCGGGGCGGACGCGGCGCGTCGCGCTTGGCGTCATCGCAGGTGCGCTATGCATCAACCAACCAGACGTATATTGAAAAGGTCGTGCAGAAGTATGCGGTCGACTGGGACCCGGCGGTGCCAGTGCGCTCCGGCGACTATGTGTCGATTCGCCCAGCCACGGTCATGACGCATGACAACACGGGTCCTGTGATCTCCAAGTTCCATGCGATCGGAGCTAAGCGGATTCACGATCCTGCTCAGGTCGTGTTCGCCCTGGACCACGACGTACAGAACAAGAGCGCCAAAAACCTCGACAAGTACGCGCGCATCGAAGCGTTTGCGCGGGAGCAGCATGTCGACTTTTACCCCGCGGGCCGCGGTATTGGGCACCAGGTGCTCGTAGAAGAGGGATATGCATTTCCACAGACGCTGTGTGTCGCGTCCGACAGTCACTCCAACATGTACGGCGGCGTGGGTGCGGTGGGCACGCCGATCGTACGCACGGATGCCGCAGCGATTTGGGCCACGGGCAAGACGTGGTGGCAGCTCCCCCCGATGGTCAAGGTCGAGCTGACTGGGACACTGCCACCGGGCGTCACAGGCAAGGACGTGATTGTGGCGCTTTGTGGCTACTTTAAGAACGACGAGGTGCTGAATGCCGCGATCGAGTTTACGGGCGATGGCGTCCGGGCCCTGTCGATCGATGAGCGCCTCTCGATTAGCAATATGACGACCGAATGGGGCGCTCTGGCGGGTGTGTTTCCCGTCGACGATACCACGCTGCAGTGGTACGAGGACTTGCTCCGCCAGATGGACCGCCTGCAGTTCCACTTTGGTTCCTCGCCCCGGCCGTCTGAGACGCATCCGCGTTTGACCTGGCAGCATCTCGAAAAGCTGGCGAAAGAGCGCTTCGAGGCTGATGCCGGCGCATCGTACGCCAAGCATCTGCGCCTCGACTTGTCGACACTCACGCCCCACGTGTCCGGTCCTAACAGCGTCAAGATCGCGACGCCACTGCATGAGCTCGAGCAGCAAAACATTCCGATCCACAAGGCATACCTCGTTTCGTGCGTCAATTCGCGTGCCTCCGATATCAAAGCAGCTGCTGACGTGCTGCGCGGCCGCAAAGTGGCGCCTGGCGTTGAATTCTATCTTGCAGCGGCAAGTAGCCTCGCGCAGCGTGCAGCAGAAGAGTCAGGCGATTGGGGTGCCTTGCTCGCTGCGGGAGCCAAGCCCCTGCCTGCTGGCTGTGGTCCATGCATCGGCCTGGGCACCGGCCTGCTGGAGGATGGAGAGATCGGTATTTCGGCGACGAATCGCAACTACAAGGGCCGTATGGGCAGCCCAAAGGCTCTAGCCTACCTCGCATCGCCCGCTGTCGTGGCGGCCAGTGCGGCAGCTGGCAAGATTTGCGGACCGACACCGAGTACCTCCAGCACCAAGCCGAGCCTGTCGATCGTGGCTGAGGAGACAGCTGCGCCTGTGGCGTCGTCGCCTACGACTCTGCACCCAGCCTTCCCGCCTACCTTTTCCGGCGCTCTTGTGTTCGTGCCGCAGGACAACCTGAACACGGATGCGCTGTACCCCGGCAAGTATACGTACCAGGATGACATTACGCCTGCGCGCCAGGCCGAGGTCGTGATGGAAAACTACGATCCGTCCTTGGCGGCGTCGATGGCCCAAGAACGCGCCGAGCGCGCATCGAAACAGGCCGCGTCCTCGATCGTGCTTGTGAGTGGCTACAATTTCGGCACCGGCTCGTCTCGTGAGCAGGCCGCGACAGCCCTCAAGTATGCCGGTGTGCCGGTCGTGCTCGCTGGCTCGTTCAGCGACGTGTTCAAGCGAAATGCGATCAACAATGGCCTCATCTGCCTGCAGTGCCCTGAGCTGGTCGACGACCTTACGTCGGCGTACGCCAAGGATGGTAAGCGCGGCGCAGGTGGCCGACAGCCGGGTGAGTTGAGTGTGTGGTTGCGTGATGCGACCGTGTCGCTGGACAGCAGCACCGGCACCGTGACTCTGCTGCATAGCGACGGCACCGAGAAGCGGTACACGACGCGGCCAGCTGGTATTGGGCGCTCCATTCAGGACATGTACGTAGCCGGCGGCATGGAGTCGTGGGTGCAACAGCGCTTGTAACTTTTTGCCACACGCAGTTGAGTCACGATGCTGGACTGTGCACCAGCTTAGGTGACGGGAAGAACTCTTTCTGCGGCCGTCGCACTTGCGACACAAGAAGCAGTCTGTGCTGATCCGTGACGTGCCATGCGTGGTCCGCGCCGGTGAGTGCTGGGCTACGACCAAGATCCCGCCACGTCCTGTGCCCATCTTCCAAAGCGGGCGTCTTCTCACGCTTCGATGATCGCCAAAGGAGGCTTTGATCCGCACGAGGCACGCGCTGTCCTAGCTGCTGGGATCCAACCGTGGTGCCCGCACGCGACGAGCAAGGGGATGCCAGCGACACGGACTCGTATTATTCCTACAGGGTATGGCAAGGATGCTGCCGACCTTGGGGCTGCATGCGCACAAGACACGCCTAGGACCGCATTCGTGCGCGTCCTTCGGCGATGTAGGCGGCTCGTGAGCGCCGCTTGAGGGCCATGCGATGTGTGCGCGATTGCATGTGCTTGTCGCGCTCATTCTCACGGTACAGAAACGGCTGCGCCTCGTCGCTCGTGCACGTGTCGCAGGCAACGAGTCTGTTGCGTTCGAGACGGCCGCCCGTCTGCTCCGACACGGCAAGCTGCTCGGCAGCCGCAGCGCTCTGCGCACGAGGATCAGGCATGGGATCGTGTGCGATGAATGCCTCGAGGATGCGGTGCGCTGGATCCGATACGCGTTCTTTCCAGTACGCTGGATCTGTGGCATCAAGTAAGTACAGCCACACGTCCTCCCCGCGCTCCTGCGCCTTGCGGATCTCAGGAAGGAGCTGATTGCGGATCCACGATGTCTGGCGCTTGGCGTACCGCCGCGTCGCCGTCTGCATATTAGTGATGGCCGCGGCGAAGCGGTCGTCGCCGCCATGCGTCAGGTACGCATCAAACTCCTTGTACCCAATCGCCTGGAAAATGCCGCGTGTGTAGTCGGTAGGCGCGTCGCCCGCGATGCGCCGCAAGTCGCGGATCTCGTCCAGCAGGCCACGCTCTATCATGGTTTGGATGCGTGCATTCAGACGCGCATGCAAAGCCTCTCGCTCACTCCACACCCACAGCACCAGCCGGCGAGACGGCTCACGACGCCCCTGCTGCCGATCTTCCTCGTCCTGAGCACTGAGCCAGGCCGACTGCGGAACACCTGTGTCGCGCAGGATTCGCAGGCTCCGGTACACTTTGCGGTGGTCGCGATGGTGCCAACGCTGGGCACTGGCCCGGTCCAGGTGCGCCAACAGAGGCCACAAATCCCCTGGCGGTGGAGGGGCTTTGGGGTCGTCGCCGAGGGCGTCCCACAGGGCTCTCAAGTCGGGAGGCAACGAGGCGATTCGGGCGTGCACGTCGCCCTCGTAGGCCGTGGAAGGGACTTGCGAAACGAGGCGCCCAGGAAAGAGTAGGTGCTGTACGTAGTACGTCGTGCCTCCGACGACGATCGGCAGAGCGCCTTCTTGTTGTAGATGTGCGCACAAACCACCAGCGTCTGCGACAAACTGCGTAATGTCATACTCTTGGCCGGGCGACAGGAAGCTGAGAAGGTGGTGCGGGACCCCAGCCATCTCGCTGGCGTCGGCCTTGTTCGTAATCACATCGAGGCCAACATACGTCTGCATGCTGTCCGCCGAAATGGCCTCGGCATGCAAGCCCAAGTGCTGCGCCGCGTGCCGCGCCAGGTCAACGGCCAGCTGCGACTTGCCCGTGCCCGTGCTCCCAATCACGGCGACCACATCGCGGTGGCGGCGCATGTCCTATGGTCAGACTACAAGCCGAGGTCCTGTGGTCGTTGGTGTGGACCGGATACGTACCTTTCTGATCATGGCCGCGGCAATGGGGTGGTAAAAGGACTCGTTCTCCAGAAACGTGCGCTGAGCGAGCGCCGGCTCAACCCTGTACAGAGCCTTGAAGATCGTGCGGCAGTACTTCATGCGGCCTTGCGATGCGACCCACGCGGCGGCTTCTTCGGCATAGCGTCCGCCCTGCTCCTCGAGGGCGACCTCATAGAACCGCAAGCGCACTTCGGGGTTCTGTGCTGTGCTTAGCGAGTATGTCTCGTCAAGACGCGTGGCGTAGGACAGCGGGACAGGAGGCCCAGCGTGCAGCCGCTCCAGAAATACAACGACTTGGTTGGCGTTCCAGCCTTGCATGTCTGACGCAGCGAACGCGCCGTCGACACCGTCGCCGATCGCCTTGATCCAGCGCGCAGCAAGCGCGAAGGCCTCGGCAGCAAGCGTTTGGTCGTACTCCATACGCACAGGCAGCTCCAGGCCTTCGCCATGCAGCCACGCATCCCAATCAACAGTCTGGAGCGCCTGACTCGCGGTAGGATGCGTCGCAAAGTAGGCGAGCAGATGGGCTTTCCATTCCTCCGTCGAGATGGAGCGGCCCTGGAATGTCGAGAAGTAGGCTTGGATGTACGGTGCAAACACATCGAGGCCGCCCACGACGCGCTCAAGGTACAACAAAAAGTTCGCGCCTTTGTCGTACGGAATCGACGAGAACGCGTCGTCAGGATCTTCCCCATCGCGAAACTCGGGCACGAGGCGCTGGAACCGCGGTGTGTCCTTGAAGCCCTCGAGCGAGTCACGCAGGGCCTTGGCGCCGATAATGTACGAAAAGCCACGGTGCGCTGGCCCATACAGCTTCTCGAGGAGCAGGCGCTCCAGGTACACAGTCCAGCCCTCGTTCAGCCAGAACGATTCCCAGTTCATGCACGAAATCAGATTGCCGCTCCATGAATGACACAGCTCATGCAGGAGGACATCCGTCGCGCTGCGATCGCCACACACAAGCGACGGCGTCAGCGTCGTTAGATTTGCATTTTCCATACCGCCGTACGGGAACGACGGCGGCAGCACAACACTGTCGTACCGCGTCCATACATACGGCGACACAACCTGCTCCGCGGCTGCGAGGAAGGGCTCAGCATCCCGCTCAAACTCCCACTGAACGGCATCCGCGTCCGGCGGCTCGGCCCATACGCCCGTACGTGGACCCAGCGCGCGAAACTCTAGGAGCCCTCCTACAATCGCAATAAGGTAGGTGGGAATCGCCACCGGCTGGTCAAATTCATACACGTCTGAGGCCGACGAGCGCCGCAGCGCTGACATGAGCACGGGGATCGATGAGTTGACTCGCGCCGTGTACGTCACTTTTCGCGAGGGTGTGTCCATGCACGGCACAAGCGAGCGGCCGTGAATCGCCTGGCACTGCGAGTAGAGAAACGGTGTCTTCTTGGCACGAGTTTGGCTGGCTGAGAGCCACCCTAGCGCTGTGCACTTCGGCGTCGTGGCATAATCAATGGCCACCTTGACCCTGTCTCCCGCCTTGCGTTCACCCACATGAATGCGCAGAGGCTCACCCAGCGGGCCACGCCGCGCCTCGAGCTGGTACTCGGCCCGAGCGCCATCCACTTGCACCTGGCGGATATCAAGATACGACGTATCAAACGTGGCATGCGCGGTGCCGTCCTTTTGTACCTCCAGCTCATGCGTCACTGTGCCATAAATACACTTGGCATCCCAGTCGATCGACCAGTCAAGATGCAGATGCAGCGGTTGGATGTCGTTGACATTCGCACACGAATGGATATCGCGGATCGGTGGTATCGGTGGAGCGGGCACCGCCGTCGGCGCAGGAGGCGTCCAATTCATTCTCGGAATCGATGTGCACAAAGTACGAAGGGGGCGAAATGCACGCAGTCCAGGCAAGCACAGTCGAGCAGACCGGACCCAGTGCATCCACTTGGTGGAAAGAAAAGAACCAGCAGGGGCGGGGGTGGAGGTGTGTCATGATGTGTTCCATGACGCGTCCCAGCGACGCTGTGCATCTTGCATGTCTAGTGCCAAGTGTGTCTGGTACGCAGCATGTTCGTAACGCAGGATCGCAGCGACTCTGGGCACGCAGTCAGCGCATGCGCGCATCGCAAAGAGTGAATACACGAGGGTGGATATCGTGCATGTATGTACAGTAGCACCGCTATGGCAGGGACCACGCCTGATGTACCAAGGAAGCTTGGTGCTCATTGGTGTATGCAGGCTGTGGCAGATTCAGGTACAGGCTTGGCGCGACGACATTCAGCGCACAATGGCAAGTCTCCACGACAAGCCCAAGCGGTCACACGACCTGTGCCACAATGTGCTGCCCACGGCCTTTACGCTGCCGGACATGGAGACGACCGACTCGATCATGTACGAGCCATGTCCAGCACTAAAACGTCATACGCAGACAACAGTGCCGTGGGTCCACGATGTATGGAGCGAGGCACCCGACGAACCCTGGCAAACGTCTCCCCAGGAGCCACTGGCACCTTTAGATCTGGGGCTGACCGACATTGCCTTCCCCATCTCTCCCAAGGACTCGACTTTCGCTGAGCTGCCACACAGGCACATTATTGCATCCACATCCACGCCGCTCCCGACCGTGACCCGCACAGGGCAAGCCCCAAGTCGTGCGGCACCGAAACGCAAATGCCCCTCGGACCAGAAGGTGGGTTTTGACGAGGAGGAGTGGGAGCGTCGATGCGAAGCAGCAGGAAGAGCCCCATGCACATGTCAGTGGTACTCAACATGGGATAGGGCATGGCCCAAGTGCACTATCAAGCGTTTGTGTTTGTGCACGAGCCACGCCTTGGAAACTCTGTGGGACACCACGGTCGGGACACACATCCGCGTCCTTGAGCAGCATTACCAAAATGAACGCAACTTGTGCCGGAATCAATGGGCACAGCAACAATGGGAGGCAGATGTGCCAGCCATCGAGGACGAATATACCCAGGAGGTCGGTCGTGGTGAAACGGTCGTGGACGACGTCTTCCCATGGACGAATATGGGCGAATGGCGTTGGGACGTACTTGAGGACGATCTCGGGCATGATGATAGTATATCGAGCGCCAACACTTCGATTGTTCAACAGGCTGCACGGTGGATCTCCCCCAACGTGTCATCAGACTCGTTAGAACGACCGCGACTATCGCGGGCGCATGATGCCTCACCCATAACCCCTCTCCTCATGGGTAAGGAGGTGTCCACGGCATCCATGGACGCAGACACGCATGATTTTTACATGTACATGCAAGTCGTGCGCCAAAGCGTACCTGAACGCGCCTACATCCCGTTCCCTGAACTAATACCCCCCAATCACGTCGGACCCCATGTACCTGTCCACGCATGTATGTACGCCTTACTTACGCAGTCTGGCACACGTTGGTTTTGGCATCGTCGGGCGCTTGTCGTCTCATCCAACAGCAGCCGTATGCAGAAATTCACGTCTACATGTGACAAAAAGGTTGGCAAGGACGGGGTTCGAACCCGCGAATGGCGGATGGCTTACGTGAGTGAAAAATCACCCGGCTTAAGGCCGCTGCATTAGACCACTTTGCTACCCTGCCAATCAAATCAAGGGTGTTGCAATGCTGTTGGAATTTATCATGAAGCGGCACTTGTGTACACCGCCAGCACATATCTATCTACAGGGTACATGGGTATCACCATCCTTGCTCTGCTGCCACTTCTTCCAGGGCATTTGAGTCAATAGGGAAGTCTTCATCTAGCACACGCGAAAAGCTGTCGTCTGAACTGGGTTGGTTGACGTCAACACGAGTGGAACGCCCGGGGCTCACGATAGGATCGCTTTGAACGCGTTGTATGTGAGTCCTGCGACGTTTGTGCTTGGGCGAGGATGCTTTTAATTGCGGCGGGGGTGGCGGCGCAAGGGAGCACATGTTGTAAGTGTATGGGTGCTGTGCTCGTGCGCGGCGGCGCGCGCGAATATTTCGTGTGACACTCGGACTCTTTTGGATCTCAGGCACCTGGCTCACATTCTCTTTTTCCACGTGCTCAGGTACATACTCACGGGGCTTGGCGGGGGGGACGGCAAGAAGAGGTGACAGTGCTTCTCGTGGTGAGGAGCTTGGCTGATCCCATGCAATGCGCCCTCGTGGTGAAGGAGAGAGGCTCCTGTGTCTGCTCGGTGTGCCAGATACGCGCGGCGAACCAAAGTTGAGCAGGTCAAACAGCTCCGACATGCACGGCAGCAAGACAAACAGGCACAAGGTCGATTTTTGTGCCTCCATGTGAGTCACGTGACGATATTGTCACGACACGCAGGGGCCAAGCGAGGCGGGAACGTTGTCAATAACCATGTCGGTGCCGAAGCAGGGACCTTTTATTCTGGTGGCGCGGTACGTGCTTCCACACTGACAGCAGCTTTGTCGGAAAGGGTGAATCGGAGACTGATGAGCTCGAGCGTCTACTTCTCAACGTGACGAAGCGGGCCAACTCGGATGCCGAGCCGGGCACCAAGACAGTACGTGCGCCGTGCCACTGACACCAGTACCGCCTATCTCGTAACGCAAATGACAAATGCAAGCTGATCGTGTTCGAGGAGTACGACAACGAGGCTGCTTTGCAGGCACACCAAGCCGCCGATGCTTACCAAGCAGTGGCAAAGCGTGTGTCAGAACTCGCCTCAAGCTTCGACATTGATTTCCTACATGAGCTGCACCCTTAACATGTTGTATGGACCCTAGTTGGCCGTAGTGCTCTCGAGAATGTAACCTTCCGACGTCGTAGGCACCGTGAGAATGCGCAGCGAGTTGGTGTGTCCCTTACCACCGCGCCAGCCCTGGACCGCCACAATGGTGCCGCCCTTGCGGACGAGGCCGAGCTTAAGAGCCTCAGAAAGGCCGAACTTGATGCGGTTGTCGACATCCTCCTGCCAGCGCGACATATCCTGGATGTGCGGCAGCGGGTAGTGGAAGGGATAGGTGCCACGGTTCAAGTGACACGTACGTGTCGTGTACTTGTTCCGGGTAACGACAAGGATGGGGCACGGGGGGCGGTACTTGCTGACAAGACGCGCAGTCTCACCCGACGTGGACATGAGCAGGATGGCATCAGCACGCTGCTCGAGACTCGCCGACACGGCCACGAGCGATATGGTCTCAATTGTGGACGTGGGCAAGCGCAAAGAGCCACGAAGCTGGTTGAAGAGAGCCGTGTACGACAGACTGTCCTCGGCGAGTTGCGCTGACTCGGCCATGTAACGCACACTTTCGACAGGGTACTCACCCTTGGCCGTTTCGCCACTCAGCATGACACAGTCGGCACCATCGACAACCGCATTCGCAACATCCGACACCTCGGCGCGGGTCGGGCGGTTGTTGTAGGTCATGCTCTCGAGCATTTGCGTGGCACAAATCACGGGCTTACCAGCGAGATTGCAGCGAGCAATCATCATCTTTTGTGCCAGGAACACTTGAGGTGCGGGGATCTCAATGCCCAGGTCACCACGGGCCACCATAATACCATCGGCCTCGTCCATAATCTCATCGAAGTTGAGCACACCCTGGTGGTTCTCAATCTTGGCGATGATGCGCATGCGGGGCGCATGCTCTCCAAGAATCGAGCGAATCAGAATAATGTCTTCGCGCGAACGGATGAATGAGGCAAACACAATGTCGGCTTCTTCCCGCGCGGCAAACTTCAGGTCTTCAATGTCCTTTGGCGACACGGCCGGCAAATCGACTTCAGTCAGTGGCAGGTTGACACCCTTGCGCGAAGAGAGAGTGCCATTGTTATCGGCACGCACGATCACGTTGTCGCCCTCAACACGCAGCACACGCAGTGACAGAATACCGTCATCAATAAAAATCTGGCGACCAGGCTCGACCTTCTTGGGCAGGTTCTTGTAGTCGATATAGAGATGCTCTGCGCTACACTTGTCGGCGAAATGCTCGTCAGTGGTGACAATCATCTCGTGACCAGCCTTGATCTTCACATCTTCGTTGTTCAGCATGACACCCGTGCGCATCTCCGGGCCCTTGGTGTCCAGAGCAAGAGCGAGCGGACGGCCAGGTGCTTCGCACTCGACTTGGCGACAGTTTTCAATCACACTCTTAAAGTACCCATGGTCACCATGACTCGCGTTCAGACGAATAATGTTGACACCAGCGTTCCGCAGCTGGTGCAGCGTCTCGACATTGTTCGTCTTGGGACCGATCGTTGCAATGATCGAGGTCTTACGCATCGACTTGTTCTGGATCTTATACTCGATCGGATTGAGTGAAGCATACCACTCAATCTGAGACATGCGTGCAAAATGGTTCATCATGGGGGGCAGTGGTGGTCGGTGGGAGAGAACTGGGCAGGTACCGCGCTTGGACAGCAACGCGGGCCGCCTAGCCTTTATGTGGAGGTTTAAAAAAAAACGTTCGGACACGGTGCCATAGGTGGAGGCATGCTGGGTATCTATGCATCAAGCCGCAGGAGCCTCGAAAACGACTCGGTGCCGACCGCAGGTAGACTATCTAGGAAGGCAGGCAGCCCTTCCTCGTGACCAGGCATGTGCTGGACTAGCACAATGCTAAGTCTGATAATGCGAGAGAGATGGAGTACATGCTCTGCCTTTGCATGTTGTGCGTCCCATTGGAACAGCGTGACGCGGGCGAGGGACAATGGCACGGTGACATGATCGTAAGGATGGATCATGGCAAACATGGCAGCTATGAGCTTCGTAGCCCATGTGTGCTTCGCAGTTGTGTGTAGGGCGACTTTAAGTAGCTGCTGCGCCATGCCCGGCTGCAGTCCCTTATATGTCAGGTGGCCAACATATTTGGCCAGGCCTGCCCATAAACGACCTTCTTCATTGTGCATCAGCACATCACTGATCCACTCATACTTAGTTAGGCGCGGCTCTACGACACTCTCAAGTGCCATAATAAAAGAGGGGAGATTAAATTCTGATGTGGACAGCACGAGGATGAGGCGTTCGTTTGTAAGAAGAGGCAGCACGGTATGAGCCAGTACGGACCGGTACAGCGGCGAAAACACTTCCGAGGTACTCGTGAGCATCTTGTGAATCACACGCACGTATATCACCACGTGCGAAAGAAGTTTGGCATCATATTGTGACTTGGCGAGTGTCGACGATGCAAACTGCACGAGCCATTGGACGGCACATGGCACATTGTACGCCAATGGCACCTGTAAAAAGTAGGAGCATGCCGCAAAGAGCGCCGCATCGTCGAGTAAGGAGTACATATGTGCCTCGAGCAACAGTGAGAGGATCGTCGGCGTGATACGGTACATCGTCCAAGGTGGTGACGCCGCTAACAGATCATCAGTGATGGCCTGGCCCTCCACGAGACAGCGGCACCACCGGGTTATGAGCGACAGACTCTGCTCAGGAAAGGCATGCATGTTAATGGACGACATGTTTCGCGTCATGAAAATGTAGGCATACCCACTGGACGGAATACCCGTTTGGTCGATGTAGTACGACAAGTACTGCAGAAAAAGAATGACGCGCCCTATCGATGCCAGCTCGCTGTGGTCCTGCCACATGCGCTGCTCGATTCGCGATAATACACGCACAAGGGCATGCGCCATCTTTTGTTTGTCAATGTAAAGGTGCAGCATGTCTAGCACACGTGGTACATGTGGTTCGAGCATGAGGCAGACAGCATGTACATGCGCAAAGTCAGGCGTGAGCGACTCGGACCAATCCGTGAAAAGGTTACTGAACTCATTTGCGATCACAAGCTGAAGACGCGGCTCCCGTAAAGCTTGGTCAAGCAAGGCGCCACACGATTCGGGGTGCTGGCCGAGCGCCGTTCGAACAGCTTGTGAAAACGAATGGATCTCTGCATTTGAATGTAAAGGCAAAGATTCGAGACTCACAGGACCCGCATCGAGGCCGCTGTCCCAGGCGGCGAATGACGCAAGAATCAGCGCGGGCAACGGGACTGCATACGTCGATGTGGCCATGACACATTCGTCCAGTTCGATCCAATCACGGATGGGGTCGTACATGTGCACAAAGCATGCAATCATATCGCGCATCACGAGGCCGTCCCTGTGAGACGACGGAACGCTCCCGTTCAGAAAGACAACCAGCGGTGGCATGACACCCCCAATGATATGCCGCCAAAGAAGGGCGTGTCGCTCGGACGCGTGTGTCTTGAGCTGCACGGTCGCAGCTTGGGCCATCGCGACCAACATCTCGAGCACAAATGCACAGCCAACGTCATGAGGCGGTTCAATGGCATGCAGCAGACGTGCTTGGAGAAGACCGAGGGCCGAAAGGTATTTTCGGTGCCAGTGCAAATGAGATTCGGATAGCCCGTGGATCAAGAGTATGGTTTCTGGCTCAGGTGCAGCTGGGGTAGGTAGCAAAGGTCGATGGCGTCCACCAGAGGTTTCCGCTAGACGCCAGGCTCTCTGTAACGAGGTGGCATATGTGAAGAAGGCTGGCGACTTCCACAGAGAAGCGTTTGGAGGCGACTGTGCGGCGGCATGGTCGTCAAAAAGATCGTCGACAGCCGTAATAACCGATAGGCCTTGTCTCAGCGTAGCAACAGCTTGTTTTGTCGCCTCATTCTGTTTGAGGGGTATGTTTTGCCAAGCCTCTAGCACAGTACGACGTAATGGGATATCGTCCAACACCGGCCAGCCTTGAAGAGCAGCGCCGGCGATGAGGCGCCTACATAGCTCGGCACTCGGGCCTTCTGCCTGCATGAGTTGAAGAGCCGCATGCCAAAAAGACAGAAAAGACTCTGTCGACGCCACACCGCGCTGTATGAAATGGTTGGTCCATATCGGTGCATCGCCCACGGCATCGAGAATATGCTGACACAAGATGCCTAGGGTATCTTGATCGACCGTGGCATCGATTTTGCGCAGAAGCACTGTGATTACGCGTCCTGCATCACAATCGCCCATGTACCGTGCGCGCTCAAGACAGAGGACATCGAGGTACTCGAATAAAAGCGGCGGAGCGGGGCGTACAAGCAACACAAGGTCCAAAAGCACGTCAGGTAATACTTCGCCGAGCTCAGTAAGCGCACCCTGCGCCTTTGCCGTTTCAATGAGACGTGCATGCAAAGAAAATGGCGTCGCTCCATGCGTCAAGCATGCAAGCACCTCACGCCGCACACCGTCCGCCTGCATCAACAAAGAAGGTGGAGGAGTGTCGCTAGACGAAGCTTGTCCTTATGCTTCGGGTGCCTGTTCGCTCTCTGATGACAAGCGCCCTGCGGTGGCGTGCGACGCCGAGCTTCGCGTCACCGCCGACGCCGTACCATATCTTTGACCGTGATACCAAGTGTCTGCAGCGCTCGCGTGCAGCCGTGCGCAGACCTCTGAATGAAGCAGGCACAGCGTTTGAGGCCGATGACCGTCGGCGCGGAGAGGTGTCGCGACTGACCGACTACGTACGTGATGCCGGCGCTATGAGTCTCGCAGAGCGTCTTCAAGATATCCACCGGCCCTTTCCTACTGTGGTGGAGCTCGGTGCTGGCCCTGGCCTGCTGCGCCATCACTTGGATGTGGGTGGCGTAGGCATCGAGAAGCTTGTCATGTGTGATATGAGTGAGGAGCTGCTTTTCCGCGACCGGCACCTCGACAAAAACTTCCCGTTTGAGATTGAGCGGCGCGTCGTCGATGAGGAGATGCTGCCGTTCGAGGAAAATTCGCTGGACTGCATCGTGGCGTCTGGCAGTCTACACTGGACGAACGACCTGCCTGGCGCCCTCATCCAGATCCAGCGTGCTCTCAAGCCAGACGGCGTGTTCCTTGGCTACATGCTCGGTGGCGACACTTTGTTCGAGCTGCGCACGAGTCTGCTCCTGGCCGAGCAGGAGCGACAGGGCGGCTTGTCTAATCATGTGTCCCCCATGACTGATACTCGAGACGTATCGTCACTCTTGACGCGCGCACAATTCACACTCCAGACGGTCGATATGGACGAGATTGTCGTACACTACCCAAGCATGTTCGAGCTCATGCAGGACCTGCGTGACATGGGCGAGAGCAATGCCGTAGTCAATCGCCGGCCGTATCTGCACCGCGAGACGCTCTTGGCCGCTGCCGCTACGTACCAAGCTCTGCATGGGACCCCCGAAGGGCACGTACCAGCGACATTTGCACAGATATTCATGATTGGGTGGAAGCCATCGCCTGATCAGAAAAAGGCGCTCCGACCTGGCAGTGCCTCGCATTCGCTCAAAGATGTACTATGAGAGGTCAGGACCATCAGCGACCGTGTTGCGCACCGTGTGCAGGAGCGTGGCGCGCCAGCCGGTAATGGGCTTCATGCGGTCAAAGTCACGCACACGCGCATCGAACGCATCGAGGTCGCTATGCTCGCACGCTTCGAGCACGCCATGCAGGAATTGGGCCTCGGTCGTCGAGGGGAACGTAGGGTCCTGCTGTGCGTAGAACGCCATCGCCCGTGTCGCTGCGCCGTGGTCAGGGATCGCGAGATAGCAGAGGCCGGCATTCAGGTAGTATTCCTTCACGCTGTACTTGGTCAGGTTGCTGTTCAAACTCGAGGCAGCCACAGCTTCCCAGAGCTCAATGGCGCGTGGGTACTGCTGGAGCTGAATGGCCAGTTGCGCCGCCTCGCGCTGGCATGCCGAGGCTGTGGCTGTCGCACCTTCCTGAAGGTACCAGTTGGCAGCACGTTCGTACGCCTCAAGACCCTGGTCAAAGCGGTTCGGGTCCTCGCGGTACAGTTCTGCCATGTTCTTCTGCCGGTCGGCCGCCTGACGGAACCGACCACGCTCGACGAGCAGGTCCGAGCACCGGCCCAGAGCCATCACAGCCTGGTCTAGCCGCACCATGCGGTAGCACTTGCTCGCTTCAAAGTACGTATTTGCCGCAAAGTCCTTCTCATTGATCTGGATCTCGAGGTCGGCTGCCTTGATGAGCACACTGCCTGCCTCCTCCATGCGGTTTTCGGCACGCAGCTTGTGAGCAGCCTCCTTATACAGTTCAATGGCCTCTTCACGCTTGCTCTGAGTGGATGAGAACCAGCCGCCGGTAGACGATGCCTTTTTGTCGGCGCGCTGCAGGAGCTCTTCTGCTGATGAGCCACCCATGGTCGCTGTCGAAGCCCCGTCAGCAACCCACTCCACCACCGCCGTACGGGGTTGGTCACATGACACGTGTGCATGGGCCAGTCTACTTGCCTATGGAGGCGCCGGTCATGTCGGTCAGGAGACGCGTGATGTGAGCAGGGTCTGCACGTCCTTGCGTGTGGCGCATAGATTCTCCAACGAGGCGCGCAAGCACTTTATGCTTGCCTTTTTGGATTGCCTCAACTTCGGCGGGGAAGGCGCGCACAACTTCCTGGCAGAGCGGCCGGAGTTCGTCGTCATGCATGCGGTGCAAATTGTGCTCATGCACATGTTCGCGGATAGCTAGACATCCATTCCGCATCGGAACGTTTTTTTCGCGCACAAATGTCCGGAGCAGAGCTTGTGCAGTCGACTGCGTGATAATCTCCTCATCGAGCATGTGAATGAGCTCGGCCAGAGCCGTGGGCGGCACGGGATTGTGGTGGAAGGCAAGGCGCATTTGGCCGAGGAACTTGGGCAAAATATGGATAGTCCAGTTTGCCGCTGCCTGAGGCGCACACTCGAGCGCACGAGCTCTTCAAAGTAGTCGACAGCATCCATCTGCGCCGTTCGTGCATCGCCATCGTCATCAGCATTGAGACGCAAAAGCACATTGACGTCGCGCACAGAAAGACCGTATTGCGCTCTCAGACGCGCATGTCGTGCATCAGGCAGCTCAGGTAGCGTCTCGGCCAACGCTGCGAGCTGCGCGGGTGATACATGGAGCGCACCCACATTGGGCTCAGGCATGAAGCGGTAGTCCAAGGCGTCTTCCTTGCGGCGCAAAAGGTAAGTTTCGCCCGTGGCCTCGTGAAATCCGCGCGTAGATGACTCGAGCGCACGACCTTGTGAGACTTCGGTGTACTGCCGCCGGATCTCAAAGTCGAGTGCATGCATCATGAACTTGATGCTGTTCAAGTTCTTGATTTCCGTGCGTGGTCCGAATGGCTCGCCGGTGCGGTGGATCGAGACATTGGCATCACAGCGCAGTGATCCCTCATTCATGTTCCCGTCTGAGGCACCGACGCATCGCAAGAGCTGCCGGAGCTTGCGGACATACGCACCAGCTTGCTCGGGTGTGCGTAATACGGGCGCACTGACAATCTCTACGAGTGCCACGCCAGCGCGGTTGTAGTCAATGAGACATACCTGCGACGCGTCATCGGTCGCTGCATGCGTCGTCTTACCTGTGTCCTGCTCGAGCTGTAGCTGCACGATCGGAATATCGAGAGCATCGTCCGGCGATGTCAAGAAGCCATCTTCGAACCGGATCGACACAGACCCATTTCGAGCAAATGGCTGTCGGTGCTGCGTGATTTGATATCCCGTAGGAAGGTCAGCGTACACATAGTGTTTTCGATCAAAGACAGACACATGCTCAACGTGACACCGTAGAGCAAGAGCTGCTTTGAGTGCAGCAGTAACAGCTCCCTCTTGCAGGCATGGAAGCGTCCCGGGGTATCCTGCATCGAACGACGACACGAGTGTGTTGGGTGGCGCGTGCAAAGGCGGTGGTGGGGTGGCTCAACGTTAGCAGCAGCACGTACGACTGAAGAGCTTGGTCGGCGCAAGAAGCTGTGCATGGCACTCAATGCCAATGACTGCCTGCCAACCGGGGGGAAGGAGCGGTGGGGCCTGGCCGCATGGGCGTGCGGTCTGCAGTGACCGTGTCCCCAGTCGGGCCCAGCGTAGCATGACGTGAAAAAAGGGCCCCTTATGGCCGTGGAGGCCGTGCGTCCATCGATGTGGAGGTGACACGTTGTTGACACGCAACGTACCACAAAACCCCTCGGATGACACCCTTGGATGCAGATGATCCGAGCGTGCAGGCGCACCTCACGCGTCCCCGCAAATGCATACAGAGCGACGCAGACATGCATATCTGGCAACAGAGTGATGCGCACCATACCATCCTGCTGTTTCTCATGCAGCTGAGCGAAGCATGTGTGATGCAGCCTACACGCGACGTGGTATGGCACGAACGCGAGACATATGCCGCATCCGACTCGGTCATTGATCGTGTGCTGGCACTGATGATCGAACTGGATACATGGACAGACGAAATTGTGCCTGATACAGGTCCACATCGCTTTGGCAATCTGGCATTCCGGACGTGGGGTGCGCGTCTGCAGGAACGTGCAGAGGCTTTGCTTCGCCGGTGCCTTCCACCCCACTTGCATGCATTTATCACGGAGCTCTACGCATATCTGGTGGACGCATTCGGTTCATTCGTGCGCATCGACTACGGCACGGGTCATGAGCTTCATATGGTGGCATGGCTCGCGTATCTATACCGCCTGGGGGCGTTGTCTGAAGAGGGTGCTGAGGCTCGGATAGCGCTCGAAGTCATTCCCGCATACCTGCGTGTGGTGTGGCACCTGCAAGACCGATACACTCTCGAGCCAGCTGGCAGTCATGGCGTATGGGGTCTGGACGACTTCCATTTCGTGCCGTACATCCTGGGCGCCGCTCAGCTCCGCGACACGACCATGTCGCCGCTGCAGATGGCTGACCTCTCGCTCTACCCCCACGCACGAATGCGCGAGCCACGCGTTGGTCCACGCCTATCGCCGCGCGACACGATCATGTACATCGCTCCGACGCATACATCACCGATGCCCAACATGTATACGTCGTCGCTTGCACGCATCCATTCGCTCAAGCGTGGACCATTCTCTGAGCATTCGCCCCTCCTCTTCGACATTTCGCGCAACGTGCCTACGTGGCCCAAGGTACATGCAGGCATGCTCAAGATGTACGATGCCGAGTGCCTCCTGAAGCGCCCGGTCGTCCAGCACTTTGTTTTTGGTGGCGTAGGGTACGTTTGGCCTCACACCGAGACCCACGCACCACCACGGCCTGTCCGAACGACACCTGCTGTCGGCACCCGCCTCACAATGCATCCTCGACATGCTCAATGACTACGGCAGCTGGTTGTCTATGGCACGTGACGACTTGAGCTGCTGCAGCTGGGACAGGACCACGTCCAGGGGAATGGTATCGGTCTTGCCCTTGGCTACCTTGGGATCCGTGTCGCGGTTGCGGACGTTGACGCTGCGGCTCTCCTTCTCTTCGTGGCCTACAACGAACACAAAGTTGTATTGCGCAAGTTCGCCGTTGCGGATCTTCTTGTTGAGTGTGTTGTCTGACAGATCGACATCCGCGTAGAAACCGTGGTCCCACAGGGCACTGCGCACATCCTGTGCGTACTCGTACACCGACTGCGTCACTGGCACAACCAGCACCTGGCGCGGTGAGAGCCAGAATGGCCATTTACCGGCAAAGTTCTCAATGAGGATGGCAATAAAGCGCTCAAGACTGCCAACGACAGCACGGTGGATCATGACAGGACGCTCTGTCTGGTTCTCGCCATCAGCGCCGCCTTGCGGCGTCTTGTACTCAAGGTTAAAGCGCTGCGGCAGCTGGAAGTCGAGCTGGATCGTAGCACACTGGTGCTGGCGGCGCATGGCATCGCTGATCGTAATATCGATCTTGGGGCCGTAAAACGCACCGTCACCAGGATTCAGTTCCCATTGGCCGGGCACGAAGCGGTCAAGCGCAGACGCAAGGCGCTTCTCGGCGGCATCCCATGTGGCAACGTCACCAAGGTGCTTCTCAGGGCGCGTCGACAGCTCCATCTTGAACGTAAAGCCAAACAGGCCGTACACAGTTTGCAAGAAGTCGAAGCAGTGCATCATCTCATCCTCGATCTGCGACGCGCGGCAGAAAATATGCGCATCATCCTGAACAAAGCGGCGCACACGCGTCAGACCACTCAGAGCACCACTCGCCTCGTTGCGGTGAATTACACCAAAGTCGGCAAGACGCAGAGGTAGCTCCTTGTACGATCGATCACGACTGCCAAACATGAGACAGTGACCCGGGCAGTTCATGGGCTTCAGTGCAAACGTCTCCTTGTCGACAGACAGCGCAAACATGTCATCCTTGTAGTTGGCCCAGTGACCGGACGTCTCCCACAGCTTCGAGTTGTACATGTTCGGCGTAATGACCTCGTCAAAGCCGCGCCGGCGGTACTCGCCCTTGATAAACTCCTGCAGTGTGTTGTAGATACGCGCACCGTGTGGCAGCCAGAAACAGCTGCCAGGACTCAGCTCGTGGAACATGAACAGCTCTTGCTCACGGCCGATGCGGCGGTGGTCACGCTTGGCGGCCTCGGCCAAAAAGTGTTTGTATTCGGTCATCTGCTTCTTATCAGGGAATGAAATGCCATACAGACGCTGCAGTGAGTCATTCTTCTGGTCACCCAAGAAGTACGAGGCCGAGTTCTTGAGGACCGTCATGGCTTTGATGCGGCCTGTGTGCGGAATGTGCGGGCCAACACACAAGTCAATCATCGGACCGCAGCGGTACACGGTAGTAGACGTGCCATCTGGGATCTTAGAGTTGATAATGTGGACCTTGTACTTGTTGTACTTGAACATCTCCAGAAGCTGCTCCTTGGTCAGCACCGCACGCTCAAACGTCTGCTTGTCCTTCACAGCCAGATTAATCAACTTCTCAAGGGGATCAAAGTCCTCAGAGCGAACAGCACGATCACCGCTATCACCCATACCCATCTCATAGTAGAAGCCTTCGTCTGTGGGCGGGCCAATGCACAAATGGCAGCCATAGTGTCGTTCGGCCGCCTCACCGAGAACGTGGGCAGACGAGTGCCAGAACACGCGCTTGCCCTCAGGATGGTCAAAGTCAAGCAGCTCTAATGTCGCGTCTCCCTCCAGAGGACGCTCCAAGTCCCACAACTGACCGTTCACCTTGGAAATCACAATGCGCTCGCTCAGGCTCTTGGAAATCGCCCTGGCAATGTCCATAGGCGACGTCTCCCACGATAAACCTTCGCGCGTCGAGCCATCTGGCATAGTGATTGTTATGGGCTTGCGCTCCGCGGCAGCACGCGCAGAATCCTGCTCCGCCTTGATGCGCTCAAACATGTCAATGCGGGCCTGGAAGAAGGCTGGACGTGGCTCGAATTCGAGCGGCATACCACCCGCACTTCCGCCTTTTGCTTTCTTATCAGGTTTGGAATTTACGCTCATACCCTTCACGGCATTCGCAAGCTGTTCAGGCGCTGCACTCGCCTGGTTCTCACTTGACGACATCGTGCGACTAGGGTAGAAGGAAAGCGCAAAGGTGGAATCCTTTTTTGTTCACGTGGAGCTAACACGTGATCCACTGGACACTCGCCTTCCTCACGACGCACCTCTCAATACGTGCCTCCCGAACATGGTAAGCAACACTCCGTCGAACGGCGCTCCCGCGCCGTCCAAGCAAAAGTCCAAAGCCTACCTCTCGAGTGTTGCAATACAGAGCGATGCTATCAAATACAGGCAAAAATACAAAGAGTTGAAGCGCAAGGTTCACGAAATTGAACAGGTACGTCTGATCCGTGCTCAGACATCCGCAGGAAAACGACAAGCTCCAGGCCCTTACTCTGCGTATTAAGGGTAATATTCAACGACTTCGTCTGGAAAGAGCGTGCGTATCTAATCTACTTACAATAGCATTCTGTATGAACATCTCGAGTCTCGGGTGCAGCAGGTACCTGTGGTGTCCGAGATGCCTGAGGCTGAAGCTCCAACACTTGAAGCTGACGTCGAGGTCTCGGCCAATCCAGACGAGGCATCTAAGCTCAAGGATACGCCTAATGAGCCTCGCGAGCCAGCCGTTGCTACATCACCAGCTCCAACGGCATGACAGACCCGTATAATTCGGCAAACTTGCGCGACGTAGCCACATACCCATGCCATAGACGTGAATCTACCCTGCTATGTCTAACGCGGCCATGTCTTGATTTGGCTGAGGGTCGTGTCATTATGTCAGATTGTGGAGTTGTCAAATTAGGCAGCGTGGCTACGAGGATAATGGCACCTGGTCAGGCTACTGCATTTCCCATTAGGCGCTGTGACGCTGATGTCATTCCCGCCAGGAGGGAATGTCTTCCAAGGCAACTCTCAGCAACAGTTTGCTCAATATGTACAGCAACAGAAACAGCAGCATCATATGCAGACCGGACAACAGCCTTTTCAATCTCCGCAGCTCGGATTCTCGGGCTACTCCAATGCACAACAGCAGCAAGATTTCATGCCGAATATTACACCGCAGCAAATCCAAGCAATACTTAATCAAAAAAACCCTGCCATGCAGACAGGTTTACAAGGAAATCAGTACATGCCATCACCCATCATGTCGCAACTCCAACCCGGCATGCCCATACCCACCAGTATGCCTATGCCTTCGACTCAACCTCATCAACCAGCACCCCCACGACAGGCAAATGGCTCAGTCAGCATTATAGCTGACCTAGTGAACAAGGCAAAGGCAGGATTATTGTCACCTATACAGCTCGCACAGCTGCGAGCGATCCTAGGGCAAGAAGGCACACAACCGAGTCCACAAAATCCAGTGATACAACCATCGATGTCGACTTCGAGCCCTGTCATGCCCATGCAGTCTGTGCCCATGAAAAAATCGCCAATGATGATGTCGAATCAACAGCCCACGGCTGGCCCCAACATACCCCAGATGAATATGCTTCTCAATGCGGCCAACGTACAGCAGCCCCAACAACAAGCGAACTTGCTACAAGGCTTGCAGTTCATCCAGAAAATCCAGCAACGACTTGCTGAAATCGACCAGAAATTGGCAACGTCTATTCACGAACATGAGCGCCAAATGCTTCAGCACAACCGCCAAGAACTTCTTCGTGTGCAGGGAACCATAATCCAGAAACTCTCACAGGGTTCGCAAATGCAACAGCAAAATTTTAACTCGTCTTCGCCAAATATCATGCCCAATGCCACTTCTTCATCCTTGACCAATTTTCCCCAGCCGAATTTCAACAATGCGCCAAAACCCTCGATGAATATGATGAATACACCGAACGCGACCACACACATGTCACCAGCCAATTCGTTTCAAATGCCGGCCAACATGCCTGCGCCCACCCCGTCGCAGCCTGCCGCAAACTTGGCCATCACACCTGATCAGTTCAAACGAGCCCTCGTAGTGCTGCAGCATCGGCACGGCAAACCCGTTCAGATGAACCCCATCGTGAACGGTTGCCCTATTGATCTGTACCAACTCTTCAATGCTGTTCAGTCGCTGGGTGGCAGCAAAATTACGACACAAAAGGGCCTCTGGAACACTGTGGTAGGGTCCCTGGGCTATGTATCCTTGAACCAAGCCCAGGTCTCTGCATTGGCTGTTCAGGTCGCACAAGTATACAAAACGTACCTTGAGCTATTCGAAGAAGTGTGGAACCGGGCCATGGTGCACCAGATGTCTATGTCCCACCAAATGAACCAGGCAAATGTGCCAGATATTTCACAAACCAGCCAAGGGTCTGCGCCCATTCCCCCCAGTGGCATATCTCCCAATGCCGTATTTGACGCCTTGGTGCAGCGTGCCAACCAGCAAGGTAGCCCTCCGTTGTCGTCCTATCAAAAGGATCATTCATTGTCGGTGGACTCGAGTGAAACAGACAAGCTTTCGGCAACCAAGCCACAATATTCTGTCGCTAGCCCCAAGACCCCAGTTGGCAAGCCGTCCAAGGTCGTATGGCCCCAAGAAGAACAAAGGTCTACGCAGTCCATGGCCTCCGATCAAACGTTAGAGAAGAGCCATACTGCGTCGAAGGACAAAACGAAAAGACCAACTATTCGCGTTACCACTCGGATGCTGGAAGAGGCACGTTCATTGCTGTACAAAGTGGAACTGAGTCTCTCTGTGTCCCGTCCGAAGCTCCCTGTCATTGAAGATATCCCTGAAAGCGAAAAAGCAATCATCCTCCAACAAGTGGAGCAACTAGTCTCTCTCAAGACGACCGTCTCGGCTTTGCTGCCAGTGTTCCTCGCCATGACCCAGAACCTCGAGCCTGCGAAGCGTGTCAAAATTATGATCTATATCTTTGAGGATCAATTGGCACTCTTTCCATCTCGGAAATGCATTATGCGTCTTTCAGATTTGGAAAAGCTCAAGGTTCAAATGACACGGTGTATCGGCTTTGTTAGAATTCATGATGAGAAGCTGGCTCGAAAAGTCATGGCTAAAGCCGTGGCTGATCAGCCTGAACTCCTTCAACGAAAAGCTTTGCACTCTGTCGAGTCAAGCGCAGAAAATACACCACCTGTCTCATCAGCACCAAAGCAGATCCCTTTGGAAAGTGCAGGGAAGAAAGAGGATGGTGACGACGACGACATTGAAATCACTGCTACCAATATTAAGACACCGATCAACAACGCCACATCACCAACTCAATCACTCAAAATTTCGAGCAAAGAAAAGACATCTAACATACCCCAGGTATCCGCGTTGTCCTCTCTCGAACCCAAAGATGTGCCTGGCCAGGCCATTAACAAGCTAATGACGGAACAGATCCAAAATGAGCAGTTATCCCAAAGTTCGCCGATACAATTTCTTGAAAAAGCCTGGAATAAGCTTATCACAGCTGAAACTCAAGCAAAGGCAAGCAAGTTCAATGTTGACGTTTTGAGACACCAGTTGGAAGACAATACGTCTTGGCCTAGCACCAGTCTGGAGTCTCTCATTTATACAGCTATTGATGTCCCTTGCCAACTTGGGCTCCACGATACTAAGCAAAGGAATGAATACTCAACTCCCTTGTATACTAAAGAACCCTTCTTAAAAAATGATGCGGACGGACGCCACGCAAGTCATTGTTCTGATACGAAACTGACCTCTTTCAATAAGATAATTCTGCATCCCGCGCCAGAGGCGTGGAGGGAACAGGCGGCCAATG
>ERZ782882.17-NODE-17-length-29296-cov-16.492117_pt1 | contig 29296 bp, 42 predicted proteins | sample MGYA00466090_ERZ782882 | MGnify/ENA primary metagenome ERZ782882 (study PRJEB29894, sample SAMN03576369) | human skin metagenome | biome: human skin; feature: right retroauricular crease; material: organic_material | host: Homo sapiens | place: Italy: Trento... | reverse complement strand
CTCTTCTTTTCTTCATTAGGGGAGAAGAGGAACCTTTTACGGTTAGCGCCGATGGGCTTTCACCGTGTGGATCGTGTGCTTCTGGTCGCAAGCTCTCATCACACACTCCCCACACTCTTACACCCGTGTCCCTTTACGGCTTGGCGTGTTCGGCTTAAGGCGTACGGCGTGTCACGCTCACACCCTTAACACTAGGTAAGACTTAAAGTGTATATTATATGTAGAAGACTTTAAAACCTCTAAGGTGTTTCTGCTGAGCCTGTGTCCTACACCGCTGGGGGGCGATGTGATCTTTCTCACATGCCAGGGGGTGTGAGGGAAAACAACCACCCCGGAACGTTCAAGACACCCCCTCAAAGCCACAAAACAGCCCCCAGAATCGACTAGCAGGGCAAGGGCAGAGTATTCATACCCTCAACGGTTTCCAGGCTGTTATAGGGGCAAATAAGACCCGTACAGGGCTAGACGAGGAACAGACACATCATGGCACGCACCAACCGCACAGCCAGCCAAGCCCACCGGCGCTGGCGGCAACGACTCATCACCCAAGCCCAACAGCAAGGCCAAACCGAATGCCCACTCTGCGGAGTCACCATCACCTGGGACACCCACCAGCTGCCAACCAGCCCCGAAGCCGACCACATCACACCCGTCAGCAGGGGAGGACTCAACACCCTCGACAACGGGCAAATCATCTGCAGAACATGCAACAGAAGCAAAGGCAACAGAACACAACCAAACATTCAATTCCAACAACAAACCACAAAAACACTCGTTTCATGGTAAAAACCCGCCAACCCCCACCGGGGACACCCCCTGCACACCCGTGCAAGACCTCGTACGGCTTAGTGAAATACCTCCCTTTTGTGGATTTGTCTGTTTGTCGACTTTTTGTGTTGGTGGTGAGTGTTGTGCAGCCTGAGCTTCCTGATAGTCGTGAGTGGTGTGGGGAGACGCGTCGTTGGTGGCGTGTGTGGGGTGAGGATAGTCGCGCGCAGTACGTGTCTGATGAGGAGTGGCTGTTTCTTATGGATGCTGCGGTGATTCATGATTGTGTGTGGCGTGAGGGTCGCGCGGATTTGGTGGCTTCGCTTCGTGCTCATGTGAAGGCTTTTATGGGTATGTTGGATCGTTATTCGGTTGATGTGGCGTCTGGTGGCCGTGGTGGGGGTTCTGCGGTGGCGATGATTGACCGGTATAGGAAGCGTAGGGGTGCTTGATGTCTCAGGTTGTGGGTTCTCAGGTTCCTCGTCACCGTGTGGCTGCGGCGTATTCGGTGTCTGCTGGCGGTGATGCTGGGGAGTTGGGTCGTGCGTATGGGTTGACGCCTGATCCGTGGCAGCAGCAGGTGTTGGATGATTGGCTTGCTGTGGGGGCTGGTGGCCGTTTGGCTTCGGGTGTGTGTGGGGTGTTTGTTCCGCGGCAGAATGGCAAGAACGCTATTTTGGAGATTGTGGAGTTGTTTAAGGCGACTATTCAGGGTCGCCGTATTTTACATACGGCTCACGAGTTGAAGTCGGCTCGTAAGGCGTTTATGCGGTTGAGGTCGTTTTTTGAGAATGAGCGGCAGTTTCCTGACTTGTATCGTATGGTGAAGTCGATTCGGGCGACGAATGGTCAGGAGGCTATTGTGTTGCATCATCCGGATTGTGCCACGTTTGAGCGTAAGTGTGGTTGTCCGGGTTGGGGTTCTGTCGAGTTTGTGGCCCGTAGCCGGGGTTCGGCTCGCGGGTTTACGGTTGATGATTTGGTGTGTGATGAGGCTCAGGAGTTGTCGGATGAGCAGTTGGAGGCTTTGCTTCCTACGGTGTCTGCGGCTCCGTCTGGTGATCCGCAGCAGATTTTCCTTGGCACGCCGCCTGGGCCGTTGGCGGATGGGTCTGTGGTGTTGCGTCTTCGCGGGCAGGCTTTGTCGGGTGGTAAAAGGATTGCGTGGACGGAGTTTTCGATTCCTGACGAGTCTAACCCGGACGATTTAGCTAGACAATGGCGGAAATTGGCTGGGAATACTAATCCAGCCTTGGGTCGCCGCCTGAATTTTGGGACGGTGAGCGATGAGCATGAGTCGATGTCTGCTGCCGGGTTTGCTCGGGAGCGGCTTGGCTGGTGGGATCGTGGCCAGTCTGCTACGTCTGTGGTTCCTGCTGATAAGTGGGCTCAGTCGGCGGTGGATGGGGCGAGTCTGGTTGGCGGTAAAGTGTTTGGTATCTCGTTTTCGCGATCAGGCAATAGGGTTGCTTTGGCTGGTGCCGGTAAAACTGATGCTGGGGTTCATGTTGAGGTTATTGATGGGCTGTCGGGAACGATTGTTGATGGTGTGGGCCGGTTGGCTGACTGGTTGGCGGTTCGTTGGGGTGATACTGACCGGATTATGGTTGCCGGGTCTGGTGCGGTGTTGTTGCAGAAGGCGTTGACGGATCGTGGTATTCCGGGCCGTGGCGTGGTGGTTGCTGATACTGGCACCTATGTGGAGGCTTGTCAGGCGTTTTTGGAGGGTGTCAGGTCGGGTGTGATCAGTCATCCGCGTGCCGATTCTCGCCGTGACATGTTGGATATTGCTGTGAGGTCGGCGGTTCAGAAAAAGAAAGGCTCTGCGTGGGGTTGGGGTTCCTCGTTTAAGGATGGTTCTGAGGTTCCTTTGGAGGCTGTGTCTTTGGCGTTTTTGGGGGCTAAACGTGTTCGTCGTGGCCGTCGGGAGCTTAGTGGTAGGAAGCGGGTGTCTGTGGTATGAACTCGGATGAGTTGGCTCTGATTGAGGGCATGTACGATCGTATCCAAAGGTTGTCTTCGTGGCATTGCCGTATTGAGGGCTACTATGAGGGCTCGAGCCGGGTGCGTGACCTTGGTGTGGCTATTCCTCCGGAGTTGCAGCGTGTGCAGACTGTGGTGTCGTGGCCTGGTATAGCTGTGGATGCTTTGGAGGAGCGTCTGGATTGGCTTGGCTGGACTAATGGTGACGGCTACGGCCTGGATGGTGTGTATGCTGCGAATCGGCTTGCTACGGCGTCGTGTGATGTGCATTTGGATGCGCTGATTTTTGGTTTGTCGTTTGTGGCTGTTATTCCCCAGGATGATGGGTGGGTGTTGGTTCGTCCGCAGTCACCAAAGAATTGCACAGGCAAGTTTTCAGCTGACGGTTCTCGTTTGGATGCGGGTTTGGTGGTTCAGCAGACGTGTGATCCTGAGGTGGTTGAGGCGGAGTTATTGCTGTCTGATGTGATTGTTCAGGTGGAGCGGCGTGGGTCTCGTGAATGGGTTGAGACGGGCCGTATACCGAATGTGCTTGGGGCGGTTCCGTTGGTGCCGATTGTGAATCGTCGCCGTACTTCTAGGATTGATGGGCGTTCGGAGATTACGAGGTCTATTAGGGCTTACACGGATGAGGCTGTTCGCACACTGTTGGGGCAGTCTGTGAATCGTGATTTTTATGCGTATCCTCAACGTTGGGTGACTGGCGTGAGCGCGGATGAGTTTTCGCAGCCTGGCTGGGTCCTGTCGATGGCTTCTGTGTGGGCTGTGGATAAGGATGATGATGGTGACACTCCGAATGTGGGGTCGTTTCCTGTCAATTCTCCTACACCGTATTCGGATCAGATGCGGCTGTTGGCGCAGTTGACTGCGGGTGAGGCGGCTGTTCCGGAACGCTATTTCGGGTTTATCACGTCTAACCCACCTAGTGGGGAGGCTTTGGCTGCCGAGGAATCTCGGCTTGTGAAGCGTGCTGAACGCAGGCAGACGTCGTTTGGTCAGGGCTGGCTGTCGGTTGGTTTTTTGGCTGCCAAGGCGTTGGATTCTCGTGTTGATGAGGCAGGTTTTTTTGGTGATGTTGGTTTGCGTTGGCGTGATGCTTCGACGCCTACCCGGGCGGCTACGGCTGATGCTGTGACGAAGCTTGTTGGTGCCGGTATTTTGCCTGCTGATTCTCGTACGGTGTTGGAGATGTTGGGGCTTGATGATGTGCAGGTTGAGGCTGTGATGCGTCATCGTGCTGAGTCGTCTGACCCGTTGGCGGCACTGGCTGGGGCTATATCGCGTCAAACTAACGAGGTATGATAGGCGATGGCTTCGGGGGTTGAGGCGAGGCTTGCTGCGACTGAGTATCAGCGTGAGGCGGTCAGGTTTGCTGGGAAGTATGCGGGCTATTATTCTGAGCTTGGTCGTTTGTGGCGTGCCGGCAGGATGAGTGACACGCAGTATGTTCGTTTGTGTGTGGAGTTGGAGCGTGCCGGCCATGATGGTTCGGCATCGTTGGCTGCCAGGTTTGTGTCGGATTTTCGCCGGTTGAATGGTGTGGATCCGGGTTTGATTGTGTATGACGAGTTTGATACTGCGGCGGCTTTGGCTAGGTCGTTTTCGACTATGAAGATTCTTGAGAGTGACCCGGATAGGGCGAATGACACTATTGATGCGATGGCTGCGGGTTTTGATCGGGCTGTTATGAATGCTGGTCGTGACACGGTTGAGTGGTCTGCGGGTGCGCAGGGCAGGTCGTGGCGTCGGGTGACTGATGGGGATCCGTGTGCTTTTTGTGCCATGTTGGCTACGAGGTCGGATTATACGACCAAAGAAAGGGCACTCACTACTGGACATACGCGGCGTCATAAGCGTGGTGGTAAGCGTCCGTTTGGTTCGAAATACCATGATCATTGTGGTTGTACGGTGGTTGAGGTTGTTGGCCCTTGGGAACCAAATAGGGCTGATGTCGAGTATCAGAGGACGTATGAGAAGGCTCGTGAGTGGGTTGATGATCACGGGTTGCAGCAGTCGCCTGGCAATATTTTGAAGGCTATGCGTACTGTTGGTGGAATGAGATAATTTGATGTGGTTTCCGGTTGTGTGCCGCCGGTTATTGGTGCACAGGGTTGTCTCCCGCACGGGGGTCAACAATGTTGTGTTGTTTTCCGCAAGGAGTGTAGGGTTAGGCTATGGCCGATCAGAGTGTTGAGGAACAGAATGTTGACAATGATGTTGTGGAGTCCGGAAAGGATAACGGCATTGTTGATACAGTAAAAGACGATGGCGGGCAGGAGGTAGCCGACAATCAGTTGAAGAATGAAGGCGAGGGTAAATCGCCGGGGACTGATTGGAAGGCGGAGGCCCGTAAGTGGGAGTCTCGTGCTAAAAGTAATTTCGCCGAGTTGGAGAAGCTTCGTGCATCGAGTGACGATTCTGGATCTACTATTGATGAGCTTCGCCGCAAGAATGAGGAACTCGAAGACAGGATTAACGGGTTTGTTCTTGAGGGTGTGAAGCGCGAGGTGGCTTCAGAGTATGGTTTGTCCAGTGATGCGATCGCTTTCTTGTCGGGTGGCGATAAGGAGTCGCTTGCCGAGTCTGCGAAAGCTTTGAAGGGTTTGATCGACCATAGTAGTGGTGGCGCGGGTGTGCGCCGTCTTGCGGGGAGTGCCCCCGTTGATGATGTTAAACGACGTGAGGGTGTCGCGTTTGTGGATGCTCTTGTCAATAATTCTAGGAGATGATTTGTGATGGCTGACGATTTTCTTTCTGCAGGGAAGCTTGAGCTTCCTGGTTCTATGATTGGTGCGGTTCGTGACCGTGCTATCGATTCTGGTGTTTTGGCGAAGCTTTCGCCGGAGCAGCCGACTATTTTCGGGCCTGTTAAGGGTGCCGTGTTTAGTGGTGTTCCTCGCGCTAAGATTGTTGGTGAGGGCGAGGTTAAGCCTTCCGCGTCTGTTGATGTTTCGGCGTTTACTGCGCAGCCTATCAAGGTTGTGACTCAGCAGCGTGTCTCGGACGAGTTTATGTGGGCTGACGCCGATTACCGTCTGGGTGTTTTGCAGGATCTGATTTCGCCTGCTCTTGGTGCTTCGATTGGTCGCGCCGTGGATCTGATTGCCTTCCACGGTATTGATCCTGCCACTGGTAAAGCGGCTGCCGCTGTGCATACTTCGCTGGATAAGACGAAGCATATTGTTGATGCAACCGATAGCGCTACGGCTGATCTTGTTAAGGCTGTTGGTCTTATCGCTGGGGCTGGTTTGCAGGTTCCTAACGGGGTTGCTTTGGATCCGGCGTTCTCGTTTGCGCTGTCTACTGAGGTGTATCCGAAGGGGTCTCCGCTTGCCGGGCAGCCTATGTATCCTGCCGCCGGTTTCGCTGGCTTGGATAATTGGCGCGGGCTGAATGTTGGTTCTTCTTCGACTGTTTCGGGTGCCCCGGAGATGTCGCCTACGTCGGGTGTTAAGGCTATTGTGGGTGATTTCTCTCGTGTTCATTGGGGTTTCCAGCGTAACTTCCCGATCGAGCTGATCGAGTATGGTGATCCGGATCAGACTGGGCGTGACCTGAAGGGCCATAATGAGGTTATGGTTCGTGCCGAGGCTGTGCTGTATGTGGCTATCGAGTCGCTTGATTCGTTTGCTGTTGTGAAGGAGAAGGCTGCCCCGAAGCCTAATCCGCCGGCCGAGAACTGATCTATTTGTTGCGATAATGTTCATGCTGTGTGCAGGGGGTGGTGTTGATGGGTATCATTTTAAAGCCTGAGGATATTGAGCCTTTCGCCGATATTCCTAGAGAGAAGCTTGAGGCGATGATTGCCGATGTGGAGGCTGTGGCTGTCAGTGTCGCCCCCTGTATCGCTAAACCGGATTTCAAATACAAGGATGCCGCTAAGGCTATTCTGCGCAGGGCTTTGTTGCGCTGGAATGATACCGGGGTTTCTGGTCAGGTGCAGTATGAGTCTGCGGGTCCTTTCGCTCAAACTACACGGTCTAATACTCCCACGAACTTGTTGTGGCCTTCCGAGATTGCCGCATTAAAGAAGCTGTGTGAGGGTGATGGTGGGGCTGGTAAAGCGTTCACTATTACACCGACCATGAGGAGTAGTGTGAATCATTCTGAGGTGTGTTCCACGGTGTGGGGTGAGGGTTGCTCGTGCGGGTCGAATATTAACGGCTACGCTGGCCCTTTGTGGGAGATATGATATGACCAGTTTTCCGTATGGTGAAACGGTTGTGATGCTTCAACCGACTGTTCGTGTCGATGATCTTGGCGACAAGGTGGAAGACTGGTCTAAGCCTGTCGAGACTGTGTTTCATAACGTGGCCATCTATGCTTCCGTTTCGCAGGAGGATGAGGCTGCCGGCCGTGACTCGGATTATGAGCATTGGTCGATGCTTTTCAAGCAGTCTGTTGTGGGTGCCGGTTATCGTTGCAGGTGGCGTATCCGGGGTGCTGTGTGGGAGGCTGACGGGTCTCCTATCGTGTGGCATCACCCCATGTCCGGTTGGGATGCTGGTACGCAGATCAATGTGAAGCGTAAGAAGGGCTGATAGGTAGTGGCTCAGGATGTGAATGTGAAGCTGAACTTGCCGGGTATTCGTGAGGTGTTGAAGTCTTCTGGGGTGCAGGCTATGTTGGCTGAGCGTGGCGAGCGTGTCAAGCGTGCGGCCTCGGCGAATGTGGGCGGTAACGCTTTCGATAAGGCCCAGTATCGTGGCGGATTATCATCGGAGGTGCAGGTTCACCGTGTTGAGGCTGTGGCCCGTATAGGCACCACATATAAGGGTGGGAAGCGTATTGAGGCGAAGCATGGCACGCTGGCTCGTTCGATTGGGGCTGCGTCGTGATCGTTTACGGTGATCCGCGTGTGTGGGCTAAACGCGTGCTCAAGGATGATGGCTGGCTGTCTGGGATACCATGCACCGGGACAGTGCCGGATAGTTTTGAGGGTGACCTTATTTGGTTGGCTCTTGATGGTGGTCCGCAGTTGCATGTGCGTGAGCGTGTTTTTTTGCGGGTGAATGTGTTTTCTGATACGCCGGATCGTGCTATGTCGCTAGCCAGGCGGGTGGAGGCTGTGCTGGCTGACGGGGTTGATGGTGATCCGGTGGTGTTTTGTAGGCGTTCTACTGGTCCTGATTTGCTGGTTGATGGTGCACGTTTTGATGTGTATTCGCTTTTTGAGCTGGTGTGTAGGCCTGTCGAATCTGAGTAAACGTATTTGTTTTTGTTTTAATGTAATTGTTTGATATTTAATGGGGGTTGTGATGGCTGCAACACGTAAAGCGTCTAACGTTCGTTCCGCGGTTACTGGCGACGTTTATATTGGTGACGCGCACGCGGGTGATACTATTAAGGGTGTGGAGGCGGTTCCTTCCGGGCTTACAGCTTTAGGGTATCTGTCGGATGACGGGTTTAAGATTAAGCCTGAGCGTAAAACGGATGATTTGAAGGCTTGGCAGAATGCGGATGTTGTTCGCACTGTGGCTACGGAGTCTTCTATCGAGATTTCTTTCCAGCTGATCGAGTCTAAGAAGGAGGTTATCGAGCTGTTTTGGCAGTCGAAGGTTACTGCCGGATCCGATTCGGGTTCGTTCGATATTTCTCCGGGTGCCACCACTGGCGTGCACGCTTTACTGATGGATATTGTTGATGGTGATCAGGTTATTCGCTACTATTTCCCTGAGGTTGAGCTTATCGATCGTGACGAGATCAAGGGTAAGAATGGTGAAGTGTACGGGTATGGTGTGACGTTGAAGGCGTATCCTGCCCAGATTAATAAGACTGGTAATGCGGTGTCTGGTCGGGGGTGGATGACGGCTTTAAAAGCTGATACTCCTCCTTCTCCAAAGCCTCAGCCGGATCCGAATCCGCCGTCTAATAACTGATACACATAGTTTGAGGGATTGTTGATAGATGAGTGACACAGGTTACACGTTGAAGATTGGTGACTGTAGCTGGGTGTTGGCGGATGCGGAGGAGACGGCTCAGGCTGTTCCTGCCCGCGTGTTTCGCCGGGCCGCTAAGATTGCCCAGTCGGGGGAGTCTGCGGATTTCGCCCAGGTTGAGGTGATGTTTTCTATGTTGGAGGCTGCCGCCCCAGTGGATGCTGTGGAGGCCCTGGAGGGGCTTCCTATGGTTCGTGTGGCCGAGATTTTCCGTGAGTGGATGGAATATAAGCCTGACGGTAAGGGTGCCTCGCTGGGGGAATAGTTTGGCTCCACGGCCTGATTGATGATTATCGTGGGGCCATCGAATATGATTGGAGGACCCGGTTCGGTTGCTCGGTTTATGATGTTGGTGGCCCGATAATGTGTTGGGGTGAGGCTGTCCGGCTGGCTGGCGTGTTGTGTACCGATACGTCTAGCCAGTTGGCGGCCCACCTGAATGGTTGGCAGCGCCCGTTTGAGTGGTCTGAGTGGGCGGTGTTGGACATGTTGGATCATTACAGGTCTGCTAATAGTGAGGGGCAGCCGGAGCCTGTGGCGAGGCCTACGGATGAGCGTAGGGCCCGGTTTACGTCTGGGCAGGTGGACGATATTTTGGCGCGTGTTCGTGCCGGTGGCGGGGTGTCTCGCGAGATTAATATTATGGGGTGAATAGTGTATGTCTGGTGAGATTGCTTCTGCATATGTGTCGTTGTATACGAAGATGCCGGGTTTGAAGGCGGATGTTGGTAAACAGCTTTCTGGGGTTATGCCTGCTGAGGGTCAGCGTTCGGGTAGTCTTTTTGCTAAGGGCATGAAGCTGGCTCTTGGTGGTGCCGCAATGGTGGGTGCCATCAATGTTGCTAAGAAGGGCCTCAAGTCGATTTATGATGTGACTATTGGTGGCGGTATTGCTCGCGCTATGGCTATTGATGAGGCTCAGGCTAAACTGACTGGTTTGGGTCATACGTCTTCTGACACGTCTTCGATTATGAATTCGGCTATTGAGGCTGTGACTGGTACGTCGTATGCGTTGGGTGATGCGGCTTCTACTGCGGCGGCGTTGTCTGCTTCGGGTGTGAAGTCTGGCGGGCAGATGACGGATGTGTTGAAGACTGTCGCCGATGTGTCTTATATTTCGGGTAAGTCGTTTCAGGATACGGGCGCTATTTTTACGTCTGTGATGGCCCGCGGTAAGTTGCAGGGCGATGACATGTTGCAGCTTACGATGGCGGGTGTTCCTGTACTGTCTTTGCTTGCCAGGCAGACGGGTAAAACGTCGGCTGAGGTGTCGCAGATGGTGTCGAAGGGGCAGATTGATTTTGCCACGTTTGCGGCTGCGATGAAGCTTGGTATGGGTGGTGCTGCGCAGGCGTCTGGTAAGACGTTTGAGGGCGCTATGAAGAATGTTAAGGGTGCCCTGGGTTATCTTGGTGCTACGGCTATGGCGCCGTTTCTTAACGGGTTGCGGCAGATTTTTGTTGCGTTGAATCCGGTTATCAAGTCGGTGACGGATTCTGTGAAGCCGATGTTTGCTGCCGTAGATGCTGGTATTCAGCGTATGATGCCGTCTATTTTGGCGTGGATTAATCGTATGCCGGCTATGATCACTCGAATGAATGCACAGATGCGCGCCAAGGTGGAGCAGTTGAAGGGCATTTTTGCGAGAATGCATTTGCCTGTCCCTAAAGTGAATTTGGGTGCCATGTTTGCGGGTGGCACCGCAGTGTTTGGTATTGTTGCTGCCGGTGTTGGGAAGCTTGTCGCGGGGTTTGCCCCGCTGGCGGTGTCGTTGAAGAATCTGTTGCCGTCGTTTGGTGCTTTGAAGGGTGCCGCTGGCGGGCTTGGCGGCGTGTTTCGCGCCCTGGGTGGCCCTGTTGGTATTGTGATCGGCTTGTTTGCTGCCATGTTTGCCACTAACGCCCAGTTCCGTGCCGCGGTGATGCAGCTTGTGGCTGTGGGTGGTCAAGCCCTGGGGCAGATTATGGCCGCTGTGCAGCCGCTGTTGGGTTTGGTTGCTGGGCTGGTGGCGCGGTTGGCTCCCGTTTTTGGCCAGATTGTTGGTTTGGTGGCTGGTTTGGCTGCGCAGCTTGTTCCTTTGATTAGTATGCTGGTTGCCCGGCTGGTTCCTGTGATCACCCAGATTATTGGTGCGGTGACGCAGGTGGCGGCCATGTTGTTGCCGGCGTTGATGCCGGTGCTTCAGGCGATTGTTGCTGTGATACGGCAGGTTGTTGGTGTTGTGATGCAACTGGTGCCTGTTTTGATGCCTGTGATTCAGCAGATTTTGGGTGCTGTCATGTCTGTGCTGCCGCCTATCATCGGCTTGATCCGGTCGTTGATACCAGTGATCATGTCTGTTATGCGTGTGGTGGTGCAGGTTGTTTCGGTTGTGATGCAGGTGGTGGCCCGCATTATTCCGGTTGTGATGCCAATTGTGACAGCTGTGATCGGGTTTGTTGCACGTATTCTTGGCGCTATTGTGTCTGCTGCAGCCCGCATTATTGGGACTGTCACCCGTGTCATCTCATGGGTTGTGAATCATTTAGTGTCTGGCGTGAGGTCTATGGGCACGGCCATCTTGAATGGCTGGAATCATATTAGAGCGTTTACGTCAGCGTTTATTAACGGTTTCAAGTCGATCATTTCTGGCGGCGTTAACGCTGTTGTGGGGTTTTTTACGCGGCTTGGTTTGTCGGTTGCCTCCCATGTGAGGTCTGGTTTTAACGCGGCTCGTGGCGCTGTTTCTTCTGCGATGAATGCTATCCGGAGTGTTGTGTCTTCGGTGGCGTCTGCTGTTGGCGGGTTTTTCAGTTCGATGGCGTCTAGGGTTCGTAGTGGTGCTGTGCGCGGGTTTAATGGTGCCCGGAATGCGGCTTCCAGTGCTATGCATGCTATGGGGTCCACTGTGTCTAGTGGTGTGCATGGTGTGCTGGGTTTTTTCCGGAATTTGCCTGGCAATATTCGGCGTGCGCTTGGTAATATGGGGTCCTTGTTGGTGTCTGCTGGCCGTGATGTGGTGTCTGGTTTGGGTAATGGTATCCGGAATGCTATGAGTGGCCTGTTGGATACGGTGCGTAATATGGGTTCTCAGGTTGCGAATGCGGCGAAGTCGGTGTTGGGTATTCATTCCCCGTCGAGGGTGTTTCGTGACCAGGTTGGCCGGCAGGTTGTTGCCGGTTTGGCTGAGGGTATTACTGGTAATGCTGGTTTGGCGTTGGATGCGATGTCGGGTGTGGCTGGTCGGCTGCCTGATACGGTTGATGCCCAGTTTGGTGTGCGATCGTCTGTGGGCTCGTTTACCCCGTATGGCAGGTATCAGCGTATGAGTGAGAAGAGTGTTGTGGTGAATGTGAATGGGCCTACTTATGGTGATCCTAACGAGTTTGCGAAGCGGATTGAGCGGCAGCAGCGTGATGCTTTGAACGCGTTGGCTTACGTGTGATTGGGGGTGTTGTTCATGTTTCTTCCTGACCCTTCTGATCGTTCTGGTTTGACTGTGACCTGGTCGATGTTGCCGTTTATTGGTAATGATCCGGAGCGTGTGCTTCATTTGACGGATTATACGGGGTCGTCTCCTGTCATGTTGTTGAATGATTCGTTGCGCGGTTTGGGTGTTCCCGAGGTTGAGCATTTTTCTCAAACACATGTTGGGGTGCACGGCTCGGAGTGGCGCGGGTTTAATGTGAAGCCTCGCGAGGTGACGCTGCCGGTGTTGGTGTCGGGTGTTGGTGTGGATCCGGCGGGCGGGTTTCGTGACGGTTTTTTGAAAGCCTATGACGCGTTGTGGTCTGCTTTTCCTCCTGGCGAGGAGGGGGAGTTGTCTGTGAAGACTCCTGCCGGTGTTGAGCGTGTGTTGAAGTGTCGGTTTGATTCGGTGGATGACACGTTTACGGTTGATCCGGTGAATCGGGGTTATGCGCGCTATCTGTTGCATTTGACAGCTTATGACCCGTTTTGGTATGGGGATGAGCAAAAGTTTCGTTTTAGTAACGCGAAGTTGCAGGATTGGTTGGGTGGCGGCCCTGTCGGCAAGAAGGGTACAGCGTTTCCTGTGGTGTTGACGCCTGGTGTTGGTTCGGGTTGGGATAATTTGTCTAATAAGGGTGATGTGCCTGCGTGGCCTGTGATTCGTGTTGAGGGGCCTTTGGAGTCGTGGTCTGTGCAGATTGATGGTTTGCGTGTGTCTTCGGATTATCCTGTCGAGGAGGGTGAGTGGATTACTATTGATACGGATCCTCGTAAGCAGTCTGCGTTGTTGGATGGGTTTGAGGATGTGATGGATCGTTTGACAGAGTGGGAGTTTGCGCCTATTCCGCCTGGCGGTTCTCGGAGTGTGAATATTGAGATGGTTGGTTTGGGTGCCGTTGTTGTGTCGGTGCAGTACCGGTTTTTGAGGGCTTGGTGAATAGTTGATGGCTGGTCTGGTTCCGCAGATAACATTGTTTACGCCGGATTATCGTCGTGTGGCGCCTATCAATTTTTTTGAGTCGTTGAAGTTGTCGTTGAAGTGGAATGGTTTGTCTACGCTGGAGTTGGTGGTGTCTGGGGATCATTCTAGGCTTGACGGGTTGACTAGGCCGGGTGCACGGCTGGTTGTTGATTATGGTGGTGGCCAGATTTTTTCTGGGCCTGTGCGTCGGGTGCACGGTGTGGGTCCTTGGCGTTCTTCGCGGGTGACTATCACGTGTGAGGATGATATTCGCCTGTTGTGGCGTATGCTGATGTGGCCTGTGAATTATCGTCCTGGTTTGGTTGGTATGGAGTGGCGTGCCGACAGGGATTATGCTCACTATTCTGGTGCTGCGGAGTCGGTGGCTAAGCAGGTGTTGGGGGATAATGCTTGGCGTTTTCCGCCTGGTTTGTTTATGAACGATGATGAGAGTCGTGGCCGCTATATTAAGGATTTTCAGGCCCGGTTCCACTTGTTTGCCGATAAATTGTTGCCGGTGTTGTCGTGGGCTCGGATGACTGTCACGGTGAACCAGTTTGAGAATGCGAAGTTTGATCAGCGTGGTTTGGTGTTTGATTGTGTGCCTGCTGTGACCCGGAAGCATGTGTTGACTGCCGAGTCTGGTTCGATTGTGTCGTGGGAGTATGTGCGTGACGCCCCGAAGGCTACGGCGGTGGTGGTTGGTGGCCGCGGCGAGGGCAAGGATCGGCTGTTTTGTGAGGATGTTGATTCGATGGCCGAGGATGAGTGGTTTGATCGTGTCGAGGTGTTTAAGGATGCCCGTAACACGGATTCTGAACATGTGCATCTTATTGATGAGGCTGAGCGGGTGTTGCAGGAGTCGGGGGCTACGTCGGGGTTTAAGATCGAGTTGGCTGAGTCGGATGTGTTGCGGTTTGGGCCAGGCAATCTGATGCCGGGTGATTTGATCTATGTGGATGTGGGCTCGGGGCCTATCGCGGAGATTGTTCGGCAGATTGATGTGGAGTGTGTATCGCCTGGTGACGGCTGGACGAAGGTGACACCTGTTGCTGGGGATTATGAGGATAATCCGTCGGCGTTGCTAGCACGGCGTGTGGCTGGTTTGGCTGCGGGTGTGCGGGATTTGCAAAAATTCTAGAAAAGATTAGGGGTTTGTTGTGGGTATTGTGTGTAAAGGGTTTGATGGTGTGTTGACCGAGTATGATTGGGCTCAAATGTCTGGTCTGATGGGTAATATGCCGTCTGTGAAAGGGCCGGACGATTTTCGCGTCGGCACTACTGTTCAGGGTGCCACAGTGTTGTGTGAGGTTTTGCCGGGGCAGGCTTGGGCTCACGGGGTGATGTGCACGTCGAATAGTGTTGAGACGGTGACGGGGCAGCTTCCGGGCCCTGGTGAGACCCGCTACGACTATGTGGTGTTGTCTCGGGATTGGGAGCAGAACACAGCCAAGTTGGAGATTGTTCCTGGGGGGCGTGCGGAGCGTGCCCGTGACGTGTTGCGTGCGGAGCCTGGCGTGTTCCATCAGCAGCTACTGGCTACTTTGGTGGTGTCGTCTAACGGGTTGCAGCAGCAGCTGGATCGGCGTGCTATAGCGGCTAGGGTGGCGTTTGGGGAGTCTGCTGCGTGTGATCCTACCCCTGTGGAGGGTGATCGTGTGATGGTTCCTTCGGGGGCTGTGTGGGCTAACCATGCCGGCGAGTGGATGTTGTTGTCCCCGCGGATCGAGACGGGCACTAAGCAGATCCAGTTTGGCGGGTCTGCTGTGTATGCTTACACGATCCCGTTTGAGCGGCCGTTTAGTAGTCCGCCTGTTGTGGTGGCGTCTATGGCTACGGCGGCTGGTGGTACGCAGCAGATTGATGTGAAAGCCTACAATGTGACTGCCCAAAATTTTAGTTTGGCGTTTATTACGAATGATGGTTCGAAGCCGAATGGTGTGCCTGCGGTGGCTAGCTGGATTGCTGTCGGCGTGTAATGCGCGGCTTGTGTGTGCGGTATATGTTGTGGTGGTTGTAGTGGTAGGGGGCTGTAGTGTCATGGCTTACACCCACACTCGTAGCCTCTATTTGTACCGCTATCGCTACTGTCCTTGGTTCGATTCAGGCGGTTACTTACAGGTCGAAGAAGAGGCTTAGGCAGTTGTCTGCGCAGGTTGATGCGATGGAAGAATACACGTGGAATATTCGCCATATTGTTCATCGCTATAACGCGAATCTACCGGAGAATGTTGAGCCTGTCAAGATGCCTAATTTGCCCGAGTTTTTGAAGGATACTGTTGATGGTGGTGGGGGGTGAATTGTGAGGGAGTTGGAGGAGGAGAAGCGGCAGCGCCGCTCGTTTGAGAAGGCTTCCCTGATACTGTTGTTTTTGTCGCTTGTGCTGTTGGCGGTGGTTGCCGGGGGTGCTTTACGGTACGGGTCTGTGGCTTCGCAAAGGGATTCGGAGCAGGCGAGGGCCCAGTCTAATGGTACTGCGGCTCGGGGTTTAGCTAGCCGTGTGAAGCGGGTGTGTGCCTCTGGCGGGCAGGAGTCTGTGCGGCTTCACCGTTCTGGTTTGTGTGTGGATGCTGTGCGTGTTGAGCGGAGTGTGCAGGGTGTGCCTGGCCCGGCCGGTGAGCGCGGCCCGCAAGGGCCGGCTGGTGTTGATGGTTCGGCTGGGCTGGTTGGCCCTGTTGGTCCGCAGGGTTCTCCCGGTTTGAATGGTGTGAAAGGTCCTGACGGGTTGCCTGGCGCGAATGGATCGGATGGTCATGATGGTGTTCCAGGTCGTGCAGGTGCTGACGGTGTGAACGGGGTTGACGGCGCTGATGGTCGGGATGGTTCAGCCGGTGAACGGGGTGAGCGCGGTCCCGCCGGTGCGAACGGATCCGATGGCAAGGATGGTAAAGATGGGCGCTCGGTGGTGTCTGTGTACTGTTCCGGGGGTCGCCTGGTTGTGAAATATAGTGACGGTGTGGCTTCCACAATATCGGGCTCGGTGGCCTGCCAGGGTGTGAAACCGTCGCCTATAGTGACTATATCATCCCACAAATAGAAAGGAGTGGCTGTGATGGTAGTGTTTGGTGGTGATGTGTGGTGAGGTTTATTCCTGCTGCGCATCATTCTGCCGGTTCGAATAGTCCGGTGAATAGGGTTGTGATTCATGCGACATGCCCGGATGTGGGGTTTCCGTCCGCTTCGCGTAAGGGGCGGGCGGTGTCTACGGCGAACTATTTCGCGTCCCCATCGTCGGGCGGTTCGGCGCATTACGTGTGTGATATTGGGGAGACGGTGCAGTGCCTGTCCGAGTCTACGATTGGCTGGCATGCCCCGCCTAACCCGCATAGTTTGGGTATCGAGATTTGCGCGGATGGGGGTTCGCACGCCTCGTTTCGGGTGCCGGGGCATGCTTACACTCGTGAGCAGTGGCTTGATCCGCAGGTGTGGCCTGCCGTTGAGAGGGCGGCGGTGCTGTGCCGGCAGTTGTGTGACAAGCATGGTGTTCCGAAAAGGAAACTGTCGGCTGCCGATTTGAAGGCCGGTAAACGTGGTGTTTGCGGGCATGTGGATGTTACGGATGCGTGGCATCAGTCGGATCATGACGATCCGGGGCCGTGGTTTCCGTGGGACAGGTTTATGGCCGTAGTCTGCGGCAGTAGTGGTAGTGAGGAGTTAACTGTGGCTGATGTGAAAGCCTTGCATGATCAGATTAAACAATTGTCTGCTCAGCTTACTGGTTCGGTGAATAAGCTGCACCATGATGTTGGTGTGGTTCAGGTACAGAATGGTGATTTGGGTAAACGCGTTGATGCCCTGTCGTGGGTGAAGAATCCGGTGACGGGGAAGTTGTGGCGCACCAAGGATGCTTTGTGGAGCATCTGGTATTACGTGCTGGAGTGTCGCAGCCGTATTGACAGGCTCGAGTCTGCTGTTAACGGTTTGAAAAAGTGATGGTGGTTTGTTGTGGGTAAACAGTTTTGGTTAGGTTTACTGGAGCGGGCGGCTAAGACTTTTGTGCAAACGTTTGTTGCGGTGTTGGGGGTGACGGCGGGTGTCACGTATACTGCGGAGTCGTTTCGCGGTTTGCCGTGGGAGTCTGCCCTGATTACGGCCGGGGTTGCTGCAATACTGTCGGTTGCTACATCGTTTGGTAGCCCGTCGTTTGTGGCCGGCAAACCTAAAACCACGGTTGTGGATGCTGGGCTTGTTCCACCCGACGATGGGGGCTTGGTTGAGCCGCACTCGGTGGATGTGTCGGATCCTGGCATGATTGAGCCGATTGATGATGTTGATGTTGTCGGCTATGTGCCGAGGCGTGCAGCAGAGTCGGAGGTTGGCACGGTAGAGTCTACTGTTGCATAATTGAACATAGATGTGTGCCCCAGCGGTGCTGCCACGATCGTGTGGCGGTTGCCGCTGGGGCACTATTTTTGTGTCTATAGTATTCTATGATTCGTTGTTGTTGATGGTTTCTTCGAGCATCTGGTCCAGGTGGAGGCAGGCGGAGATAGTATCGTTGGCCTGGTCTAGAACGTTCTGGCCGATAACGTTTTTGTGGTTGTCGCGGTGGCAGATGAGAGACCGCATGATATCGTCGGCCTCCGCTTGCAGTAGTTTGGTTTGGTATGCGATTCCGGCGAGCCAATCTATGGCTTCCTGGCTTGCCCGCGTGTCGTCTAGCATGCCACTATTCTTGCTGTTGTTGTTTGGGTATCCTGCACTGTCGCAGCACCACAAGATTTCACTGCACTCGTCTAGCGCATCCTGATCGATAGTGAGATCGTCGAGGCTGACTTCGTTAACAGTAAGGTTCACATTGTCGAGTGAGATTGGTACACCGTACTGGTCTTCGACACTGTCAACAATGTTTTCCAATTGCTGCATGTTGGTGGGCTGTTGTTGGACGATACGGTGTATCGCTGTGTTGAGGGTGGTGTAGGTGATATTGTGTGTGTTGTTCATGGTTTTATTTAATCCCTGTGCTGTCGTCGTTGCCGTCTTGGTAGTATCGACTGTTTGCGTATCCTGTGAGGGTGATGAGTGTTTGGTCTGCCCACTGTTTCACGGTTTGCCGGGTGACACCCAAGCGTTGGGCGGCCGACGCATAGGTTTGGTCATACCCATATACTTCCCTGAATGCTGCCAACCGTGCCAAATGTTTTCGCTGTTTGGATGGCTGGCAGGTGAGGGTGTAGTCGTCGATGGCTAGCTGCAGGTCGATCATGGTGGCAATGTTGTTGCCGTGGTGTTGTGGCGCGGTTGGTGGGGGTGGCATGCCTGGTTCAACGGAGGGTTTCCATGGGCCTCCGTTCCAGATCCATTGGGCGGCTTGGATAATGTCGGCGGTGGTGTAGGTTCGGTTCATGTGTCATCCCCTGAATAGGTTGTCGAGGTTGTCTGGGTTGCTGGTGTTGGTGGTGTCGAATCGTCCGACGCAGTGGCAGTAGTCGTACATGAGTTTAATAATGTGTTGGTGGTCGCCGAGGTAGGTGTTTCCGCTGATGCTGTAGGTGGCTGTTCCGTCTTTCGTGATGGTGTATTTGGCGGTGATGGTTTCGGGTGTTTCTGTGTTGGTGATGATGGCTGTGGTTGTGGTGCCTACGGTTTGTAGCCTGGTGGTTTGGGTTCCGTCGTCGAGGATGGTTGTGACCATGATGCGTGTTCTCCTTTTAAATGCTGGTTTGGTTGTCGGCTATGGCCGTGATTTCGTGTACCGGTTTGGGTAGGTCTAGGTGGTGGACTGTTTTGTTTGCTAGTCGTTGGGCTACACGGTAGCACATTTGGGTCCACTGGTTGTCTGTGAGTTGGTGGTATTGGTTGCGTACCGCTATGTAGAGGAGTGCGTCTTGGTAGAGGTCGTCGGGGTTGACGGCCGGGTAGTGGCGTGCCGTGTTGGTGCAGGCTTTGTGTAGCTGGCGCCGGTGGTGGGGGGTTGCCCATTCCCAGTCGGCTGTGGTGGCTTGTTCTACTTTGGTTGGTCGTCGGCTCATAGCATCTCTTTTATCTGGCTATCTGGTAGTTGTTTGGTGTTTTGTTGTGGATAGTGTAGCACACTAGTCCTGGGTTTCCGGTGGTGCCTGTGCGGTGCCGGAACCATGTGGATTCGCCTTCCATGGATGGGCATTGGATGAAGGTGCGTTGTCCTTGCTCGGAGATTTCTAGGTGGTGCCGGTGCCCGGCCATGAGGATGTGGGATGTGGTGCCGTTGTGGAATTCTTGGCCGCGCCACCATTCATAGTGTTTGCCGGTGCGCCATTGGTGTCCGTGGGCGTGCAGGATTTGTGTGCCGGCCACATCGACGGTGGTGGTCATTTCGTCTCGGCTGGGGAAGTGGAAGTGAAGGTTGGGGTATTGGTTGTTGAGCTGGTAGGCTTCTGCGATGGCCCGGCAGCAGTCCACGTCGAAGGAGTCGTCGTAGGTGGTGACTCCTTTGCCGAATCGTACGGCTTCTCCGTGGTTGCCGGGGATGGATGTGATGGTGACGTTGGCGCAGTGGTCGAATTGGTGGATGAGTTGCATCATGGCCATGCGGGTGAGCCTGATTTGTTCCGTCAGGGGTGTTTGTGTGCGCCAGGCGTTGTTGCCGCCTTGTGACACGTATCCTTCGATCATGTCGCCGAGGAAGGCGATGTGGACTCGTTGCGGTTTGCCTGCCTGTTGCCAGTAGTGTTTTGCGACTATGAGGGAGTGCAAATAGTTGTCGGCGAAGTGTGATGTTTCTCCGCCGGGGATGCCTTTGCCGATTTGGAAGTCTCCTGCCCCGATGACGAAGGCTGTAGTGCTGTAGTCGGTGCGGGTGTCCTGTTCGGGTTTTGGTGGCTGCCATTCGGCTAGTTTGTTGACGAGTTCGTCTACAGGGTAGGGGTTTGTTGCGGGTTGGTGGTCGATGATTTTTTGTACGGATCGGCCGGTTTCTCCGTTGGGGAGTGTCCATTCGGAGATGCGTGTGCGGCGTACAGTACCATTGGCTAGATTGTCGTCGATGGTGTCGATGGCGTTGTCGTGGTTGGCTAGCTGTGTGAGTAGCCGGTCTATATTGTCTATCACTGGTTTTCCTCCTCTTGCGGGGTGGTGTTGGCTTGTTTGCGGCGATAGTCTTTAATAACGGTGGCGGAGATGGGGTATCCGGCCTGGGTGAGCTGTTTTGCTAGCCAAGAGGTGGGGATAGACCTGTCGGCGAGGACGTCTGCGGCTTTGTTGCCGTAGCGTTGAATAAGGGTTTCAGTTTTGGTTGCCATGATGTCCTATCGGTTGTGTGGTGGGCTGCCATCCTGTGCGGCAGTCGCCGTCGTGTCCTGGTTTGCGTGTGCACCACGATACGGTTCCGTCTGTGTGGTTGAGTGTTTTACCGCACATGACGTTTTGTAGATGCTCCGGCAGCTCGCTATTGCTATCGTCTTGCTCGTCTAGCAAAGTTTTTTGTTGGGTGAAAAACTCGGACACGGTGCCGTTGTGGACTGGTAGTATCCATGTTTTCCATTGTTGTTGTAGCCGGGTGTTCCAGTGGAATTGTTTTGCTGCGTTTGTGGCTTGTTTGATGGTTTTGTAGTAGCCTACAATGATTCGCTGGTGGTTGTTGTCTGGCTGGTGTGGCCCTTTCCAATATTGGGCAGCTACAGCGTACCTGTTGTTGTCTGTGAAGCGCCCCCAGCAGTATTCCACCATGTGTGATAGTACCTTGTCGGGCATGTCTCGTACTTGGTTTTCGTCGAGCCACTCGTCGACAATAATGTTGCGTATGGCGCGTTTGTCTTTGGTGGTGGGTTTGAACGAGATGCTCACGATAGTACCGGCTGGTCGTCTTGCATGAACTGGTTGAAGGTGTTGTTCCCGGCGTGTTGGGCTTGTGTGATTTGCTGGTCAGTCCAGTCTGGGTGTTGCTGTTTCAAATAGTACCAGCGGCACGCATTGTAGGTTTCGTCTTGTAGCCGGGTGAGATTGTTTTCTTCGATGATTTGTTTCCACATGGCCCATGACACGTCTAGCCGGTCGAGGATTTCGAGGGCAGGAATGTTGAATTGGTTGAGGAACAGTATTTCGTGGGTGTAGTAGTTTTTCTCGTAGGCGTCCCATCCGCTTCGGTGCCTGTTGGGCTGGTTTTTGGGGTAGGCTTCCCGGCATACTTTGTGCAAATGTTTGGCCATGTCGTCGGGTAGTTTAATGTCGGGGTTGGCGCGAATCATGGATCGCATCCCATCATAGGTGGTGCCCCAGGTGTGCATGATATAGGTGGGGTCTTCACCATCAGCCCATTTTTCTGCACAGATGGCGAGGCGGATACGCCTCCTGGCAGCTTGGCTGGTGTTGCGCCGGTTGGGGATGGGGCACGTGTCGAGGGGATCCATGATGTTTTAGTGTACCTTTCTGGTTTCGTGTTGTTGACGTGTTTTACTGTAGCACAGTGTCTAGTGCTTGTGTCAACCCTGTTTTTCCGGCCTGAAGGTAGGTGTCTGTGACATCCCCCAGGGTGAGGGGCACATGGGTGGCTTGGGGGAGTGCTGCCTGGAGGGTTTGGGCCATCTGGTGGCCCGCCTTGTCGGGGTCGGACCATATGTAGATGTGGTCGTAGCCTTCAAAGAATTTGGTCCAAAAAGTTTGCCACGAGGTTGCGCCGGGTAGTGCGACGGCCGACCATCCGCATTGTTCGAGGATCATGGAGTCGAATTCGCCTTCGCAAATGTGCATTTCGGCTGCCGGGTTGGCCATGGCGGCCATGTTGTAGATGGAGCCTGTGTCCCCGGCCGGTGTCAAGTATTTGGGGTGGTTGTGGGTTTTGCAGTCGTGCGGGAGTGAGCAGCGGAAACGCATTTTTCGTATTTCGGCTGGGCCGCCCCAAACGGGGTACATGTATGGGATGGTGATGCACTGGTTGTAGTTTTCGTGGCCTGGGATGGGGTCATTGTCGATGTATCCAAGGTGGTGGTAGCGGGCTGTTTCTTCGCTGATGCCTCTTGCTGAGAGCAGGTCGAGTATGTTTTCGAGGTGGGTTTCGTAGAGGGCCGAGGCTTTCTGGATTCGGCGGCGTTCCGCAATGTTGTATGGGCGTATGCTGTCGTACATTCGGGTTTTCTTCTTCTAATCGTTGTTGTAGCTTGGCGAGTCCGCCTCCAACACCGCATGTGTGGCAGTACCAGACGCCCTTGTCGAGGTTGATGCTCATGGAGGGCTGGTGGTCGTCGTGGAACGGGCAGAGGATGTGTTGCTCGTTTCGTGATGGATTGTACCGTATCCGGTAGGTGTCGAGGAGGCGGCAGGTGTCAGAGGTGTGGGAGGAGCTCGTTGAGGGTTGATACCACATAGGCTTCACTCCATGGCTTGTTGCGCTGTTTCATCACTACGAGTCCGATGGTGGAATTGTTTTGTTTGTTTCGGTGTGTTTCATAGTTGCGTGCCTCCCGGCTGGCTTGTTTCACGAATTCGGCGAGATGGGGCTGCCCGGCTTTCGCCTCGATAATGTAGGTTTTATGGCCGGTTGTGAGGATGAGGTCGCCTTCATCCTCTTTACCGTTGAGGTGGAGGCGTTCTATATCGTGGCCGGTGTCGCGTAGCTGGTGGAGGAGTCGTGTTTCCCATTCGGCTCCGGCCCGCCGGTTGCGTGCCTGCTGTGTGGCCATAGTTTTTTAGAGTCCTTTGTGTGTTGTGGTCATGTTCCAGGGCTGTTTTTCGGCGAGGGGCCCGAAGAATGTGTATTCGGGGTAGGCTCTGAGTCGTTCGTATCGGGTTCCGTCAGGACTGGATTTGCCGGTGCGCTGTTTGAGTACGGCGATGCGTGCCTCTGCCGGTATCGTGAGGCCGTTGCCATTATCCTCGCCACCATACAATGAGACCCCGAGGATGAGTTGTGGTTTTTCTGAGAGTCCGTTTTTGATTTCTCGCCGTGCTGGCGGGTGTTCGATGTCGGAGCCGGTTTTGTCGGTTGCATGGTGTGTGACAATAATGGTGGAGCCAGTATCCCTGCCCAATGCTGTGATCCATTGCATGGCTTCTTGCTGTGCCTGGTAGTCGGATTCGCAGTCTTGAATGTCCATCAGGTTGTCGATAACAATGAGTGGTGGGAAGGTGTTCCACATTTCCATGTAGGCTTGCAGCTCCATGGTGATGTCTGTCCATGTGATGGGTGACTGGAATGAGAATGTGATGTGTTGGCCGTGGTGGATGCTGTCTCGATAGTATTCTGGCCCGTAGTCGTCGATGTTTTGTTGTATCTGTGTGGTGGTGTGTTGGGTGTTGAGTGAGATGATTCGTGTGGAGGCCTCCCAGGGTGTCATGTCCCCTGATATGTAGAGGGCGGGCTGGTTGAGCATCGCTGTGATGAACATGGCTAGCCCGGATTTTTGGCTGCCGGAGCGCCCCGCAATCATGACGAGATCCCCTTTGTGGATGTGCATGTCCAGGTTGCGGTAGAGGGGTTCTAGTTGTGGTATGCGGGGCAGCTCGGCTGCGGTTTGGGAGGCTCTCTCGAAGGATCTTTGGAGAGAGAGCATCGGGACCTTATCTATCTATCGGTTGGATGTGTATTGGTGGTCAGATGGAGTCGATATCGATATCAGCATCAGTTGAGGCTGTGGTGTCGTCTAGCTTGCCGTTATCGCGCTTGTCTACGTATTCGGCAACCTTATCGTAGATGGCGTCATCAAGGGGTTTGAGGATGACCGCGTTGAACCCGTTTTTGGTGCGTACGGTGGCGAGTTTGAAGGCCTGCTCCTCGCCAAGATAGGCTTCTAGATCGCGGATCATGGAGTGTGGGCGGTCGTTGTTGCCGCGGGCTTTCTCAATGATAGCGTTGGGGATGGTTTCTGGGGTGCCGTTGTTGAGATCGTCTAGGGTGTGGAAGATTGTGACATCAGCGTAGATGCGGTCTGCGACCTGTCCGCCGTAGCCTTCAGTGTTGTGCTGAACGTCGCGGATTTTAAAGGCGATGGCGGTGGCGTCCTGGTTTCGGGAGGGGTTGAAGAAGGTGCTGTTGCTGTTGTTGTTTCGGTAGGTGGCGAGTGCCATGATTGTGTTATCCTTTACTGTTGTGTCTGTTTTTGTTGTCTTATATTGGTTTATCGGGTGAGGCTGTTTCGTTTGCTGCGGAAAGCCTCTGACACGTCACTGTTACTGGTGATGATCTTTTTGTACTGTTTTAGAAGGTCGGCTAGCTGTGCCTTGCTTGTTGCATTGTTGATTTTGTTGATGACGATGGTGTTTTCTTTGGATGCGATGTTGTTGACGTAGTCTTTGGCTGCCTGGTTGTATCGGTCTTGGAGGATGATTGATGCGCTCGCTACGAGTGTTGCTAGATCCCAGTCTTTGGACACGTCATCGTTTTTGAGTCCGCCTAGCAGGTCGATGATAGTCTTCTTTACTTGGTCGGCGGTGTCTCCGCGGATGACCGCCCAGGGTGCAGCATAGTCTCCACCATATTTGAGTGTTATCGTGAGTCGATCATTGTCGATATTGTCTTTATCGGTCATTTGGTGTCCTTTTCTTTATTGTCTGTTTGGGGTGGCTGTACGGTGGATTCTACCGGGTATCTGTACGAGTTTTTGCCGTTGACTGCCCAGCAGGCGTCTCGTACGGGGCATCCTTTACAGAGTGTTGTGACGTGTGGGACGAAGATGCCTTCGCTGATTCCTTTCATTGCTTGACTGTACATGGATGATACATGCCGGTAGGTGTTGTTGTCAAGGTCGTAGAGTTCGGTGGATGTGCCTTGTGTTGGGGACTTGTCGTCGTTGCGGCTGGTGGCTGGCGTCCAAAACATGCCTTTTGTCACATCGTTGCCGTGTTGGTTGAGCATGTATCGGTATGTGTGCAGCTGCATACTGTCGGCGGGTAGGCGTCCGGTTTTGAGGTCGAGGATGAAGGTTTCGCCGGTGTCGGTGTCGGTGAAAACGCGGTCGATGTAGCCGACTATTTTTGTGTCATCGTCTAGGATGGTTTCTACCGGGTACTCGATGCCTGGTTTACCGTCCAGGATTGCGGTGATGTATTCTGGGTGGTTGCGCCTCCATGTTTTCCAGCGGTCCACAAAGGTGGGGCCGTAAACCATCCACCAGTCGTAGTCTTTCTTGTGTGGCCCGCCCGACTCGCACATGTTTTTGCATATTCTGCCGGAGGGTTTGATTTCTGTGCCTTCGGATTCGGCGAGGGCGACTTGGGTGTCGAAAATGTTTTTGAAGGATGAGAGTTTGTCTGGTAGTGCAGGGTATTCAGTGGGGTTGTACAGGTGTAGGTCGTATTGTTCGGTGATGTGGTGTATGGCGCTTCCGGCGATGGTGGCGTACCAGGTGTGGTGTTGGGCATGGTAGCCGTGGGATAGGCGCCATTTTTCACCGCATTCGGCCCACTGGGTGAGTGAACTGTAGGAGATGTGGCCTGGATGGTTGATGGTTTTCGGATATTGTGCTAGAGGCATTACTTGTCGCTTTTGTTCCATGGGTTGCGGGTGTCTTGGCCGGCATCGTGTTGCTGGTAGGCGAGGAGTGCGAGGCAGTGCCAGGCTGCGTGTGCCAGATGCGGTAGCCCGGATTCGCGGTCGAGGTTGTTGCCTTGCTGCCATGATAGCACATGGCGGTAGAGGGCGTCAACGCTGTGGCTCCACGGGTATCCTCCGGTCCAGTTGTTGTCGCCGTATTTAGTGGCACCGTATCCGGCTACTTCGCCTAGGGCGTGCAAGGCTGCGGGGTCGATGAGGGAGAGCCTGCAGAGTTTTAATTCTTTTCGGGCACCGGTGTTGGGGTCGGTGTACATGCGGGTTGGCTCATCCATGGGGTGTGTGCTCCTTAAGTGTGGGTTACTGGTTGTTGTCGTGGGCTAGTGCTACGGCGAGAATAATGATGGCGAGGGTTTCAGCGATGAGGATGGGTGTTGTGATCATTTAGTGTCTCGGGGATTGTTGGTGAGTGTTGAGGCACCCAGGAGGGTGGCGAGGGCGCATGCGGCGATGATGGCGAGGGCTGCCTTGTGTGGGGTGCCGGTTGCGTACATCCATGTGATAATACCGCCCTGTATCCAGGCGAGGCTGGTGAAGAACGTTTCGTAACTGTGTAGCTCAATGTTGTTGTTGGGTGTGTTCATGCTTGCTCCTGAAGAATGGTGTTGATGGTTTTGTAAATGTTGTACAGGTCGGTTTCGATGGTTTGTAGCTGTTTGATTTGGTGATCGAGGTTTATGTCTGGGTTGAGGGTGTTGATGCGGGAGGCGATGTCGGTGGCTGTGCGTAGTGTGCCGCCGGTGTGGTGAATGATGTGTGCCGTGTCGGCGAGTCCGGTGGTGACAGCGTAGTGGGAGAGGAGAGGCATGGCGGGGGGATGCTCCTTGGCGGGTTACTGTTGCGTATTGATGTTGAGGTTGGTGACGTGCGGGTGGTCTTCTGTTCCTGTGACGAGGCAGTGGACGGTGACTGGGAGTTTGGATGCTCCGGGCTGTTTCATGGTTGCGCCGTAGACGATGCTGAATGTGTCTTTACCGATGGTTTTGTGGAGTTGGAGGTCGATGTCGGGGTTGCCGTTCCAGTTGACGCCTTGTGCTGCGGCCTGTTGTTCGGCTTTGCGGTTGCAGGTGTGTGCTGCCGTAATCATGGTGAGTCCGGTTGCGGTTTCTTCACCCCTTGCTTGGGCTTGCTTGTGGGTTTTGGCTTGTTCGGCTTGTAGGGATCGGGTGGCGGCTGCATGCCGTGCCGCTTTCTCGGCTTTGCGCTGTTGGGTAGTCTTGGGGGTCCATTCGGTGTTGGCTGTGGTGGCCTGTGGGGCGGGTTGTGAGGTGAGTGGCGGATTGTCGTCTGGGGCTGGCATGAATGAGGCGGCGGCAATGATGGCGGCTGTGATTCCGGCGATGGTGTAGCCGTTTTTCTTGTTCATGACTGTTGTCCCCTTTCCGGGGTGTTGTTCGTTGCTGACATGATTAATCATGGTGTGGGCGGTTCCCCATGTCAAGGCTGCGCTCAAATGTTGTGAGCGATCCTTGTGTGGCTAGGGGTTTTATCGGGCACACAGGGTGAGTAGGTGGCCAACATTGATGCGGCTCACATTCCAGTAGAGTTGCGTGGCTTCACCCCCGGTGAGCGGCTTCCACTCATCATGGCTGTATACGGTGCCGTCGGTGGCGATGAATGTGTTGGGGCGTAGCTTGTGGAGTTCGGCTTCCACACTCTGCCGGTAGGCTTCGGCGAGGCCCTCAAAATCCATGTGGTCGCAGGAGAGGTTTTCGAGGCGTGTCAGGTCGAAGGGTGTGGGGCAGTCGTAGCTGGCGGGGGTGTAGAGCTGGGTGAAGTGGTTGGCGATCTTCTGCATGACGGGTTCCTTTTCTCGTGTGTGGATGGTTTTTATCGTGTGGCTTCGGCGATGATGGCGTCAAGGTCGATCACGTCGATCATGTCGTGGAGGTCTTCGGCCTCGTCCGCGGTGAGTGGCTGCCAGTCTCGTGGCCCGTATATGGCGCCATCGAGGGTGACCGTCCATAGTGGCCGGATGAGTCGTACGGCTTCTTCGACTTTGGCACAGTACAGGCGGCAGATGATAGACGGGTAAGTGTTGCCTATGTCACGTCCTGCCAGGTGTGCGGGGTGGAGTGGGTTGATTTCTGTCTGCCTGTAGAGGCTGGTGAAGGATGGTGTGATGAGTGTGCCATCCATGGTGTGTGTGTGCTCCTTTCGGTGATGTATGGGTTGTTGTGGTTTCTAGAGTGTGTAGGTTGCAACCGGGAGTCAAGGCTGCACTCATTCGGATTGAGCGTTTCATGGAGGGTGTGTCGGGTGTGATAGATGTCACTTAAGCATTTACTGCCTCTCTCAGCGTCTCAAATCTTCTAGGGGTAGGATTATGCAGGGTTGACCATGGTAGTCGATTCTAGGGCCCTTCTAGGGCGTCTGAGGGGTGTATCTGGGTGATAGCGGGTCCGGTAGGTGACCCGGCAGATCTACCTTGGCTTTCATCACGGGGTTCGAAGTGCCATATCTGGACATGGAATCTGCACCCTCATACTATGTGAGATAGGCCACACTCTCCCGGTTTGGCGTGCACCCTCAAGGCTACTCTGCCGATCTGGCGTGAAGGGTGTAGCCCAGAAATGCCGTTTAAAGCCTTCACACGGCGCCTAGGAGCGCCTTGCAGGGTGGGGGCTAGGTGTTTATACCCCCAAGCAATTCTGATCGATTCTAGACGCCTCCAGGAGCCTGATACACGATCAACCACCTCAGCATAGACCATCAACCCCTATCCTGGTTAGCTAAGCCTCAACTATGTGGACAGTGTGGGATACTAAGGGGGAAGAAGGACACGGTACAAGAAAGAGGGGGAGCATCAGCCTTAGGGTCTTAGGGTCTTAGGGTCTTAGCACTGATGGTCTTAGCACCGAGCCCCTCAAGGGCTCGGCATCAGCCCGATCAGGCTCAGCCCTGAAAGGGGTACACGCCATCAGAGAAGGCTTGAGAGTACGAGGAGCCTTAGCGACGAGTACTCGAAAGCCTGAGGGAACACCCATCAGTACTGATGGGCCTAGCGTGTTCGGAAAGGACACAAGGGTAAAGTGTGACAGCTGTTCGGGGGTGAAACCCGTTCTGGCTAGGGGTTTCAGCCTTAACAACCCTCAAAGGTTACAAGACTCTAAGAAAATTTAAGGAAAAGTTTAGGTTTAATTTTTGGACCTTTACTACCAAAAACACCCGTTTACACCCCTCAAACCCGCCTATAGAGCCAAAACCACCAGTTTGACTCATCCCAGGTGGGGTATGATAGGCTGGACAGGTAGCCAGCTGGACGCAAGGCCGAAATCCGCTGAAGCGGCTTTCACCCTTACATCCATCAGTCTACCAAACACTTTAAAGCTTCAAGGCTTAGTGCTAAGCCCTTAAGACCTTAACGCTTAGCACCGAGCCCCTCAAGGGCTCGGCATCAGTCCTAAAGCCTTAACACTTAAAGTACATATAAAACTTTAAGAGCTTAACACTTAAAGTTTTAAATAAACATTAAAGCTTTAAAGTCTTAAAGTAAATATATAACCTTAACAGTTAAACGTTTAAAGCTTTAAACCTTAACACCTAAGTTAAGTATAAAACCTTAAAGGCTTAGCACTTAAGGATATAAACTTTACATCAGTGTTTAAGACTTTAAAGACCTTAAGTACTTAAAGTTAACCATCAGTCTTAAAGCTTATAGGTATAATAATATAATATAAGTATTAAAGCTTATAAGTTATAAAAGTTTTAGAAGAGTTAAGGGGTTAACTT
>ERZ782882.3-NODE-3-length-49386-cov-48.447913_pt1 | contig 49386 bp, 41 predicted proteins | sample MGYA00466090_ERZ782882 | MGnify/ENA primary metagenome ERZ782882 (study PRJEB29894, sample SAMN03576369) | human skin metagenome | biome: human skin; feature: right retroauricular crease; material: organic_material | host: Homo sapiens | place: Italy: Trento... | reverse complement strand
TCAGTTATTGCTCTGGCCGTCCCCGCCGCTGCGGGGGCGGCCTTCTTTCTTCTGAAGTGTGGCTGCTGGTCACGCTGCAATGGCTCGCGAGATAGTCAAGGTTGCAGGCATCACGGTTGCTTCAGCCGGGCGGCCAAGTGCCTGAGCGATGGCCTGGCTGTGGCGGGAGCACGCATTCGGGGCGCCCCGGCTTAGAGCCTGATGGTGGAGCGGGAGCCTCCGACGCGGTTTACCAGGCTACTGACACGGACACGCGGCGGTCGCCCGCGAGTGGGGCTGTTAGGCGCTGATCACTCTTACAGCGAACCTCATCCACTTGTCGGATCACGTTGACTTTTGGAACTGTAGACGATCGATGTTTGTTGTACACGACGTTAGACGATGCGAAGGGTTTGTCTCCCTACATGTAGCAGCGTAGACGGCAATACAAACGGTACAGCAATGTCATGTCGTGTAATTTGTAGATAGGTTGTCTCGCTGCGATGAGACGATCTGTAGAACCGACGCGGACAGTAGGTAGACGTGAGCGCACCGAGCAACTGGGATGAAGTCCTAGTAGCGGCTGAGGTCGTCGATCGTAGGTCAGGCAGAGGCCTGTCATGGAGCCCCCTTGCCCAAGCGATCGGGCCCCACGCTCCGACGCTTACCGCCATGCGTGATGGGGATCAGAGCACTGACCAGGCGACGGTTGACGAGGTCGTTAAGCGCATACCGTACCCGTTTCCGGCTGAGGTGAACCTACTGGACAGGGATGAGCGAGAAGCCATTGATCGGATGATTGAGCTTCTCGTCTGCCTCAAGATAAGCGGGGGTAGGAATGATGACCAGCGATCTGGGGCTCATAAAAGTCCACAAGTGGGAGGGGATCGCCCGAAGGACTCGTCATTGTTTGTAGGCTGTGCGGCCTATAGCCCCGGCACACCCACCGATCGAGAGCGTATGGAAAACGAGTGGGGCGATGAACTCGTCCAACCCGTGGGCTCTCCTGCGATTGACCCCCACAGTGATCTGGTGTGGGGTGGGCTTCCTTGTGGGTGGCGTTCTGTTTACACGACTTGCGCACCTGACAGACGGTGGGCGTTTTTACATCGACAACCGTGCCGGATTGGCATAGGAGGTAACCGATATGAGTATCGAATCGGCGTTGGAGGATATCGCCGGGAAGTTGCATGATTATGGCGACACTCTGGAGACCGAGGAGGCAACGAAGAACGCCCTCGTCATGCCGTTCATTTCCAATGTTCTCGGTTATGACGTGTTCAACCCCCATGAGGTCGTCCCTGAGTTTGTCGCTGATGTGGGCACGAAGAGGGGCGAGAAGGTCGACTACGCCATCATGCGTGATGGCACGGTGCAGATGCTTATCGAGGCCAAGTCGGTCGGGGCGGCACTCAGCCTGGAGAACTCGTCGCAGCTCACCAGATACTTCACGGCATGCTCAGCCAAGATAGGCGTGCTTACGAACGGTCGAAACTGGCTCTTCTACACCGACCTCGACAAGGCGAATGTCATGGACTCTAAGCCGTTCCTGAGGCTCGACTTGCTCGAGATCGACTCCTACGCGCTTCCTGAGCTTAAGAAGCTCACCAGAGAATCATTCGACCTTGACTCGATCCTTGCCGCGGCGGAGGAACTCAAGTACGTCTCCTCGGTCAAGGCCGAGGTTGCCAAGGAGTTTTCCTCTCCCAGTCCGGAGATGATCAGGCTTCTTGCCAAACGGGTCTACGACGGATCCTTCACGGCCAAGATCCAAGCAGCTTTCGAGCAGATCGTGGCCAAAGCCATGAGGCAGTATATCTCCGAGCAGGTCAACAGCCGCCTCAAGATCGCGCTGAACGAGGGCGCGCATGATCCGGAGCCCAGAGTTCCGAGTGAGGACGTTGCCGAGGCTGTCGAAGAGATCCATACCACCCAGGAGGAGCTCGAGGCGTTCATGATCGTCAAGGCGATTCTGGTCTCTGAGGTTGATCTGAACAGGGTCGTGGCGCGTGACAGGAAGACGTACTTCGGTGTCCTCCTTGACGACAACAACAGAAAGCCCATCTGCCGATTCCACTTCAATGCTGAATCAGTCAAGTATCTTGAAACGTTTGACGCAGACAAGAAGGGGACGAAGCATCAGATTTTCTCATTGAATGACATCTACAAGTATGTTTCAGAGTTGCGCGATGTCGTCCACAACTATCAATGATTCAAACGCTGGAATGATCCTTGATGACTTTGACAATTTCGCAAGTTGGTCCACGAACTCGAGCGGCTCTTAACGAGCTGATTCGAGCAGTAGTCCAAGGAGGTAGCAGTGATGACCGGCAGTCGGACGCCCAGAAGAATCCGCTAGAGGTGGCAGGGTGTGAGGATGTGAAGCGGGCCACGTGTACCACTCGGTCTCCGAAGGACAACTGTACCCCCGAGCAGGATGAGGTTAGCGAAGAGGACAAAGACGATGAGGAGTGGCACGACGCATGAGGGGGCCTGGAATTCACGATGACGATGACATACAGTCAAGGCATGAGCACGACGGCGATGAGCTTCGGGAAAGCAATGCTTCGCGGGGCGCGTTTAGTGACTCTCGCGGACCCGCAGGCTCTCGGCCGTCAGCCGGAGCCGCAGACGGTCAGCGCTTACCACATCACTCAGAGGGCTTGGGAGAGTGTGGGGGGTCATCTGTGTCGGGAGATGGCAATGGCAACCACGTCAACCAAAGCGAGTCAACCCTCGTCCAGGCGCTGAGATTCCAAGGCCCCCTACCACCTCCACAAATCCTCGCAGGATACAAGGAGATCGACGCCAGCTATGCTGAGAGAATCTTCGTCATGGCTGAGCGTTCCCATGAGGTTGAAGTGGCGGCAACTCAGGCTCAAACTGAGTATCAGCATCAGAACACTAAACTGGTGAAGCTTGGGACTGCTGTCGGCATCTGGACTCATGCCGCCGTTACTGTCACATGCTTAGGAATTGTCATCTTTGCGATCCTGTCGGGGCATTGGGCGGTTGCTGGGATCGGTGCGGTCTTGCCCCTGGCTGAGGGGGCGGTCAGGCTTGTCCAAGCGATGCAAGAGCCCAATCGACCCTAACCAGTTGTCTGACTGCCCTGTTCTCCTGCCCGTGGCGCAGGCCTGTCCTATCTACCTACACATGATCGTCGCATGGATCATCCATGGCAAAGATTGAGGGGTCTTAAGGACTGGCTTGTGGTGTGGGAACACCTACCCGAGGGACTTGCCGGGGAGGTCGAGTAGTTCGCCCATACGATCTCCGCGGCGATACCCCAGTCTTGATGTATGTCTCCCGTTTCGGTGAGGATCACTACTTGGTGAGTGATCGGAGGTTCGTCTGCGATTGGCTCGACATGTTCGGGGCCAACGTTGGCTCGTCGGGCGTGAGCCCGTCTTGGCAGGCCGTGGTCGGAGATCTGCAGGTGGTGATGGCCGAAACTCATGACTGGGAGATCGCCGCCACTACGGATGCCGCTCACCTTGGCGAGACAATGCTTGTCGTGGCGTCCAGGCAGGTACAGGCCGACAGTTTGTACGTGCTGCATCCGAAGACCTTCAAGGAGAAGGTCATTCGTTGCGCCGGGGAGACCGGGCTCGCGGTTTCCCCGGAGGCTCATATCTTTACCCGGCAGGGCGGGGAATGTCAGGTGAGTTTCATCGCGAAGGGTGAAGGCGGCACCGCCTATGTGAATACGTTGGACGGGAAGTCGTTCATGGCCAACCATGATCGGGCATTCACTATCTTCGCCAGCGCGGATATTCCCAAGAGCCAGAAAAACTGTCTGGTGTTGTCATCAGTGAAGGATCATGAATGGCAGACCCGGGAACTGGAAGACGTGAGTACGGTGCTCGAGGAGGCGCGGGACGAACTGTGGGCCTTTCTATACTAAGTATCTACGGCTGTGTAGAGATGTTGCGATGACGTAATCATGAAGTATTCATCCTGTTCATCGATCTGACGCGCGATCTTTGTCGGCTTCCCGAGATCGGAGCACTTGCCGACGAGGTTGCACAGGCGCGCGAGGCTACCCGTGCCGCAGCTCAACATCTGCGTGCAGCTGGCTACTCGGTATCCGACTCTGCTGTGATCATGGGCGTCTCTCGCGGACGGGTGAGCCAGCTCGTGAACTTGTGACACGGCTCACGTCGCCAACCCCGAACCCGGCAAACGCGTGGTGAGGTTGCGGGAAGCGCTGGCAGGCTGCGCAGAGCGGCATGCGTCAGGCGAACTGAGGGGCCTCGCTCGGGGCCGTATCGGCGGCTCGCGTATTTAGGGATCGTCAGTGCATCAATATGGTCTGATCCCCATGTGGAAGCTGCCGAAAACGCCGCGCTCGGTGAACGCGATCGTCATCGGTGCCGCTGTCGTGGAGGCCCTGGATAGCGGTATGCGAAGGGGGTGCTAAAATCCTCGCGTCAGGTTGCTGGTGACCACACCAGCGCTGGAATCCGGTGAAAAGCCGGAGCTGACGCGCAGCGGTATGACTGATCCGCCCCGACTTGAACCACTGGCGCCATGCGCACTGGGAAGGCGCCGGGAACGGAGACGAAGTCGAGCCCGAAGACCACCTGACGACGCCCTGTTGTTGCCCGGCCGCGCACGCCGATCACAGAAAGCTAGTTTCGCCATGCCTGCCACCCCGAAATTCCTTCGCCGAGCTGTCGCGGTCTCGATGCTCCCCGTCATCATGCTTGCCGGATGTGCTGGCGCCCCCAAGGACTCGTCAGCTTCTTCTTCAGCGTCGGCGTCCCAGTCCAACGCTGGACCTATCACCATCACCAACTGTGGCCAGAAGGTTACCCTCGACAAGCCGGCGACCCGGGCCGTGACTCTTAATCAAGGGGCCACCGAGGATGTGCTGGCTATCGGTGGTGAGTCCAAGCTCGCGGGGACCGCGTATCTTGACAGTGGGATTCCGAAGAAATGGAAGAAGGCTTACGACTCGGTCAAGGTGCTCGCCAAAGAGTACCCGTCTAAGGAGACCTTCCTATCTGCCAAACCCGATCTGGCGGTGTCCTCGTATTCGAGTGCTTTCACCGACAAGGCGGTGGGAACACGTGAGGAATTGAAGAAGCAGGGAATCGCCACATATATCAGCCCCTTTGGATGCCCTAAAGGCACCCCGTCAGCTGAGGCCACGTGGGAGAATGTGTGGAAGGAGATGCGAGAGGTTGGAACCCTTATCGGGCAGAAAGATGCCGCCGACAAGGTCATCGCTGAACAGCGCATGTCCCTCAAAGAGGTCTCCGGTAACAAACACGGCAACGGGACCTCGATAGTGTGGTTCGACTCGGGTGACAAGGTTCCGTTCATCGGCGCTGGCCATGGCGGCCCACAGCTGCTCATGGACGCTGTTGGGGCCAAGAATCTGTTTGCGAACCTCGATGGGGGCTGGGCTGACGGTTCGTGGGAGAAGATCGTTGGTTCCAACCCCGATGTCATCGTCGTTGCAGACGCCGACTGGTCGACAGCTAAGGACAAGATCGCCTATCTGAAGAAGGACCCCGTTCTCAGCCAGATGAAGGCGGTTAAAGACAACAAATTCGTCACCGTGCCATTTTCCCAGACTACCCCTGGCGCCGAGCTGGTTGACGGAGCAAAGACTCTCAACGACGGCCTGGCCAGGGTTACCGGGAAGTGAGCCGCTGGCGCAGTTGGCTCCTGCTCGGCATTGTCGTTGCTGCCCTGATCGGCAGTGCCCTCGTAGTCCTGGGGATCGGGGCAGTTCGGGTTCCGGTTTCCGATGTGGCGCGGGTGGTGGCGCGACGCTTTCGGCTCATTGAAGGAGCCGACGTGACGGTCCTCAACGACCAGATCGTATGGCAAATGAGGGCCCCGCGTGTCATCGGATCGATGGCCGTCGGTGCTTTGTTGGCGATGTGCGGCGCGGTGTTGCAGACCTTGACCGGCAACGATCTGGCTGATCCGTACCTACTAGGTATCTCCAGCGGGGCGTCGGTCGGGGCGGTCTTCGTCCTGATCGTCGGGATTTCCAGCACCCTCGGGCAGTCGGTCCTTATGACCCTGGCCTCCTTCATTGGAGCCGTCGTAGCCTTGGTCATGGTGCTGACGATGGCCACGGGCAGATCAGGGGAATTGCCTGCCGGCCGAACAATCTTGGCCGGTGTGGCCGTGGGCCAGTTGTGCGGAGCAGCGGTGTCGGTGATGATCATGATCTTCGGGGAGTCGAATGCGGCCCGTTCAGCTCTGTCATGGACCCTTGGGTCCTTCGCCGGGCTGAGGTGGGGATCGACGATCACGCTGGTTGTTGCCACCGTGCCGGCGCTGGTCGTCGGGATGGCTTTGTGCCACATCCTTGACGCCTTCGCATTTGGAGACATCAGTGCGATGTCGTTGGGTGTTCCGGTGAACACTGTCCGCTGGGCAATCATGGTCAGCACGGCTCTGCTGACGGCCCTCAGCGTGGCGTTCGCTGGACCCATCGGCTTCGTCGGGCTCACGGTTCCCCATATCGTGAGATTCTGGACTGGGTCGCGTCACGCTCGTCTTCTGCCGATATCTGCCCTGGCCGGAGCGCTGCTCATGGTGTGGTCAGACACCGCTGCACGATGTTTACGTCCCGATACCGAAATCCCCGTGGGCGTCATCACCGCGATCGTCGGGGCCCCGGTGCTAGTCGTGCTTTTGCGTCGACAGGCCTCGAGATCATGACAACGGTGACAACGTCAGCAGTGCTGAGGGCCGAGGCTCTTGGTTGGAGCGTGGATGGAAAGACGATCCTGTCAGGGGTCAGTGTGGACGTTCGGCCTCAGATGATGACGATGATTATCGGCCTCAACGGATCCGGCAAGACGACCCTGCTCCACTTGCTCGCGGGGCTTCGCAAGCCAGGCATGGGACGAGTGTGGCTGGGCAAGCGTGACCTCGCCCGGATCGGCGCCAAGGAGCGCTCCAGGATGATGGCGCTTTTGGAGCAGAATCCGTCGGCCCATGTCGAACTGACGGTGCGCGATGTCGTCCAGCTTGGCCGCATCCCGCATCTGGGCCGATGGCGAATGGGCAATCTCAGTCGCAGACAGGGACATGACGATGACGTTGTCGAGAAGGCCATGGCGACGACCGGGGTCTCCGAGCTTACTGATAGGGCATGGTCTTCCCTGTCAGGAGGAGAGAGGCAACGGGTACAGCTGGCTCGTGCCTTGGCACAGGAGCCCGAGATCTTATTCCTTGACGAGCCGACAAATCACCTTGACTTGCCACACCAGATCGACCTCCTGGAGCGGGTCCGAGGACTCGGCCTGACGACGGTCACTGTCATTCATGACCTCGACTTGGCTGCCGCCTACGCCGACGACCTCATCGTGCTCGACTCGGGTCGCATGGTTGCTGGCGGACCGGCGAGCACAGTGCTGACGCCTGACCTTGTCCGTGACCACTTTGGTGTCGACGGTGAGGTTTGGTCCTCCTCGAGGCGCGGCTTCACCTGGAACGGACTGCAGACATGACGACGCGTATCGCAGTATCCCTCCGATGGGACGACGCCATCGACTTGGACCGAGCGATGACCCAGCAGGTGGCAGCCGACTGTACTGCTCACCTACAGGGCCCCGGTCCGACGCTCATTGATGTTCTTGACTCGATCGATGACACCCGAATCGAACTCGTCGGTTGGAGTAGCGAGGATGGGCCTGTGCCGCTGTCCTGGTTGCGCCGGGTAGCAGGGCAGTGGGTTCGTGACCATGCGGACGGGCCAAACGTTGTCGTCCATGCTGGGGCGGTGCGGCCTGGGCAGACGATATCGAATGAGTGGCGAGCCGTTACCGGGTCCGAAGCCCCACTGCGTAGCCCGGCCTGGCAGGAGTTCCCACCCTTCAGACACCACCTGCTGGCATGCCGCGGGCCGCGCTGCAATGCAGCCGGAGCAGCCGACCTGCACGCCCGACTGAAGGACAAGCTAGCCCATGCCCTTGACACTGAGATCCTCGTTACGGTGACCGGGTGCATGTTCCCTTGCAACCACGCCCCGCTCATTGTCGTGTGGCCAGACGGCAGGTGCATCCAGCTGACTGCTGACAACCTTGATCGTATCGTCGAGGACCTCATCGGCCCCTCCCGTCAGTGATGAGTCCGATGGGCAAGGTGTCAGTAAGCGGGGGTCAGCAACACCGTGCTTGTGGATTGCGATCCTGACGATCACACTGGTCACGCCAGAATGCCTTCTCCGACATCGGCTCGTGACGAGTGCGACGACACCACTCAAGATAATTGTCGTAGGCGTCGGCGCCGGTGACGCCGCGTACCCACCATCTCAGAGACGACCAGCATCGTCGCCACAATGGGTCGGTTGGTTGATGTTGGGGTGCGGCGGTCACGCGTGCTCCTTGTCCTTGTGGACACTTTCCAGGTCAAGCTCAGGGTGCTCCTCGTAGAAGGCGTCCCACTCAACCTGCAGATCCCTCTCAGCCTTGGTGGGCATGAGACCACTGGGAGCGAAGATTTTGGACGGCTTGGCTGGGTCTTCGGTGTCGATGATGTTGCGACCACGCAGCGCCTGAACAGTGCGGATACAGGCCACGATCATGACGATGAGGGCGCAGACGACGAAGATGATCGACATCGTTCCTTGAATGGCGGTGTTGCCGACGACGGTGTGCATTTCGTCAATGTTCTTGGCTTGCCCCAGCGAGGTCTTGCCGTCAGCGATGGCCCGCTTGTAGGTCATGTGATTGGCCCAGTAACCGAGCTTCGGGTCGGGGGAGAAGATCTTCAACCAGGACCCGTAAACCGTGATAATGGCGGTGAAGAGCATCGGTACGAAGATGATGAGCAGCCGCCACGTGTGACCAGCCCGGGCGAAGATCACCAAGCAGATCGACAGGGCGACAGCTGCCAGCAGCTGGTTGGCAATGCCGAAGAGCGGGAAGAGAGTGTTGATGCCACCCAACGGGTCGGTGACGCCCATGAGCAGAATCGAGCCCCAGCCAGCCACCATGATCGCGGTAGTCAGCCAGGAGCCAACCTTCCACGAGTGGTCCTTGAGGCGCGGCCAGAAGTTACCCAGCGCATCGGAGAGCATGAACCGGGCGACGCGGGTGCCAGCGTCGACCGAGGTGAGGATGAACAGGGCCTCGAACATGATCGCGAAGTGGTACCAGAAGCTCATCATGGCCTCGCCACCAAAGATCTTGTGCATGATCGTCGCTAGACCAACAGCCAGGGTGGGGGCGCCACCGGTTCGACTGACGATCGATGTTTCGCCGACGAGCTTGGCTGTCGTCGTGAGAGTGTTGGCGTTGGCGTGCACACCCGATAAGCCCAAAGAATTGACGTAAGCGACGGCGGACTTGACGGTATTGCCGGTCGCACCGGCTGGGGAATTCATAGCGAAGTAAATGCCCCGGTCCACCGACAGGGCGGCCACCAGAGCCATGATTGCTACGAAGGACTCCATGAGCATGCCGCCGTAGCCGATGAGACGTGCCTGGGATTCCTTTTCGATGAGCTTTGGGGTGGTTCCAGAGGAGATCGTGGCGTGGAATCCCGATAGCGCTCCACACGCGATAGTTACGAAGAGGAAGGGGAAGAGTTTTCCGGAGAACACGGGGCCCGCACCGTTGGTGGCATAGACCGTCATTGCTGGCACGTTGATGACCGGGCGGACGATGACGATCGAGATCGCCAACATCGCGATCACGCCGACCTTCATGAAGGTAGACAAGTAGTCACGGGGAGCCAGCAGCATCCATACGGGGAGTACTGCGGCGATGAATCCGTAAATGATGATGGCCCAGGCCAAAAACGGCTTGCTCAAGTGGAGAGCACTGGCAACGGCAGTGTTCTCGATCCAGGCCCCCGAGGCAATGGCCAGCACGAGCAGGACGATGCCGATGATCGAGACCTCAAATACTTTGCCAGGGCGCAGATAACGCAGGTAGAAGCCCATGAGCAGGGCGATGGGGATAGTCAGTCCGACGCTCCACACACCCCATGAGGAGGCGGCCAGGGAGTTGACGACGACCATAGCCAGGATGGCCACGATGATGAGCATGATCGTGAGAGTGGCGATGAGCGCCGCGATGCCTCCGAAGCGCCCCAATTCCTCTCTGGCCATCTGTCCGAGGGACCGTCCACCGCGTCTCATCGAGATGACGAGAACAAGGTAATCCTGGACGGCTCCTGCCAAGATGACGCCGACGATGATCTAGATCGTGCTTGGGAGATAGCCCATCTGAGCTGAGAGTACCGGGCCGACGAGGGGGCCGGCACCAGCGATGGCGGCGAAGTGGTGGCCGTAGAGGATGCGGCGATCCGTGGGGACGAAATCTCGTCCATTGTAGTCATACTCGGCGGGGGTAGCCCGGCTGTCGTCGGGATGGACGAGCTTGTCCTGAATGTACTTGGCGTAGAACCGGTAGCCGATGAAATACGAACCGATGGCCGCGAAGACGAACCAGATGCCGTTGACCGTTTCGCCGCGTCGTACGGCGAGCATCCACCAGCCCAGCCCGGCGATAGCGGAGATGAGGATCCAGATCGTCACGCGCAGCGGTGTCCATCGTTGCTGACGGGCTCGCTCCTCGTCCGACAGGCTGACGGCGGGCAGACCTTCGGGGAAGTTTGAGTTGTTGTACGTACGGGGTGGGACAGTGTCCACAGTGACCTCCAGTGGTGCCGTTCATTCCAACCGCGTCGTGGGAATCGGGATGGCGCGTCCCATCCCTTCGTCCGACAAATCCGATAGAAAAGACTACGCCGTCGGGATTCTTCCGGTGCCGCTGGATCACCTTCCGCGACCCGCTGGCTGACGAAAATGATCGGGGTCCCGTAACGATATGACGTGAGTAACGATTACCCCCGCTGCACGACATATGAACTTATATCTCGCGTAATGAGATAACCATCGTATTGGTGGGTGACTCGCAGGTGCGAAGCACCATCCCACCGGGCTAGACCTTGGGGAAGAGGGTGCATAGGCGTGCGACTATGTCATTGCCGTTGGGACGCGTTTTACTTCACCGTGTTGGTGCACGTCAAGGCGCTCAGTCGGGACCGCATCGTCGGGGAGGGGCCAACTACCGATGTGCTCTCGCATCCGCGTGGGGAATGTACCCGCGCCGTGGCGGGTGCCGTTACCATTCCAGACCTGGCGATACAGCGAGCTCGCCGGACCCAGGCAGCCGTCAAACCTTGAAGATCGTCACTCCAGGGTGGTGAGGATTCGCGCTCCATCCTTCTCGACGACGAGGGTCTGCTCGAACTGAGCGCACCGCGAACCGTCATTGGTGAGGACTGTCCAGCCGTCGTCCCACTGATGGTTGGATTGGTCTCCCAGGGTGAGCATCGGCTCGATGGTTAGCGTCATGCCCTCCTCGAGGGTGACGTCATAGCGCGGTTCGTCGTAGTGGAAGACGACGAGACCGGAGTGGAAGGCGCTGTGAACACCGTGGCCGGTGTAGTCACGCACCACGCCATGGCCGAAACGCTTGGCGTAGTTCTCGATGATCCGGCCGATGATGGAAATCGAGCGGCCGGGTTTAACGGCCTTGATGGCGCGGTTCATTGCCTGCTGAGTATGGTCGATGAGGTCCAGAGATGCTTGGTCAACGTTGCCGCAACCGAAGGTGTAGCAGTTGTCGCCGTGCACGCCGTTTTTGTAAGCGGTGACGTCGATCTTGACGATGTCGCCGTCCTCGAGCGGGCGCGAGTCAGGGATGCCGTGACAGATAACTTCGTTGACGCTGGTGCAACACGATTTGGGGTAGTTACGGTAATCGAGGGTCGATGGGTAGGCGCCGTGGTCGCACATGTATTCGTGAGCGATGCGGTCGAGTTCGTCGGTGGTGACTCCGGGCTCGACGGCTTTTCCGGCCTCGTACATGGCACCACAGGCGATCCGTCCAGCCTCTTCCATGGCAGCGATCGTCTCGGCTGACTGTACGTGGGAGCCATCATAGGTTTCCGGGACGTCGCCCAGGCCGACGTAGGGGGGACGGGCAATGTTTCCGGGGACATGACGACGAGGACTCTGGGGATACGGCTTGATGGCACTCACGTCGGTCCAGTCTAGGTCGTGTGAGCGTGCCGTGGTTCGTGTCTCTCTTCTTCGTCTATAAATGCCAAGTATGTATCAGGAGCGGTGCAGGGCAATGAGGGCCGCCATGACGACGCTACGGAGGTGACGGCAATCTTGAGGGTTATACGGCTACACCAGGGCGCCGCCGTCGAACCCACATGAAGGGGGTCTCCTGGCCGAGCAGGGTGAGTATTTCTGGTGTCTCAGACACCACACTGTCGAGGGGTTTGAATGCAAGGCGGTGAATCATCTTGGCTCCTACCAACCCCCAGGCCGAGGTGCTAGACACAGTGGCAGCGCGAAACGATGCTTAGGAGAACGATCCGCGCTTGAGCGACGACGAGGATGACGACTGAACCGTCAATCCACTTTGAGGGACTGCCGGGCGTGATCTACCAGGGTCTGACGGGTTGAGTCACCGATCGTGGCGGAATTGAAGTACATCCCGAGGAAGTCGGTTTGGCCCGTATTCACGACCACGACGTCAACAACATCGCCGCGCACCTGAGGCAGGCTGGGCAGCGAGACGTAGACCTCACTGCGCTTCCACCACGCCGGATGACCGTCGATGGTGAGGGCCTCCGAGCGGATTTCCTTCTCTCCGGTGTACCCCGCGTAATAGTCGGAACTGGCGAAGCAATCCATCATCATTGTTGCGGCCGTCTGAGGATCAGAGAACCCCTCGGCAACCGGCAAGCCACCAACTCCGGACACGCTCATCCATCCGGGATAGACGTCGTCGATCTGTGCTGACTGCCCCATGACCCATGGCAGGGTGAGGTTTTCATGACGCCAGCTCGGTATGGACTCCACCGAGACGCCACCGCCATGCAGACGGCCGTCGTTGGAATCCTGATTTCCAGGGCGTTGGCCTCGCGGGCAGGTGACAGCAGAGGAACTGGCAGACGGGGTGGTCGACTTCTCGTTCCAGGCCGAGACCGTCGGAGACGACGAGTTGAGATCAGGCTCGGCGTTGTGATCTGAAGATGTGCCGCGATGTAAGGCGAACGCAACAACGACAGCGACGACGAGGATGACGATGATCATTGCCCAGAGCCAACTAGAGCTGCGACCGTTGTCATGTCCTCGGTGGCCTGTTCTGCCTTGTTGCGGGGCAGAATCCGGGGAGGTGGTAGTGCGGTCGGTCCACCGCTCGCCGTCAAACCAGCGATAGCGATCCGGCGTGCCGTCAGGGTCTCGATACCACCCCGCTTGAGGACCCGAAGCCATGTCAGCAGTCTACCGAAGCCATGACCAACCTTGTTACCAGCTCGAAACACATAACGGGCACACTGGAAAGGTGAGCAGGCAGACTGAATTCGTCCTGCGTTCTATGGAGGAACGCAACATCCGTTTCGTAAGGCTGTGGTTCACGGACGTGCTGGGATCCCTGAAATCTGTTGCCATCGCCCCGGCTGAAGTTGAGGGAGCTTTCGTTGAAGGCGTGGGCTTCGACGGCTCAGCTATCGAGGGGTATGCCCGCGTCTACGAGGCAGATATGGTGGCCCACCCCGATCCGGCCACCTTCCAAGTTCTGCCATGGCGTTCTGGCACCAGCACGGCCAGGATGTTCTGCGATATCACCAATCCTGACGGAACCTCCTCTGCAGCTGATCCTCGTCACGTCCTCAAGAGGACGATGGGTCGTGCCGCAGAAATGGGTTTTACCTTCTATGTTCACCCAGAGATTGAGTTCTACCTGCTTAACGATGAGCATCATCCTGGGGAATCCCCGGTGGCGCTGGACAACGGTGGCTACTTCGACCACACCACCTTGGGAGCGGGCACCGACTTCCGTCGCGACGCCATCAACGTCCTGGAACAGATGGGTATTTCGGTAGAGTTCAGCCACCACGAGGCCGCTCCTGGACAGCACGAAATTGACCTTCGTTACGCCGATGCGCTGACGATGGCCGACAACATCATGACCTTCCGGGTAGTCATTCGGGAGATCGCTTCCCTCAAGGGGATCAAGGCCACCTTCATGCCTAAGCCTTTTACCGATCACGCCGGGTCAGGTATGCATTCTCACGTCTCCCTCTTTGAGGGGGACACCAATGCCTTCTATGACGCGGCTGACGAGGCTCGCATGTCGCCGGTTGCGAAGTATTTCGTCGCCGGTCTTTTGCACCATGCTCCGGAGATCATCGCCGTGACGAACCAGTGGGTTAACTCCTACCGTCGGCTTTCCGGTGGGGGAGAGGCGCCTAACTACATTTGCTGGGGTCGCAATAATCGTTCAGCACTGGTTCGTATTCCGATGTATAAGCCCGACAAGGCTTCCTCGGCTCGGGTGGAGTTGCGTTCTATCGATTCTGCTGCCAACCCATATCTGGCGTATTCCTTGGTACTTGCTGCTGGTTTGGACGGCATCGAGAAGGAGCTACCGCTTCCAGAGGAGGCATCCGACGACGTGTGGCAGTTGTCAGCTCGCGAGCGTCACGCACTGGGGATCAAGCAGCTGCCGCAAAGTCTGGGTGCTGCGATCCGCTGCATGGAGGAGTCCGAGCTCGTGGCTGAGACCCTCGGCGAACACGTCTACGATTATTTCTTACGCAATAAGAGGGCGGAATTTGAGGAGTACAACCGGCAGGTCAGCCAGTTCGAGCTTGATCGCTACCTGCCACACCTCTAAACAGGTTGGAGCTGGCGTCTAGTCGTCGGCAAAAATGTCGCGGAAAACTCCGGCCATATCAACGACTGGGAACACGCCAGCAACGTCGTCGACGTGGGACCCAGACGCCTGAACTCGTCCTGCTGAGCGCATTTCTGGCCAGTGTGAGAAGCCAGTTGCCAACTGCAGGAAGGTGACAGGAGCGGTCTCGGCCACATTGGGTGGAGTGCCCCGGTGGTGGTTGGGGCCCGACTCAATAGCCGCCAGTTGAACCGCGCACGCAGGTGGTACCCGAAGCTCGATCGTGCGACCACCGTGGGTTTCATCGAGAACGGCTGATAAGGTACGGCAGCTTTCAATAATCGCCCCAGACGGAATATCGATGCCGTCGTGCAACCCCATAGCAGCCATGGCGAGCAGGGTGGCTCGCAGTTGGTCCGTCACGCGCACTGGTCCCACAAGAGAATCCACTGTCGCAGGCGGCCCGGGGGTGGCGAGCAATACCGACTCCACGTTATCCAGAAGACGCTGGGCCTGACTGGCAAGACGGCTAGCGGTGTCGTCGGCAATCACTTCATGGCCGATGGCTGCCAGGGTATTGGTGGCTTTGCGACGTTCGTCGATCACCCGTGCCAAGGTCATCGGTCTGATGGTCGTCGGCGTCGTCACCGTTTGCAGGGTGTCGGTGAAAATCACCATGAGATGGGCAATGTGGTGGCGACCCCACAGCTGAGCTTCACCGGGGTCAAGAGGGTCAGTGTTGGGCTGAGGCAGCAAACAGCGGGCGGTCGCTACCCATGTGGTTGCCAACCGCTTCACGCTGCGCTCTGCGCGTGCTGCCATGATCGTCACCTCAACAAGACTAGGGGCATCGGGTTGCACGGACCGTACACCCACTCGACGCTGACGTGACGACTGGGCAACACGTCGGTGCCCCTCGTCGGCTAATGTGCCACCGAGGAGGTGGTCGCGGTGGATCGCAAGTCGAGTGTCACGATAGACCTACTGCGTCTGGGAGTGATGGACACTGATGCGGCCTCAGCCAACCATCACCGAATCGCGGAGAACATAGGGGCCGACCCCAATCGACTGGCGGATTGGGAGCATCACCTTGAGACGTGCTGTGACCCGGACCTAGCCCTCAACGTCCTTGCTGAACTTGCACAGGACTCCGCGCAGTGCCTCGGCGAAGTGCTCGATCATGACGCTTCCGCCTGCCGGTTGGTTCGTCTCTTGGGCGCATCCAGTGAATTGGGCCGCCACCTTATTGCCCACCCTGACGACCTCGCGGAGGTCATCCGCGATCCGGTTCGCCTTGGTCACGACGAGATCTGTGACGATCTGCTTGAGGTCGTAGGTGCGCATAAAGAAGGTGAGTTTACGGTTGCCGGGACGCCGACTGGCCCGGCATCAGATCGGCTGAGATTGGCGAACCGGCGCCATTTAGTGCGGATTGCGTCGCGAGATGTCAGCGCTGACGACCCAACCGAGATTATTGAGGATGTCGCAGCTGAACTAGCCGATCTGGCTGACGGTATTGTCACTGCGGCCCTGGCCTTAGCCCGAGCCGACTGCCCTGATCATGCCGATGCTCGGCTAGCCATTATCGCGATGGGAAAGTGCGGGGCTCAGGAACTTAACTACATTTCTGACGTCGACGTCATGTATGTCGCTGAACCGGCCAATGACGATGTTTCAGGCGCCAGCGCGGTGACTATCGCGACCAAACTGGCAGCCTCAGTGGCGAGAATGTGCTCGGCCCACTCGGGGGCTGGGTCAATCTGGCAGGTAGACGCTGCTCTGCGTCCAGAGGGCAATGCCGGGCCGTTGGTGCGCACCATGGATTCAATGCGCACGTATTACGAGAAATGGGCGAAGAACTGGGAGTTCCAAGCCTTGCTCAAGGCCCGTCCGATGGCCGGCGATCTGGACTTGGGTCAGCGATTTGTTGAGATGGTCTCCCCGATGGTGTGGCAGGTGGGAGAGGCCGAAGGATTCGTACCAGAAACTCGCGCAATGCGCACCAGAGTGGTCTCTCTTATTGCTGCTAAGAACAAAGGCCGCGAAATCAAGCTTGGTGCCGGGGGGCTGAGGGACGTCGAATTCACCGCACAACTGTTGCAGTTGGTACACGGGCGTCAGGACGAGTCGCTGAGGGTACGCGCCACCTTGCCGGCCCTGCGTGCCCTTGCTGCGGGCGGGTATATCTCGCGAGGCGCGGCTGAACGCCTTAAGGAGGCATACCGGTTAGAGCGCGTTATGGAGCATCGCGTGCAGATGTTCCGGCTGCGACGTACCCATCTTCTCCCAGACGATGAGGACGGGTTGCGTCGTCTAGCACGTGCCGTCGGCCTGCGTACCGCAGACGAAGTCCGCAGGGTCTGGACAGCGACGTCGAAGGCGGTGCTGCGGGCCCATGGCCAGGTTTTCTACTCGCCGGTAGTCGAGGCAGTAGCGCGCATTCCCACCCAGGATCTGCGGATGAGTGCGGAGGCTGCAAAGGTGCGTCTAAATGCACTGGGATTTCACGACGAGGACGCCGGACTGCGTCATATCGAAGCGCTCACCAGCGGCACCAGCCGAGCGGTACGTATTCAGACCGCGCTCATGCCGGCGATGCTCGCGTGGCTGGCTGACGGCCCCAGTCCCGACCATGGGTTGCTTGCTTTCCGTCAAGTATCTGAGGCGCTGGGGGAGTCCCCGTGGTACCTCAGAGCCCTGCGTGACGAAGGGGCGATGGCTCAGCGATTAGCGGTGGTGTTGTCGACGTCCCGGTATGCCGTCGACGTGCTGACCCGTGCGCCGGAGACCGTCCAGGTGCTCGTCGATGACGACCTCACTCCGTTAAGCCGGGAGGATCTCGCCCGACAAATGAACGCTGTGGCGCGACGTCACCATGACGTCGAGGAAGCGGTTGGGGCGATCCGGGCAGTACGACGTCGCGAGCTTTTCCGGATCCTTGTCGCCGATATCCTCAACGTCACTGGCATTCGGCGTATCGGCCAGGCTTTGACCGATCTCACCGGGGCGACTATCGATGCTGCCTTGACCGCGGTGTCGCGGGAGGTCGAGGACGCCCCGCCGATCGGAATCGTCGCGATGGGCCGTTGGGGTGGTCAGGAGCTGTCATACGCGTCCGACGCTGATTGCCTGTTCGTCGTCGGTGACGGGCCGGGAGTCGGGGAGAAGGCGCTGAAAATCGTCACTAAGCTACGCAACCTGCTCGGCAAACACGGGGCGGACCCCGCTGTGGTTTTGGATGCCGATCTGCGCCCGGAAGGCCGATCCGGTCCGATGGTACGGAGCCTGGAGAGCTATCGGAAATACTACGGAAAGTGGTCAAGCACGTGGGAATCCCAGGCCCTGCTGCGGGCTAGTCACGGTGCCGGCGACCGGGAGTTGACGAATGAGCTGTTGGAATACGTCGATCAGGTGCGCTACCCCGCTGACGGTCTGACGGGAAGTCAGCTGGCTGAAATTCGCAAGCTTAAGGCGCGAATGGAATCGGAGCGGATTCCTCGTGGAGTGGACCCGAGGCGGCACCTCAAGCTAGGGCCTGGAGGACTATCCGATATTGAGTGGACAGCCCAGATCATTCAATTGCAGCATGCCGGCCATGACCCAGCTCTACGCACCACCTCGACGATTGACGCCCTCAACGCCGCCTTGGCGGCTGGTTACATTGACGAGGGTCAGCACGCCAAACTGTGCGACTCATGGTTGGCGGCGAGCCGATTGCGTAACGCGATCATGGTGGTGAGGGGCCGTCCGAGTGACGTTATTCCGTCGGACTCAACGGATCTCGACGTCATCGCTAAGGCCTCGGGAATGGGTCAAGGAGCATCTGAGCACCTCGTCGAGGATCATTTGCGGCATTGTCGACGCGCATCACGGGTCGTCGACGCGGTGTTTTGGAATCACAGTGATTGTCCTCGGAGAATTTGAAGGCGTGGGGGCTGGGGACCGGTAGGTTTCGGGCCCACGCAGGATCTGTGCACATACGAGCTACCGCCAATCCGCATGCGATGAGAATGACGGTGAGGACGGCGTCGACGCCGAAGGTCAGTGCCTTCGTCATATCCTGTCCGTTGAGCCAGTAAACAGTGCGGTACATCGATGCGCCGGGGACCATGATGACGCAGGCCGGAACTGTCAATGTAATGCGTGGCAGCTTGGTTCGGACCGATAGCGGGCTTGCGAGGAAACCAATAACTATACCACCAACTCCAGCCGCCAACTGGGCCGGAAGATTGACGCCGACAAGGGCAAGGCGGCAGAGGTTCCCACAAGCTCCTAGAGCTGCAGCCCATGCCACCGTGCACGGTGAGGAATTGAAGAGGATGGCGAATCCGGCGACTCCGCATGCTGTCGCTACCGCATAGGCAAACCACGCCCAGGGGTACGGAAAAACCGTCTGAGCAGGCAGCGGTTGCAGGCCAGTAGCCGCTGAGAATACCCAGGCAGACATAGTCGCGGCAAGTATGAGACCGACGGAATAAGTTGCCCGACTTAAACCCGCCGTGAAGTCCATACGAACCATGTCAAGGATCGAAGTGATCATGGGGAAGCCTGGTACGAGGAACAGTAGAGAGGCGACGTAACCTGGGCCGTGGATGGTATGCAGGCCAGTATTAGTCAGCAAATCTGCCAACATGAGGTAGATCAAACAGGCTGCGGCCGAGGCCAGAGCTGCGACTCCGAATTGATTGAGCCAGCGACGGTTAAGTCGGCCGCGCACGAACTGGCCGACTGACGCCGCCGCGAGAACTACGAGAGAGTCAGCAAGAGAGAACTTATTGAGGATGGCGAATCCAGCGCACGCGACGCCACCAGCGAGAACCGTTTGCCATTCTGCCCACTTGGGACGCACCGTACGTGAAATGTAATCCAATCGTGATTCCAGCTCGCGCCCGGTCGTGCCAGCCGGCAGATTGTGGGCAAGATCCTCAAGGGCGGCGATACGCGAGGAGTCGACGCGCACCCGGTAGACCTCGCGTGCGACAGTGCGGAAGTTGTCCCCGCGGTGGGCAGTTGCGGTGATCTCGGTAAGGCTGACGCTGGCATCAAGTCGGTCAATGCCCAGGGCAAGCCCGGCATCGCACATGGCTCTCTTCACTCGATAGGAGCCGGTGCCAGAAGACAGCAACATTGATCCCAACCGAATGACCGCTTCGGTGTCATTAACGAATTCGCGGTCATGACGAATGTCGTCTCGGTAGTCGTGGGGATCAGTGCTTGTCACGTCCCTCTATTGTGCCACTGTCGTTCCAATGGTCCACGGGTCAGTTCGGATACCTAGATCCTGGCAGGGGAGCCCTAGTTCGTCATGGAGGCGGCGTGCAACGTCGGCGCACCAGGGAGACTCAGATGCCCAGTGGGCGGTGTCGATGAGGGCAGGGCCGTTGGCGCGAAGATGCTCGTCAGCCGGGTGGTGACGCAGGTCGCTAGTGAGGTAGACGTCAGCACCGCTGGCTGCCGCGGCGTCGAGGAGAGAGTCTCCGGCACCAGAACATAGAGCGATTGTGGTAACGAGCTGATCCGGGTTACCTGCGGCTCGCACCCCCCACACAGTGCGGGGGAGCCGTTCGGATACGCGCTGGGTAAAACTGCGGAGGGTCATTGGCTCGTCGAGGTGCCCGACGCGCCCGATTCCTGGCGTGGCAGCGCCAGGGCGGGATCCAGAGTCGATGGTTTTCACATCGTAGGCGGGCACCTCATAGGGGTGAGCATCAACAAGGGCCTTGCGTACCGTGGAGCGTATGACGGTCGGCGCGACGACATGGATGCGTACTTCCTCGACGGTTTCAATCTGGTTGGTGGTGCCGAGGGCCGGATGAGACCCGTTGAGGGGGCGGAACTGGCCACGCCCCACTGTTTCGAAACTGCACAGGTCGTAGCCGTCAAATTGCCCCGCCCCCGCCCCGAAGAGGGCATTGCGCAGTGCCTCAGCGGCATCGACTGGTACTTGGACTCCCCACAGGTCGACTGGCTGTGCTGCCGGTTCCAGGGGACGCTCGACGGTCACCCCCAACAACCGAGCGAGCACGTCATTGACCCCGCCGACTGCGGCGTCGGCGTTGGTATGGGCACTCATGAGGGCAATGCGGTGGCGAATAAGCCGGTGAACGATGCGTCCCTTGGGGGTATCCGCTGCCACCGACGTGGTGCCCCGCATCAGAAGAGGATGGTGAACGACAAGCATATCGGCGTGGGCCTCGATGGCGGCATCAACGACGGTGTCAGTGGCTTCCAGGGCGCAAACGATCCGCTTGACGGTGTCGTCGGGATCTCCGCATACCAGACCGGGGGAGTCCCACGATTCTGCCAGGGATGGCGGATACCACTGATCCAGAGTGGCGCGTACCTGGCTGACAGTGATCTGGTCGCTGCAGAATTGCGGGATAGAGGTGCGAGAGGAATGGTCTGCCATAGCTTCACGGTAGCTGAGGCTATGGCCGTTCGCCGACCCGTGACGATGATGGTGTGCATGACTGTTGCAAGAAGGCTCCCAATCGTGTCCGATATAGCCAGGCAACTAGATGTCAGCTCGGTCCCTTCGCAGTCGGTGCGTGGCAGGGTTTCGGGATGATAGGCGAGTTGTTAACGCGATGGGGCGGGGTGAGATGGTGATTGGGCTTGCCCTGTGCGTGGTTCTCCTCGCGTTCTATGCCTGGCTGGTCGATCGACGTCCCGATGCGTGAAGCAATGGCTGAGTATTTGGTCGAGCACGGAATTTCTCGCGAGTGTGTCGTTGTGGAGAACTAAGCTACGAATACCGGCGAGAACATCTTTTTGAGTCACGAGTTCTTGGTGCATCGACGGCGACCTACTTCCTGCCTAGCGCGATGCTGCGAGAACACATCGCCATGCTAGTGTCGCGGCCATGGATCAACGGCATCATGCTGGTTCTTGTATCGGTTTTTCTGGCCTATCGTGACTATGGCGCTGCGATGAAGATGAGGCGTGTGGTGGCGGTTGTCGCAGCCGTAGCAGCCATAGCTGGGTGCTCCAGAACTACCCCTGCGGTGCCTGAGGCCGTTGTGCCCACCTCATCAGTGATGTCGACGCCGAGGTATTCACCGCGTCCACAGACCAGCACTCTGCCGCAACGGATGATCAGTGCCACGGCGCAACGAGTGACCAGCGTTGGTGGAGCGCAAGGAGCGTTGACGTGTCGCCGAGGTGAGAAGGCCGCTATGGCGTTTAGTGATGTCGATGTGGCTCTGGGCGCACGGATAACGATGCTGACGATCCGTAATTGTGGGTCTTCAGTGATGACCCTGCCTGTCATGCCACAACTTCGCCAGACCACCGAGGCTGGAGTCCGAGTGCCAGTGGCGTGGCAACCTTATGACCCCAAGGCCAGGACAAAGCGAGTAGCTCCCGGGAAGGTCACGAGTTGGGAGTTGTCCTGGCATTCCAATGGCGACTGTGAGCACCGCGGAGCATGGCGGCTGGAAGCTAAAGTGGGGGCGACAACGGCGATGCTGGTGGGATGTCTAGACTTAGGGAGCTCCTACGCTTTAAGTGGAGAATCTTCGACAGGACCCGGTGGCTCCGACGCCGTTCTAGTGCCTGAAGCCGCAGTGAGGTGGCCGGACTGAATTACGGGTGTGTAATTCGAGGCTTGTTTTACTACGTCGCCAGGGGCGCAACCGTAGTTGCGCCCCTGGCGAGTGGATCGACTCAGATGTCGTAGTACAGGTCGAACTCGTAGGGGTGCGGACGTTGTTGCAGGGCAGCCAGGTCGCCACGCTTGAGTTCGACCCAGGTCTCGATGAGATCCGGGGTGAACACGTCACCGGCAAGGAGAAACTCGTGGTCGGCCTCGAGATTGTCGAGGACCGCACCCAGGTTGCCCGGCACGTGATCCATGGCGGCATGCTCCTCAGGAGGGAGCTCGTAGATGTCCTTGTCGACCGGCGCGGGCGGCTCGATCTTGTTCTGGATGCCGTCCAGGCCGGCCAGTAGCAGGGCGGCAAAGGCCATGTAAGGGTTGGCAGACGGATCTGGGCAACGGAATTCGACGCGCTTGGCTTTCGGGTTCGGGCCGGTGATCGGGATACGCATGCAGGCGGAGCGGTTGCGCTGCGAGTACACCAGATTGACTGGGGCCTCGAAGCCCGGTACCAGACGGTGGTACGAGTTGGCTGAGGGGTTAGTGAACGCCAGCAGCGACGGTGCGTGCTTGAGGATGCCGCCGATGTAGTACCGGGCCATGTCAGAGAGTTGGGCGTATCCGGACTCGTCGAAGAACAGCGGTTCGCCGCCCTTCCAGATCGAAGAGTGAACATGCATGCCCGAGCCGTTGTCTCCGAAGATCGGCTTCGGCATGAAAGTGGCCGTCTTGCCGTGCTGCCAGGCGACATTCTTGACGATGTACTTAAACTTCATGACATCGTCAGCGCTGCGCGACAGAGTGTCGAAACGCCAATTGATCTCGGCCTGACCTGCTGTGCCGACCTCATGGTGGGCACGCTCGACCTTCATGCCAAGGCTCTCCATGATGGTGACGATTTCGTCACGCAGATCACCAAAGTGGTCGGTCGGGGCGACCGGGAAATATCCGCCCTTGTATTTCACCTTGTATCCGCGGTTGCCGCCATCTTCGGTACGTCCAGTGTTCCACGCTCCAGCCTCGGAATCGATGGAGTAGTACGAGGTGTTCTGACGGGTGTCGAAGCGAATGTCGTCGAAGACGTAAAACTCAGCTTCAGGAGCGAAGAAGGCAGTATCGCCGATCCCAGTAGATGCGAGGTAAGCCTCGGCCTTACGCGCGATGTTGCGCGGATCGCGGCTGTAGGCCTCCTTCGTAATGGGGTCATGGACGTTGAAATTCACGATAAGGGTTTTGCGCTCGCGGAAGGGGTCGATCCAGGCGGTCGTCGGATCGGGTAGTAGGGCCATGTCCGACTCGTTAATCTTCTGGAAACCCCGAATAGAGGATCCGTCGAAGGCCAGACCGTTCTCGTACTGGTCCTTGTCGAACTCTCGGGCGGGAACGGTGAAGTGCTGCATGATACCGATAAGGTCACAGAAGCGGACATCGATCATCTCGATGCCCTCCTTCTTGACATAGGCAAGCAGGTCGTCGGGACCTTCGAACATCTTTCCTCCATCAACATGACTGGTGATGTGCTTACGGTAGTTCGTATGGGTTGCTCGACCGTCACTGTTGTGTTTCGAGCGTGTAACAGGTCGTGCCGGTAGGATTCACCGGGTGAGTGGAACCGAGGCAGCCCCAGGAGTCTCGATCGGGCTGCCCGCTGAGGGGCGCGGTTCACTGGCTAGTTGGTGCAAACGCATCGGTGCCCTCATCATCGACTGGGGTGCCTCTATGGTATTGGCCAGCGCCATCTTTGGCCCAGCAGTCATCCGGGGCGGAGGCTGGCCTATGTGGATGCCGATGGCGGTGTTCTTCGTCGAGTCCGTCCTATTTACCGCCATGACAGGCGGTTCCTTCGGCCAGATCGTGGCCCGTGTGGCGGTCGTCCGCCTCGACGATCTCGGCCCGGTAGGGTGGTGGCGAGCAGTCGCTCGGACCGCCATGAAATGCCTCGTCATTCCCGCTGTTGTTATTGGTGCCGAACGTCGCGGACTGGACGATCTCGTGCTCGGTACTGTTGTCGTCAATCGCAAGTGAGATATATGCGCGTCATGGTTTTGTCTCGGGGGATTCCGAGCCCCGAGGCTCCGTTGCGGGGGATCTTCGAGTACGACCAGGCCGTAGCTCTACATCAGCAAGGTCACGAGGTCATCCTGGCCGTTCTTGATGCCCGTTCGGTTCGCCACTGGCGGAAGTTTGGGACACGGGTAGAGCATGCCGTAGATCGCAATGATGGTATGACGGTGGTGAGGCTGGACGTGCCCTTGGGAGCGGCCTCGGCGCGCATAGATCACCGAGTCCATGCCATTGCGGCCCGGCACCTGCATCGCATCGTGACTTCGCAATGGGGCATCCCTGACGTCAGCCATGCCCACTTCGCCAGATTCGCTGCTGCTGCCGCCCGGGCTGGCTTTCCGGAACCGCTGGTGTGGACCGAGCACGATTCTCACCTAGCTCACCCGGATCAGCGTCTCAACGAAGACATCATTATCGCGGGTGACCGGGCAGACGCAGTGATCAGCGTATCCCAGGGGCTCTGCGACAGGCTGGCTGGACATGGCGTGACCTCAACGGTGGTTCCCAACATCGTTGACGTCGAGCTGTTTGACCGTCCTGATCGACGACATGAGGGGACGATCGTCGTCAGCGTCGCCACCCTCAACCCGGGAAAAGGCATGATTGAATTAGCTCAGGCTGTTGAGCGTCTTCCCGAGGTTCAGTTGAGAATCATCGGAGATGGACCGCAGCGGCACCAACTGGAGGCCATTGCCGCCGGTAATCCACGCATTGTCCTACTGGGTCCCCAATCGCGGGACCGTATCGCTGAGGAGCTCGCCGGGGCTGACGCCTTTGCTTTGGCTTCCCATGCTGAGACCTTCGGTGTCGCTTGCGCCGAGGCCCTGGCAGCCGGCTTGCCTGTCCTGACGACGGCTTGCGGTGGACCTCAAGAGTTCATTGACGGTTCCAACGGCGTGGTAGTCCCAATCGGTGACGTTGACGCCCTGACGGAAGGGCTGCGTCAGGTATTGGCTAGGTCATGGGATCACGAACAGATCGCTGGGTACGCCCGCTCCCGATTCGCGGCCGCTCCGGTCGTTGATCAGTTGGAGACGGTTTACCGAAAGGCGGTTGCCGACCACGATATGGCTGGTTGAGTCCGGGTGGAAGACTGGCAGACATGAATCTGACCGCATGGATGGCGAGTATCAACGGCGTCATTGCGGCCAATGCCCCACATCCTTGGGTTATTGGGGCGTTGTGGGGGCTATGCGTCATCGATGGGTTTTTCCCGCCGGTTCCTAGCGAATCTCTCGTCGTCGCCTTGGCAGCAATTGGACATCCTTCGCGGTGGCTCATCATCCCGGTAGCTGCTGCGGGCGCGATCTGCGGAGACAATATTGCATATTGGGTGGGACGCCAGCTCGGCCACACTAAGCTCTTTACCGGTGGGCCGAAGCGGCAGAAGACGGTTCCATGGGCGACCCATCAATTGAGGGTTCGAGGTCCGCTGTGCATCTTGGTAGCCCGATACATCCCTGGGGGCCGCGTCGTCGTCAATACGATGGCTGGGGCCACTCGTTTTTCGTATCGGGTTTTCCTACCTATCGACGCCCTAGCCGGAGTGTTATGGGCCAGCTATGCCACCGCCATTGGTGCTGGAGCAGCCAGTTTCTTGGGCAACAATCACATTCTTGCTGCCACTGTGGGGATTATTGGGGCGATTATCATCGGCGTCATCCTCGATCAAATATTTCGGCGTTTAATGCCAGCTCCGCAGAGTGACTGAGTGGTTTATGACGCATTATGATGGCGCCCTCAGTATTCAACCAGGGGCGCCATCATGAGAGTAGGGAACTCGAAGGGATCAGATTCGTCCCTCTTTTTGGGCGTCTGCCTTACCGGTGGACTCACTGGCAGCTAGTTGGGCCTCATCGAAGACACTGGCCCTACCGGTGGTGTCGTCACCCTCGTCTTCGCGACCGGGAGTGCGCAGGTTCCACTTGGTGATGGCGAAGCGGAAGACGACGTAGTAGATGACGGCGTAGACCAAACCGATGAGGATGAGCAGGAGCACCTTGCCGGGGCCACCAGAAAGCTCCGAGGCCCGTCCGAAGTTGATGATGTAGTCAGTCAGACCTGCCGAGAAACCGAATCCGTCCTTGATGCCCAAGGCGTTGCACAGCGCCAGGGAGGACCCGGTGAGTAGAGCGTGCACCAGGTACAGCGGGAAGGCGACGTAGGCGAAGGCATACTCGAGGGGCTCGGTGATACCGGTGAGGAAGGCCGTCAGCGCTACTGAGATCATGACGCCACCGGTGAGCTTCTTACGCTCTGGCTTGGCCGTGTGGTAGATCGCTAGGGCGGCTCCGGGCAAGGCGAACATCATGATGGGGAAGAAGCCAGTCATGAAAGAACCGGTCCAGGCATTCGTGCCGGACGCACCACTGAAGAAGCAGGTGATGTCACCGTGCAGAGTCTCGCCGGCGGCGTTGGTGCAATTGCCGAGCTGGAACCACGGCAGCGAATTGAGCAGGTGGTGCAGGCCGAAGGGGATGAGGAGACGGTTGATGGTGCCGAATACGAATCCGGTTCCTGGGTTGGACCCGTGGGCCATGATGAAACCGCCGACCTGCTTATTGAACAGCCAGTCGAAGGCCGGGTAAATGATAGCCATGATGACGCCGGCGACGACGGAAGCGGCGGCGGTGACAATTGGCACGAGGCGGCGGCCGCCAAAGAAGGCTAGGTACGTTGGCAGCTTGGTACGGCGGTATTTCTCGTACATTTTGGCCGCGATAAGACCGATGACGATGCCGCCGAGGACGCCGTAATTGATGACTCCGGTCTTCTGCGAGAAATACGGAGCGAGGGCGTGCAGCACGCCTCCTTGGGTCTTGTCCGAGGTGCCTGCACCGGTGAAGGTGAGATAGCCGACGAGGGCTGCCAGGGCGGTCGATCCATCGGCCTTCTTGGCGTACCCGACGGCCACACCCAGCGCAAAGATGAGAGGTAGGTTGTCGAAGATTGCGCCGCCTGCACCGGCTAATACGTCAGCGACCGGCTGCATCCATGATGCGTGCTTGGCGAGTCCGTCCGCTCCGAGAACGTCAGCAGACCCGAACCGCATAAGCAGCGCGGCAACCGGCAGGGACGCGATCGGGAGCATGAGGGAGCGCCCGATGCGCTGCATCTGGGAGAACCCGGGTATCTGCCGTTTTTTCTTGGTGCTGGTGGCAACAGCGTCTTTCGCCATAGGAGTTCCTCCACAGTGAGTGCTCATGTTCAAGGGGTGGTATGGACCACTCGCCGAAGTACAGACCACTGAGGCGGCCATGTCAAGACAACGTGCAGAGTTTGTGAACGTCACTATTGCGAGGCTTTCGCCCTGATCGGTGTTAGGTGGCACTGTGCTCGGGGCATAATTCACACATGAAATACGTGACCGTGCGGGACTACCTCGTCGAGCTTATCGACACCCGCTTGTCGGTCGGAGATGTCGTGCCTAGTGAGCGCGAGCTTGCCGAGCGTTTCGGTATCTCGCGCATGACGGTTCGTCAGGCCGTTGATTCGCTGGTGAGCAGCGGGATGCTGGAGCGTCGTCGCGGCAGCGGTACCTATGTCAGGGCTCCCAAAGTGGATGTGCAGTCGCGCATCTCGTCCTTTAGTGAGGAGATGCGTCAGCGCGGCATGATTCCAGGCACCAGGGTGCTGCGCGGTGAAGAGCTGTCGGCTACTCCTGATGTCGCTGTGTGGTTGGGGATCGAGTCGGGGGAGCCAGTCTATTACGTCTACCGTGTGCGGTTGGCTGATGGCGTTCCGATGGCGGTTGAGAAGACCTGGATCGCTGTCCGAGTGATGCCAGATCTGCTGACACACGGCGTTCCGACGAGTATTTATGGGGCGATGGCGGCAGCTGGGCTAGTTCCTACGTGGGGCGAGGATGCGATCGAGGCTGTCAGCGGTGACGCGCTGGTCTGCGAGCACCTGCAGATCCCCGTCGGGTCGGCTGTATTGGCTATCAACCGTCGTACCTACGCCGACGATACCGCGATCTCTTATTCCCGATCTTGGTACCGAGGGGATCGTTACAAACTATGGGTTCCGATCTCTGGTCCACACAGAACCCTGTATCCACCTCGAGGAGGTTCACGATGAAGCGTGTCGAGCACATCTTGGCGGCCTTGGGCGGAGTCGACAATGTCGTGTCGATCGAGCCATGCGTAACCCGGCTACGGTGTCAGGTTCATCGTTGCGAGCAGGTCGATGAGCAAGCTTTGCGCCGGGCTGGAGCGCACGGGGTCACCGTGCAAGGACATAGCGTTCAGGTTATCGTCGGCCCGGACGCTGACCTGCTGGCTTCAGATCTGGAGGACTTATGGGAAGAAGATCGCGAATCCTGACCGAATCTTGACATTCGGACGTCTGATGGAGTTCAGTGTTAGTTGTCTGGACCACTTGGGACGTGGGTCAGTATCCGTTCGAAGGTCCTCCATGGCGGAGCTCATCTCGAACCAGAATAAGGAGACATCATGAGCAAGGCAGAACAAATCCTGGCAGCCCTCGGCGGGGACGACAATATTGACGACCTTGAGGCTTGCATTACCCGACTGCGCGTCGAGGTGGACGATCCGAGCCTCGTTGACGAGTCTGCGCTCAAGGCCGCTGGTGCCTTCGGGGTGGTTCAGCAGGGCACCTCCGTTCAGGTCGTCGTCGGTCCTGAGGCCGACACCCTCGTCGAGGATATCGAGGACCTGCGCTGATGACGCCGATCTCCTCGCCCATGGCCGGGGATGTCCATCCTCTCGCGGACGTGCCGGACCCGGTCTTCGCCCAGGGACTCGTCGGTCCCGGGGTCGCCATTGTCCCGATCGGTGAGGCTGAGGTGACGGTCGTCGCCCCCATCGCCGGACGGATCGTCAAGCTCCATCCACACGCTTTCGTCATCCAGGCCGAGGGATTCGGTGTGCTCGTCCACCTGGGCATCGACACCGTGCAGCTCGACGGTCGTGGTTTCCTTCTCCACGCCACTGAAGGTGACCAGGTTGCTGTCGGTACCCCCCTCATCTCCTGGAACCCGAGCGAGGTCGTCGCCGGAGGCCGCTCGGCCATGTGTCCTGTTGTCGTCCTTGACGTAGCACCGGAGTCGGTGACGCCGGTCGAGGTCCAGACCGTCGAACCGGGGGCCGCCCTGCTCAACGTCCAGTGACGGACGGGGCCGCCCTCGGGCGGCCCACCTCGGGGCATTTCGAACCTCCTCTCGCTTGCGGGGAGGGGTCGCAACAGTGCTGTACACGTTCACATTGGCGATGAGCCAAGTCAAGGGCCAGTCGCTCGTCATCGGACATAGGACGTCCGACTTAACCCAAGGTGCCAATGACGGCACCACCTCATGAAAGGGATCACCCATGTTGAGATCGACACCCGGCGGCGTCGGCCGGCCCAGGCTCGCCCGGAGGATCGCGGTCTGCTTCACTGCCTTGGTGGTGGGATCCATGGCTGTAGTGACTACTCCTCAGGCTCGGGCTGCCGACGGTGCCCAACCGACAGCCTCGACTCTACCTTCCGTCCTGCCCAACCCACAGGAGATGACTTCGGCTGGTGCCGACATGTCGTTGTCGGGGAAGGTTACGGTGGTTGCCGGGGCTGACGCAGACGCGAAGGCCGTCGAGCAGGTGGTGAGTGTTCTACGCGACCTACCAGGAGCGCAGGTGAGCGTGTCCCGAACCCCGGACGCCTCTGGTGACCAGGTGTGGGTCGGCACGGCCGAGACGACACCGGGCATCGACGGGCTCGTTGCCTCCCTCGGGGGCAGCAAGGCCGCCACTCTGCCAGCTGACGGCTACGTCATTGCCTCCGGGCGCCGTTCCGGTCATAACGTCATTGCCCTTCAGGGCAAGGACGCTCGGGGCACTTTCTATGCTGTACAGACCCTGCGCCAGCTCGTGCGTCATGACAAAGTGGCCTCGGTAACGGTGCGTGACTGGCCGCTCATGCCGATCCGTGGTGGCATCGAAGGCTTCTACGGCATCCCATGGTCGCACCAGGCGAGGCTGGACCAGTTCACCTTCTACGGCCGCCATAAGATGAACACCTACATCTACACGCCCAAGGACGACCTGCTGCTGCGCGCTAAGTGGCGCACCCTCTACAGTGGCGACGACCTCGCGCGTATGAAGGAACTCGTCGAGGGGGCCAATGCCAATCACGTTGACTTTACCTTCGCACTGTCGCCGGGCAACGACATCTGCTACTCCTCGGATGCCGACTTCAAGGCTACGATTGCCAAGTTCGACCAGCTCCGTTCCTTGGGTGTGAGGTCCTTCTACATTGCCCTGGACGACATCGAACCTAAGTTCCACTGCGACGCCGACCGGCAGAAGTATCCCAACAATGGTGACGGGAAGTGGATCGCCGACGCCCAGGCTGATTACCTCAACCGGCTCGAGACTGAGTACGTCAAGAAGAATGGTCTGCCCCCACTCCAGACGGTGCCCACGAACTACAGTGGTTCGGGGGAGGATCCCTACAAGGCTGAGTTTGGCACTCGCCTAGACAAGGACATTCGCGTCCAGTGGACTGGTGAGGGGGTGTTTTCGCCGTCCATCACTGAGTCTTCGGTGGCGCGTGCGGCGCAGTCCTACCACACCAAGCACCTGTACATCTGGGACAACTTCCCAGTCAATGATGGGCGGCGCAACCGGCTCTTCCTCAATCCGCTCACCAATCGCGATCCTAACCTGTACAAGCACATCGACGGCATCACCTCGAACCCCATGATTGAGCCCTATGCTTCGATGCCCGCTCTGGCTAACTATGGCGACTACACGTGGAATCCGACCACCTACGATGCCAAGGCGTCGATGTCAGCGGTACTTGACGAACTCGCCGGCGGTGACAAGGCTACCCGTGCTGCGCTGCGCGTTTTCGCTGATCTCAACCAGAGTTGGCCTTACCGTACCCCCGACACCCACGCTCCTGCCCTGACCGCTGCGATCGACGCCTTCTGGGCTGTCCGCGATAAGGGTTCCGTGGATAGCTCCCTCAAGGACCGCTTGGCTGCGATCGTCAGGTTGCCCGAAGCTCTGGCGGGTATGAGGCAGCAGGGGTTCTTCCAGGACACCAGACCGTGGATCAACGCGGCCTCGCAGTGGGCGCGTGCCGGCCAGCACTTCGTGACGATGCTCGACGCTATAGATGCTGGTGACGGTGCTAAGGCAACGAACGAGTACCTCGCGGCGCAGAAACAGGTTGACCTGGCCAAGCGACCCACCGTCGATGATCAGGGTAGCGACGGGGTCCTTCACAAGGCCGTTATCGTTCCCTCGGTGGGGGACGGTGTCTTCGACGCTTTCGCTAAGAAAGCCAGCGCGCAGTTCGCCGCGTTCATCGGGGCTCGTCCGGCTTCAGCGAAGGCCTACAGCGGCACCGCGTCCTCGTCCATGGGACAGTGGGAGGCCAATTCCCCGAGCCGGATGGTTGATGGAAACCTGTCGACTCTTTACTGGACCAACGTCTCGCCGGAGAAGGGAAGTTACGTCCAGGTTGACCTGGGATCGGTCAAGCCGATCGGTCAGGTCGCCGTCCACCAGGCCGATGATGACACGGCGACCGGTGACATGTTCTACCATGCCGCCCTGGAGTACTCGGTGGACGGATCGACGTGGACGGCCGCCGGGAACTTCGACTCGGCCCCGCTCATCAAGCACACCTTCGAGGCGCCGGTCCAGGCTCGCTATGTTCGAGTCCGGGCCACCGACGCCAACCCAGGGGCTCAGTGGGTCAAGATTCGCGAGTTCGAGGTGACCCCGCCTGTCGGCGTGTACTCAACCAACGTTAAAGCCGCTGAGGGTTCGAGCGTGGCTCTGGCCTTCGATGGAGACGTTTCGACAGCTTTCCGTGCCGCTACTCCCGTCAAAGCTGGCGACTTCGTGAGCTTCGTGCCCGCCAAAGGGGTCACCCCGCGTCAGGCCATCGTCGTGGGGACCGCCCGCGGTGAGATCCAGGTGCGCTCTGGCCAGACCTGGACGACCATCGGGACGATCAGTGACGGCGCGCCTTTCCACGCCTTCGCGGTGCCGGCAGGTACGAACGTTGAGGAAGTGCGTCTCATGCTGGCCGCCGGCTCACCGGCTCCGGTCATTCGCGAGATGACGGTGGTCGATCGGGAGCTCAAACCGGTCCCGACGCCGACTCCTACGTTCACGGCTGCACCGACGTCTGGATCGAGCACGGGTGACGATCACGGGCGTCCGGGGTATCCCACGCCCACGTCGACCCCGTCGCACGGGCCACGTCCGGCGCTGCCGAGTACGGGAGTCTGACGGGTTTCGCCGAACCTGAGCCGAGTTCTCGCGGGCATTCGTCCGATCACATCGATCGGATGGGTGTCCGCGAGATGTTGTTGATGATTGTACGTGGGACGCGCTCACTCCTAGGTGGTCTCGGTTACTTATGCGTACAGGGTGCCTTGACGATTCATCTGGCCTTCGATGCGGGTCATGTCCTTGTGAGCGCGACGTTGTTAGGTCGGTTCAGGGCCCTCGGATTCGTCCTAGCTCGTTGCTCTACCGACTCGCTGAGATTGCGGAGAGTCGAGTGGGGGTTCACCTCGTCATTGGTGTGTTGGCCACCCTAATCCTCTCTAATATAAGTTTAGGCTAACCATAGTTATATTGTTATGAAAGGGAGATTGCTCGTGCCCCACATGGACCCTGCAATTGCTCGTCGGACGCTTGTCGCGGGCTTGCCTGTCGCCTTGATTTCCTCATGTCTAGCCGGTTGCAGGTCCCAAAGGCAATCTGCAGTGCGCGAATCTTCCTCATCCAGCCACGGGAACCTCTCGGCGCCCGCTGCGATGCGCCTTCCGCAAGGTTGGACCTGGGTCGCGGGATCGGACATCCCTGTGGCAAAAGCTACGCTCAGGTTGCCAGTCACCACGACCGATGGAACAGGTCGACGAGTGACCATCAAGAATGCGAACAGAATCATTGTCGGAGGCGAGGACGTGGCCGACATTCTCGCTGCACTTGGGTGGCGGAAGTTGATCTATGCGGCCCCCACCAATAGCGTCGCCGAGGCCGCCGTCAATGCGCCCAAGCATTACGGTTTTAGCAAGAAAACGGGGATGGAGGGACTCCTGTCGATCGATGGGACCTTGTTCATCGGCAACAACCCAATGCGGCATGGCAGGGCTGCCGCCAAGTTCCGTGAGGCTGGAGTCGATGCAGCGGTCGTCAATGATCGGCAGCCAATCGGTGGAAAGATCCGTGCCGTCGCAACTTTCCTGGGCGACCCGAAGGCCGGTGACAAGCTTGCCGGTGCTGTCGAGCGACAGCTGGCTGAGGCCGCCGCCATTACCCGTGCTCGCCAGGGACACCGGCTGCGAATCCTGGCAGTCACCGCGAGTGGGGCAGGTGGTGCCAATGCGGTGATGGGGATGGGGACGGCATCGGCGGAGATGATTGCGGCCTGTGGTGCCACGAGTGTCGGAGTCAGAGCAGGACTGCGTGGGTACTCGGTGAAATTCACCGACGAAGGACTGCTCTCCATGAAGCCTGACGTCATCCTCACAGGTGACGGTGATCTTAAGCGGTGGGGTGGGTTGGAAGGTTATCTGAAGGCGTTCCCCACTTTGGCGCAAACGCCGGCAGGTAGAAAGAACCATGTTTTCGTGATGCCCAGCGAGCAGATCAAGGTCAGTGGGGTAGGGGTTGGCGCCGGGGCCATCGCCTTGGCCCGTGCACTGGATGCGTTGTCGCGGTGAGGGACGGCAAGGGCCCGTCTGAAAAGGTGATGGGTCGGGTGAGCCGTGTCCCGCTGCGGGTTGTCATCCCCATCGGGGTAGCACTGTTGGTGGTCATGATGATCGTCTCCGTGGGTACCGGACCCGTCGGCCTGGGGGTAGGGGCGATTATGCGGGTCATCGTCCATGAGGTCCTCGGTGTGGGGCAACCTCAACCGCAGTTGGAGACCACGGTGGTGATGACACTGCGCTTGCCACGTGTGCTCTTCGGCGTACTGGTTGGCGCCGCACTGGCCGTTTCCGGTGCGTCGTTGCAGAGTCTGTTACGCAATCCACTGGCCGGCCCCGGGATAATCGGGGTGAGCGGGGGAGCGTCGATGGGAGCTGTGGCCGCGATCGTCCTGCTGCCGTCGCTGTCGGGAATCGCCGTGGCGTGGGTGGTGCCGGCGGCTGCTTTCCTCGGAGGACTTCTCGTGACATCTGTGATCTATGCACTGGCACGTCCGCGCGCGGGTTCTGGGACGGCTCGACTGTTGTTAGTCGGTATCGCTATTGGCTCGGCTGCCGCAGCCGTTACCGGCTTTCTCACGTATGCGGCCGACGACGACGAACTTCAGACCGTGGTCTTCTGGCAGATGGGGTCATTGGGACACCTCGATTGGATCAAACTCGCGGTTGCTGCCCCGGTCATCATTGGCTGCTGCATCGTCCTGACGCTGTTGGCCAGACACCTTGACCTGTTGTCCTTGGGGGATCGACAGGCGCGCCATCTCGGGCTGGACGTGGCCAGGACACGCAAGATCGTCATCGCGATGACAGCCTTGTTGACTGGTACCAGCGTTGCATTCACAGGAACTATCGGGTTCATTGGTCTTGTCGTGCCGCACTTGGCGAGACTGCTCTGCGGCCCCCCGCACCGCAGAGTGTTGCCGGTCTCGGCCGTCCTGGGAGCGCTGTTGATTGTGTTTGCTGACACCCTGTCGCGCACCATCGCTCCTCCTGACGAGGTGCCCATTGGTCTGTTCACTGCGGCATTGGGGGCGCCGTTCTTCCTGATCGTGGTGTTGCGTACCAAGGAGGCACAGTCGTGAACGATCGAAATCCCCACGATCCGTGCCTGCGCGTGGAGGCAGCCACGTTCATGATCGGCTCAACCACTCTCCTCCACGACATCGACTTCACGGCTCACGGTGGCGAGCTCGTGGCCTTGGTCGGCCCGAATGGGGCGGGTAAGTCCACTTTTCTCTCGCTCGTGGCGGGCGACCAGCAGCCCACTAGCGGCCGGGTACTCCTTGATGGTCGGGCTGTCGCGTACTGGCCGGCTCGTCAGCTCGCACAGCGGCGCGCAGTCATGACCCAACATCACGAGCAGGCGTTCGCGTTCACCGTACGAGAGGTCGTTGGCATGGGACGGGCTCCGTATCCCGTCGGCGACGACGAACCGCTCATCGAACAGTGCATGCAGCAGGTTGCTGTTGACGGGCTTGCGCAACGAGACGTCACCACCTTGTCCGGTGGTGAACTGGCCCGTACCGTCTTCGCCCGTGTCCTGGCTCAAACCACGCAGGTCGTGTTACTGGATGAGCCAACGGCGGCGCTCGACCTGCGCCACCAGGAAGCCATCATGGCATGTGCCTTGCGGCTCGCTAGGCAGGGTTCGTTGGTCCTCGTCGTCCTGCACGACCTGTCGCTCGCGGCTCGCTACAGTGACCGGGTGGTCGTGTTCCACCACGGGCGTCTTTATGCAGAAGGGACTCCGCACGATGTCCTCACCCCCAGCCTTGTCGGGCAGGTGTACCACCATGACGTCGTCGTGATCAATCACCCGGTGACGGGTCGTCCCCTGGTGGTGCCACTATGACTGATCAACAGTGGTTCCCGCGACCCAAACCTGCTGCGCCACGTCAGGAGATCCGCGTCCAGCGTGATGACGACCATCCAGTACTGGGTCGGCGGCCCCGTCACGAAGGTGCTCGGATCGTCGCCGAGCAAGGTGATGTCGTCCTCGTCCACTGGCAGCATCGAGCTCCCACGGCTCACGCTGTCGCGGTGCAGATCAATGGCTGGTGGTATCCCGTGCCCCATGATGGTCTCGATCTGGTACCGGAGGGAGACGGTTGGTTTTCCGGCGCCCTATGGGTGCCTTCGGAGTTGTGTGCTACGGCGGCCTTTGTCGAACATCGTGTGCCCGGTCCGCCACCATGGTGGACACGGGGATTGAAAGGGCTATCAACTTGCTGCGGTCATATCGTCGACGCGTCCGCACGTCATATCCGATCACGTCAGCGCTCAGCAACCTCTGTCCTGCACGAGATACGGCTGACTAAGGATTCGCCGCGAGCACGGTGGTGTGCGGTCGGGTTCCAACCCGACGAGGGCCGCCCTGAGGCGAGCCACATGCCCTTGGTGGTCCTCACTGACGCGCAGGCTCATCTCGACGTGCTACGACACACCGGGTCTGCTGGCCACGGCCACACGCGAGGGGCGTCTGCCCCCGGTCATCGCAGTTTTTATCGACGCTTGGCCCAACCGGGCTGAACAACTTGGTGTCCCCGGGGGCCAGGCGGCATGGATAGTTGAGAAGCTGTTACCGACCCTGCATCGTCAAGGATTGACCGACCCCACGACGGGGGAGTACTGGCGGATCGACCCGGATCCGCGTCGGACGATTCTCACTGGAGCCAGTTTTGGTGGTCTGACCGCGTTGTTCGCCTTCGCTGAAGCTCCAGAACTGTGCAGTTCGGTCTCAGCGCAGTCGGTATCCTTGTGGCGTTACCAGACAGGTGCCTTCACTGAGTCCTTGGCTGCAGCAGCGTCCCGCGTCGGTGTCCACAACGCACGGGTACGACTTCACGCTGGACGGTACGAGGGCGACATGGCCTCCGATGCGGCCACTCTCACGCGAGCGTTGCACGATGTCGCGAACTGGACGGTGCCGCTAGTCATCCACGAAGGAGGACACGACTGGGCATGGTGGCAACAGGCCATGCTGGACGACGTCACCGGATTTCTGAACGGCAAGGCTTATGGCGATCTAGACGGGTAACGCTTTCACACATTGCTCCACGGTCTCCGCTACTGCCAGCCATTGCTTTTCGATACCACATTCTCTTCGGGTATGGCGGCTTGAGTCCAGAGGTTAGCCAAGCGAGGTCGTCACATGCCTGAGGCGTCGACGAGGCGAAGTCCGATCGTCGGAAACCGGGATGGCGTGGGGACAGCGTCCGTCGGGTGATTCCCACGCGTTCGATGCCATGGGTATGTTCCTGGCCCGGGATGGAGGCGTCGTGGATTCCATCTGTTCGTCTTCTGCCTGTTTATGCGCGTGGGGCTAACACGCCCGACTCACATCGACGACGATTCCACGCCAGGACGACGAGGGTGGCGACGCCGACGAGTTCGTAGGCGTCCGTGAGAATCTTCTGCCACCATGTCGCGGCGAGTTCTCGGTTATGGCCGGCAGGGAACCACCAGACCATCCATGTCAGTGTGGCTAAAGCCCAGATGAGGGCTAGAACCTGCCGGCAACGACGACGGTCGGCTAGTCCGGCGACGATGATTAAGGACCCCCATACCCAGTGGTGCGACCACGACACGGGGCTCACCAGACATCCGCACAGTCCGGCGCATAGCAGGGACCACACGTGGTCAGCTCCGCCTCCTTGCCACAACCGTCGCGATGCGACCCCGGCGAGTACGCAGCACAGCGCAACCAGAACTAGCCATACGAGGGTGTGATTGCCGTGTCCTAAGCGCAGCAACAGGCCCGAAAGCGATTGATTGCCCGCCCAGGTGAGCCCGCCCAGACGGTTAGGTGTGACCATGTAGTGGGTCCAGTACTCCCAGGATGCTGTAGGCATCGCCGCGAACCCGATGGCGATCGTGGCCAGACCAGCTGCGGCGGCTCGAAGTGCTGCTTTAAACTGACCTGTAACGAGGTACCAGAGGGCGAAGATGCCCGGAGTGAGCTTGAACCCGGTGGCCACTCCAATCCCCACTCCGCGCCACTTTCGGGGTAGAAGGAAGACGTCAACAATGACGAGAAGGGCTAGCTGGAGGTTAACCTGCCCATAGACAAAAGTTTTCCCGATGGGCTCGCTGAAGTTCAAGACTCCGACGAGGACGGCCGTCAGGAATGGGCGAGACGTGTGCCCGCAGCGTTGCCAGATCAGGTCAATCATGACGACGAGGGCGATCGCACTGACGGCATAGTGGAGGACTGTTACCGTAAGGGACGGGATTAAGGCTAAAGGAATGAGGGCGATTGCCGCGAAGGGAGGGTAGGTGAACCCCAGGCCACTTACCGACGATGCGGTGTACAACGTTCTCGGGTCATCCAACATGGCACGTACACAGTCGCGGTAAATCTTCAGGTCGATGGGGCTCGGCATGATCAGCGTCCGCGTCACCGTCGTCATGATGACGGCGATTGTCGGCCAGAAGAAGGACAAACTTTCTCGTTTCGTGGGAACGGCCGGGCCATCGCCTTCAAGGGTCACTGATCCTCCACAATGTCGGCGGTCTCGAGCCACTGCTCCTCAAGGTTAGTCATCCGTTCGTCGAGTTCATTGGCCTTCGCCTGGAGATCTACCAGGGCTTGGTAGTCGTCGGCCTTGGCGGCCATTTCCTCATGCAGGGCAGCTAGCTCATCGCGGACCTTTCCCATCTGACGATCGAGCCTGTCCATGTTCTTACGGGCCTGACGCAGCTCGGCGGCACCCATCTTTGGCTCGGCGACCTGGGAGGTACTGCCTACCCGGCTTGATTTCGACGGGCTGGGTTTACGGTTGCGGCGGTGCTCTAGGTATTGGGAAATTCCTCCTGGGAGGAAGGCCACCGTGCCATCTCCCATGAGGGCCCAAACGACGTCGCAGACCCGCTCCAGGAACCACCTGTCGTGGGAAACGACGATCAGCGTGCCGGGCCAAGAATCGAGATAGTCCTCGAGTAGGCGCAGGGTGTCAATGTCGAGGTCGTTAGTCGGCTCATCGAGGAGGAGCACATTGGGTTCGTCCATGAGGAGGCGCAGCAGTTGAAGGCGGCGTTGTTCGCCACCGGAAAGGTCGCCGATACGGGTGACAAGTTTCTGCCCGGTGAACCCGAATCCTTCCAAGAGGTCGGTGGCGGAGGCGTCGCGACCGGTGGCCAGTTTCGTCCTCGCCTTGACGTCGTTGACAGATTCCAAAACGGTCATCGCTGAGTCGAGGTCGTCAACTTCCTGACGCAGGTGGGCCAGTCGCAGGGTCTTTCCATGTTTGACCCGGCCAGAATCGGGCTTACGAGAGCCGTCAAAAAGGTTGAGCAGGGTGGTCTTGCCAGCTCCGTTAACGCCAATCAGGCCGATCCGGTCGCCTGGGCCGATCGACCATGTCACCTTGTCAAATAGAGTACGCTCGCCAAGCTCATCGGAGGAGACGGTGACGGTAACCTCGTTGAGGTCCAGCACATCTTTGCCCAACCGGGTTGCGGAAAAGCGTGCTAGCTCCAACTTGTCGCGCGGCTCGGGAACATTGGCGATGAGGGCATTGGCTGCCTCGACTCGGTAACGCGGTTTGGAGCTACGGGCAGGGGCGCCTCGACGCAACCACGCTAATTCCTTACGTGCCAGGTTCTGACGCTTGGCCTCATTAGTGGCGGCGACGCGGGCTCGTTCTACCCGGGCTAAGGTGTAGGCCGAGTATCCGCCCTGATAAGCCTCGACGGTGGCGTCGTGGACCTCCCAGATGTCAGTGCAGATCTCGTCAAGAAACCAACGGTCGTGTGAGACGACGAGCATTGCCACGCCGCGCTCCTGTAGGTGGCGCAGATGGCCGGCCAACCAGGCCACCGCCTCGACGTCGAGGTGGTTGGTGGGCTCGTCAAGAACAAGTAAGTCGTGGTCTCCGAGCATGATTGAAACCAGCGCAGCCCGCCGTCGTTCCCCACCGGAAAGATCGGCCATAGCGCGGTCGAGGTCAATATCGGAAAGCATGTCCTCGACGATGGGACGAGCCTCGCGGTTAGCTGCCCAAACGTGGTCGGGTTGGCCTCCGACGACGAGGTCGCGGACGGTCTGATCCCTGCGGGTCTCAGCTTGGGCGAGCACTCCTATGGAAATGCCATTAGTACGCGTCACTGTCCCGGAGTCGGGTTCTAGGGAACCAGTGAGGAGGGCTAAGAGGGTAGATTTGCCGTCCCCGTTGCGGCCCACGACGCCGATGACGTCCCCGGTTGATAGCCCCAGAGACACCTCTGAGAGGACCGTTCGGGTGCCCCAGGACTTTGAGATGCGATCGGCGTTGACGATATTTGTGCCGGCCAACGGAGGCTCAGCGTCCTCGCATGGCGGCGCGAGCGCCCTTCATAGAACTTGGCATTGGGCCCTTAGGAAGCGGCACTTTGGGGCGCATGGCGTCAAGGGCCTTGAGACGATTGACGACCTCGTCCACCTGACTCGTGCTGAGGGTCTTGGGCAGTTTCTTAATGTGCTTGTCGAGGTCTTCTAGCGGTACCTGGCCTTTGCCGTCGCCCATGATGATCGACGTCACCGGAGTGCCGTAGGCGACCTGCTCGTGGCGCTTGGTTTCGGTGGCCAGCAGGTTACGCAGGCCGTTTCCGTGCCCCTCGCCGATGAGGACAATTCCGCCCGGACCGACAGCGCGGTGAACGACATCCTGCTGCCGGGTAAACGCGATCGCGGGGGTGGAGGTCCACTTCTTCTTGTCGAGCAGAGACAGGGCAACCTCGGCTGACCCGGTCTGGCCCTTGAACCGGGCATACATGGAACGCTTAGCGCGCCACTGGAAGACCCACATAGCGGCAGCGGCACCAGCAAAGATGCCAACGATGAGCCACGCCCACCACAGATCGGTGAGGATAAGACCGAGGACGGTGAACACCACGACGCCTGCTACAAAGGAGCCAATGACCCACCAGAGGAGCTGAGGATCAACCTGGCGGGTTAGCTTGAACGTCTCGACAAGCTGCTTTCCGGTGCCCCAGTCCTTGGGGTTGTCGGAGTGCTTGCGGCGCTCCTTCTCAGCCTTCGCCTGGGCTTTCTGCTTCGCGGCGAGTTCCTTGGCTGCCTGGCTCTTGGGCATGGTGCGCGGCTCCTCGGGGTCGATGGACGTGTGCGGGACAAATTCCTGAGGCGCAGGTCGCCCCGTGACTAGTGAATTCTACCGCCGGACCATTCCCGTCGTCTCGTCGCAGGTGAGGCAAGGAAGGACTGGAGTCCAAAAACGACACGGGGCCTTCATGCCGGTAGAGCATGGCCGATGCTGGTGCCCATCGATATGGTGTCAGGACGCCAGTTCCTGCAGGTACATACGTTGGAGCCCGTCCGCCCACGAGTCCGTAGGTGACGATTCGAAGAGCACGAGAACACGTCCGTCAGACAACTGGGCGATCGAGGAATAGGCGAAGAGGGTCTGTGGGCTCGTGATGTCGGCGTGACTCACCCATTCAAGTTCGGAGCGCGGTCCGAACGTTCTCGAGGATCGATGGACAACTGCCACATGGGCAATGCCATGTCGACGCCTGCGGTCATCTGCTGAGACGACAATGAGCGCAGGGAGCTGTTCCCCGGTCGTAGGTGATGCGATGGTTTGCTTCAGCATGAGCGCGGAGACTTGGCATGCGACGCCTTGGTCGTCGTCGCCGAACGCGGAAGTCAGCGTACTCCAGGAATGGCCGCCATCCACGCTCTCGGCGGTCAGCACCTTCCCACCGGAAGAAGCGGAATGTCGGTTGAAGCTGCGCAATACGCCGGGTAGAACCTCTGTGATCGCGCTTTCGTGGAGGTCGATAGTGGCTGGCATCGGGGTTCCCCGCTGCCACGTTTCCCCACCATCGTCGGTGTATACAGTGGTGCACGAAATTCCTGCAGGTAGCATCATGTAAGTCGGAACGACGATGCGTCCGGCATGTTCCCCTGCGCGGATTTGAATGGACCGACCTGGTGCGACGAGCGTGTATCGAGAATCTACGGGTCTGAACTGCCGTGTCACCAGTTTTCCCATGTTCCAAGTTCGGCCATCGTCATATGAGTAGATCTCCACGATGTGATTGGTGTTGAAGACCTGAAGGATCGAGTCCTTGTAGAAGACGCGCATCGGAGTGATGCGAGCTGAACCGTGCTGGAACACGTACAGAGGAATTCCTGCTTCGAAGAGGTTGAAACCGTCGTCCAAGGAGTATCTTGATCGTCGTCCTAGAGCGAGATTTGAGTCATCGACTCCGGCGGTGGTGTACGGGCGAGGTATACCGATTAATTCATAAATCTGAATGCGACCGTGCTTGTCGCGGGGGCCGTCGAGGTCAGCTACGAGGTCGAATTGGGAACGGTCGATGTTCAGATTGATATTTCCCCTCAATCCGTCGGCGTCCCCTGTGACGTTGTGCGTCGAGAGCAGGAGCATGTCACGTCCGGCAACGGTGGCGAAGCCATCTCCCAGGGGGAACTTTCGCGGGCGCCCACCGTTGACGGAGCCATCTGGGGAGACGTTGAGGTGTTCGAATACTCCGCCGTTCCAGGCCCAGAGATCAATGACGATCATCAGTCGATGTCGAACTGAATCCTCGATGATGGCGCCGTCGATGACGGAGGATGATGCGGGGGCGTACCCATACTTGTTCGAATAATCTCGCATCTCCAATGGTTTTATCAGTGACGGGGCTTCCCAACCGTCGGAGATTGAGTAACGGGATGCATTGGGTTTTCTGCGAATCAGGGCATCGATATTGTCGGCGGAGTCGCCTGTTGTCGCGCGATTTGCATCGCAGCCTATGACCAATGTGTCATTGGCCGTAGACACCATGAACGGTATGCGGAAAAAATGTGATGGCGAATTCTCCCTGTTGAACACCTCGAGTATGTCTTCCTCGTGTGTCGCAAGTGCAGGAGAGTGCTCAGAGAACTGCCCTGTCACACTCAAGAATAAGGCTGCTCCACCAGAGATTAATGCGGATCGGCGTGAAATCCTTTGGTGCATGCTGAATCCCTAAACGTCAAGTGTTCCATAGCGTGATTACATGGGGTGGGTGATATCTGGTGTTGCTGTGTGAATTACTCCAGCGTGCTGCGCGAAGTGGTGAGCCATGACAACGGGACCTCTGTCAGGAACAGGCCTTGCCACTCCCGTTCCCACAACACGAGCAGAGTCTGTTCGTCTTGCTGGGTCATGCATTGGTACACATGATGGCGAGGGTTGAGCACGCGGTTGTGCGGCCAGGTCTTGCCTCCGTCGAAACTTTGACGCAATACACCACAACCCCGGAACGGGAGCATCATCGACGCATTGGCGAAGACCACCGATTCGGTTCCACACTCATCCCGGACAGAGATGGCATTGGGCTGGGAGAAGATTTCGGTCAGCTGCTCGACGAACGTCACCTCGCCCCATGTTTCGCCACCGTCGATGCTGGCTGCATGCGCCACCCGTCCGGAGGGATGTTGGTTGCGCATAAAGGAGTGCACGACACCGTCAGGGGTTTCTACCAACGCTGACTCATGGGTCGAGCCGCGATCATCGTTGAGATGTCGAGAACTGACGATCTTTCCGAACAGTTCGCGCTCGTCGTTTGGTGACTTACCGAGATTCCATGTCTGGCCCTCGTCATCGCTGTACACCGCGGCACATGAAAAGGTTTTTCCCTCCTCATGGTTGTAGTAAACCGGTGCCAGGAGTCGGCCTCGGTGCGTCCCGTGTTCCAACTGAATTCCGTTGCCCGGTGACGTACCGAGGAACCGCATCCAAGGCTGCTTGAGAGCCGGGTTCAGGTTGATAGGTCGTGACCATGTCCGTCCGTCGTCATCACTGTGGATGAGGATGAGGTTGCAGGTCCGTAGGGTCAGCAGGGACTCGTGGGGGTCCACTCCGGTGGCCAAGTGGATATTGCCGGCGGGGGCACCGGCTGCGAAGACGTTTCCGGTTTCGTCAACGGTGTAGTCCGTGGGTTCCCCCGACTCGGTTGTTACGATGCCTTCTGCATCGATGACGTAGGCGGTTGCATCGCGATCGAACAGAAGCTGCCGACCTTGCTCATCGAAGCCCGACCCTGGTTCGGCGTTAGGCTGCCCCACGCCACCCGGGAACTGGTCGATCAAGCAGAACACGCGCCCCGAGTTGTGGTCTTGGAACAGAACTGAGTCGATAACCGATGCTCCGAGGGCGCCCTCGCCGGGATACTCGAGGACTATCTGGGCCTCGTCCCACCGACGACCGTCTTCGCTGCGACGGATGACGAAATTGATGTCGTTGGGGCTGTCGTTGGCAATGCTGACACGTTGGTCTGCCCCGGCGATGAAGCTTCCGGAATCAAGTCTGATGAGCGATGGGATCCGGTAACTTTTCGAGCCCAGATATCCCGTGTCGAAGAGAGCTTGGGTACGTAGAGGAGCCACGTTGGCTAGGCGTTTGACTTGGGCGTCGGTTAGCGCACTGCTGAAGATGGACGCCGTCTGCGCTTCCCCGAATAGCCGTGCTCCTTCGAGGTCCTTCCCGACGGTCACCCTTTCCACCTTGCCAAGATCGGCAAAGAATGCCTCACCAGGCTCGTGAGCCACGAGGAAACCGTCAACATAGAGATCAATGGCGCCCCTGCCACTGATTGCTACCAGGTCATGCCAGTTTCCGTCGTCCCACTTGCCTGGAGCGCGCACGTGGGCGATGGGTTCATCGTCCACTTCCACGTGCAGGAGCAGGTCGCCGTTGACGATCTCGAAGGACAGTTCACCGGCGCTCCCTTGGGCTGCGAGGACGGTTCCACCCTGGCCTTTGCCACGAAGGCGGGTCCTTGCTCGGAGCGCGCCATGAGCGAGTTCTCCGATACGGCGTGCGTCGCGGGCCGACAGCTCAGAACCAGCGAACTCGACGAACGGTGTTGCCGTCGGCGCCTTGGCCGCCATAGCTTGCAAGGACAGGGCTGAGTTCCACATCTTGAATCGCCGTACGTCGAGGACGCCCGACGGATTGATGACAATATTGGTTGCTCCCAGATCCTGGCACCATACCCGCAATGTGGCGGAGAATGTTTCGTAACCGTCTGCAAACAAATGCGTCCCAGTTTCATCGGCGGTGAGTCCGACGGAGTGAATCGTGCCATCTGCCATGCCCAGCGCATCCTCGGCGTCGAGACTGCGAGATTCTCCGTTCAGATCTATACGGCCAAGCAAGCGGTCTTCATCCACATCGACTGATAACCGTCCGTTCTTTCCGACAAGCTCGAACAGGCATCCGGAGGACGTCGCGCTGAATTCCACGAGAAGTGAGCCGTCCTCGCCGTCGATTCGTTGCACGTCCATGCCCTTTCGGGCCGGCAGCAAGGCGCTCCCAGTGAGGTCAATCGCCAATTCCTCGGTATAAGTATCAGTAATAGTCATGATTGACGTCTCCTCGTGGCTTCCCTGACTCGTTCTGGCTGGAGAATGTGAATATGTGTTCTGGCTGTCGATTTAGCACTCGCTGGATGCAAACTCGCTTGAAAGGTCGCCACTGTTGATGTACCGGTCATCTCCGTCCTCGGGCCGGACAGCCTCTGGATTGACGAGAGCCTGGAGCTTGCGTGGCAGATTCAGCCCAACGCCAAGGATAACAATTAGGCCGAAGCCCACGGACAACACCCCTAGAGCCGATCCCAGACCGTGGCTCTTGGCCAGTGAGGCGCCCACGAATGGTCCAATTGCACCGCCGAGAGCTCCGACATTGTAGATGAACCCCACTCCGGCAGCTCGCTGCTCGACGGGGAAATAGCTCGACACCCACCGAGGGGCTAGCCCTGAAACACCTTGGCCGAACAACTGGTTGAAGAACAGTAGAAGCCCAATGAGCCATGCCGACTTAATTCCCGCAAAGAATAGCGGAAACACGATGATCTGCGCTATGAGAATGCTCGTGAAGTACCACTTTCGCATTCCTATCCAGTCTCCCATGAAGCCTGTGACAAAGTAACCGATCATGTTGCCGAATTGTGCGATCGTCAGCAGATTGGCGACGGTGGAAGCTGCATATCCTGCACCCGTGAGGTATGTAGGTAAGAGTCCCAGGATGGGCCATCCATACATGAAGGCAGAAAGGATGACGATCATGATTCCGATGCCAATGACCCAGCGTCGAGGATCAAATTGCACGATGAGACACATGAAGATGGCGCCGCAGACTGTGGCCACGGCGAGGACGCCCCAGAAAGGCAGGATGTCGAGGGCGAAGATGGCTAGTAGACCTGCCATTGCCGCGATGACGAGTGTGATGTTTAGTGACATGCGCCTTCCGCTGAACAGCACCTGGAAAGCGTCACGTGATTCGGACGATTTTTCCCGCTCGCGTGACTTTGCCGTTTCCCAGTCGCTAGCTTCGGGGAGGCGACGTCGCATGTACAGTGCCACTGCGATGGGCACGATTCCGGTGATGAACAGGGCTCTCCAACCCCATCCGGCATGCCAACTGTCGACCCATGGGACTAAGTACTTGTCGACCTGGACGGCCAGGATGGCGCCTATCGCATAGCCTGACAACAGAAATGACGATGCCTTGCCGCGGATTCGGGGGTGCCACGATTCGATGACATATGTTGCCGATGACCCGTACTCTCCCGCCATCGCGAAGCCGACGACCATGCGCATAATGAACAGGAACATGAAGTTCGGCGAAAATCCCATGAGGAGCGAGCCGATCGCGAACAATACGGTTGCGATGATCATGGCTGGCTTGCGTCCGAACCTGTCGCCAACACCGCCCAGGATTAGTCCGCCCAGCCACCGTGTGATGAAGGCTGCTGACACCAACGCTGCGCTTTGTACCAGGGTGAGGCCAAAGGCCGCCTTGATCTCTGGCAGTGCCAAGGTGATGAGCACGAAGTCGTAGCCGTCAAGGGTGACACCAATAAGGGCTGCAATGAAGAGCTTCCATTTGGTGGCGTCTAAGTACTGCCACCATCGTCTCTTGTCACCCATCTCCTTGATGGTGATGATGTCGTCTGAGCTGGCCATGAGCCCCCAATCGTCGTTGATCCAGGAAGTACGTTAGACGTCCAACATTTTGAAGATAAGTGGTCGCCGATATGTTGGCAAGTCGATGTTCCCGGTCGCTCACGCTAAATGATCGGTGGCGGTGATCCGTGATTGTCGGCACGGTTTCTGCGGGATGAGTTTTGCGACCCAGCTGAGATCGTGCTGAATACATGGGCTGTACGAGGCTACGATGCCGCGTACGTACGTCCCTGACATGATGACTCATGGTTGACGGATCCGTATTCTCCGCGCTGTGCAGGTGAATATGTCGATTCACGCGCGCCTGGCGACCTGGTACAAGCCGTTGGCCTGCCTATGGCGGTGGTAGCCGATCATGCCGCGATCTCGCGTGAGACGATGAGCTGTCTGGACAACGGTTACGTACACGTGGGTCTCGCCATGGTGCTGAACGCCGTTGTGACCCCGGGTATCAAAGCGCGTTGTCACGGTTGTCGCCCCCCATGAATGGACATTGCTGAAGCCGTGCGGCGACGCTACCGGAAACGTTCGGTAAGTTGTCCCGAGGGATGAGGGTGGTGACAGTGGTGCGCACTGCCTTGGAGAGAAGATGTGTGTTACTGGAGGCGGCTCGCGTAAAGACAATCATTTTCTGCACAGCACACTCGGTGCCTTGCCCGCACGCAGGCGGGCAAGGCACCGAGTGTTGATGTCAATTAGCGAGTGCGTTCTGACTCAGGCAGCCTTCTTGACATCGGGGGAGTTGAATGCGGTCTGATAGGCCGCAAGGAGCTCGGTGCGTGCAGCCTGGATATTCCCTACGGTCGTCTTTGGGTTCAGTCGAACGCCGACGGCCTTGGTGATCGCGTGATTGAGCGTCTTGTACACTGCGGCGCTCTTGTGACCAAGGATGTACCGGTCACGGTTGGCGCGCACCTGCCAGATCGTCTTACTGAAGTTGGTGCGTACGTACACAGTGGCAACGTCATTCGGGGTGAGGTCGGGGTACTGCGAGACCTTTTCCAGGCGAGCCTTGAGGGCGGCGCCCTCGGCGTCGAGTTCCTTGGCGGTGGACGCTGGGTTAGCGGTCAGCAGGACGGCCTTGGTGACTTCGAGACCGAGTTCGACGTGGGCGGGGCGGACCTTGTTTTGGAGAGTGGTGGTAGCAGTGTGAATGGTGTCAATAGTGGTGGCGACCAACTTGATCCTCGGCATGATCGTCGAAGGGTCGTAGAACGGGATCCCCCCATGGGCAAGGGTCTCGATGAGGCCACGCAGGTCGAAGGCAGCCTTGAGAAGATCTCGGATCTGGTCAGAGTAGTCAGAACCGGGGACGGATTTCTGTACTGACTGAAGGGTCGCAATATGTGCGTTCAGAAGCTGGATGCTATTGCGAGCGTCACTGGCCGAGAGCTCGTGGGTGCTGGTCGCCGAGATGGTCGTCGTCGGCTCGACAGCATGAGCACTGGGAGCTGACAGCGCCGCTGGTACGAGCATTGCGCCGACAAGGAGGGGAGCTACAAGATGGGTCTTCTTCATAAAGGTTCTCCGTTTATTGGTTGCGGATGCCCCGGTCGAGGCAAGCGAAGTGTATCGGATATTTGGATGGGGGGCGATGTGATGAACGGCGTGTACGCCGCCAATATTTGTTGGAGCTGTGATCATGCGTGCGTCATTCCGGTAGGGGCCCCGTGTGGTGTATGGCTACGATGGTGCATAGACCCGTTCAGGCGTGTTGCAAGCGTGGCCAGATGGCATGCCTAACACACCGAATATGAAGTTAATGCGCGGGCAATTCGAGATCTTCTGTTTCATAATCTTGGAGGTCAAGAACTGGTGAAAGTGCCTTGCGAGAATCTGCTCTAAGGTGCCCACGATATGGTTGAGTTCATCGCAGTGTGGAGCTTTTGGTCTTCAGGAATAATCCTCGCTGATCGGGTGTCGGATGCGTGTCCAGGTTAACTTCATCATCACGTGTTTGCGTGGCACTGGATCGGTCACGTTAGGCCAATGAAGCACGTCATATGGCTATCGCTGATTGAGTCAATGTGGTAATTGAGATTGGTTGAGATTTCAGTACATATTTTCAATGTGAAGCCGTAAAACCGGGTTTGCTGGTTTACGTGGTGGTCATGCTGCTCCTGGGGGTGGTTCGACCAAAGTGTTTGCTGCAGGTGCGCTTCTAAGCCCGTGGTTGGGGTGCATGCGGATGGTGGAGTTGGAGTCCGTTAAGGAGTGGAAGGTTGGGGTCCGTGTGTGGTTGTGGGTAAAGAGAGGGAATGACTGGGTCAGGGTTGGGTATCAGGATGCGCATGTCTTCCAAGGTGGTGGGCGTGGAAAAGGGCAGGTGCGCTAGTACAATGCTATGGGAAATAAGAAAACCATTTTTCATGGCCAAGTTGATGTTTTAAAGGAATGATTGACACTCTCGAGCGGGTCAATTCAC